>Ga0255052_10003511_pt1 | contig 10869 bp, 11 predicted proteins | sample JV7_2_21_MG_FD_188632 | JGI IMG/M metagenome (GOLD analysis project Ga0255052, IMG submission 188632) | Seawater microbial communities from Jervis Inlet, British Columbia, Canada - JV7_2_21 | ecosystem: Environmental > Aquatic > Marine > Inlet | place: Canada: British Columbia | collected...
CGAACGGTCTGAAGGGATTCGATATCGCGATTGGTCTGGCGCCGAACAGTTACGAACCATTGCCGACATTCAACGATAGAATACTTTCCTCCTGTCGATTTTTGGCCTATGCTACCGCGAATTGGCAGAACCGCTAGAGGAGATTGATTTAGAACGATGCGCTGGCAACAACGCGTGGCGAGACCCAGGGACCGGACAGCAACATCACCTTCGGAGAGGTAGGCTTCGAAAATCGTTTGGGCACGACCGAGAACCTCAGCCACATAATATTGGCGCAGGCCCGTAAAAGGCCATCAAATAAGAATAAAGGGGCATTTGTTGCTAACAGCCTCAAGAAAAGTGCGGCGAGAAGCATGACTTCTTACGCCGGCGGGCTAAAGAGCGGCCTGTTAATCCTCATGCTGTGGGGCGTTCCCCACGCTTCGCTTGCGGCAAAGCTGGACATGCGTCCGGGCGTCACCGATATGAGCGTGCGCATTCAACAGATTCATCACATCAGTCTGTGGGTATGTGTCGTTGTCGGCTTCATAGTATTTGGCGCGATGTTTTATTCGATGTTTGCACACCGCCGTTCAAAAAATCCCGTACCTGCAACCTTCAGCCACAGCACCCTTGTTGAAATCGTCTGGACTACGATTCCCGTTCTGATCCTTGTCGGTATGGCGATTCCGGCGACCTATGCGCTGCGCGATATCGAAGATAACTCCGATTCAGATCTCACGGTTTTAATCACAGCGTCGCAATGGAAATGGCACTACCAGTATCTTGAGACGGATATCAGTTACTACAGCAATATCGCCACGCCGCAGGAGCAGATCGACAACCTCGAGCCGAAAGACGAGCACTACCTGCTCGATGCGGATAACCCGCTGGTACTGCCGACCAACAAAAAAGTCCGCCTGCTGCTCACATCCGACGACGTCATACATTCCTGGTGGATTCCCGATTTCGCGGTCAAGCAGGACGCGATTCCGGGTTTTATCAACGAAGCATGGACGATCGTTCCAACGGCGGGTACGTACCGAGGACAGTGTGCCGAATTGTGCGGCCAGGGCCATGGGTTCATGCCGATCGTCGTCGAGGTCAGGCCTGAAGCCGAGTTTGACCAGTGGATCGAGGATCAGAGAATTGCGGCGGAACTCGCCGGCGATGCCGCCGTAGCGGCCCGCGCCAAGACCTGGACGATGGCTGAGCTAATGCCAATCGGGCAGGAGACATTTCTCAAACACTGTGCGACATGTCACGAGCGCGATGGCATGGGTCAGGGAGTAAAGTACCCGGCACTCTCGGGCAGCGCCATGGCCACGGGCCCGATAGTCGATCATCTCAACCGCGTGATGAACGGTCTGGCCGACACCGAAATGCAGGCGTGGGCGCCGCAGCTGTCAGATCTCGAAATTGCGGCAGTCATAACCTACGAGCGAAACAGCTGGGATAACAGCACCGGCGACGTCATTCAGCCGATCACAGTCTACAGGGCAAGATAGATGGTCGCACACGCAGAATCCGTACACCCGAACCGCCATCCAGTGATCGCATTTGCCCGCCGCTGGCTGTTTACCACCAACCACAAAGAAATTGGTTCTATGTACCTGTGGTTGAGTTTCACATTATTTTTCATCGCAGGCGCCATGGCGATGGTCATTCGGGCGGAGCTGTTTGAGCCGGGCATTCAATTCGTGCAGCCGGAGTTCTACAACCAGGTACTGACACTGCACGGGCTGGTCATGGTTTTCGGCGCGGTGATGCCCGCATTTGTCGGCCTGGCCAACTGGATGATACCGATGATGATCGGCGCGCCGGACATGGCGTTGCCACGCCTGAATAATTTCAGCTTCTGGATCCTGCCATTCGCCTTCACGATGTTGCTGTCCTCGCTGTTTATGGAAGGTGGTGCGCCGAATTTCGGCTGGACTTTCTATGCGCCGTTGTCGACTACCTACGGACCGCCAAGCACCGACTTTTTTATACTTGGCGTCCACATGATGGGGATTTCATCCATCCTGGGCGCGATCAACATCATCGTGACGATCGTCAACATGCGTGCGCCCGGCATGACTTATATGAAGATGCCGTTGTTCGTTTGGACCTGGCTCATTACGGCATTTCTGCTAATCATGGTAATGCCTGTGCTGGCGGGTGTCGTGACAATGATGTTGACGGATCGCCACTTCGGAACCAGTTTCTTCGCGGCATCGGGCGGCGGTGACCCGGTGATGTTCCAGCACATATTCTGGTTCTTCGGTCACCCGGAGGTCTACATCATGATCCTTCCGGGCTTCGGCATCGCATCGCAGATCATTCCGACCTTCGCGCGCAAGAAATTATTCGGCTATACCTCGATGGTCTGGGCGGTGGCATCGATCGCGTTCCTGTCGTTTATCGTATGGGGACATCACATGTTTACGACTGGCATGCCGTTGGCGGGTGAACTGTTTTTCATGTTTGCCACGATGCTGATAGCAGTGCCGACAGGTGTAAAAGTGTTCAACTGGGTCGCCACTATGTGGCGTGGCTCGATAACATTCGAGACGCCCATGCTGTTTGCCATCGGCTTCGTCATGATGTTCACAATCGGCGGATTCTCCGGACTGATGCTGGCACTGGTCCCGGCTGATTTTCAGTATCACGACACGTTCTTTGTGGTTGCACATTTTCACTACGTGCTTTACCCCGGTGCAATTTTCGGGACGATGGCGGCGGTTTATTACTGGCTGCCGAAATGGTGCGGTCACATGTACAACGAACGTCTCGGAAAGATTCATTTCTGGACGGCGACGATTGCCGTCAACATGACCTTTTTCCCGATGCACTTCACCGGGCTTGCCGGTATGCCACGACGTATTCCCGATTACTCCCTGCAATTCGCGGATTTCAACATGGTTGCGAGTATAGGAGCCGGCCTGCTTGGACTGACTCAGGTGTTGTTCCTGTACATTGTGTTCAAAACCATTCGCGGTGGCGTCAAAGCTACCGATCAGGTTTGGGAGGGCGCTGAGGGACTTGAGTGGACGATTCCTTCGCCCGCGCCGCATCACACATTCGAAACGCCACCGGTCATTGCCGAAGGTACGTCACATTGAGTCAGCAAAGCAGAAATAGACATACGTTGCTGCTATTCACGCTTGCCGTCGGGATGTTCGGTTTCGCGTTTGCGCTGGTGCCGCTGTACGACGTTTTTTGCGAGATCACCGGCATCAATGGCAAAACCTCCGTGCAAGCAGCTTTGCTTGAAGACATCGAAGCAGTTTCGGTGCCGGTCGATCGTATGGTGACGATCGAATTCCTGGCGCAGGTCGCGCGGGGCATGCCCTGGGAGTTTCGACGGCTTGACGAGAAGCTCGTTGTGCGCCCGGGAGAAATGAACACGACAACGTTTTATGTGCGCAACCGCGCGCAAAAAACGGTGACCGGCCAGGCCGTGCCGAGCGTGTCCCCCGGCCAGGCGGCGCAGTACCTGAAAAAAATCGAATGTTTTTGCTTTGAACAGCAGGAGTTGCCGGCCGGCGGCGAGATGGAAATGGGCGTCAGCTTTGTCGTCGCTGCAGACCTGCCCGCCGACATTAACGAGCTGACATTGTCGTACACGATGTTCCATGTTGCCGAGGTGGAACATGAACAGACCGTCGGCCACTACAAATAGGCAAGCGATGCAGATCTCATGAATGACACGCCCCGCTATTACGTTCCACACAGCAGCATCTGGCCGATCGTCGGCTCGTTTGCCCTTTTTGTGACGGCGTATGGTGGCGTCAATTTTATTCACCAGAGTACGGAAAAGGTTGCCGCGGAAGGCAGTTTCGGCCAACCGCTTTTCTTCGTGGGTCTTGCCCTGATCGCATTCATGATGTTCGGCTGGTTTGGCGCCGTCATCCGGGAAGGCCTGAAAGGCATGGTCAGCCCGCAACTCGACCGCTCGTTCCGCATGGGGATGGCGTGGTTCATCATCTCCGAAGTCATGTTCTTCGCCGCCTTTTTCGGCGCGCTGTTTTATGCCCGCATCATTTCCGTCCCCTGGCTTTCAGGCGCCGGCAACAACCTTGAAACACATATATTGCTGTGGCCCGATTTCGCCGAGACCTGGCCGCTGTTCAGGACCCCTGGCGGCACGGCGACCGAGTCGATGGGTCCGTGGGGCCTGCCATTTATCAATACGGTGATTCTCGTTACCAGCAGCATTACCGTTACGTTTGCTCACTGGGCGCTGAAAAAAGGCCAAAGGCTGGCATTGGGGCTGTTGTTGCTTCTGACCGTCGCACTTGGCGCCACATTCCTGACTTTGCAGGTCGTTGAATACATGCACGCATTCGATGAGCTTGGTTTAAGCCTCGGGTCCGGTATCTATGGTTCGACGTTTTTCATGCTGACCGGATTTCACGGCGCCCATGTAACGCTGGGCACGATCATGCTGACGATCATGCTGCTGCGCGTGTTCCGCGGTCATTTCACAGCGGACAATCACTTCGCATTCGAAGCGACCAGTTGGTACTGGCACTTCGTCGACGTGGTGTGGCTGTTCCTTTTTACGTTCGTTTACTGGTTCTAGCCCGGGGATTGCGACATGAAACCCAACGCCAGAACGATAAGCAAGAGAACGGCCAATCCGACTCGCAGCGATAGCGCTTTGACAGTACGGTCGGTGCGGCCGCGATCCCGGACGAGAAAGTACAGGCCGAAGCCCAAACTGACGACGATGGCGACCATGATCAGGACAATGAGAATATCGAACATCGGACTCTTGATACGCCGTAGAGATATAGGTGAGAAATGGAATCAGGAACCCTGAGCGATGTCAAGGACAGCCGAAATCAAGGTAACCGTGGATCTGGATAACGAGAATTTGCCTACCCGGATCGAATGGCAGGCCACCGAGGCAAAAGACGACGGTCCGAAAGCGTGCCAATCCGTGATGTTGTCGCTGTGGGACGCTGAAAACAAAACGACCGCCGCGATCGACCTGTGGACCAGGGACACGACAGTCGAAGACATTAACCTGCATTTTTATCAGGTGTTTCACAAGATGGCCGATACCTACCTGCGCGCTACGAAAAACCCGGATATCGCGAAACTCATTCACGATTTCGGTGACGGTTTCGGCGCTTCGTTGGGGCTGAAATGACATGAGCGTTTCGATCGTACATACGCTGAGAGTTCTGTTGCCGGCCGCCCGCATTGCGCTGGTCGCGCTGATCGGTTTGATCGTCGGGTTTTACGCCAACGCGATGTTTTTTCCTGGCACCAGTCCTGAACAACCAATCGACTTCAGTCATCGTATACACGCCGGCGACAACGAGATCCCCTGTCTGTATTGCCATGTGCAGGCGCGGCGCTCTATTTCGGCGGGCGTGCCAAGCGTCAACAAATGTATGGGATGCCACGCGGAGATTGCGACCAACAGTCCGCAAATTCGCCTGCTCGCGAACTACTGGGAGAACAAGGAACCGATTCCCTGGGTCAAGGTTCACGATCTGCCGGATTTCGTACATTTCACGCACAAGCGCCACGTGCAGGCGGACATCGAGTGCCAGACCTGCCACGGCCCCGTTGAGACAATGGATGTGGTCAGTCGTGAGGCGCCGGTTGAAATGGGCCTGTGCCTCAATTGCCACAAGGACAATGAGGTGGTGCACGGCACCGACTGCTGGACCTGTCATAAATAAAATGAAGAACCAGGTAGCGAAATGTCAAAGGTAGACCGCAGAGAATTTATCAAGCTCGTAGGGGCCGGCGGTGTAGGTGCGGGTGCCGGATTCATGCTTGCTGAATCGATCAAGCATCCGGTAGAACACCTGATTCCCTACCCGGTGCCGCCTGAGGAATTCAGCCCTGGTATCGCCACCTGGTACAACACGGTTTGCGGAATGTGTCCGGCCGGCTGCGGCATTTCCGTTCGCACTCGCGAGGGCCGCGCCAAGAAGATTGAAGGCAATCCAGCGCATCCGGTAAATCAGGGGCGACTATGTGCACTGGGCCAGGCCGGGCTGCAAGTGCTTTATAACCCCGATCGCCTGACTGCGCCCATGCTGCAAAGTGGCGAGCGCGGCAGCGGTGAGTTCGTTCAGACCACATGGAGCGAAGGACTGTCGGAAGTTGCGGCACGATTGTCGGCAGGCACAGGTGGCGAGGTTTACTTCGTGAGCGAGGGGGTGCGCGGGCACCTGGCGAACCTGCTCGAGTTGTTCATGCGCGAACTCGGTTCCGGGAATCTGCTGCACTACGACTTCGCGCATCCGCACTCGCTGTATGCCGCCAACAGTCGCCTCTTCGGTGAGACGCAAATCCCCTACTACGACATTCGCAATACGCGCTACCTGTTGTCGTTCGGCGCGGACTATCTGAACAATTGGTTGTCGCCGGTGCACCACGGCCTGGGATTCGGCCACAGCCGACAGGGTAACGGAGACGCAAGAGGACGATTCGTACAAATTGAACCGAAGATGTCGATTAGCGGCGCTGCCGCGGACGAGTGGATTCCGGCCAGACCCGGCAGCGAGGGAATCCTTGCCTTGGGCGTAGCGCGGCAGATTCTTGCCGGGGGCGACTACCAGGGAAGCGATGCCGGCGATTGGAGCGCGGCACTATCGACCTACTCAGCCGACTATGTCGCGGATAAGACAGGCGTGCCGGCGGAGACAATTGATCGGATTGCCAGTGAATTTGCCCACGCAGACCCAGGCCTGGCCATCGGCGGCGGCGCGGCAGGAAATCATACCAACGGCGTCGATACGCTGGTCGCCGTTAACGCGCTCAATTACCTGGTTGGCAACATCGGCAAACCCGGCGGTGTGGTGTTTAATCCGGACCCGGTCGCCGCCGGTTCGTCGGGCCGCCAGGCGAACTACCAGGCAATGCAGGACCTGGCTGAAAATGCCCGGCAGGGAGCGATCGAAGTCCTGATCATCAATAACACCAATCCGCTGTTTACGTTGCCGCAGGCAGCTGGCCTCAAAGAAGCGCTGGCGTCAATTCCGCTGATTGTAAGCTTGTCGAGTTTCATGGATGAAACAACTGCAATGGCCGATATCGTTCTGCCCAGCCATACCTACCTGGAAAGTTGGGGCGACGACATGCCGCAACCCGGCGTCGGTTTTTCGGTTGCCGCCGTTTCGCAACCCGTCGTTTCACCGCTTTACAACACACGAGCGACCGGCGACATCATCCTGGGTCTGGCCGGCATATTGGGACTGACCGAAACGATGCCGTGGGGCTCCATGGAAGATTACGTTAAGGACGGCTGGCGAAATATCTACGATCGTGGCGCACCGGATGCCGGCGATTTCGAATCATTCTGGCGCGAGGTCCTCATCTCCGGCGTGTGGGGCGAGAACACGCGCAAGACTGTCGACGTCGTCGTCGCAAAACAAGTCATCGACAATATCGCCGTGGCGGAAGCCGAATTTGCCGGCGACTCGGACGAGTACCCGTTCGTTCTGCATCCCTATCTGTCAACAGCCCTCTACGATGGACGCGGCGCCAATCTGCCATGGATGCAGGAGTTGCCGGATCCGATGACCAGCATCGTGTACGGATCCTGGGTTGAAATGAATCCGCAGACGGCGAATGAATTAGGCATCAAGGATGGTGACCTGGTCCGGATTACCTCCGAGCAGGGCAGCATCGAGGCGCCGGCCGTCATGTTTCCGGCCATCATGCCGGATGTCGTCGCCATGCCGATCGGTCAGGGCCACGACGAATTCGGGCGTTATGCGCGGAACAGGGGTAGTAACCCGCTGCAGATACTCGCGCCGAACATGGACGCCGCATCCGCCAGCCTCGCAACGAGCGCGACCCGCGTAAGCCTGGTAGCGACCGGCAGGCGAGCCGGGTCTGTCCAAACCGGCGGCGTAGCGAGGCAACTCGGACGCAACATCGTGCAGTTCACTGGTGCCGATGCCGGTTCAGCCGGACACAGCGCGAAACTGAACAGCATTCCGATTGTGGTGGAATCATCATGAATTTCTTGGACCGATTTATATCCAGTTGGCAGAAGTTCCGTAAGCCCGGTTATTACGAAGAGTTTGACTACGCCTGGACAATGACGATCGATCTCGATCGTTGTACTGGCTGTGGCGCCTGCGTTACCGCATGCCAGGCGGAAAACAATACCCCGATCGTCGGCGAAAAGGAGCTCGCCAAGGGCCGGGAAATGCAATGGATGAGGATCGAACGCTACTGGGAAGGCGAATATCCGAACGCCAGGCTCAGTTTCATACCGATGCTTTGCCAGCACTGTGATTCGGCTCCCTGCGAAACGGTCTGCCCGGTATCCGCCACCTACCATAATCAGGATGGGCTAAATACGCAGATTTACAACCGTTGCATCGGCACCCGGTCGTGCGCGGTTTATTGCCCGTATGAAGTCAGGTACTTCAATTATAACGATCATCACTGGGACTCGCCGCTCGACCAGCAACTCAACCCGGATGTAACCGTTCGGGAAAAAGGCGTCATGGAGAAATGCACTTTCTGCGTGCAACGCATTCGGCAGGCAAAGGATCACGCGAAGGACGATGGCCGGCGCCGGGTTCAAGACCGTGAAGTTCAACCAGCCTGTGTGCAGACCTGCCCATCCGAGGCCTTGGTATTCGGAGATCGCAAAGATACGAACAGCTCGGTCTCGAAATCGATGCGAGATCCGCGCGCCTATCATGTTCTGGAGGAACTCAATGCGCTGCCGTCCGTCGTCTACCTGAAGAAGGTTGCTACCGATGCGTGATGAAAAACAGGAGTTGCAATATTCCGACGTCAACGATGACGTTGTCCGGTCATTGGTTGTTACCGGAAGGAATTATTATATCGCCCTCGGCCTGGCCATTTTCGTGACACTCGCCTGCTTTTTCTTTCCCTGGTTTTACCAGCTTTATTTTGGCATCGGCGCCGCTGGCAACAATCACCCGGCAGTGTGGGGCACGTATCTTGCCAGCTTCATATTCTGGATCGGCCTGAGCCACTCCGGCACTTTGTTGTCATGCGTCCTGCACATCACCAACAGCGAGTGGCGCAAAGCCATGTATCGTAGCGCCGAAGCGATGACATTGTTCTCCCTGCTGGTCGCTGCGACCATGATCATGGTGCACGTCGGCCGGCCGTGGTTTATTCACTGGGCGGTCCCGTATCCCAATCAGATGGAGCTGTGGCCGAACTTTCGATCGCCGCTGATGTTCGACGTAATGGCGGTCACGACCTACCTTACCGGTAGCTTGATATTCATTTACATGGGTTCGATTCCGGACTTTGCGGCGGTCCGGGACCGTACCACCGGCTGGCGCCACCATCTGTATGTTCTGCTTTCGCTAGGCTGGCGCGGTACCGACACAGAGTGGCACCGACTTGGCTGGGCCTACACGTTTCTTGCTGTCCTTATCATTCCGCTGGCGGTGTCGGTGCACAGTATCGTGTCCTGGGATTTCGCAATGTCGCTGGTGCCGGGTCTGCACCAGACGATCTTTGCCCCCTATTTTGTCGTCGGCGCCATCTATTCCGGGACCGCCGGTATCGTCACGGTTATGTATGTGCTCAGGAAATACATGAACTTCGAGCATTACATCACCAAGCTGCATTTCGACAATCTCGGAAAATTGCTGATCGTTCTTTCGCTGATCTGGACCTACATCAATGTGCTGGAATTATTCACCGGCTGGTACAGCGGCACATCGACAGAGTACGAACAGCTCAATTACAAGTTGTTCGGATTCTATGCGCCCTTGTACTGGGAGATGATTCTGTTCTGTGCCGCGGTTCCACTGTTGATGCTGTCGCGGCGAATCAGGACTTCGTTTTTCCCGATGTTGTTGATTTCGATCGCTATCAACATCGGCATGTATACCGAACGGTTCCTGATCGTTGCCACTACCCAGGTACGCCAATATCTGCCAGACAGGTGGGGCACCTATGTTCCGAGCCTGGTGGAAATTTCGATCATTGTTGGCTCACTCGCCTTGTTCATCACCCTGTTCCTCGTTTTCGTGAAGATCTTCCCCAGCGTCTCTATCTACGAAATTAAGGAAACGATGGACACGCCCAAGAAAGGAAAGCCGGAATGGCAAGCAGCGCAATAGGGCTATTTCACGATCCGGACTCGGCACTCGAAGCGGCCGGGGAACTTATGAGCGCCGGGTTTGCCAGGCCGGAATTACAATCGCCGATTCCACTGCATGGCGTGGAGGCGGTGCTCGGGCCCAAGAAGTCTGTGATCAGGCGATTCACCTTGTTTGGCGGGCTTTTCGGCGCCATCGGAGGTTTTACCCTGGCTGCAGGCACCGCGGTGTTGTATCTGCATCCGGCCGGTGGCCGACCCATCATTGCGATTCCACCGTTTCTGATTATCTCTTATGAGATGACCATACTTTGCGGCATCCTGGCCACCGTGCTGGGATTTCTGATCAGCGCACGATTCCCGGCCATTCGTGAGCGCATCTACGTGCCGGAGGCAGCCGTCGACAAGTTCGTCGTCACGGTCCCCTGTGAAACCTCCGAGCATAGCGATCGCGCGGAAGCGATCCTGCGTGATGCGGGCGCAGAGGAAGTCCGCCATCTTCGTGAGGATGGGTCATGAATCTCTCAAGAGTCCTGCTGCTTGCATTGCTGCTGACCGGTCCGGTAACGCTTGCCTGGGCGTATCCCTGGGATAAAGACATGGTCGATCAGCCTACGGAAAAAGCACAGGAATCGATTGCGCCGGCCGGGCCAGGGTCCATCCCGACAAACGGCGGGGAAACGATGCCATTGCCGCTGAACGACGACGAAAGCCTCGACATGAAAGAGGCAGCAGTATCGGTCGTCAACCCCGTTCCTGCGAGCGACGAGTCTATCGAGCGCGGCAGGTATTTCTACGGGATCACCTGCCAGGTTTGCCACGGAACCAAGGGC
>Ga0255052_10003512_pt1 | contig 10868 bp, 7 predicted proteins | sample JV7_2_21_MG_FD_188632 | JGI IMG/M metagenome (GOLD analysis project Ga0255052, IMG submission 188632) | Seawater microbial communities from Jervis Inlet, British Columbia, Canada - JV7_2_21 | ecosystem: Environmental > Aquatic > Marine > Inlet | place: Canada: British Columbia | collected...
TATTAATTGCTCAATAAATTACAGTTAAAACATTTTGAGGCTATGTGAATATGAAAAAACTCAATCTTAAGGCAAATCTCTGGGGTTGTATGAAATGCAACTTTCGTGAGTGTAGTTGCGGAGAAGATCTCTGTATCTACTCCCATGCATACAGGCCGATTGAAGACCTTAAAATCTGCCCGATGCCATAAGCTGGTTTGTATCAATTTTGGCAGTGGGATGGATATGTTTTTATAACAGTCTGCGTCATGCCAAATGGAAATGAAATGCGATGTCTTGGTTGTTGGAGCAGGGCCGGCAGGCAGCAGCGCGGCAGCAGCATCTTCTGCGGCTGGACTTAAAACAATTGTTGTGGAGCGCAAATCTGAAATCGGTGTTCCAACTACATGTGCCGGCGCGATAGGAGCGTATTTACTGCCTTATCTGCCGTTTAAAGTGCCCGGCGGTCTTCTTGCACATAAAATCGAGGGCTTAGAATTTAATGTTGAAGACATATCTTATGTTCGCAGGGGCGGGCCCTGGTCGAGTTATGCGATAGACCGCTCGGCTTTTGACAAATGGCTTGCCAAGCGGGCTGTCGATTCAGGGGCTGAATTAATTGTGTCAGCTGAATTTGTCGATGCAACTTTGAATAAAACCGGGGGTGGTGGACACGCTAAAATAAAAAAAGACGATTCAATTTTCTCTGTTGAATTCAAGGTTCTTATCGGTGCTGACGGAGCGAATTCCGGTGTTCTAGAAATGCTTGGCGAGCGGATATCTGATGCCAGGCTGGGACAGGCAGTTGTCTACGAATATGAAGGGGTTGAACTTGAATCACCGGATTTAGATCAGCTTTATTTCGGCGATTTCGCGCCCGGTGGCTATGCCCACATCTTTCCTCTCTCAAATAACCGGGCGAACATCGGTGTTGGCACAATCGATTCTAATGCAGATATCAGGCAGTGTTTTCAGGATTTCATCGCTCTACCCCGTGTAATATCTCAGCTTAATAATTCCACGCGCACTATTGAGAAAAGCGGAACCGTGTCATTTGAACGATTGAGCATGAAGCGCCAATACGGCTCGGTGCTGCTTGCAGGCGAGGCAGCGTCTCAAAACATCAAACCCCTTGTTGAAGGATTTCTGCCTGCGATAATCTGCGGAGATGTGGCGGGAAAAACTGCGGCAAGGCACATTTTAAAAGATGAGCCTTTAAGCCTTTATCAGCGAAACCTCAACCGCAAGCTAGGGCTCATACTTCGCGAATCTGACAAGCTCACAGGGCTACTTGAAGACATCAGCGATCTACGCGGTCGAAAAAGCTATCTACTCCTATCAGGGCTATGCGGAAATCTCATCTCACCCGCTGCAGTGTCAAAGCTGTTTCAGGGTGATGAAGAAACGATTGTGACTCATCTTGTTTCATGGAATAAAAGCAGGCTGAAACAGTTTTTACTTAACACATCTGAACGCTTGGCGATTTTTTTTCTCCACACCCAGGCAGCGATTAATGGGAAAATTTATAAACTATAATAACACATTCTCCTGTGGTGTGTGAGTATGGGTCATCATCTTTGGAAACGAGGGGAAGCTCAAGATAGCGCTGTTCAAAATATCGTTATAAATCTTGGCGCAGCCCTTCTAATCCTTTGGCTAATGTACAACGGAGCATAAAAACGCGTTTCAGCCATTCGGACTGTATGGTGGACTTTTAGGGTTGGAAAAATTATTTATATCTATACAGATAATAATATTTAGCATGATAAATGCAATGGCACATGTTCAGTGGAAACGAAGACACGCAGATGAGTCCGCGTTTCTCAACATAGCAATATCCTTTGGAATACTCTACTTTCTATATCTAGCAGGCTATTTTGCATAGAAACATACCCCTCAGACAACCACGCCCCCTTACCGGAACTCACCCCCTAATTTCTATATCGATTACCGCAAACATCCAAAGGGTTTATATATCTGCTAAAAACCCAATAATCTCTTTTAGGAGAAGATAAATTTGACCCTTGAATGCGACGTACTAGTAGTGGGAGCGGGGCCGGCGGGAACTGTTGCAGCGTTACGATGTGCAAAGCAGGGCCTTGACACCGTTCTTTTAGAGAAAAATTCTAGAGTTGGCGGCCACACTAAAACAAAGTTGGATGCATCAGCTGACAGTGAACTCTCAAAAATAATGGATGAGATGGGTTTAAAGGATGAAAACACGGTCTTTATTTCTAATTGGCACCCGCCTTCGGGCAACTATTTCCGATTAAAATCAGAATCTCCTGAATATTTCTTTAAGCGAGGACCTGACAGCGATTCTTTTGAAGCGGACACGGTTGCAAAGGCCAAGGCTGCGGGTTGTCAGGTATATCTTAATTCAAAAATCGAAGAAATCACTGAAACAGATGGAAAGATCGAATCTTTAACTGTCAAGATAAATGGGGGTGTTGAAATAATAACCTCTCGTGTTGTTGTCGCTGCCGACGGCGGGAACTCAATGTTCCACCGATTTGTTACTAAAAAAACCGAAGATAGAAAGAAGATCGGTTACGGAGTATCGGGTAAAGATTTTTCAGACAAAGATTCGTCGAACGTCTATTTTGACGCTGAACTGATGAAAGGGGGCTATTTTTACTTGATTACAGGCGAAAGCGGGGTTTCAACAGCGTGTATAGTTCTGGATTCCAAGCACTTAGAGCAAAAAGCTGAAGAAGCATTTAATGTGTTTATATCAAATCATCCTGAAATTTCAGAGAGGATTGGTAGCGATGCAGCGCCTTTTTATGGTGAAGGCCGAATCTTTGATCTCAACACGCTTGTAAGAGGTAATCTGGTATTTGTAGGTGAAGCCGCAGGTCTGTTGGACCCCTTTTTCGGCTATGGCATGACCACAGCAATTGTGAGTGCTTATTATGCTGGTGCATCTATTACGCAGGCATTAAAAGAAGGGGACCTAAACCTGCTAAATAAATACGATTCCCTTATGAAGGAGAAGTTTAATAAAAGAATGTCAGATATGTATCAGAGAGTATTTGAATCGCTGATCAACGATGATTTGGACTTGATTTCAAATTTATTAACTGGGATAAGCGAAAAAACAGACATAAACCTGCTTTTGCAGGAATTGAGTGGATTAAGTGACTAAAGAAGAACTATTCGGCGAGCTGCAAAAAATCGTTGGAAGTGAAAATGTATTTGCCGAGAGAACACAGCTTCTTCGCTATCGATATGGCAATGTTGTGGACTATCGTTTTGAAGACCCGTCGTTTCTACCTGATTTTGTTATAAAACCAGAGTCCGCAGAACAGATATCCTCGATTGTGAAACTTGCAAACAAGCACAAGATGGCGGTTGTTGCATGGGGGGGCGGCACAGATTTTACGGGTGCAAACAGTCCTATTAAAGGCGGGATTGTAATCGACATGAAAAACATGGATACTGTTGAGGTCAATCAGGAAGAAAAAAGCATTGTCTCAGGGGCTGGGGCAACCCTATTTAAACTCTCTGAAGCAGCTGAAGAGGCAGGTATGCTTTTTGCCCATGAGATAACAACTCAAAAAAGCGCGACTATCGGTGGTGCGATAGCAACGAATTCATTTGGATATCGTTCTGGTAAATACAGGTCGATTCGAAATCTGATATCAGGTATTGAAGCGGTGCTTCCAACAGGTGAAATCATTAAGACGAAGCCCTTATTTAAAACGTCAACAGGCTATGATTTAGCATCTCTTCTGGTGGGCAGTGAAGGCACCTTGGGAATTACAACTGAAGTTACGATGCGGTTGTATTCAAAACCTGAAGCTAGGGAAATTTCAACCTATATTTTCAATTCTTTTGAAGATGGGTTTATGGCCGGTGAGGAGATCCGGGATGGAATGAGTCCTGATTTTTTCAGCCTCGGTGAACTCAGCTTTCTCAGGTACTCAGAGAACCCGGAAACTTTTTTTATCAATTCCGCGGAGTCGGGTTTGTTGTCAAAATATCTTCGGATGAGATATCCTGCTCCCTCATCGAGTGCCAGAATACTTGAGCGGATTTTTTTGCTGATCCCGGGTGTAAGGCAACTTATCAGTATTGTGGATGATAGCATATCAAAAAAAGGCTGTATGGCTGTATTAACAGTTGGTTTTGAGGGTGAGGAAAAGAGTGTCAAAGCAGCAACAAAGCAGGCAAAATCTAAGGCGCAATCATATGGCGGCGCGCAATTCGAGGATGATAGTTTTTATCGGGACCGGTTCAAAAGCTTTGTAAAACTCAAAGGCATAATTGAAGACCATTTTCCAGATCAAAAACAGGATTTTTCCCTTGCAACATTTGATCTCTCAATTCCTAAAAGCCAAGTTATCAAAATGAAAGACACGATAAAAGACCTTTTAAAAAATTATGGTTCGATTCACATGTTGTACTCTGAGCTTTATTCCTCTATTTCCACACTTGGAATAGACTTGATTGTTGAGGCTGGAAATAAAGGGGAATACCAAAATTTTTTAGATGAGCTGGCTGAGAAAACATTTGAAGCGGGAGGGTCGATTTCATTTGCCCATGGAGTTGGAACACGTTTTCTACCCTATCTCGAAAAAGACGTTGGAGAAAATTATATTCAGTTTATGAAGAAAATAAAATCTGCGCTTGATCCAAACAATGTTTTAAATCCTGGTAAAATGGGTGATTTTCCGTGAATTTATCTGAGGATTTTTACGTTAATTTGAATCTTTGCTTAAACACGCGCTGCAACATCTGCAGAAAAGACTGTCCAAAATATCTCGCTGAAAAAATGGAGTTTAACTCGCCCAGGGGGAAATTGGAATTGATAGGTGAAGCCCTTAAAGGGACGCTTAGCTGTGAAAGCGTAAGTGAAGAGGTTGTCTGTGTTTTGTCCTGCAACGAATGTTATTCTTCATGCCCCCATGGAATGCACATCCCAGATATATTCGTTGAGTTTCGAAAGTCATGTAGCGGGCTCTAACCGCTGGAGTTCTTCTCGCCTTGGCACAGGTGCTAAAATGCATCTGGTTGGCAGATGCCATATTTTATCTGTGTCTAACTTAACGTCATCGTTGAGTGATTTTCCGAGAACAACGCCATAATCGAATTTCGGCTCTGAAAAACCTAGTTTTAAAAAGGCCTTTCTCATCCAGACGCTATTTCGGTCAAAAACAGCACTTACAAATGTGTAATCATCTCGGTTTTCAATTTCCTTTTCTGGGTCTTTAATTTTCATCAGTTTCAGAATCATATTCGAAGCCAGCGCTGAATCCTGCAAGGCCTGACTTATTACAAATTCATCAACGATGAAAGAAAAAAATACCTCCCATTCCCTATCATAATGTGGTGTGCCATACATCCCTCCACTGCCTGCGGAATTTATGAATGTTAGAACACCAACTATTTCTAAGTCTTTTTCTGCAACGATGCCAAAAATATGATTATTTTCAGAAATTGATATGTATTCAGAATTACGATAATTTGATGCGAAATCGGCGTTTTGAGAATATTTTTTTAGGAAGCCCGAAACCATTTCTAAATCGTTGTTTTTCATCATCCGCAATCTTACTTTTTCATCACAAGGTTCTAGGAAATATTCCTTTATTTTTATCCAATTTTTATATATTTTGAGAAGTATTTTCCAATTAATATTAATGTCTCTTTTTTGAGGATAGGGATATGCCCCCTTGAAATCTGATCCGCCAATAAAAAAATTAAATCCCTCCCGAGCGGCAAACCCATTCGAATACCAGAAACTATTGTGCTCTTTATAGTGTTTTAAAAATGTCCAGCCAACAATTGCGTCAATACCTTCTTTTCTTGCGTCCGCTTCGACCCCAGAAAAAAGCATGGAGAAGATTTCATCATAGCTGTTTAGGTATTCTGGCAGGATGCAATTATCAACAAAACAGCCAGTTCTAATATTTCTTCCGTCTGCCTTGCAATCTCTTGTAACAAGTCCAAGGGAGCCGATTATCCTGTCCCTATCAAAGGCAACCTTCACTATGTAAGGCGTATTTAATGTGTACCTATATATCCAGCTATCTGGCACCCGGACATATTCAAATTCCTTTCTTTTATAGAAATTAGACTTATAGAATAAATCCAAGAGCTCTTCGTCCATGTCCGGGCTATAATCACGAATTGTTAGATTCATATGTTCTGCTCCTATTTAGGTTAATATTAAATACTGAGTTTGAAATTTAAACCTATGCCTAAGATAACCCGGAAAAACGGTATTTCCTTGGCAATTTTCGCATCAACCTTGCTACTTACAATCAAAGGAGTATATGCTGCAGACGGACAACTCGCTGTTTCTGGCTCAATGGCGCTTCCATTTCTATTTATCTTCGTAAACTTTTTTCAAACATTTCTTGCAACTATCATGGTTTTGGAAGTAAAGGCTATTTCACGCTCAACAGTGTGGAATCGGATTATTTCAGGAAATGTTGCACTTATTGGTGCCATAACATCCATAGCTATTCTACTGATTAAAATGCAGGACATGACAAGTCGGCTTGTTCAGTATGCAATTGCTTTTTTCTTCACATTTGCAGTGACAATGGTAATTTTTACTATCTATCTGCTCATAGTCCCACTTCTCAAATGAAAGAAAATTAATTATCTCGATAGAAAATATGTGCCTGTTTATCTTCTATTTATTTTAATCTACATAGCGGCAGCAGGTGCATCAAAGCTTGTTTCCTATCCTGTATTTCAAAATTACCAGATAGTGTTTGTCTTTTTACTGTTTTACGGACTTCTAGTATCCTATTTTACCTACACCTCATCATACATCTCAAGAAGCTATAAAGAAATTGGATTTGTTCACAAAGCATTTATCCCTCCGTCAATCGGAGCGGTTGCAATATTTATTATGGCGTCACTCATAATATATTATAACAATGGTTTTTACCCTATTACATACTATAATCTACTTTCGATTTTTATCTTCAGCGCCTTTGTGTTTTCCTATTTTTTACTGTTTATCATTGAGTATCCTTCCATTCTTCAGCCAAAATGGAAGGCGTTTATGCCAATCGACCCGATTAAAGCCTTGACAACCGTTGTTTTAATCTTTCTTTCGTTTTCTCTCTTTTATACTGCGAATGACTTGGGAGCAGTCTTCCCCCTTCCTATTTGGGTCTTTGCATTTATTGGGGCAGTGTTCTTTCTTATGGCAGTTTTATTTACTTATGCAAAGGCGTTTTCCGGTGAAACCACGCTTGGGTACTGGACTTATCTAAAAACTGATATGGTTGCTCATTTAGTTCTCACGTTCTATATTATTTCAATAGGAGTTATGCTCTGGAATAGTCTGGCATCAAAAGAAAAGAATCTTTATATGTTATTTGCATTTTTTTCTCTCACCTTTTACTTTACCGCAACAATAGACATAAGAAACCTCATTAAAGGACTTAAAATTTCTACCAAGTTTCAAATCTTCGATATTATAAGATACGGTCTCTCGATTTTATCTCTTTTTTTCATCGTCTTTTTCCTTGCAGTTTTGACTCGCGGAAAAATAACGAGTGTAGATATTTTTCTAGCGAGGTACCCCTTTTTCCCTCTCACGTTGATTGGTGTTTTTTTTATCTTTTATTTTTCTTTTATCCGGCGCAGTCACAAGGGTTTTGAGGAGCTCATGGAGCGCGGGGCGATTACAACGCTATCCTATTTTGCAGGTCTTGGCGTTTTTGTCACCGTTTTTCTCATGTACACTAGGTTTTCCGGTGGTTTGCTTTCACAGTTCCCACTTTTTGGCGTTGTCTTCTTCGGGTATTTTGCAATTCTAGTGGCAGATGTTTATTCAACAACAACGTTGCGAGTGAAGGAGTATGGTGAGAGAAGTGATGTAATTGATCTGCTTAATCATGTGGCAGGGCATTTTTTCAGAACCGATGTTCTTGAGGAGATGTGGGACGAGGTTGTGGAAAACTATAAGGGAGTTGACTCTGAGCTTGAGAAGGCCCGGTTTTATGCTCCTGAGCGAACCTTTGATCTGGGCATGGTAAATGAGAAGGCGAAGTCCGCAGCCGCTGTTGCTATGCTTTATAAGATGGATTTTGCGGCAAATCGCGGCGGTGTTCCGGTTGTTCCTTTTGACGATGATGTGAAGGCTGAGATTGAAAAACTACTCGGCGAAAAACTCTTGCTCCTGCCTTCTGAGCTTGCAAAGGATTTTACGGTTGACAAATATTATACCAAACTTTTAGAGAGCACAATCACCAGGATAAACAATGCGATAAAACCTTTTCTCTCGCTTGAAGATTACAGTAGCCTTGTGAAAAATTTGGTCGCTGTAGATGGGTTTTTTAAAAACATCATCTTCACTGAGGAAGGCGTGAGAATCAACTTGGCAGCAGAACTTGGTCGGAAGGGTTTTTTAAAGTATCTGCGACTCTATATCAAAGGTCTTGGAGACACTTTTCCATTCAACCGCATGCTCCTTCGTGAGGCTGTTCAAGCAGAGGTTAAGGCCAGGCTTTCACTCTACGGATTCACGCGGGCCGATGTTTTAAACGTGGTTCCAAGTGGTGTAAAAGAGCTTGATGAAGTGCTTTACGGCGGGTTTATCAAGGGCACATCAACGCTGTTTCTTACTGAGGAGCGGCGCGCGAAAAACGATGTGCTTTTCATGTTCATATCTGAAGGTTTGAAAGAAGGTGAGCCAGGGATTTTTGCAACATCAAGGGTGTCATCTAAGGACCTATTAGATCTTTTCAACCGCGTCTCCGACGGTCAGGAGAACCTGTCTATAATCGATCTCTATCTGAGCACTCACACAGATAATGTTGTGCACATCCCGATTAAAAAAGATGACCGCCACATCATTTCAACAAGCCTGATACAGGTGAAGCAGGCGGTTGTTGCGGCTGTGAAAAAACACGCAAAAGATGTGCATAAAAGAATAGTTCTCGATATCTACACAGACCTCTCCAAGTATCAGAACACCGATGAGATTCTCGATCTTGTGAAAAAACAGGTTGAAGGATTTAAACGGTGGAATGTAACAAGCATTGTAACCCTTGCGCCTGATCTCACTAACGACGAGTTGGAGCGTTATTTTGACAATGTAATTGTTCTTTCCGATGTTGCGACTGTGAGGATTAAAAAGCTCTTCGGCGGTAAACCGAAAAAAGAAAGCTTCGTCATTTGGGGCAGATACGCGCCGATGGAGGAGCCGGACTACAGCCTGTTTTTCGAGGACTGAAGAATAAACTCTTTCACATCATCTATTTCGCCTTCTGTTGCGGAACATTTCAAGGTTGGGCTGCCGATTTCTTCTTCCACTTTTTCAGATGTTTCGGCTGGTGTTATATCTGATTTATTTAGAATTGGTGTGACGCCTTGAAAGTTTTCTATGATTTCCCGGTAGAGGCTGAGTTGAGAGTTCATTGTGTAGCCGCATGTTTCAGTGGGGTCGAATACAAAGAGGATGTGGTCTGCAAGTTCTCGAAGCGCAAGGATTGCCTGTTTTTCGATTGGGTTTCGATTGGCCAGCGGGCGGTCAAGTATGCCGGGTGTGTCGATTATCTGGATTTCTCTATGTCCAAGCGGGATGTAGCCTACGAGTATGTTTTTTGTTGTGAATGGATAGGGCTGTATCTCTGGTGTTGAAGGTGTTAGCCCTCGTAGCAGAGAGGATTTTCCAACATTCGGCATGCCTGCGAGAACTACTGTGTATCCTTCTTTTATGGTGGGCAGATTTTTTATCGCTCGCTGGATGTCTCCAATAAATTTCAGATCGCCGCTGATCTTATCAAGTATTGACGCGGTTTTACCATAGAAATCTTTTCGCAGCGTCACAGGATCGCCTTTACGCATTCGAATGTTTCGCCTGGATCGGACTTCAAGCTTTGCGATTTTTATTTTCGCCCATGTCAACCTGTCGATTGCGCTTTGAATAGTTTCTGCGCCAATGCTGATTTCCAGTATCTCTCTTTGAAAGGGGTCGGCTGTCCCAATCTTGTCGCCGAGCTTTTCCATGCGCGTTAGATAGCTTACAATATAGTCCGCGCTCTCCCGGACCCGGCGTTCTTCAGCGCGTTTTTTTCGAAGGCCTTTGTTTTGCACCTGCACCTTTCGCGCTTCTTTCGCGGCTCGTTTAAAGGCTATTTGAAGTAGTTTCTCCGGTGTCAGGGCAGGGGGTATTTTTTTTATGTCCATATTGCTCGACCTGTAATTAGATTTATAAGGTATTATAGTTATATATAATGACGAATAAACCAATTTGTATATAAAAATAGATGGTCAAAGGATATGAAGCTTACGGCTGTTCAGAGAGAAATACTTCAAGCACTCATCGACCTGCACTACGCAACAAAAGGCGCGGTACAGGGAAAAGCCATTGCAGAAAAACTAGGCCGCCACCCAGGCACAATCAGAAATCAAATGGTGGCCCTACGGGCCTTGGGGCTTGTGGAAGGAGTGTCAGGGCCGCGGGGAGGATATCATCCAACATCCAACGCCTTTTCAGCGCTTGACATGGAAGAGCTGAAAGAAGAAGCGGCAGTGCCAATATACCATAAGGGCAAGCAGATAGCAGATGTCACAGTCGTGGGAATCGGGTTTACAAGCATATCAGACCCAAAGAAATGCCGGGCAACAATACATGTGAAAGGCACGCTAAAAGACCTGAACATCGACGACATGATAATCGTAGGCCCAACACCAGTGCAGCGCCTTGTGATAAAAGGACGGGTTCTAGGCCGAGACGACATAAACAACATGCTTGTTTTAAACATTTTGGAGATGCTTGGAATACCCAAGGTAAGAATTAAAGAAATCACAACAACAAAGATCAGCACTCTTACGCCTGATATGTCGGTAAGGGCTGCTGCAGAAACACTCAGTCAAGGCCACTTCAGAGGCGCGCCGGTACTTAAGGGAAAAGACAT
>Ga0255052_10003513_pt1 | contig 10862 bp, 11 predicted proteins | sample JV7_2_21_MG_FD_188632 | JGI IMG/M metagenome (GOLD analysis project Ga0255052, IMG submission 188632) | Seawater microbial communities from Jervis Inlet, British Columbia, Canada - JV7_2_21 | ecosystem: Environmental > Aquatic > Marine > Inlet | place: Canada: British Columbia | collected...
AGATTCGTATTTGATCAGCGAGACCATATCCCGGATTGCCGCCGGCCCCAGTCCGATGATCGTCGGGTTGCTGGTTTTGTAGACGACTTCGTAGATCCTGCGGGGCTCGAAACCGGACGCCAGGTAGACCTGGGTGCGGTCGGCTACTATCTGGTCTCCTTCGAGCCGCGCAAACTTCCACCGTTCCCGGGGGATGACTTGCCGCGGCGCTTCGACCGAGTCGCGCACGGTCAATACGTTTTCCGCAGCTTCCGGCTCCGAGACCGGGTAGGCGATGTGGTTGCGGTCTCCCAGCGTGAAGTTGAAAACTTTCTCTGTGACCACAAAGTCGCTGCGTGCCAGGCCTTCGATGGGCTGACCGTTGTCCCCGGTCGTCGGCAGCCACGCACGCAGATTCTCTCCGTTCATCGGCGGGTCGAACTGCCACCCAACCCACAACAGCGTGAAGCCGTTTTGCATCAGGAAACCGTCGCCCAGGTTTGCCTCCGTCCGTGGGTCCGGCTCGTCCCATTTCCGGCCTTCCGCCGACGCGTGATTGAAAAACGTCAGTAGCCTCTTGCTGCCGCGGTTCGACGCGCCGAAGAGCAGGGTGCCGTTGCCGCGTTCGATATTCTTCGGCTTGATCAGGAAGAATTTGGCGGAGAATTCCACGCGCCCCTCGGTATTCAAAGGCGCATGATTGATATCCACAACGATCTGGTTGGCAGGATTGTCCGGATCGACCGCGAAATAGACCCTGCCCGCAAGTTTTTCGTAAGCGCCAGCGAGGCCGTAGGAATTGTCACCGGGCAGATCGCTACGTGATGCCACTTCTATGTTCGTGACTTCGGCGTAGGCGGCCGGGACAAGAAAGCAGGACAGAACAACGATTCCAATTTCGCGAATGGCGCCGCAGAGGGCAGTTTGCATTGGCATAGAACGTCTCGGAGTGCCTTTCATCTTCAGGAAAATCAATTTACATCGACGGCATAGACGATGTCGCGTGTATCGCAGCGGCTGATCCGCCATTCGACGCGCTGACCATCCAGCCCCGTCGCGATTCGGTCTATCTGCAACAATGGTGCTCCGGGCGTCAGGCCCAGGGCCCTGGCATCGCCTTTGTTCGCGAGCACCGCGCGCAGTTCCTCTTTGGCGAGGGCGACGCTGACCCCGTAGACGCCCTGGTACAGCGAATAAAGCGTATTGGGCAATACCTGCTGCCGGTCGATGCCGGGAAAAAGGCTGAGCGGCAGCACGATCTTTTCCACGATCTTGGGTACTTCGTCTACCAGCCGCGTGCGTCGAATCTCGATCACCTGCGCGTTCTTGCGGAGGTGCAGCCTGGAACGTTCGGCCCGAGTGGCCTGGCGGCGGCTGGTTTTTTCTTCACCGAGTTGCGGCGTCACCCGGTCACCATTCGGTGCAGGTCGCGCCAGGCGAAAAAATCGATATAACGCGTGTTCCTGGGTGTGCTCTGCGACAAAGCTGCCTTTGCCCTGGTGCCGGGCGATCAAGTTCTCCGCTGCCAGCGTATCCATGGCCTTGCGCACCGTCCCCTGGCTGACTCCCAGCTCCTGTGCCAGCGCCTGTTCACTCGGTAAGGCTTGCGCCGGACGCCACGAACCCTCTGCAATGCGCCTCACCAGGACGTTGTAGACCTGCTTATAAAGTGGAAGAAAGTCCGGTATCGACGACAAGGCTTCCGGCTCCCGTGTCTCTGAATTATTTGCGGTCAGGTGTTGTCCTGCCAATTGATGTAATATATCTTATATAAGATACAAAAACTATAAAGGACTCCGCAGATGACCGTTCCGCAGCTGACCGTTCCGCAGCTTTTGGTGCACGACAAACGAGACAATGTTGGAGTTGTCGTCGTTGAAAACCTCAAAGCAGGCGACGAAATGCTATGCGTCGTTACCGAAGACAATTCGGATTTCACGCTGGCTTCGCGCCAGGACGTACCCATCGGCCACAAGGTCGCCCTGGTGGACCTGGATGAAGGGGACACGATCATCAAGTATGGCGAAGATATCGGTCGCGTCGTCGCGCCGGTCGCCATCGGTGAGCATGTTCATGTTCACAATCTGAAAACCAAGCGCTGGTAGGGGAGCAAGCCACGATGTCCACGGAAAACACGTTTATGGGTTACCGGCGTGAGAACGGCCGTGTCGGCGTACGCAATTACGTCGCCATCCTGCCGCTGGATGACATTTCGAACGCAGCCTGCGAAGCGGTTGCCAACAACATTCAGGGTACGATCGCATTACCCCACGCCTATGGTCGACTGCAGTTCGGCGAAGACCTGGAGTTGCATTTCCGCACGATGATCGGCACGGGCGCCAATCCCAATGTCGCAGCCTGCGTGGTGATCGGTATCGAACCCGGCTGGACCCAGCAAGTTGCGGACGGTATTGCAGCAACGGGCAAACCGGTGGCCGGCTTCGCCATCGAAAAGCATGGCGATATCGCTACGATCGCCAGCGCGTCGCGTCAGGCGAAAGAGTTCGTGCACTGGGCGACCGAACGGCAGCGGGAAGAATGCGATATCGCCGAACTCTGGATATCGACCAAATGCGGTGAGTCCGATACCACCTCGGGCATCGGCTCCAATCCGACCGTGGGCAATATGTATGACAAGCTGATTCCCAAAGGCATCTGTGGAGTTTTTGGAGAGACCTCGGAACTCACCGGAGCAGAGCATTTGTGCAAAATGCGGGCCGCGAATCCCGAGATCGGCGAGAAATTCATGCAGACCTTTCAGGCCTACCAGGACGACGTCATCGAGGCTCACAAGACCACTGACCTGTCCGACAGCCAGCCCACCAAAGGAAATATCGAGGGCGGCCTTTCTACGATCGAGGAAAAGGCGTTCGGCAACCTGGAGAAAATCGGCAAACAGGTGTCATTTATCGACGTCCTCGGGCCGGCTGAGGAGCCCGCCAAGGGTCCGGGGCTCTATTTCATGGATTCATCCTCGGCGGCGGCCGAGTGCGTCACCCTGATGGCGGCCGGCGGCTTCGTGGTCCACGCCTTTCCGACCGGCCAGGGGAATATCATTGGCAATCCTGTTCTGCCGGTCATCAAGCTAACGGCAAATCCCCGCACGATGCGCACCATGTCCGAACACATCGATGTGGACGTAACGGGGATACTTACCCGCGAGCTAACGCTGGATCAGGCCGGCGACAAGCTGATCGACATGATCGTCAAAACAGCTTGCGGCCGCATGACGGCGGCGGAAGCACTGGGTCACAAGGAATTCGTGATGACCAAGCTGTACCGCAGCGCCTGACAGAACGATGCGGACAAAGACCGTCACGGACACGGCCGTAGCGGGCGTCCGCGCAGCTGTTGCCCCGGTTTACCCGTCGTGGCCCTGGTTTAGCCCCGCGAGACTCCATTCCTCGACCGGGCGCGCGCTGAAATCAGGCTTGCCCAGGGATGGATGGGAAAGCAGGTAGATTCCTGAATCGGCAAACGCCCATATCAGCCGGCGATCCCACTCCACCATCAGGCCGTCGCCGATCCGATTGAAGCTGCCGGGGCGGTCCAGGGCACCGCCGCTCGGCGGAATGAAGTGGCCGTCCATCCCGGGATTGGCGGGATCGGAAAAATCCATGAACTGGAAACCCGCATTGAAGGCCGCGTAACCGATAAAGGAGCCATGCCGTTTGCCCGGCGCTTTCAGATGTGGCGGGTTGTGCGTGCCGTAGCGCCCGCGCTTGTCACAGAAGTCACTGTACGGCGCATCTGCGGGCGGAACCCAGCGGCCAAAACTGGCGATAGCCCGGGGATTTTCGAGGTCGCTGACATTTAGTACGTAGTTGTCATGAAAGGGTTCATTGCAGTCGGGGTTTAGTGTCTCCGCGCTGCCGATGACAATTCCCCGGTCCAGCCAGCTGACATCCGCCGTGTGAAACGGAATCGCACCGGGCAAATATGCCGGCCGCCACTGGCTGACCAGGGATGGCTCGGCGGGGTTGGATACGTCGTGCACCGTGACGCCGAAGGAGCCATAGGAACAATAAGCGTATTTCCCGCCGTCCTCGACTCTCCTGGGCACATAGAAAGCGCCGTGTGCCGATGTGAATGAGGCGCGGTCGCCGAATTCCCGCCACTTCCGGTAGGCATTCTGTTCTCCCGCCCGCTGTCCCGGGAACCACCAGTTCGACACGAACTTGGGTTGCGCCGGGTCCGCAAGGTCGATGATTTGCAGGCCATTGGTATACAGCCGAACCGGGGCTTCCATGTTGACGAAGCTATTGTCGGGAGCGGCATCGAGGTAGGCGTAGCGGCCACCGTCATAATAATTTCGATGCGTACCACCGCCGGTCTGCACCGCGCGCGTCGGATCACCCTGGTCGCAGCTCCACATGGACAGCAAGCGGATATTCTCCGGATCGCTGGCGTCGTATACGCGTACGCCGCGGAGGCCGGCGTGGTATCGCGAATTATCGATCAGGCGCGGATCTTCGTATTTGCCGTTGGGCGCTTCGGGCGTCGACGAGGTGGGTCGGGGTGCTGCGCCGGCCAGCAGAATCCATTTCTTTATGCGGTTGTTATAGGCAAGCTGAAACTGCCCGCCGGACCAGGCGCGTTCGTTGATCGGTTCCGGGTGCAGGGCATCACTGACATCCCAGACGGTGCCGCGGTTGAACAGCAGGCGCCGCCCGCCGCTCGCCATCATCTGTGACTTGCCGCCAAGTCCCCATGGAGTTTCCAGGTGCACATGGACTTCGCAATTGTCGATGTAACTGGCCGAATCGAGGTAGTCCAGGCTGCCCTGGTGGGGATGCGGATGATTGTTCGCCAGTGCAAGGCGCGTGGCTGACCCGCTCATCGCGATACCGCCGAGTATCGCTGCTCCGCTTTTCAGAACTTCACGACGCAATACTTTTTTCATTTTTTTGCTCCATTGGCACAGGGTTATACGCGGTCGCTGCTATTCATTTTGCACTGAGGGCGAAGCCGTCGAGCCGCGGACGATCAATTCCGGCAGCAGGTTCACGGTCCGCACCGGGGATTCCGGATTAGCGATTGTCTCCAACAGCAGTTTGGCAGCCTGCACACCGATCTCATCGTGTGGAATAAGCAACGATGTCAGCGGCGGTGACAAGCGGTCCATGAACGGCATGTCATTGAACCCGGTCACCGAAATGTCTGCCGGGCACTCCAGACCGAGTTCCAGTAGTGCGTCGTAGCAACCCAGAGCCAGCAGATCGTTCGCAGCGACCACGGCCGTAAACTCCGGACGTTTCCGGAGAATCGTCAGGAAGCCGCTGTGGCCTTCCGTTTCGGTAAACGCATTACAGTTCAGAATCAATTCGTCGTGAGACTCAAAGTCTCCGGCGTGCCAGAGCTTGCTGAACGCCAGGTAGCGATCATGTCCCGTGGTCGTATCCTGCGGCCCGCCGATATAAGCGATCGACCTGTGCCCAAGGCCCACGAGATGCGAGACCGCCAGACCGATGCCGTGCTCGTCGTCGTTGATCACGGCGGTTACCGCATGGGTGTCGATGGTCCGGTTAACCAGCACCAGCGGGATGTGCTCTTCGACGCAGGTGTTCACCACCGAGTCCCGCCGGTGTGCGGTTGCCAGAATGAGTCCGTCCACGTGGCGGGCTTTGAGCGACTCGACAATTGCGCTTTCATTTTGCTGATTGTTATCGGAATCCACCAGTATGGCGATGTAACCCTGTTCAGCCAGTGAGCGCTCGATGCCGCGAATGATCGGCGGAAACATGGGGTTGGTCAGGTCAGGTATGAGTACGCCAACCGTTTGCGTTCGTCCTGTCCGGAGTCCGGAAGCCAGCGTGCTGCGCGCATATCCCATATCGTCAGCGATTTGCGTAACACGATCGGCAACAGCCGCCGAGACCATCGTCCGGGTCTCCGGATTGAGGACTCGGGAAACCGTGGATGGATGAACGTTGGCCCTGGCCGCGACGTCCTTGATATTGACGTTTCTTTTCGCCATTACGCCCCCCCGAACGAGATTAACCCGAGCTTGCGGGTCAGGACCGCCTTCTGACAGCGAAATCTGCAATGGCGATCAGGGCGTCCTTCCAGTCAGATTCGGGAATTTCGGACACAGCGTCGATCGCCAGGTCGGCGGCGTCCTGGGCGCGCGCCGCCGTGTATCGCAGCGCCCCCGTGGATTCTATGACCGCCTGTATATCCTGCATGCTGGCGAGACCGTCGTCCTCGATGGCCGCGCGGATCATCTTGCGCTCCGCCGCGCTGCCGTGCGTCATGGCATATATAAGAGGGAGGGTGGCCTTGCCCTCAGCCAGGTCGTCGCCCAGGTTCTTGCCCAGCTCCTCGGGTGATGCGCCGTAGTCGAGTGCGTCGTCGATAAGCTGAAACGCGGTGCCAAGATTCTGCCCGTAGCAGATCATGGCTGCCACATCGCCGGGATCCCGATCTGCCAGCACCGCGGCAATCTGCGCCCCGGCCTCGAACAGGCGCGCCGTCTTGCGATAGATGACCTGCCGGTAGTTATCCTCCGTGATGTCCGGGTCATGCACATTCATGAGTTGCATGACCTCGCCGGCGGCAATGGTGTTGGTTGCATCGGCGAGAATGCGCATGACGGGCATGCGGCCGATCTCCACCATCATCTGGAACGCCCGCGAATACAGGAAATCGCCGACCAGAACACTGGCCTGGTTGCCGAACACGGTATTGGCCGTGTCGCGACCGCGGCGGCGGGCGGAGGAGTCCACGACGTCATCGTGCAGCAGCGTTGCCGTATGGATAAATTCGACAATGGCCGCGGCATGCACATGATGGTTACCGCTATAGCCAAGCGCGCGGGCCGCCAGCAACACGATGAGCGGGCGCAGGCGCTTGCCGCCGCTCGTTACGATGTATTCGGACACCTGTGAGACGAGGGCAACATCGCTCCGCAGACTTTGACGAATAAGCGCATCGACCGCCTTGATATCATCGCGTGCCAGCGATTTCACGTCGTCAAAAGTGAGGGAAATTGTTGTGTTTTCGGCGAGTTGCATCTGTGGAGGAATAATGCCTGAAATGCTACCCATTGGCGATACAACCCGGTGTAAAATGCCGTGGGATACGCATTTGCAAGCTATTGAAATAAAGTAGTATTTTTCACGGGCTTTCGTTGACCCGGAGGCGGCGAATCTATAAAATTCCGGCTCTTTTGTGGCGGCACGTTCTTTGTAAGAGGCCGGGTTCCGGCTGGTTAACGCCCGAAAACCCCTTAATTCTCAGCAAGTTGTGCGACTACAGCTTGCATATTGGAGTTGCACACGATGTACGCGGTTTTTCGCTCTGGCGGTAAACAATACCGCGCCAGCAAAGGCGAACGCCTCCGGGTGGAAAAGCTGGAGGCCGATGAAGGCGCCAGCGTCAAGTTTGACCAGGTCCTGTTGATCGGGGAGGGCAGCACCGTGAAGGTCGGCAGCCCGTTGCTGTCCGGTAGCACGGTCAGCGCCAGGGTGTTGCGCCAGGGCAAGAGCAAAAAGGTCAGCGTGGTCAAGTTCAAACGGCGCAAGAACTACCTCCGCCAGCACACGCACCGACAGTTTTTTACGGAAGTCGAAATCACTGATATAAAGGGCGCTGCGGCACGCAAGCCAGCGGAAAAGGTGGAAGCGCCGAAAAAAGCCGCGGATGATAAGCCGGCGGCCGCGAAATCGGCGGCGAGTAAGGCAACGGCGAAGAAGGCGGCCACGAAGAAGCCCGCTGCGAAGAAAGCTGCGGCAAAAACTTCGACCAAGAAAGCCGCTGCCAAGAAAACGGCGAAGAAGAAGGCGGCCAAGAAGACCGGCAAGTAAGCGTATTTGCGTCGACTATGAATTCACGATACCCGGGCATGTCCAGGGTTGACTAACAGACAGGTACAGTACAGTGGCTCACAAGAAAGCAGGCGGCAGTAGTAAGAACGGTCGCGACTCCGAAAGTAAACGACTGGGCGTCAAGATTTATGGCGGTCAGCAAGTCGTTGCCGGCAATATCATCGTTCGCCAACGCGGCACCAAATTTCACGCAGGGGTCAATGTTGGCCTCGGTCGCGATCATACGCTGTTCGCAAAAAGCGATGGGCAGGTGAAATTCGAGAAAAAAGGGCCGAAGAATCGCCAGTTCGTGAGTGTTGTAGCGGGTTAGGCCGGCGCGCTCACGCTGAACATGACGAAGCCCCGCTTGTTCGGGGCTTCTTTTTATCCGTACACTGACGTCAATCCGCAACAGCCAACAGGTCGTATTTGTTGCAATGCTGCATGTGCCATGAAATTCGTCGACGAAGCAACAATCAGGGTCGTGGCCGGTAACGGCGGCCACGGCTGCCCCAGTTTCCGGCGCGAGAAGTTCATCGCGAAAGGTGGCCCTGACGGAGGCGATGGCGGCCATGGCGGGCACGTCTACCTGGTGGCGGAGGCTGCCGTGAATACGCTGGCCGATTTTCGGGTCGCGCGCAATTTCAAGGCCGAGAGTGGACAGTCCGGCGCCGGCCGCAACAGGACCGGCAAGTCGGGCGTGGATCTCGACATCGGAGTTCCCTGTGGCACGGTTGTGCATGACGTCGATACCGGGGAATTGATCGGCGATTTGACCGGGCCCGGTCAGCGGCTCAAGGTGGTCGAGGGAGGGCACCGCGGCCTCGGCAACACGCGCTTCAAGAGCAGTACCAATCGGTCGCCGCGGAAAACGACCCACGGCACGCCGGGCGAATCGCGCCATTTGCGGCTGGAACTCAAGCTATTGGCCGATGTCGGCCTGGTCGGACTGCCGAACGCCGGAAAGTCGACCTTGATTCGGTCGATGTCGGCGGCCAAACCGAAGGTTGCCGATTATCCATTCACGACCTTGCATCCCAACCTGGGTGTGGTGTCAGTCGGTCCGCTGCAAAGCTTTGTGATGGCCGATATCCCCGGTCTCATTGAAGGTGCGGCGGACGGCGCGGGTCTGGGGATCCAGTTTCTCAGGCATTTGCAACGGACGCGCTTGTTGCTGCACCTCGTGGACATCGCGCCACTCGATACCGATCAGGACCCGGCTCTGGCCGTGCGATCTATTCAGCAGGAATTGCATAAGTACTCGCAGGATCTCGCCGAAAAGCCACGCTGGCTGGTGCTCAACAAAATCGATTTGCTGCAGAGCGATCAACTCGCTGTAGTCCGCGACGGGTTGCTTGACAAGCTCTCCTGGGAAGGCCCGGTATTCGAAGTCAGTGCAGCGACAGGAAGTGGCACAGCCCAACTCGGACAGGCAGTGATGCGCGAGCTGCAACATGTTGCTGCCGCGGAACAAGAATCGCAGGCAGCCGAATCCAACACGCCGGGCGACTCAGTTTTACCGCCTGCTGGCGCTAATTAGTTCGCATTTCCTGCTTTTATCGGTGATCCGGCCGGCCGGTCGGGGTGCCGCGCCATCTTTCCATAATGCCTGACCCGGTTCACGAATTTGCCCGTGAACGCGCCCAGCGGCCGGTAAACCCGACCTGGTTCGCAGACAAAAACCCTTGTGGTTATTAGGATGTGGACTGTAATTCGAAAGGATTCTGCCGCCTCAAAATGAGTTGTGGGCGCGTTATTGCGACAAGGATTATGTAATGAACAGGGAAAAAGGATTCACGCTGGTCGAGATTTTGATCACCCTCGGGATTGCCACCATTATGCTGTCGATTGCCGTGCCGGGTATGCAGTCTCTTACCATGAACTCGAAACAGCGGGGCGGCGTAAACGAGTTGGTGTCGGGCATGCACCTTGCCCGCAGCTCTGCGATCACGACGAATTCGCGAGTGACTATCTGTACCAGTGACAACGGCGCCACCTGCAGTCAAGTTGGCTGGAACAAGGGTTGGATTGCCTTTGTGGATCTGGATGGCGATGGCGCTGTCGATGCCGATGAGACCGTGCTGCGCGCCGGGTCGGAACTTGACGGCCTGACCGTTTCCTCATCCGAGTTCGCGAACTCCTTTGTCTACCGCCCCAACGGCCGTATCGCGAATGCTGCCTTCAACACGAATTCGGGAGAGTTCGCGGTATGCGACAAGCGCGGCTCTCTGCATGGTAAGCGCATCGTCATGGACATATCAGGCCGGCCCCGGGTTTACTCGGCGTCGGACGGCTCTCCGCCGAATTGTTCCTGAGTTGATTCTCCGTCTGTTGCTGTTGACCAACCGATGAATCATTGCGCCAAAAACAGGGGTTTTTCGCTGATTGAGTTGCTCGTCACCATCATAATCTTCAGCGTGGGCATGCTGGCTGTCGCCGGGTTACAAACCGTTTCCAAGCGGGCGAACTTCGAATCGCTGCAGCGAACCACTGCCGCACACGCAGCGTACGGACTGCTCGAAGACATGCGGACAAACGGCAACGGCATCGACGTATACCGGGCTGCAGTCAGTTTTGGCGGTGGCTCGCTCGGCGCCGAACCCGTGCCCAATTGCTCGGGCGCTGGCGGTGCCTGCAATGCATTCCAGAAGGCGGCGCATGACCTCTGGTTCTGGGAGAACTTTCTTGACGGCGCGCGTGAGGTCGGCGCCCAGGGATCCAGCGGCGGCGTCGTGTCGCCGACTATTTGTGTTATCGGCCCGGCCGGCGGCGGCGCCGGCGTATACGTGGTAACGGTTGCCTGGCGAGGCACCGTTGCCCTGACGAATCCGGTGATCGACAACTGCGGCACCGGATCGGGCAATTACGGCAGTAGCAACGAGTTTCGGCGTGTCGTCCAGGTCCCCACTTTCATTGATCCGAGCATCTGACTCCGGCTGGTATGCGCTAATGACGAGAAGCACGATCAATAAGCAGTACGGCGTAACCCTGGTGGAGTTATTGATAGCCATGGTGCTGTCGCTGATCCTGGGTGCGGCCGTCATCGTGACATTCACCAATAACAGCCGTAGCTTCAAT
>Ga0255052_10003514_pt1 | contig 10856 bp, 9 predicted proteins | sample JV7_2_21_MG_FD_188632 | JGI IMG/M metagenome (GOLD analysis project Ga0255052, IMG submission 188632) | Seawater microbial communities from Jervis Inlet, British Columbia, Canada - JV7_2_21 | ecosystem: Environmental > Aquatic > Marine > Inlet | place: Canada: British Columbia | collected...
TTTCACTTTAATGTCAGGAACAATCCCCTGTGCCTGAATGGATCTCCCACTCGGTGTGTAATATCTGGCGATGGTATATTTAAGACCATAACCATCCCTTAGAGGCTCGACGGTCTGGACCGAACCCTTCCCAAAAGAAGTTGTCCCCAAAATCAGAGCCTTTTTGTGATCCTGAAGGGCGCCGGCAACGATTTCAGATGCACTGGCACTCCCGCCATTTATCAAAACCACCATCGGGTATTCTCGTTTCATTTCGTTGGCATGTGCCTTGAATGTTTTTGTGTGTGCATTTTGCCGGCCCTTGATTGAAACGATGGTGCCTTTTTCAAGAAACATGTCCGAAACCTTGATTGACTGGTTGAGGAGTCCGCCCGGATTATCACGAAGATCAAGGATAAGGCCTTTTAGCGGAAGAGCGCCTGATTCTAATTTTTTCAGACTCGATTTGAGCTCTGTTGACGTGTTATCATTAAAGTTCGTGATTCGAATGTATCCATACCTCGGTTTCAAAGGGAAAGACTTTACACTTTCAATCGGAATAATATCCCTGATGAGTTTGAAATCAACAGGTTCTTTTAAACCTTCACGAAGGATGGTGATAACAACGGACGTTCGTTTGGGTCCCCGCATTTTTTTTACAGCTTCCCAAAGCATCATATTCTTTGTGGACTCTCCGTTGACTTTGATAATTTTATCCCCGGCTTTTATCCCAGCCTTGTGTGCCGGTGTACCCTCTATGGGTGAAATAACCGTCAGAATACCTTTTTGCATCGTGATAACGATGCCGATACCGCCAAATTCGCCATGTGTATCGATTTTAAGCTCCTTGAAGGCTTCCGGCGGAAGAAATGAAGAATGAGGATCGAGGCTGTGAACCATTCCCTGAATCGCTTTGTTGATAAGTTTCTTGGAATCGACAGGGTCAACATAGTTTTTTTCAACTAACTCGATCACCTCGGAAAAGATTTTAAGCCCCTTGTAGGTCTCCTCGCTCTTGGCTGCAAGACCGCGATAATAACCTGTTCCGGCGGTCCAAAATAGTGTAATGATGACAACCGCCAATCCGATTCTTACATATTGTTTTTTCTTTTTAATCATGAAGGTACTCCTTTTAACCTTGTTTCATCCATCTCAACGGGTCCACCGGCTTTCCACGATGTCGCATTTCAAAATAAAGCTTCGACCCAGCCATTGAACCGGTCTCCCCAACAGTGGCAATGACTTCATGGGTATCAACCATATCACCCAATTTCTTAAAGAGCTCGTGGGCATGGGCATATACCGTAGAATAGCTCTCTCCATGATCGATGATCACCATGTTGCCGTATCCGTTAAACCAGCCGGAAAAAATCACCCTTCCAGCACGCACAGCGTGAATCGGTTCACCATGTTCTGCCTCGATGCCAATCCCGCTTCGAAAATTTGCGAGATTGAACCTGGCATCGTTATAGGAGCCGAACAGATCGACTATTTTACCTTTGACAGGGATATTAAGCAACCCCTTCAACGCTTTAAATGGTTTTTGAGACACCTTTTTGAGTGGTTGGAAGGGTTTTTGTTTACGACCCAAAGATTTTATGGTCCGATCCAGGGTGCCGGATGCATCTTTCAAAGCTTTGATAGATGCAATTTGAAGAGATTTTTTATTTCGTATTTCACTCAAGAGCCTCGAGCGTTTTCGTTTTTCCTCTGATATGGCTTTAATCTGATCATCATAAGTTGCTTCTAGCATTTGTTTTTTCTTTTTATTGGCGTTCATTTCATTGAGGAGTTTGGAAAGGATCACTTCTTTTTCTATCAAATCCGCCCGGATATTTTCGTCATGTGCCAGAATCCGCTCAAGTCCTTTTTTCAGATGAAAGAGCTCGTAAAAGGAATCGGCAGAAGCGAGAAGGTTCGTGCTACCCATCCAACTGAGTTTATAGAGGGCGGCCAAACGTCTGGATGCGTAATCTTCAATCGACTCAATCTCTTTTTCCAATGCTTTCGAACGATCTATAATTTCGGCAATATTTTTTCCAAGATTGAAGAGTTCGGACTTTACATGGGAGGCTTTCTTTCTCAAACGATTTAGGGATCGATCTATTTTATTAAAGCGTCTGATGTGAACAGTTTCCTCTTTGGTGATCGCCTGTATTGCTAATTTTCGTTCCTTGATTTTTCTCCCGATCTGTTTTGTTTCTCCTTTTAACCGTAGAATCCTTTTGTCTTTTTTCTCCTCTCTTCCTTTTTTTCCTATAACACGTACATACACCTCTAAATCTTGTACATAACCGGCCTTTCCACCATAAACAATCTTAAGCCATCCGTTTAAACGTTTGACGATTTCAACTCTTGTACCTGCTTTAAGCACAAATGTCCGTGGGGCAAGTTCGTCAGGTTCAGACCTTATGGGGAGTCTTTTGGCAACGATAATTCCCATCTCACCCGATTGAGCACCCAAAAGGTCATAAGGGTAAAAAACAAACGCAATAGTGATTCCAATAAATATTAGACTTCTAAAAACTGTTTTAGAGAAAGGTAACATCCTAACCATCCCACGAACATGCTACATATGATGATGCCGAAAAAAACTTCCAGCGGGAAAAACCGAATCGGAAAGAGTGCAGATGAAAAACTACGCTCAACATTTGTAGCGACCCATTTAAAGGGGATGAATAACAATGAGAGTCCTATAAGTCCTCCTAAAGCCCCCTGGATCAGGCCTCCGATATAGAATGGGATCTTGATAAACCGATCGGTCGCACCGACGAGTCGCATTATTTCAATTTCCTCGCGTTTTGAATACAGAGCAAGGCGGATCGTATTGGCCACGATAAAGACCGTGGCCATAAAAAAAAGGCCACCCAACGCATACCCGGTTAATCTGAAAAGAGCGAAAATATTTGAAAATCGATTGAGCCATTTCCGCCCATATTCAACCTCATCCACCGAGGGTATCGCTTTGATTTGAGTTGCCAGATTCTCAATTTTATCAATTCTTTGCGATGCCGCTATTACTTTGATTTCAAACGCATCGGGTAGCGGATTTTCCTGTAGATCCACAAGTAAGGACGCTTGGGTTTTTAGCTTTTCTTTCATCCTATTTAGCGCTTCTTCTTTAGAAATAAATCTAACGCTTTGAACGCCCGGTATTTTTTGAATTTTCCGTTTTACGTTTTCCGGTTCCTCCTGGTGCTGATCCGGTCCGAGGTATGCCATTATCCGTATGCCTTTTTCCCATGAATTCATGAAATCATTGGCATTGATAAAAAAAAGAAGATACGCACTGACGATGAGGATGGATAGGGCAAATGTGATAACGGTCACTCCCTGTAGAAATTTATTCTCCAGGATGCCCTCAATCGCTCTTTTATAAAAAAGGCTCGTCATTGAGGATTTCATACTCCCTTCATGTTGTTATAGAAAATCTGCACAAAAGGATTAATTCGACCTTTTGATGTTACGCGACAATTTTTCCTTGATTTAGATGAATAACCGGTCTTTTTGTTTTCCGGACAAGATCAAGGTCATGGGTTGCAATAACAACGGTGGCCCCACGTTTGTAAAATTGATTTAAAAAATCGAAAATAATATTGGAGGATTCGGCGTCGAGATTCCCTGTGGGTTCGTCGGCAAGTATAATCTTGGGATCGCCCACAACCGCTCTCGCAACCGCGACTCTTTGTTGTTCCCCACCCGATAGGCTTGGTGGATAGGCGTTGATTCTTCCCTCCATACCCACGGTCCGGAGAACACTTTTTACCTTCTTTTCAATAAAGCGTCTGGTGTTCCCAGTCACTTCAAGGACAAGGGCAATATTTTCAAATACGGTTTTAGTGGAGATCAATTTATAATCTTGAAAGATGATACCGAACTTCCGTCTAAGAAAAGGGATCCGTTTTCGGGGAATTCTAGACAGGTTGATTCCATCGACGATGATCTGACCTTCTGATACCTTTTCACCCAGATATAGAAGCTTAAGGAGTGTGGTTTTGCCTGCGCCGCTTGGTCCGCAAATAAAAATAAATTCATTTTTATGAATCTCAAGGGTTGCGTTAATCAGCGCTTTTTTTGGGCCGTAGTGTTTGTGGACATGAAACATCCGGATGATTGAGCTGTTGTCACCCCCATCAATCATTCCATAATTTCCTGGCCGATGGCGCGATAGAGTGAAGCTTTTGAGATCTTAAATGCATAGAGGGCATTATAATAATTCGCCATGGTTCTGGATAGGAGGGTCTGGGCATCCAGGACATCGGTTGAAGTGTTCATCTGCTCTTTGTATCTTTCATTGCTTATCCTGAAATTCTCTTTTGCCTGTTGAATCGCCTTCTCTATAGTGACGATCGCCTTCTCCGCTTCCTGGGTTCTCAGATATGCTTTTTTTACCTCCAGCCGAATATTATCGGAAATCTCTGTTTTTCTAAGCTTTGCCTGTGATATACGCGAAAGCTGTTCCTTTTCCCCAAAGTTGGTTCGGCCCCATTCCCAGAAATCCCAGGAAGCAACAACAGAAACTGTCCAGCCGCTTGAATCCCCGAACACACCGAGCCCTCCCTGGGCATCCCATTCCTCTCCCTGTTGCAGGTAAGTTCCTTGCAGGTTTACCGATGGATAATAGTCTTTTTTAATCAAGGCGAGTTTTCTTTCGGTAATTTGAATATCTAAATCGGTAATCTGAAATTCTAGACGGTTTTTTTCAGCTTCTTTAAAACAGTAATCGAGATCCTTTTCAAAAGGTGTGTAATCCACAATGTCTTTTATTTCAGCCGTGGCATTAATCGGCCGGCGAAGCAGAACATTAAAATTTGCCTCTGAATTATCGAGATTGTTTTTGGCAACAAGGAATTCCTGTTTGGCGTTTGCGAGTTCAACCTCTGCCTGAAGCAGGTCGTTTAAAGGGATCATACCTACCTGATAAAAATTATCGGCGATCTCTCTATGGGCATCAAGCTGCGTAACGGTATCCATTGCGATGTTCCGCAATTTTTGCGCTCTTAACAGTGCAAAATAGGTAGTTTTTGCATTTAGAATAATATTTTGAATCGCAAGCTTTTCATTAATCAGAGATGTATCAAGCCCGAGCTTTGTAATTTCATACTGGTTCAACAGAGAAAATCCGGCAAAAAGCGGTTGTGTGACCGTTGTTGAAAAGTGAAACTCATTTTGCGGACTAATGGTGCCGACCCCGGGCGATGTAAATTCTTCATCATTACGCACATATCGATATGTGGCACCAAACGTGGGAAAAAAGTAGGTTTGCTGGGCGTTTTTAGTGGCACCGGCCGCCTTTATTTCTTCCTGTGACGATTTCAACCCGATATTGGCTTGAAGAGCCTTTACGATCGTCTGCTTCAGCGTAAATGCGGCCTCAGTCCCCTCGGCCGAGCTAATAATCGGGAATAAGATCAGACATCCAAAGAAAACAGATACGACGAGGGACATTACATTTGATTTCATGGCAATATCTTTTTTGAAAAGTTGCAAAATGAATCCGACCTCTTTTAATATTTCAATTTGACCAGCAATAAGGATTGTCGGGGTGAAATTGGCGGCTAAACAGATCAAACAATATAGGTTGCACAGGCATCATCGGATTCCCATGCGGTTACCCTGTCGACGACTATGTCAAGGTCCTTTATTTCCCGTTGTAACTCGTTGGCAATATATTGGGCAATGACCTCCGAAGAAGGCGGCCTTTGATCGTCAAAACAATCAAGATCATTTAAAAATCGATGATCCAATTTTGAGACGATGTTTGACAAATGCGCTTTCAATTCTCCAAAGTCTATTAATACACCCGCATTATTTAACGTTTTTCCTGCAACCCAAATTTCGATCTTCCAGTTGTGTCCGTGGAGATTCTCACACTTTTTTTCCACCATCTTCAGCTGATGGGCGGCGGCGAAACGGGTGGTAACTTTCAGTTCAAACATTCGATACTATTTTGGGCTATCCGAGGCACCGGGTTTAAGAATATTTTTTAACTTATTGGAAAGCTTCCCTGATTCCAGTTTTGCAAATTCTTTCAAAAGGACTTGTTGTTTTTTACTCAGGTTTGTTGGTGTTTTTATCAAAACCTGCATCACCTGATCCCCTCGCCGTCCATTTCTGAGAGACGGGATTCCTTCACCGCGAAAACGGAATAGATCCCCAGGTTGTGTCCCTTTTGGAATTTCAAACGTCTTTTTGCCATTTAGGGTGGGAACCTTTATTTTATCACCTAGCGCAGCCTGGATAAAGGAAATGGGAATCTGGCAAATCACATTTGTATTATCACGCTTAAAGAATTCGTGGGATTCGATTTGAACAAAGACATAAAGATCTCCCGGTGGTCCACCATTAGCACCGGCTTCACCTTCTCCTGTCAACCGGAGCCTCGATCCGGTATCCACACCCGCGGGGATTTTTACCGATACCTTTTTTCGAACCATAACTCTACCGGATCCTTTGCAATTGAGGCAGGGATCCGATATTGTCTGTCCCACACCACGGCATGTCGGGCAGGTTGTACGAACCATAAAAAATCCCTGGCTCCGGGAAACCTGGCCGGTGCCGTTGCAATACCTGCAGGGTTCAGGTGCTGTTCCTGGCTCGCATGCGCTACCCAAACAGGTTGTGCATTCTTCCATTTTTTCTACATCTATTTTGGTTTCCGTTCCAAATGCCGCTTCCATGAAGCTGAGGGTCATATCGTACCGAAGGTCAGAACCCCGCTGGGTTCTACTTTGGGAACTCCTATTCGTGCTGAATCCGAAAAAATCTTCAAAAATATCCCCGAAACTTGAAAAAATATCATCAAACCCGCTAAACCCGGAAAAACCGGTTCCCTCAAGACCCTGGTGACCATATTGGTCATAAATATTCCTTTTCTGTGGGTCTCTCAGAACTTCATAAGCTTCTGCAGCCTCTTTGAACTTTTCTTCAGCCGTTTTTTCTCCCGGGTTTCTGTCCGGATGGTACTTTAAAGCCAGCTTGCGATACCTGGATTTTATCTCACCATCAGTGGCATTTCTGTTTAAACCCAGAATGTTGTAGTAATCTCTTTTGGCAGTCATTTTTAAAAGTTTTTTTTGACGAAAATCTATGGATGAATTATCCAGATAATTTAATGCAGTATAATAGGTTGTCAACGAAAAATATGGGAACAAAAGCCGTGAAAAGGATCTCTAACTTCTATTCATCTCTACCAATTTCATGGCGGCTCGCTGTTCTGATTATCGGTTTTATTTTCCCCTTCCATCACCGAACCCGCGGCATTTGATTTTCGGAACCGTTAAAGCAAAGACGGCCGACGGCGTTGGCGCCTGGAACTGAACCCGATCAAAAAACCGATGATCAATACGCTTGCTCCGCTTAAGAACCATCTGATATTTTTATGAAACTGAATCCTTTCTAATTCCTTTTCAACATTTTGAGCCCTTTTTTTCTGTTGGTCGAGTTGCGCGACCATCTTTTCATATATCGATTTGAGATCTAGGTATTCAGCAGATCCCGATTTGAGTATTTGATAAGAATCGGTCACTTTTTTCAGGTTGCTTCTGCTGCTTTTAAGTTCAGCATCGAGCTTTTGGTTTTCATTGCGGAGTCTTTCATTTTCATCAATAAGGGTGGTGGCTTGGAGACTCAACTCCGAATGCTTTTCTTCTAATTTTTTAAGCAAAAGTCCACTGGGTGGCTTTGGGGTGAGAAAACGATTGAGGACCCAACCCTCCTTTCCCGTGGGAAGCTGGATTTTTGTCCACTCAGGCCCTTGCTCCAAAACAGTGACCGTCTGTCCGGATTTAATCATCTCAATAATTTTGTGATCAATTCCTGGACCGGTCCTCATGGTGATCCGCAAAAAGTCACTGATATACAGTGTTTCAGCCTGGCTTACTGAACAGAACAAGACAAGGCAAATTCCAATGAAAGCAACTTTTTTCATGTGCGGCACACTCCTTTTTTAATCGATTTGATGATTAAATATACAGTCAGTTTTTAATTTTTTCAAATTGACGAAATTAAAAATCGGTATTAATGTTGGACATTCTGTGTTGAAATGGATAAATCTGTCAATATTTTCTTTTAAAATGTTAAAAAACAAAATAAAATATTATAAATTGGAGAATCGGTTCACCGCTTCGGTTAATCAATCGTAAATTATGATTGCATACGATTTGCAATGTGCCAACGGCCACACGTTTGAGGGCTGGTTTGAGGACGGACAGGCGTATGAGGCACAAAAAACAAAGGGTCTCATCGGTTGTCCTGTTTGTGATGATACTTCTGTATCTAAAATCCCTTCCACCTTTGCAATTAAATCTTCACATTTTACAAAAAAACCTGCCGTCCAACAGGCCGACCTTGCGAAACTCGGGAAAAAATCGTCGATTTTGTGGAGAAAAATTTCGATGATGTCGGTTGTGATTTTGCCAAAGAGGCCCTAAAAATTCATTATGGGGTTTCTGAGGCCAGAAATATCAGGGGTAGCAGCACCGAACAGGAAGAAAAGACCTTAAAAGATGAGGGCATCCAGTTTTTCAAACTTCCGATACCGACGCCATCTGATACGGATTCTTAATTTTCATGACAGATGATATTGCTCGATCCGGGCGGCGCACATCTATTCAATTGGCCAATCTGACCGATAGCTTTGTCATACGCTTTTGAGGTTGGTTGTTTTTTAAAGCGATTTCAAGGGCCCTCGATGTTCCAATCAAAACGACCAGTTTTTTCCCCCGCGTTAAGGCAGTATAAAGAAGGCTTCGGTTGAGAAGGGCAAAATGCTGTCCCATGATCGGAACAATGGTTACCGGATATTCCGACCCCTGTGACTTATGGACCGTTATGGCATAAGCCAGAGTGAGTTCGTTCAATTCTGAAAAGTCATAACTCACCGAACGCCCAAAATAGTCCACTAAAAGTACCTCTTCTCCTGCCTGAACGGAAGTAACTCTTCCGATATCGCCATTGAAGATCTCCTTTTGATAGTTGTTCTTCAATTGCATTACCTTGTCCCCGGATTTAAATGGCATTCCCTTTACCCCTGGAATACCGGAATTCGGATTCAACGCCTCCTGAAGGACCTGGTTCAGGTTGATGGTGCCTACCTCTCCTCTGTGCATAGGAGTTAAAATCTGAATGTCATCCAGCTTATCAAAATTAAAAAAATCCGGGAGTGTTTTCGTGCACAATTTAACTATAGTTTTGACCACCCTCTCAGGTTCATGTTGTTGGATGAAATAAAACCCGGAAAGAGGGGACCGGATATCCATCTTTGTTAGAAAGGGCATTTTCCCACGACGCACCCGATGCGCGTTTACGGTGATGGGGCTTTCGAGCTCTTGTCTAAAAATCGTTTTCAGCTCAAACAATTTGATTTTTTTAGATTTTATCATGTCAGACAATACGTTTCCCGGCCCTACAGGCGGAAGCTGAAAAGCATCACCAACCAAAATTAGGATGGCACGCATCGGGATGGCTTTGAGCAGATGAAACATTAACGGGATATCCACCATTGAGGCTTCATCAATGATCACACCATCTACATCAATGGGATGGTCTTCATTTTTTTCAAAACCTCCCGTCGCCAAATTATAACCGATGAGTTTGTGTATGGTTGAAGTCTTTCTCCGGGTAACATCCGCTAAGCGTCGGGTTGCACGACCTGTGGGTGCTGCAAGGAGAATTTTTTTTCCTAGCGATTCAAAAATAGTAGCCACCGATTGTATTAGGGTCGTCTTTCCTGTTCCAGGCCCACCGGTGATGATGGCCACTTGATGGGAAAAAATGTCTTCCAGAACTTCAAGTTGTTCGGGAGAAAGCTGAATGGCAAGTCTTTTCAAGATCTCCTCGGTAATTCGCGCCGAGTCCGGTCCTTTCAAATCTGTGGGAATGGATAACCGGGCAAGCAGTCTATTGGCAATACCGGTTTCCGCTTCATATAAAATTTTTGGATAAACCATTAGAGCGCCAGATACCCTTTTCTCCTGCTCGATAAAAACCGATCCATCCTCGGAGAGTGAAACCAGTGCGTTTTCAGCCATCTCTCGATCAATTTGAAACCGTTCTGCGCACTTTCCGATCAGTTCGTCTTCGTATATGAAAAGATGCCCTTCTGAAACAGCTTGCTCTACCAGATAATTGATGCATGCCTCGATTCTTTTTGGATCGTCTTTTGGGACACCGACGTTCTGTGCAACCGCATCCGCAACGACAAAACCGATTCCGGGTATATCCCGTGCAACCTGATAAGGGTTGTCCTGGATGATCTGTATGGAGTCCTCGCCATACTCTTTAAAAATTCTAGCGCCATAGGATATTTTGATTCCCATCTCACGCAGGAACACCATCAGGCTTCTGACCACATGGTTCCTTCTCCATGAGGTTGCAATTCGATCGGCTGTCAGAACACCGATCCCCTTTACCTCGGACAATCGGTGCGGCTCCCCTTCAATGATTTCTAAGGTTTTTTCTCCAAAATGATATATGATACCCGAGACCTTCTTTGCACTTAACCCTTTGATAAATCCGGAGGTTAAATATTTTCGAATACCCTCAATCGTATCCGGGAGTATCACTTCAAACGACTCGATTCTCAGCTGACTCCCATATTTCGTATGGGTTTCCCATTTTCCATTGATCTCGAGCGTCTCCCCTGGTTTAGGATCAGGCAGGAAGCCAAGCACGGTTACAGGTTTGTTGGTTTTTGAGGTTTTAAATCGGGCAATAGTAAAATGGTTATCCGGATTATGGAAGGTAATTCGTTCTATGTGGCCCTCAAGGGTGGTCATATCAATGGCGGGTTAAACACTGGAAATTTTGAAAAAATGCGATGGATTTGATAGCCAACTGGCTTTATTTATTTTCATGTTGCGAAGTGATCCAATGGA
>Ga0255052_10003515_pt1 | contig 10856 bp, 8 predicted proteins | sample JV7_2_21_MG_FD_188632 | JGI IMG/M metagenome (GOLD analysis project Ga0255052, IMG submission 188632) | Seawater microbial communities from Jervis Inlet, British Columbia, Canada - JV7_2_21 | ecosystem: Environmental > Aquatic > Marine > Inlet | place: Canada: British Columbia | collected...
CAAGCGAAGCTGCAAACAGACTCAACGCAACAACAGACGCAGCGACATCGGTGATGTCTTCAAAGATCAACGCATCTCTAGCCGATATGTAAAAACCCTTAGGCCATGCATCGGCCTATATTTTTTTCTTTTTTTTTAACCTTTTTTTAGCTAAACTTTATTATGGGAGCACAGTATATCTGCGGTTATGGACCTTTCAATCATCGTTCCTGCATTCAATGAAGAAACCTCAATTGCCGAGGTTTTAAATCGTGTTTTAATTCTGTCTTTTGACGGCCTTGATTGGGAGGTTGTTGTCGTTGATGACGGGTCGTTTGACAAAACCGCTGAGATATTAAATGGTTTTTCAAAAAACGCGCGGCTTAAGATACTTACTCACGAAAAAAACCAGGGTAAAGGAGCTGCTCTTCGAACTGGGCTTAAAGGTTCAACTGGCGGGATTGTGGCGTTTCAGGACAGTGATTTAGAGTACGATCCCAGACAGCTCCCCGCCTTGGTAAGAGAGGTTCAAGAGGGTGCGGATGTTGTCTATGGCTCTCGGTTTTTGGGCCGTGTTGAGAATATGACTTTTCTCTTCTATTTTGGGAACAAGATTTTGAGCCTTTGCACAGGGCTCATCTATGGCGCGAAGGTTTCAGATATGGAGACTGGGTTCAAAATTTTCAGACGTGAGGTGCTCGACGGAGTTGTGCTTGAATCGCGGGGTTTTGATATTGAGCCTGAGATTACTGCAAAGATTCTGAAAAAGGGGGTTAAAATCAAAGAAGTGCCCATTGACTATAAGGCAAGGGCGAAGGCGCACAAAAAGATTACCGTTGGCGATGGTGTAACAGCGCTTTACACACTTTTTAAATACAGGTTTTGATGAGTTATGAAAAGCCGTACGAAGATATTTCTCACCCTCTTTTTGACCTACGCCTTTTTCACAAACACGTATCTCACAACAAACGATGCCTCACGTTTCAGCCTCACTGCAGCAATCGTTGAAGAACACAGCTTTAAGATTGATGGTTTTTTGGAAAACGTGATTTCGGAGCAGTGGCTGCCCCTTGACAAAGCAAAATTTAGGGGCGATACTTATTCTGATAAGGCTCCGCTTGGATCGTTTCTCGGTGTACCCATATATTTTATACTAAAGTATTTTAATAGCGATTTAGAGTGGACTATCTATTTTGTTTCACTCCTCACAACAGGCTTGTTAACAGCGTTGACTGCGGTTTTAATATATGAAACTGGCAGGCATTTTACTGTGGATGAAGAGGTGAGAATTAGAGTTGCTCTTGCCTTTGGACTGGGCTCAATCGCCCTTGTTTATGGCACGGCCTTTTTCTCCCATGCAATCACATCCTTTTTTGGATTTGCCTCTTTCTTTCTGCTGTTTCAAATCAGACACAGAAAATTAAGCCTCGGCTATCTCATGGCGGCAGGCGTTTTTGCGGCGCTCGCAATTTCCAGCGACTATTATGCAGGAATACTCGCAATCGCATTGGTCGGATATTCAGTTGTAACAGTTGGGAAAAAAACATACCTATTTCTAATTCCCTTTTTCGCAGTCATCATCCTTCTTATGACATACCACTGGGCAGCCTTTGAAAGCCCACTTGCCGTGCCCTACCTTTATTCAAACCTTTTTGACAACTATCATTCAACCGGATTCTATGGGATGCGAATTCCAGACTCCGAGTTTATATCCCGGCTCAAGTCAAATCTTTTTTCGAGATGGGGCTTTTTTTTCACAACCCCACTGGCAGCCCTCGCACTAATCGCTTTTCCCAAGTTTAAAAAAAGGTTCAAAGAAGAGGCCGCAGTGTTCCTAGCTGTCGCAGTCGGGCTGATATATGTAATAGGTGTTCTGGGCTTTTTCGACGCCTACAGCACCCGCCACCTCGTGCCCCTCGTGCCATTTCTCTTTATGCTCCTCTACACTCTTGACTTCAAAGACAGCCGAATAAAAACATCTTTTTACATTCTAACCGCACTATCGCTGATCATCAACTTTGTTGGAGTGGACAGATTTATACTTGATATTGACGACAGCCTGATAGGTGCAACATATGGCACCCACAACCTCGCTGGACAGTTTCTCATGGACCAGGGGATTAATGTCCACTTTCTGAGTCTTTTGCCTTTATTTGTATTTTACGGATTTATCTGGAGACATGAGATTTTGCATTGGGCAAAACCTGTTTCAAGCTGAAAGTTGAACCGTCATTGAGCGAGTTAGTTTTTCTTCCACGCTCTGGGAGCTATCTGGGTGTAGCCGTGCTCATCCAACACAGTTTTGAGCGTGAGATTTCCCATGTAGTAGGGCACGACGTAGGTGTATTTTTCTGATTCGACTGCGGTGATTAACCCCTGGGTTGTGTAGGCTAGTTTAACATTTGCGGGGTTGCCGCCGAGATAAAACATTGTCATGGGTAGGTCTGCAATTACAAGGCTCTCGCCACTGTTTTGCGCAGCCACAAACTTTGCGGAGTAGAAGGGCGAGGGCTCATCGGTTTCTGTGAAATCGGTGTAATAACTTTGAAACACACTATTGTAGCTGTGAAGCGACAAAAATAGCATTAAAACTGTTGCCACAGCAAGAGCTGATTTAAAGCTGGTTTTATCTCTTCCCACCAGAGAGGTTTCAACCTCTGCTACAGCTGCTCCCAATAAAACTGCGATTCCATAGAGCATGGGATAATGGTAGTAGCTGTTGTTGAGATAAAACTCTGGAAACGTGATTATCAATGTAAGCCAGGATGCCGTGTAAATGAGCATTACGCTGTTCTTTCGAAAATGTAAAATGAGGAGAGGGAGCACGATAATGAATGGATAATAGTAGTGGCTTCCCATGTCCTGAGGGATGTAGTTTGTTATGGCGCTGTAAAGGGCAGATAGCATTGTGGCCACATTCCAGGGCGCGTCGGGTTTCGACACATACCATGCAGTGAGTTTGGGGCTTATGATTAGCGCCAGCCCAGCCCATATGCCAGCCGGTAGAAATGATAGCGTTAGATATGTTATTAGGCGGCTGTTTTCGGTTTTACCACCGCCTTTGAATCTCTCTTTTTCAAACCATATCCAAAGCAGGGCTGGGAGGGTGAGTGCTGCAACATATTTTGTGAAGACTGCAAGTGAAAGGCTAAGTGCGGAAGCTAAAAAGAAGCGGTGGTCGCCATTTTTCCGATATTTTATGAGAAAGAAGAGGGCCGCAAGTGAGAACGCTGTGAACGGGGATTCAAGCTGGACGTTTCTTGAGTAGTAGATGATTCCCGGAGCGCTTGCTGCGATAAAGGCTGAAACTGCTGCCGCCCGCCTGTTGTAAATCGCTTCTGCAATGAAATAGACAAGCACAATCGACGCTGTTGCAAAGAATATGCCTGGGAGTCGCGCCGCCCATTCAACAGGCCCGAATATGTGAAAGGATATGTAGATGAGCCATGTATAAAATGGCGATGTTGTGAGATCAACACCGTATTCGTTTACCGGGAGTAGCAGGCCATATTTAAAGTAGTTCAGAGCAGTTACTGCGTAGTGGCCTTCGTTCCACTTGTAGAGTCCTGAAAAGGGCCGGGCGATATCGACTAGGCGCAGTGAAACACCAAGCAGGGTGAGTATTAGAAGTGTTTTGTATTCTTTTATCAGGCCCATCATCTTTTCCTCCAAGCCCGTGGCGCAATCTTTTCATAACCACTCGTATCTATCAGCTCGACTAGCTCTTTTGTGAGTGGATAGTAGAGAACTACATATTCATATTTGCCCTCGGTTATTCCTGATTCAATCTTGTCATCTTGAAAATGCAACGCCGAAACATAGGCGGGGTCTGCTCCGGCATAATACATAGTTGAAGGCCATGCGACCATTACTTTTTTCTGATTGGTGTTTTCTTCTGCTACAAGTCTTGCCGAGTGGAAGGGTTCGGATTCGCCTGCCGCCTGAAAATCCACTTTTGCATCACCGAAAAATGTGTGAAAAGGATGGTAATACCCTTGAATGTTAACAAGAAAAATCACGATGATGAGCAGTGAAAAGGCGGTCTTTTTATTTCTGCCAGACACGTTTTGGGTGAGGCTTCGCATAAGAGTTGTCAGAATGTATCCGCTGAGAATTGCCAGGGCGTAGAGCGCGGTGTAGTCATAGTACCAGTTGTTGATGTAGGTCTGCGGGTATTTCAAGACCAGCGCGAGCCACGTCGTGCCGAGTACAATGAAAAATCCGGCTTTTTTTGCGCTTGCAGCAAGTATTGGAATACCGGCTAGGAGCAGATAGAATTGGAGCCTGCCAAGATTAAGGGGGAGAAACTCGAAAAACGTCCGGCTCAGTGAATGTGAAATCGCGGCAAGTGACGCAGGGTCTGTGGGGCGCAGAAAATAGCCTTTCATAAAAATAGGTGTAACAGTTGCGCCGTAGTATATCCAGAGAAGCGAAGGGATAAGGGGGAGCAACATATAAAGCGCAATCCTTGGGTAGCTCTTTTTTTTCACATAAAAAATCCATATCCAAAGCAGCGCCGGCGCAATAACTATTGATGTGTATTTTACAAAGATTGATAGCGATAGAAAAACAGTTGACAGCCAGAACCATTTATCGGAATCTGAATCTGAATAATTAAAAAGAGCCAGGGCAGATGCCAGCGCAAACATTGCAGTCATGCTTTCAAGCTGAATGCTGCGAGAGAAATAGACGATTCCAGGCATGGTTGCTGCGATAAACATGCCAAGATAGGCGGTGTCGCGGTCATAGACTCGCTCGGCCAGACGAAATATAAAGAGCAGAGAGATGAGGCCGAAAATCAGGCTTGGAAGCCGCGCCGCATATTCTGAAACTCCGAAAAGCTGGTATGACGCATAGATCGCCCAGTATAACAGCGGTGTTGTGGAGAGGTCTAGGCCGTAATCGTTCATAGGCGTCCAAATGCCATATTTAAAGTAGTTAACTGGCGCAAGTGAGTAGTGTGCTTCGTTCCAGCCGCTTAGCCCGGTGTATGGCTGGCCTATGTCGATAAGCCGCAGTAAAAGCCCTAAAATTATGATGAGTAAAAGCCACCTGTTTTTCCACAAAACAGAACCATAAGGCTTCATAACCCTTATTAAGCCCTTCACCCATTAATAACCTTATTGAGATGACAGAAATATCTATTATAGTTCCAACATACAATGAGGCTGATAACATTGAAAACCTTGTTTTTGGGATTTTCAGTCTTAAATTGGACTTGGAGCTTATCATTGTAGACGATGCCTCGCCCGATGGAACCGGTAAAATCGCTGATGAGCTTTGCAAGTCTTATCCGGGTCTGCGTGTGATTCACCGCTCTGAGCGCGGTCTTGCCTCAGCGGTTGTAGAAGGATTTAAAGCAGCAAGAGGCGAAATACTTGGTGTTATGGACGCAGATTTCAGCCATCCAGTGGAAGCTGTTCCAAGTGTTATTGAACCAATTATTAATGGCGGTGCCGATGTTTCTGTTGGAAGCAGATATATTCCTGGCGGCGAGATACGTGGATGGAACATGCTGCGAAAAATAACATCCCGCGGTGCTGTTCTTCTCGCCCGTCCTTTGACACCGATTAAAGACCCGGTTTCAGGATTTATCTTTCTGAGAAAAGAAGTTTTAGATGGCGTGGTTTTAAGTCCGACTGGCTATAAAATCGGACTTGAAATACTTGTAAAGGGCAAGTACATGCAGGCGGTGGAGATTCCCTTCACTTTCAAAAACCGCGACACCGGTAGAAGCAAGCTCAGCCTAAAAGAATATTGGAACTACATTGTTCATCTCACGCGGCTCTACAGGCACAGGCTATCGGGTCTTTTCAGGCAGGATTATGACCGGATTTAGCAAGGTTTTATCTGACTCACGCCTTAGGCTGGCAGCGCTTTTCCTGATTACAGTAATCATTTGCTTGTCTCTATTGGAATTTGGTTTTTACAGTGCTGACGAAGAATCATACACTTATCTTTCGCGCTTCATCGCAGAAGAAGGCAGACTGGATTTCAAATCAGATTACCCCCTGACAGAATCAGATCTTCACAGAGCCCATTTCAGCATTGTCTCAGAAGGGGGGAAAATCTATTCAGTGTTTCCGCCTGGATACCCTCTTCTCGCAGCGCCATTTTACCTGCTGCTTGGAATCGAAGGAATGCAGATTGCGAACATCATTTTTACAGCTCTACTCACCCTAGTATTTTACTGTTTTACAAAGCACTTTTATCCTGAGACCAAAGGTTTTCTCTGGGCTCTCACACCCATTGCTGCAACCCAGCTTTTGAATTATTCCGTAAGCCAATGGAGCCACACTTCTGCCGCGCTTCTAATTCTGCTCGCATTTCACAGCCTCTTTAAAGACAAACCAGCTCTTGCAGGCATTGCAATCGGCCTTGCCACCATAACCCGCTACACAGCAGTTATACCACTCATCTTCTTTCTACCATACCAATACACACAAAACCGCAAAAAAATCCCCCAACTATTGGCAGGCGCGCTAGTTGGAGTGCTACCGCTTCTCGTCTATAACACCGCCGCCTTTGGCTCGCCCATCACAAGCGCGATGACAATATTAAATGCAGAAAGAGGATATACTGCATTCAACCTTTTCCAGCTCCCCAAAGCGCTTGTGACAAACCTAGTCCACTACACATTTTTCCCCGGGCTTGAATACCCATATTTCAAGTCATCTCTAATTGAGACATCGCCCTTTCTAGTCTTTGCAGCCCTCGGCGCCTATATGCTGTGGAATGAAAAAAAACAGTTGCGTGCTGAGACCGCGACAATTCTCGCCTCCGTTGCAACGTTCATAATTTTTATCAGCGGAACCTGGAGCCTTGGCGGACAGGCACATAATATGCGGCTTCTCACAGACATCATACCGCTAATAACATTTCTCGCTGTTATCCCAATATTGCAGTTGATCCGACATAGTAAATCACTGTGGGCCGCGTCGGTACTGCTGGCAGCAGCGCTTTTCCTTCTCCATGCCACGCAATCCTCGGTGAAGCTTGCAAGCCTTGTAATCAGCCTTACGTCCCTGACCATTATAAACTGGCTCATCCTGCTTGGAAAAAAATACTCTTCTGGCAGGGCTAATAATGCGCTTACCCTGCTTCTATTAATCGGAATCGGCCTGTCCATCTTCACAGCAGTTTCAACAACAATTATTGAAAGCGACCAGCGCAGAGGTGTGGCCAGGGCCGCATCAGCCTTTGAAACGGTTGCGCCTGAAGGCTCTGTAATAATGCTTTTCGGCGGTAAATACCCAAGCTACACTGAAAAATCATATATTTTTCTTGACTACAGCCACGCGCCAGAAGACATCCCAAGAGTGTTGAAATTTTACACTGAAAGGCCGAGATACGTCCTTCTCTACCAAGAGAGCCACCGAAAATATTTCGAAGGTTTTAACCTCTCCCAAACAACTCTTCCCGACCTATATAAAATATCAGAAACGTAGCGTTAAATATCCTTGCCCTTAACCTAAACAATCTGGATAGTGTATCGAATTTATTCAATCAATATTTTTTGTTATTATTTCTAGTTTTGGCTCTTTGTTTTGCAGTGTTTTCCGCTGCCTTTATATATGTTGAGAGTGGTTTTTGTAATTGGCTTAGGCGTGGCGTGAAAATGTTCCACATGAAATAAAGGTATGAGGGATTATTGCCAAATGTTCATTAATCGACATGGAAAATGGTGTGTTTCGGCTTTCCTCTTGAAGCGGCTCCGGAAATTTTCCATTGGAAGTTACAATAATCTTTTCGGTAAGCTTATTTAGTAAGAGCCCTATTGTAATGTGCGGGTCAGGGTTAGACCCCTTCATTTCCGGTGGAAAATCAGGTGGTTAAAATGGACTTCAAGACATCATTCAGCGGCATTTTCGAATCACTCATGACAAGAGAGCCTCTCTTTGTCGCAAAAGAGGTGCTTCGCCACTCTTACACACCCGATGAACTGCCTCATCGAAACAAGGAAATCAGGCAGCTCGCACTTATTTTAAGCTCAGCCCTTCGAAACGAGGAAAGCTCAAACATCCTTATCTACGGTAAATCAGGCACAGGCAAGACAATTGTCTCGCGATTTGTATGCCAGGAACTGGAGAGAACCGCGAAAAAACTAGGAATACCAGTTAAAACCGCATACATCAACTGCGAAATCACTGACACACAGTATCGGGTTTTGCAAAACCTGGCAGAGTGCTTTGGTGAAAATGTGCCTTTCACAGGCTGGCCGACAGACAAGGTTTATCGAACCTTTGTGGATTCGCTGGACCGCGAGCATCAGGGTGTTGTGATAATTCTTGACGAGGTGGACAGGCTTGTTCAGAAATCAGGTGATGATATAATCTATAATCTCACGCGGATGAACTCGGAGCTGAAAAAGGCGAAGGTGAGCATTATCGGAATTTCAAATGATCTCAAGTTTAAAGATTATCTTGACGCCCGTGTGCAGTCATCGCTTTCCGAGGAGTCCGTTGTCTTTAAACCTTATGACGCGCGCCAGCTTGAAGACATTCTTAACCAGCGAGCCACGCTCGCGTTTAAACCTGATGTGATGGACGAATATATCGTGCCACTATGTTCCGCGCTCGCAGCAAGAGAGCACGGCGACGCCCGAAAGGCGCTTGACCTTCTCAGGGTTTCAGGCGAGATTGCCGAGCGCGAATCCACGCCAAGGATTTCTGAAAAACATGTGCGCCGTGCGAAAGACCGAATCGAGGCAGACAGCATTGTTGAAGCTGTGCGCAGCCTGCCCACACAATCCAAGGTCCTTTTATATTCTATCATTCTTCTTGAAGAACGCAAGCGCAGAATCATAACAACTGGCGACGTTTATGACGTTTACTCCAGCCTCTGTAAAAAGACAGGGCTTGACATCCTTACGCAGCGCAGGATTTCTGATCTTTTGGGCGAGCTTGATCTCATGGGAATAATCGACAGCACTGTTGTGAGCAAGGGCAGATACGGGCGCACACGGCAGATTCATCTTGTAGTCCCGCTTGTTGGCATTCGTATAGTTCTTGAAGATGATATCAGGCTTAACGGCATAACTAACTTCGAACCCCCGCAGAGAAGGCTGGGGTGAAATATGGACGAGTCAGATATTATCTGCCGATTTCTTGATGCAGAACTGTGTCTTCACCCGAATGTTTTAGAGCAAATTTCAAGCATGGAAAATCCCTCTGAAGTTGTTGAAAGACTTATTCAATCAACTGAGGGGAATGGGAGAATTATTACGCCTGATGATGTGCGCGCCCTGCATACGCAGGTGATTGTGAAAAAGGGTAAGCGCCGTGTTGCAGAGGAATATGACAGTGAAATTGAGCTTCGTGATGTTTCTAAAAACTCGCAGCGAAAAGGGTGTATTGAAGGTTTTGTCGAGCATTTTAACAGCCGTTATGAAAAAGGTCTGAAGGTTCTTCGCGAGCGCAAACACCTCATGGATTCACATACTGTTGAGCAGGTGTTGGCTGCAGGCGGGAACAGCGAAGTAAAGATTATCGGGCTAGTGGAAAGCGTGCGTGAAAGTAAGAAGGGAAACACGATAATTTTTATTGAAGACCCCACAGGCCTGGTTCCGGTTGTAGTGCTAAAATCGGATCGAGAACTTGCAGAACTTGCCAGAACCGTTGTAAACGACGATATAATCGCGGTGGAAGGTGTGACCGGTTCTCGTGAAGGAGGGATTGTGATTGCAAAAACACTGTCTTATCCAGACGTGCCCTATCACCGCCCGACCACAAATCGAGGCGAGCCTCTTGCAATCGCGCTTGTATCTGACATACATGTGGGAAGCTTTGAATTCATGGAAAAAGAGTTTCTCAGATTTCTCAAGTGGCTGAACTGCGAGGTTGGAAGCAGCCGCCAAAGAGAGCTTGCAGAGCGTGTGAAATACATGGTTGTTGCAGGTGATCTTGTTGACGGCGTTGGAATATATCCGGGTCAAATCGACGATCTCTCAATTAAAGACATTTTCAACCAGTACAAGCGGCTTTCAGAACTTTTCGAGATGGTTCCAGATTATATTGAGATAATAGTTGGCCCCGGAAACCATGACGCAACGCGTCAGGCTGAGCCGCAGACACCTATTTTTGAAGACTACGCGCCAGGGCTTTATGAAAACCCCAGGGTGCATATGGTTGGAAACCCCTGTTATGCAAGGCTTCACGGAACATCTGTTCTGGCTTATCACGGCCGCAGCATGGATGACATTATCTCCAAGGTTCCGGGCAACTCTTATTCAGAGCCTGACAAAGCCATGCTTAATCTCATTAAAAAAAGGCAGCTTGTGCCGATTTTCGGCGAGAAAGTGCCAGTTTCCCCTGGAACTGAGGACTGCCTGTTCATCGATGAAGTTCCTGATATCTTGCACTGCGGCCATGTTCACACTACAGGCGTTCAAATCTATCGCGGCGTAACCATTGTAAACTCCGGCGCTTTTCAAAGTCAAACCGATTTTCAGAAACGGCTGAATATGCAGCCAGACCCTGGAAAAGTCCCAATATATGACATTGCCACTCGAAAAACAACTATCATGAAATTTACTTAAAATATATATGAAGATTGACGATTATTTTAAGGTCCTTGAGGATGAGGGTAAGCGGGCGTATGCTGCTGCGAAAGAGGCGCGTGCTGCCGGGATTGACCCTGATTTTGAGCCTGAGATTCCACTGGCAATAGACCTTGCTGAGCGTGTTGAAAGCTTGGTTGGGCCAGAGGGGATTGCCCCTGAAATCAGGCTCGCTGTAACTGAGCACGGCCGTGAAGAAGCATCTCTAATCATTGCAAAACAGATTGCAGGCAACTCAAGCCTTTCAGAGGAGGATGCGGCTGAGCAAGGGCTTCGAACAGCGCTTGCCATTCTCACTGAGGGTGTAGTCGCAGCACCG
>Ga0255052_10003516_pt1 | contig 10853 bp, 9 predicted proteins | sample JV7_2_21_MG_FD_188632 | JGI IMG/M metagenome (GOLD analysis project Ga0255052, IMG submission 188632) | Seawater microbial communities from Jervis Inlet, British Columbia, Canada - JV7_2_21 | ecosystem: Environmental > Aquatic > Marine > Inlet | place: Canada: British Columbia | collected...
GTGCATTTCCTCGCAGGTTGGTTGTGCGCTTGACTGTGCGTTTTGCGCAACCGGAGCGCAGGGATTTAACCGCAACCTGACATCTGCTGAGATCATCGGCCAGGTCTGGCATGCGAATAAAGTGTTGCCGCCGAGGGCGAACGGTGAATCTGCAATCACCAATGTCGTTTTCATGGGCATGGGCGAGCCGCTTGCAAATTACCGCAGCGTGCTTCCCGTGCTCGATTTATTGTTGACTGACTATGCCTACGGCTTGTCCCGCCGCAGAGTGACGATCAGCACGTCCGGCCTTGTTCCGAATATTGAGCGGCTCGGAGAAGAATGCAACGTGTCTCTCGCGGTGTCTTTACATGCCCCGAATGACGAGCTGCGGGATCGACTTGTGCCGATCAACAAAGTCCACCCCATCGAGGAGTTGCTCGACGCCTGCTGGCGCTACGCGGCCAGGCACTCAAATCGATTTATAACCTTTGAGTACGTCATGCTGGGAGGTGTCAATGATTCGCTGGCTCACGCGGATGAGCTGTACGACCTTTTGAAGAACCGGCCGGCGAAAGTGAACTTGATTCCATTCAATTCGTTTGCGGGCAACGAGTTTGCCCGCTCCGACAGGGCCCACATCGCCCGGTTTCAGGATCGCCTCAGACAAAAGGGGCTTGTGACGACGACCCGCAAGACACGGGGAGAAGATATTGATGCAGCCTGCGGCCAGCTAGCTGGTAAAGTTAGTGATCGGGTACGAGCCAGGCTGAGCGAAAAGACAACCAGGATAGCAATGGCGTGAAGACGATTAGTGGAATTCTTATAGGCAGTGCCGCCTTCTTGCTGACGGCGGCCTGCATGTCATCGACGACGAGGACAGGTCACAAGTTTGAAGTCAGTGACGAAGCCGCAGAACAGTATTATGGACTCGGCGCCAGATACTATCAGAACGGTAGCTATGAACTGGCGAAAGAACGTCTGAAGACCGCGCTCGAGATCGACCCGAAGATGGGGAAGGCGCACACGACGCTCGCATTGACTTACGAACAATTAGGCAACAACCGGCTTGCTTTGCAGCACTACGATGAAGCCGTACGTGTTGAACCCAAAAACAGCTTTGCTCTGAATGCCTACGCCGGGTATCTATGTCGGCAGCGACGCTATGACGACGCGGAGAAGCAATTCAACAGGGCGCTGAAGATACCGGAAAATGATAATCGGCATGTCGTAATGACCAATGCCGGCGCTTGCATGACCCAGAAACCGGACTACGAGAGGGCAGAAAAATATTTCCGCGACGCGTTACAGGAAAGGTCAACCTACGGTGAGGCGCTCCTGCAACTTGCGGCCCTGAAATACAAGACCGGTGAAAACTTGCACGCACGTGCGTTCCTGCAGCGATTCCTGGAGCGTAACAAATCGTCCGCGGCAGCACTGTATCTGGGTATACAAATAGAAAACGACCTCGGTGACGATCGCGCCGGCAGCGATTACGCGAATCAGTTACTGCGCGATTTCCCGGATTCGCTCGAAGCAAGACGGGTACTGGAAGCGCGATAGCATGACCCCGGAAGAAGGCTCCAATCAGATGCATGACTCGGCCCGGGATGGCACTGCCAGCCCGGTCGGCGGCGAGCGGCTGGCGCAGACCAGACGCGCGCGCGGCATTTCCGTCTTTGAAATAGCAAAAGTACTGCATATTGATGAGCCGAAGGTGCGCGCCCTCGAGGAGAATCGCTTCGACGAGCTCGGGGCGCCGGTGTTCGCCAAAGGTCATATGCGCAAATATGCTGAACTCGTTGGCGTCCCGGTCGACGAGATACTTGCGGATTACAGTCAATTGAACCGCTCTGCCGGCGCACCGCCGGTTGTAGGACCACCTCGGAAACAACCCCGTGAGCTATCGATCGGGCCCTGGATCTCCGGAATTGTCATCATTCTTGTGGGCGCCTTCGCGGCCTGGTGGTGGTTCAACCTGGAGCAGACGGTAGGGCAGGTCACCTTGCAGCCGGCAACTCTGGCTCCATTCGAGGCTGAACATGAAAACGGTCCATCGGAGTCACAGGACGATCTTTCCCCCGATGTGGATGACAGTGTGCCGCCTCCCGATGATGAAGCGACGGCCGATCTCGCGGAAGAACCGCTGGTCTTTGCGGGGGAACCGGCGCCCGAACCTCAGTTCGGCCTGGTTGAGGCAGAACAGATGCCATCCGACGGCAATGTCGCGGTTGGCAACAGCGTCGAGCTCGTACTTTCTTTCACCGGGGATTGCTGGGCGGAAGTCACCGATGCGACGGGACGTCTTCTGTATTACGACCTTGGCATGGAAGGTCGGTCGGTGACGCTGAACGGTGCTGAGCCGCTTGGCGTGCTTCTCGGCAACACCTCGAATGTCAGCGTCCGAGTAAACGGATTCGATTACAGTATCCCGGCCGCGAACCGCCGTGGCAATAATACGGCCAGACTGACCATTTACGGCCTGTAGACCTTTCGTTTGTCGCGGCCCATTGGGATGATTTGTTGTGAAACCTAAAGCCATTCGCGGAATGAATGATTTGCTTCCGGAGGCGTCGGGCACCTGGCGTTTTGTGGAATCGACCATTCGTGACGTAATCGAGTCGTATGGCTATCAGGAAATTCGCGTGCCCATCCTCGAGCAGACTGAATTGTTTCGCCGCTCTATCGGCGAGGTCACGGATATTGTCGAGAAGGAAATGTACACCTTCCTCGACCGCAACGAAGAGAGCGTGACGATGCGCCCTGAAGCGACCGCCGGGATAGTGCGTGCCGGTATCAGCCATGGGCTTTTCCACAATCAACGGCAGAAACTCTGGACGGTCGGTCCGATGTTCCGCTACGAGAAACCGCAAAGAGGGCGCTACCGTCAATTCCACCAGATCGATGTCGAGGCAATGGGCTACGCTGGGCCGGATGTGGACGCTGAACTGATTATCCTGTCCGCCAGGATGTGGCAAGAACTGGGTTTATCCCGCCTGGTGCTCGAACTGAATTCGCTGGGGTCCGCGGAAACCCGCCGAAAATATCGTGAATCGCTCGTTAGTTACTTCTCGGCCGTGAAATCGAAGCTGGATGAAGATAGTATTCGCCGCCTCGAGCAGAACCCGCTTCGTATCCTGGACAGCAAGAATCCTGACATGCAGGAGCTTATCGCGGATGCGCCGGTTATGCTCGACTACCTCGACGATGAATCGGAGCAACATTTTTCGGAGCTTAAGGGGCTTCTGGATGCCGCAGGCATCTCCTACAGCGTCAATCCGAGACTCGTCAGGGGGCTGGACTATTACAATCGGACAGTATTCGAGTGGGCTACCGACGCCCTGGGGTCTCAGGGTGCGGTCTGCGCAGGCGGCCGTTACGATGGCCTGGTCGAAAAACTCGGCGGCAGATCGACTCCGGCTATCGGCTGGGCGATGGGTGTAGAGCGACTTGTCGGCCTGTTCGAGGAATGCGGCGGTAAGGCGCCGGATGCGGGCCCGGACGTGTATATCGTGGCGGTTGGCGACGGTGCGCTTGGCCGGGGCTTCGAAATTGCCGAAAACCTTCGAGAGGCTATTGGCGGCATCCGCATAGAATTGAACCTGGGTGGCGGCAGTTTCAAGTCACAACTGAAGCGTGCCGACAAGAGCGGCGCAGAATTTGCTTTGGTACTCGGCGACGACGAGGTCGCGGAGAACCGGGCCGGGCTGAAGCCCCTACGAACTGATCAGGACCAGGCAAGCGTTGCGCTTGAGCATCTGGCCGCCGAGCTGGCTGGCCGGCTGCAACGGAATGAAGACTGAGGTCTTCATCACCGGAGTGCGGACCAGGACCCTGTTTCAACATTAAAGAAATAAATTGGATATACAAAGGGCGTAATTTGTGGACGAACTACTTTCTGAAAAAGAACAAATTGAGGCGATGCGAGACTGGTGGCGGGAGAATGGCCGCTACGTGATTGGCGGCATTGTGCTCGGTGTCGGAATTCTGGTTGGCTGGAATCAATGGAAGGACTATCGGCTGACGGCACGGCTGGAGGCGTCAGCCCTCTACGAGACGCTGGCAGGTGAAGTCAGTGGCGGCATGGTCGATGCGTCCGAGGTCACGGCAAACGATTTGTACGAAAACTATGCGTCGACGAGCTATGCGGCACTGGCGAGGCTTGCAATGGCCAGACTTTATATGGACCGGGGCCGTGATCAGGATGCAGCGGACACGCTCGAAGCACTGCTCGCGACACGTGGTGGTGCCGAATCGCAGATGGTCGGCCGGCTTCGGCTGGCCAAGATATACCTCTACCAGGACAAGCCGCAGGAGGTCGTCGATTTGCTCTCGGGCTTTGAAGACAGTGCGTTTGCGGCAAGATACGACGAGCTTCTAGGTGACGCGCACGCCGCCCTGGGGCAAATCACGGATGCTGCCGCCGCCTACGAACGTGCAATGGCTGACGACCCCAGGGCGCCAACGGTCAATCGCTCCCTGATTCAGATGAAAATCGTCGATCTGCCGGACGGCGAGCCTGCCATGGACGAGGCTGCATCCGAGGAGCCCGCGGCCGATGAAATTGTCGAACCTGAGGTCGACACAATTGACGAACCTGAGCTTGAATCCGGGGACGATCAATGAGATTCCTGACCCGCCTTTTACTCCTTGGCACGGCCTCGGGCGTAATGGGCCTGATCGCGGGCTGCGGCCTGTTCGGCGGCGATGACGACGTATTGCCGCCGAAAGAGCTGATCAAATTTGAAGCGACATTGCCGGTCAAGAAAATCTGGTCGGCCAAGCTTGGTAAAGGGTCTGAGTTCTTAAGAGTCGGACTATCACCGGCAGGAGACGGCGATCGAATTTACGCCGCAAGTCATAACGGCGTTGTAACCGCTTTCAATCCCGAGAATGGCAAGAAGATCTGGCGGGTCGAAGTCGACTTGATGTTATCGGCCGGTCCTGGTGCCGGAGAAAATTATGTGGTTGTCGCCGGCCGCGATGGCGACCTCGTTTGTCTCGCTGCCAACGACGGTCGCGAAGTCTGGCGGACTAACATCAATGGTGAATCACTTTCCCAACCGCTGATAAGGAACGGCTCCGTCGTCGTTCAAACCATCGATGGAAAGCTGCAGGTTTATTCTGTGTTTGACGGTAAAGAACAATGGTCGATCGAGCAAAGCCTGCCGCGTCTTACGTTGCGCGGTAACTCATCGCCGGTCATTGTCGGCACAACGGTTGTCGCGGGATTTGACAACGGGCGTCTCGTCGGCACGAACCTCAGCTCGGGGGTGACGCAATGGGAGGCAATGCTATCGCCACCGTCAGGCCGGTCAGATCTCGAGCGCCTGGCCGACGTAGACGGTTCGATGGTGGCAATTGGCCAGGATATCTACGCTGCAGGATACCAGGGAAGGCTTGCAGCGGTTGCGTCGGAGTCCGGACAAATTATTTGGGCGAGGGACATCTCGACCCATGTTGGCGTAGGCGTCGATTTCGCTAATGTCTATTCGATCGATGAATCCGGAGAACTCATCGCGCTGTTGCGGCGCAACGGCTCCGAGGTCTGGCGTCAGGATGCGTTATTGCGGCGGGAACCGACGTCGCCCGTCGCATTCGACAACGCCGTTGCAATCGGTGATCTGGAGGGTTATGTCCACCTGTTCAGCAATATCGACGGCCGCCCGGTTGCGAGAATCCGCGTTGGCAAAGGCCTGTTGTCGGGAGCACCGGTCGTGATTGGTGACCGGCTCTATGTGCAAAGTGAGTCCGGTAAGCTCGAAGCCTTCGCGGTTCGGCGGCCCGAGAAGAAACGTGACGCGCCAGACATAGCGGCCGAGGAAACCTAGAGGTCCTGTACCACTGGCCCACGATGGCTTCGGTTGAATCAAATGCTGCCTGTCATTGCACTCATCGGTCGGCCGAATGTTGGCAAATCGACACTATTCAATCGACTGACCCGGTCGCGTGACGCGCTGGTTGCCGATTATCCGGGACTGACACGAGACCGTCAGTATGGCTTCGGCAAGCTCGGTCCGGTTCCTTACCTCGTCATAGACACGGGCGGCGTTGCCGGCGGCGAGGTCGGCATCAAGGAGTTGATGGTTGAGCAAACTGAACGTGCGCTGCAGGAAGCGGACGTGGCGATAATTATGGTCGATGGGCGCTCGGGCCTTACCGCGGCCGATGAACATGTCGCCGAACTGGTACGCCGTCACGCCAAATCGAGCTGGCTCGCCGTCAACAAAGCGGAGGGCCTCGATTCGGCAATCGCTTGCAGCGAGTTTCACGGGCTCGGCGTCGGGGAACCAGTGGCGATTTCTGCTGCGCACGGCGATCGCATTGGCGCACTCATGGATGAAGTGCTTGCGCCCTTCGCCTCTGATCACCCGGGAGAATCCGAAGCGGAAGAATCCGGGACGGACGCGGGAGTCGCACTTCGTATTGCGGTAATCGGGCGTCCCAATGTCGGTAAATCGACGCTGATCAACCGGCTTGTCGGCGAAGAGCGTCTCGTTGTCTTCGAGGAGCCCGGTACGACCCGCGACAGCGTTGCTGTGCCATTTGAGCGGGACGAGAAAAACTACGTGCTTATTGATACGGCCGGCGTCAGACGCAGGGCAAAAGTCCACGAGACCGTTGAAAAATTCAGTGTCATCAAAGCGTTGCAGGCGATGGAGCGGGCCCAGGTCGTCATCGCAGTTCTCGATGCCCAGGAAGGCGTTACCGAACAGGATGTCAGTCTGATGGGGCTGATCGTGGAGCGAGGCAGGGCGCTCGTCGTCGTTGCCAACAAATGGGACGGTCTGTCGCGGGACCAGAGGCGTCACGTCAGGGACGAGCTGGATCGGCGATTGCCGTTCCTGGGATTTGCAGAGCGCATGACAATTTCTGCCCTGCACGGTACTGCTGTCGGTGATTTGCTGCCCGCTGCAGAACGCGCCTATAAGGCCGCAACGCGAGACATGTCTACTACGGACCTCAACAAAGTCCTTGAGGAGGCGGTAATCGCCCATCCACCGCCACTGGTCAGAGGCCGACGTATTCGTCTCCGCTATGCACATCAGGGTGGCCGTAACCCACCGGTCATCGTGATTCACGGCAATCAGACCGAGCGCTTGCCTGAAGCATACCGGCGTTACCTGATCAACAGATTTCGCAAGGTATTTCGACTGCAGGGAACGCCTGTACGGTTGTCATTCAAGACCAGTGAAAACCCGTACAAAGGACGGCGCAACAAACTGACGCCCCGTCAGGAGCGCAAGCGCAAACGCTTGCTGAAGCATGTAAAAAGATAGAGAAATTCGCTGATGTGTCCTTTTGGCTCGCTCTTTAAGCTGCTATAAGAAACGTATGGATATACAAAGCAAGTCCGTTCATGTCTCAGGCAGGTTCCAGATGCATCGTGGAGGATTTCTGGAATCGCCGACGATCGCGTACGAGACCTGGGGCGAACTGGAGGGCAATGGGGACAACGCGATACTCCTGTTCGGCGGGCTATCTCCGTCCGCGCACGCTGCTTCGTCTCCGGAAAATCCTGCCGCCGGATGGTGGGAGGACATGATTGGTTCCGGCTTACCTATGGATACCGATCGCTATTTCGTGATCTGCATCAATTCGCTCGGCAGTTGCTTCGGCACGACAGGTCCCGCATCCATCGACCCGCTGACCGACGAGCGATACCGGCTGCATTTTCCGGTGCTCACGCTCGAAGATGTTGCCGATGCCGGTTACGAAGTTCTGAAACATCTCGGCGTGGAAAAGTTATATGCAACCGTAGGCTGCTCGATGGGTGGCATGAGCGCCCTCGGGTTTTGCGTCAGACATCCGGAGGTCAGCGAGGCACTCGTGGCGATTTCGTCGGCTACCCGGGCGCTGCCATTTGCGATCGCAGTCAGATCCCTGCAGCGGGAGATCATCCGCCGGGACCCGAAATGGAAGGGTGGCGATTATGACCCCGCAGACCCGCCAATGATTGGCCAACGATTGGCTCGTAAGCTGGGCATGATGACCTATCGATCGCCGGAGGAGTGGGAGCAAAGATTTGGCCGCGAGCGGGTCGCCGCCGAAGACCATGCGGGAAATCCGTTCTATATTGATTTCGAGGTCGAGTCTTATCTCGAATCACGGGCTGACAGGTTCGCGGGTCAGTTCGATCCGAATTGTTACCTGTATTTATCCCGCGCGTCGGACCTGTTCGACCTGGCCGAGCACGGCGGTTCGCTGAAAAGAGGCTTCAAGAAACTCAAATTGAAGCGGGCTATGGTCATCGGCGTCAGAACCGATATTCTTTTTCCACCTCATCAGCAAAAGGCACTCGCGGACGGCTTGTCGAAAGTCGTCGAAGATGTTCATTACGTGCCGCTCGACTGCATCAAGGGGCACGACTCTTTCCTCGTGGACATGGACGCTTTCCGTCCCGTCATGTGCAACTTTTTTGACACCTGCGACCCCTGCTAGTCTGCGCACGCAAGTCGCAGGAGCATTTACCTGCCTGACCGGCGATTCCGCTATTCAACAGGCACGAGCAACAAAGCCGGGTCCACGGCAGTTCCGTTGAGGTAGGTGCCAAAGTGCAGGTGTGGACCGGTCACGCGACCCGTTGCGCCGACCTTTCCGATCGGCATTCCGGCTGTCAGTTGCTGCCCTTCCTCGACGCCGATCTCGTCAAGGTGGCAATACATTGTCACGAAACCCTGGCCATGATCGATGATCACGGTGTTGCCGTTGAAAAAGTAATTCCCTGTCGCCGTCACTGTTCCGTCGCCCGGCGCAATAACTGGTGTACCGAGATTTGCAGCGACGTCCATTCCTTTGTGCGGAGCACGCGGTTGCTCATTGAAAAAGCGTCTCAATCCAAAGCTCGAACTGCGTCGTCCTGCAACCGGTTCAATCAACGACAGGTCTGTCAGGTCCACATCGCGCCAATTTATCAGCGCGCCATCAATGATCTTTCGCTCCCTGCCTGCGCGATTTAATTGCTCTCCAGTCAGGTCAACGTAAGCCTTGGCAACGGTCAGGCGCTGTTCACGATAAGCATGGTGTTTCACTTCAAACGTAATCGTCGACGAATCCTGGTCAACAATGCGAACAATTGCTTTCGCTGTCCCGACAGACTGGTTCAGCGGGATGCCGATCACCGCAACCCACTCGTCTTCGCGCCGGAGCACGAGCACCCTCTTGTCTTCGAACATGACAATCGGTCGGGAATCCGAATTTGCGCCGGCTATGGCAACGATGGCCGTCCCGCCAGGACGTGGTGCATGCTCGGGAATCGCATTTGCTGCAGACGTCAGGCAGAAGAGACTCACTGAGCACATCACCGCGAGCCGCTTAATCATTTGACGACGGCTCTTTCTTTACTTTATCAACGGTGGCAATGAGACTGCCGCGAGCCAGTCGTGTGGTAATTCCGCTACCCGGCTTCATCACGGATGCATCGGTCAGGACTTTGCCGGTGGCCGACTCACTGACGATCGCGTAGCCACGTTCCAGAGTTGCCAGCGGGCTGACCGACTGCAATGCCCGTTCGGCCAGATTGAGTTGATTTCTGAGGCGCACGACCGATCCTGTACCGCTATTACTCAGGCGCTGATTCAATTCGCTCAGGCGCTGCATGGCATATTGGACTTCGATCGCCGGCGAGCGTTGCAATAAGCGGGCACGAACAAACTCGATTGCTCGTGAGCGTCTCACGAGGTCGTGCCGGATAGCGCCCGTCAGTACCTGTCTGAGGTTTCTGAGCCAATCGATCTGCCTGGCAACGGTTGCAGCCGGGCTGCTTTGGGACAGGCGGCGGCTCAGCCAGTCGAGTTCCTGATAATGGTCCTCGAGATAACGGCGCCCGAGCGAGGCGATCCGTGCCGTGGTCGCCGTGAGCGAGCGCAGCCATTCCGCCTGATCCGGGACCACGAGTTCCGCGGCACCCGAGGGCGTCGGCGCGCGAAGGTCGGCGACGAAGTCGCTTATCGTGAAATCCACCTCGTGCCCGACGGCGCTGATGACGGGTATCGGACATTCGCTGATTGCTCTGGCGACAAGCTCCTCATTGAACGGCCACAAATCTTCGAGAGAACCGCCGCCGCGGGCAACGATGATGACGTCGCACTCGCCCCGGACGACGGCGGCATTGAGAGATTCGACAATCTGTCTTGCTGCAGCTTCTCCCTGCACGGCGGTCGGATAAATAATCACCGGAATGGCCGGAAAGCGGCGCTTCAGGACGGTCAGGATGTCGCGTATCGCTGCCCCGCTCGGTGAAGTCACCACGCCAATGCGTTTGGGCAGTTCAGGCACAGCTTGTTTCAGACTCTCGTCAAACAGGCCTTCGGCTGCGAGTTTCTTCTTGAGCGCTTCGAATCGACGGCGCAACTCTCCCTCGCCGGCCGCTTCGACCTGTTCGACGATGAGCTGATAGTCGCCGCGTGTCTCATAGATGCTCACGCGGCCAAAGGCGAGCACCTGATCGCCATCCTTGAGATTAATGGTCGGTCCGCGCTGTCGTTGTCGAAAAAACGCACAGCGAATTTGTGCGGAGTCGTCTTTGAGGCTGAAATAAACATGGCCCGACGCCGGCCGGGCGAGATTGGAAATCTCGCCCTCGACCCAGAGGCGGGCGATGCCCTGCTCGAGCAGTGTTCGCACCTGGCGGTTCAGCTCGGAGACGCTGATGGCGCTTTGCTGGGGGCTTTCGGTCAAGGGATCGTGCATCGTCGCAGTATACCCATACCTCAGAGAGCAACTGTTTGGAAATAACTGTCGCCGCCCCGTTTACCCGCATTTGCCCGACGCGTACAATTGATCGATTAACCTACGGAAACGCGAGTGGTCCAACAGGGCTATATTGAAGAACTCAGAGCTACCCAGATGATCCAAGACAAGGCGCAGTCCGT
>Ga0255052_10003518_pt1 | contig 10852 bp, 7 predicted proteins | sample JV7_2_21_MG_FD_188632 | JGI IMG/M metagenome (GOLD analysis project Ga0255052, IMG submission 188632) | Seawater microbial communities from Jervis Inlet, British Columbia, Canada - JV7_2_21 | ecosystem: Environmental > Aquatic > Marine > Inlet | place: Canada: British Columbia | collected...
ATCGGGTTTATCGCGGACATCACAGACCCCGAGGACATCGACTATGTCTACTACGTCGGCGCCCATGAGGTTGCCCACCAGTGGTGGGGGCACCAGGTGTCTGCTGCGAATGTGCAGGGGTCGACCTCGATCATCGAAACGCTGGCGCAGTATTCAGCATTGATGCTGATGGAACGCGAGTACGGGCCACACATGATGCGGCGTTTTCTCAAGTATGAGCTGGATAACTATCTGTCGAGCCGCGGCGGCGAAGCGATCGAGGAGTTGCCGCTGTACCGGGTCGAGAACCAGGGTTATATCCATTACCGCAAGGGCTCGCTGGTGATGTACGCGCTCAAGGACTATCTGGGCCAGGACGCCGTCGACGAGGCACTTCGCAACTTCGTAGCGGATGCTGCGTACCGAACCGATCCCTATCCCACCTCGCGTGAGTTGATCAAAAACCTGCGCGCCCAGGCGACCACGGACGAACAGCAGGAATTAATTACTGACATGTTCGAGCGCATTACGCTTTGGGACCTGAAAGTGGAGGACGCTACGGTGAAGGAGCGTGACGATGGTCGATTCGATGTGTCCATCAATGTATCTGCTGCCAAGTTCGAGGCCAGTGGTTCCGGGGAACAAACCGAGGTCCCACTCGATATGCCGATTGATATCGGTATCTTCTCAGTGAATCCCGATGACGTCACCGAAGGTGAAGAGCACGTGCTGATGCTTGACAAGCATCGCGTGGAAACGGGTCAGATGTCGTTCGAGTTAGTTGTCGACAAAAAACCCAGCCACGTCGGTATCGATCCCTACAACAAGCTGATCGACCGCAACAGCGACGACAATCTGCAGGCGCTGTAGGGCGCGCGCTGAAGTGATTGCTCAGTTATCTCGGGGCGATCCACGACTCAAAGTCATATCAAGTTATTAGTACATTGAGGCCGGAAGACTGGTCCGGGAATTGTTTGAGAAACGGTGCGCCGGACACCTCAGACTGCAACCTGTGCGTGTTCTCGGCGCCTGCGGAAAACTGCGAGTAGCAATACACTCAGGAGCACAGTAATCTGAATGGCGAGGCAGGCAAAGAGGGCGTCGCGAACCGCGCCTGTCATCTCCACGATCCGGCTACTAAACCATGGCGCTATTGCGGAACCGATGCCACCGGCCAACAATACATAGGCTACGTTTTTGTGGGTTGGTGTTTTCACGAAACTCAAGCCAAATGCCATATAGCCGTTAAAAGTCGCCCCAACGGATGCACCGACGATATATCCGGTTGCGAGAACCGTTGACAGATCTGAAGCAGACAGCATTGACCAGAGCCCGGTCGCCCCAATGGACAACATACCTATCAGGAAGAATTCGATCCGTATGCGGGAAACGATATAGGTGCCAGCAAGCGAACCGAAAAACGCGCCCGTGAATACATTGGTAAGCAGCCGCCCGGACTGCTCGATGGCAGCGTCAAATGCCTGCTCGGCATACTGCGGCGCCCAGATGAATATGGATATTTTTGCGGTCATAAACAACAGAACGCTACCGCCGACGGCCAGTATTCCAATGTTCCAACTCGTCTCTGTTTGCGACTCATCGCCGCCATTTCGTGCTTCGCTGATATCCGTCGTTGCAGCAATGGCGGCAATCAGCAATACGAGCACGGCAACGACGGCATAGGTGCTTGCCCAATGATAATTGGCGGCCAGGAACCATGTTGTCAGCCCTGTGAAAACGATGCCGCCAGCGTTGAACATGGCATCCTGCGCCAGCAATACAGTCTGACGCGGCTTGTCAGTCCAGATCCGGCTGACAAGCGTGCTTGCACCGCAGACCTGGATACTGGCAATCACACCGATCATGAACAGGCAAACCACCAGCGCGATAGTGCCGCCCAGGGTGTACACAGCAGCCACCGACACAGCGATAAGGACATAGCCGACGACCACAACAGTCTTTAATTTCAGATAATCGAATACATAAAACGAAAGGATGTATCCAACAAATACACCGATCGTGAAATAGCCGAATCGCGCAACGGCCTCCGTCAACGTCATGCCGTAAGTCTCGGCAACCGGTCCGCTGATCAGCCCGATGGGGTTCAGGAAACCCGATATGACGAAAGAGGCGAGGACACAGATCAGGATGATCTTTATTCGATTCATGTCGTCATTCTGCCCGTCGGGGCCTGGAACGCAAGGCGCAGACGCTGGTCTGTCGGTAATAGCATCGCCGGAAGGACATGTGACCCGATCGGAACACGATGCCGAACCTGAAGTACGCTTTCTGGTCTCATTTGCCCGAGGGCCGCAGCAAATGCCGGATTTCTGTCACGACGCCTGGATCAATTATGCAAACTGAACTCAAATCTGACCTTGAACGATGCCGCAACTGACTTGTCGTCAACCGTGCAGCGCGTAAACCTCCATCGTCCCACCGCGTCGCTGGCAGCGTCGCGCAGTATTTGCTTGTCGCCATCTGCAACCACATCTGTGACGTTGCCATCGACGTCGATCGTCGCCCGAACCATGACATCGCCTTCCATGGTGTCCAATCTGGCGCGCCGGGGATACTCGGGCTCGGGTTGGTATACTGGTTTCGGCGCGATGTCGCAGTCACCGATTTGCTGATTGCCCGTCTCCAGTACCTCGCTTGTTACCTGACCGTCAGGGTCGGCCGCGACGCTTCGGCTTGCAATCAGATCCAGACGGCCGGACATGTCATCCAGACGATTAGTCAGATCAAGTCTCGCACTCTGTACGCCTACCTGGCACGCCTCAAAGCTCTCTGGCGTAATGCAACCTGGCGGCGGTCCGGTCAGTTTCAGCCCCTCGACGTTTTCACTAAGATGGTCAATCGCCCGTTGCATTTCCTCAAACCCACGCTCCTTTGCCTGTAACTCTTCGTTGTTCCGCGCCAACTCCTGGCTCGCCTGCCGCAGAACTTCGTTCTCTGCCGCAAGCTCGGTAACGTCCTGTGGCAGTTTCTGCTCAATCAGTGACTTGGCTGCCGGGTACGATGCCCCAATACCAATCGCTGCCGCGATAACGAGAGCAATCACTTGACCTGCCGTGGCCTGCGCAGTCGCTTCAACTGCTGCGCTGCCGGCTTTTTGCGGCCATGACCAGGGATATCGAAGAAGACTGAGCAACCAACCAAAGCCCAGAAAGAGAAACACCATGCGTCTGTGGTGCTTGGTCTTGATCTCAACTCCCTCTTGCGCCAACCGTTCCTTTACAGCCTGTTCTATTTCACGTGCTCCGGCGCCCTCCCTTTTCATCTTGCGTTTTTTCTCGAGAACTTCATTCACCACTGGCACGAAATCTGCGTGCTGTCGAGTCTTGAGAAGTTCTGTCATTGGAGTGTCATCGCCGAGGACTGGCACCAGGATACGGTCCGGGTATTGCGCCGTGAAATACTCATACTCCTTGCGTACCCAATCCGATCGTGCGGCATGCCGGGTCCAGAAAACCATGACCGCTGAGGCGTCGTCGAGTCCGTCCTGCAGGGCCGCCTTCCATTGCATACCCGGCTTGATCGTACGGTGATCATGGAACACCTGATGTCCCATCGCTTCTAATAGTAGTGCCAAGCCGGATGTGCGCAGTCGGTCGATACTGCTGTACGAAATAAAAATTCGTTTGGCGTGCGTCTCTTTATCCTGATCGTAGACGGACATCGTATTGTCCTTTTTATTTTGTGTGACTCGAAATCGCGGCGGCATCGCCACGACTTTGCGATATAGATAGCGAGATCAGTATACTCCCTAGAACTACGGCAATTTCAGACAGTTTTTCCAGTAAAATTAGGAGTCGAACCGAGGTTTATGAATTCAGTGCGGCCCGTATAACGCTATCGAGATGCTCGTGCCATAATTGCCGGCCTACGTGTTTCGCACGAAGGTGCCCGGTTTGGTGCCCAAACCAGGATCACGTACGGTTGCTCAAGGTAACCTACCGCACCGGGAATCTTCCTACAAACGTGCTCTCGAGTTATTTCAGGTTCCGCTGGGTCGTGAAATCTGCTCACTGAAAATCCGCGTGTCGGTGGTTCGATTCCGCCCCTGGCCACCAAACGCCGCTCACGACCGCAATACGTGAGATACTCACAATGAATTGCCAAAGCAGGGTTCTTGCCAAATAATAGCTAAAAAGAGACGCCTAATTCGTACGCAATGAACATTCTCGAAAGACCATCGCTTGTGTTTGACCACCGCATCTCAGACCTTAGGGAGCATACTAGTCAGGTCAACATCAATGTTGAAATGCGCCAACTTGATGCAGGCAAATCACGAGCGAGAATCGCGATGATGGCGACCTCGAAGGTTGCGGTGATGCGAGGCGAGTACGAGCGCGCGTATCATAAGATTGGTGAAGCGCCGCGGAATACTTTATCGATCGGTGTTCCCGACGCCGACGTGGGCGAGTTTCGTTGGTGTGGCAAGGTGGCATCGGGCAACAAGATTACAAATTTCGGTCTTGAAAGCGGTTTCGATGGACAATCGGCGCCCGGGTTCGCGGGTTTTGTGTTCTCGATTCATCACGACTTTCTGCAGCAAACTTGCGAGATGCTTGAATTCAACGTCGATTTTAGAAAGCTGATAAGCCAAGACGAGGTCTTTCCTCACTCCGAACCTTTGGTTCAACATCTCAGGTTTCGGGCACATTCCGCACTCAATTCGTTGCGGAATTCTGACGGTTCGGACGCGGTAGAATTCTTATGCTTATCAGCTTCAGAATTGATATTAGGTTTTCTGGCAAAAGGCTGGGCTAATGAACCGAAGTCGTCTCGAAAGGAGCGTTGTCGAGCAGCGAAGGTGATCCGCGAATATTTGGAAGATGCAGATACGCTGCCACTAACCGTTGCAGAGTTGTGTACGAAGAATGGTATAAGTGCGCCCACGCTGTACCGGGCGTTTCAGGATGAATTCGGGGTGGGCCCGAAACAATACATGCAATTTCGGCGTCTCAACGGTGTTCGTGATCTTCTCCTGAGAAAAAGCGATCGTTCGAGCATAGTCGACGCTGCGAATACCTGGGGTTTCTGGCACATGGGCCAATTCGCCGCGGACTACAGACGGCACTTCGGCGAGCTTCCATCCAGAACGCAGGCGAGTGCTAGATCCGGTCGCCATATCGCCACACCACGTCAGGGCATCGGCGGGCTCTAATTAGACGCTCGGCTAGGGTGCGCAGCTGCGATTCGCACTGGTCTGCAAGATTTTTGATGCTTTCCTACGTAGATTTGGTTTAATAATGAGGTTCTGGATGAGCGAATACTGTTGCTCAACATTGCCAACTGAATCTAATGTCTAGGAGAACCCATCATGCCAGCTGACGAGAAAGGATCTGCCAACATATCCCGCCGTGAGTTCTTGGAAGGAACCGGCATGACCACTCTGGCACTCAGTGCCGGTGGGTTAGGCAGTATTGCGTCTATTGCGCCTAAGTCAGCGAACGCAAAGAGCCCATCGGCAGCAGGCGATAAAAAATACAACATACTTTTCGTTCTTACCGACCAGGAGCGTTACTTTGATCCGAAGACGCTACCAACGGGTTACTCGTTGCCGGGCAGAGAGCGAATTCAACGCGACGGTATATCTTTCATCAATCACCAGATTGCGACCGCGGTATGCAGTTCGTCACGGTCGGTTATCTACACAGGGCAGCACATTCAACAGACCAAGGTATTCGACAATCTAGGATTCCCTTGGTCTAACGAGTTGTCACTGGATACTCCGACTATAGGCAAATACTTGAATGACGCCGGCTATTTCTCGGCTTACCAGGGCAAAGTCCACATGCTTGACGCGCTTGAAGAGGTAGAAATAGCCGACGCGCCCGACGTCAACATGGATGAGCTCAATAAAATCATGCAGGAATATGGCTTTAATGACTATGTCGGCGTTGGTGACATCATCGGTAATACGATGGGGGGTTATAGGACCGATGAGTTCACGACATCCACCGCCGTTCGGTGGCTTCGCACCATGCCAGTACAACTCGCCGACCAACCCTGGTTTCTGGCAGTCAATTTAGTCAATCCACATGACACGATGTTTTACAACACGGATGTTAAAGGAGAGGCTCCAGTGCAGGCGGACGGAGCGGCAATGCAAATTAACCGCGAGCCGCCGCACGCGCTTTATCAGAGAAGTTGGGACATGCCGCTGGCGGAAAGTCGCAACGAGGCGTGGGATAGTGCGGGACGACCACGTGCGCACTACAATTTCCAGACTGCGCGAGGAGCTCTGCTCGGCCAATTCCCCGACGAGGATGCCAGATGGCAGCGCTTGCAGGACTATTACCTCAATTGCATCTCCGACTGTGACCGGCATGTCGACAGGTTACTCAGAGAGCTGGATGAACTCGGGCTGGCCGACGACACGATCGTGGTCATGACCTCCGATCATGGGGAACTGGGCGGAGCTCACCAAATGCACGGCAAGGGATCAACTGCGTATCGCGAACAGAACCACGTGCCGCTCTGGATTCGACATCCAGGGTACCCAGGGAGTGCCGGCACCGAATGCAAGGCGTTGACGTCTCACCTCGATCTCGTCCCTACTCTTCTTGGCATGGCAGGCATTGATGCCAAAAAGCGAGAGTCGATAAATTCGAACTTGCCCGGGCATGACATTTCAGGTTTGTTGGCTGATCCTAAACAGGCATCGGTTAACGCAGTACGCGACGCTGCATTGTATAACTTCAACATGTGGCTGTTCCAGGATCCGGATTTTCTGTTTCAAATGATTGACGCTATGCGCAAAGGGCAAGATCCTGGCGAGCTTGGGCTGCAGTTGGATCTTGATAGTCGTGGAGCGATTCGTAGCGTGACCGATGGCCACTATCGCTTCAGTCGCTATTTCTCTCCGAAGCTGCACAACCTACCCAGCTCAATCGAGGAGCTCTACAAGTTTAACGACGTAGAGATGTATGACTTAGAGGTAGATCCGAACGAGATGAATAATCTGGCCGTCGACCGACGCGCGAACGGTGAATTGTTACTCACCATGAATCAAAAAATGACCGATGTAATCGCGGCAGAAGTCGGCAGCGATAACGGTGAATTCCTACCTGAGAACAAGAAAGGCTGGGCAGTTACGAGTTTCGATCCGTAGCCTAATCTTGGACCGGAAAAATTGCTTCCCATTCCTCGCGGTCGAGTTGACCAAGTAACTCGAATCGCATATCGAGGAAGTCATTGCTGAATTGTGCATTTTGCTCAAACATTTCATCCCAAAATGCCTCAAGGTCTTCTGCGGTTGCTTCGTGCGGATTACTGGCTGGACTAAGGTTCTTGATCGTATCCCCCACGTCCGAAGCATATTCCTTTGATCGTTGCTTCATTTCCTTGAGCGCAGCCGTTACTTCTTTCTGACGGTCTTTGTCGACGATTACTGTCTTTGTATTATCAATCGCCTCGTCTATGTAAACCATTGGTCCGAAAGAGCCGCCGCCGCCAAGAACAAAAATCGTGTAGAGCGCTAATAACATATCGAATTTCCCCTAAATGCTCTGAACTGTGCCGACCAGTTTCTTCATGGCCTTCGTATCTGCCTTACTTAAAGCATCCCATTCTTCCGTCGTCGTTGACTCGACAAATGTAGCGCGGCTTTCCATCGCTTTCTTTCTTGAAGTTAGAATCTCCGCATTGTATTTGTCGAGATAGGATTGAAACTGTTCCCTGCTCGCGTTGTAATCTGCGTTGAGTCGCCGCAGTTCGGTTCTCTGCGTCTTTACAGCGGTCAGCAGATTCGCGTAATCGGACTCATAGTCATCGACCAACGACAGTACTTGCGCCTGCCTCTCTGGATCTTGAATGACTTCCATGATTGTCTCGCGAAAGTTGTCGAAAGCTTGTTCGCTAACAGACTCAGGCGCCACGGCTTCTTTGCCGCCACAACCGGAGATCAGAATGGGGAGTATCAGAATGGGCAGCAGTACAGCCGACCAGATCGATTTAGACAAACTGGTGACAGGGCTGATTTTCATAAGGTAACTCCAGTTCGATTCAAATGGTTAGCCGGATTGTTGCTCATGGCTTTCGATCAGAGCATCAGAAATCATTCACTCTGAAAATCCGCGTGTCGGTGGTGCAGTCGAGGCGCTCGGCGCTACTCACATTGAGTATGCTTCATTAGAAAACGATCCAGGCTATTCGCGAACAGCTGTTTGTCGCGCTGTGCCCACTTTGGTGCCCAAACCAAGATCACCTACCGTCACTCAAGAGAATCTGCCGTGTCGCAAATCTGACGCATTAAGTGCTCTTGGGCGGTCTCAGGTTACGTTGGATCGCGAAGTCTATTCACTGAAAATCCGCATGTCGGTGGACATTGACGCTTGTCCGGATAGTGCACTAAAGATCACAAAATCGCCGGGAGCGATTTTGGACGCCAAAGGCGCCTTCGCGCAGCGAAGGTCGCGACCACGGACGGTCGCGATCCACCCGCAGCAACCAGGAGCGCTGTTGTTTTCAGTGCGGGCGGATTGCCCCTGGCCACTATCTCGTCGTTCCTGCGGCCCATGCGTCTCCCGAAATCGTTACCTTCCAAGCGACTGGGAAATGAAGGGCCTGCCGAATTTCGGCCCACAATTGGGTCTGGTCGCTGGCCTGGATGAGCTGGGCGGTGATGCGGAGCCGGTCGCCGTCACGTCGCACCCGAGTAAATCCAAACCGCTTGTCTAAGGATCGCCGTCGGGAGATCGCTCCAGTTTGGCTTGTGCACAGGTGTCTGCCAGGTTCCGAGCCCAGCGCATGAATTCGGCGTCTTCGGGCAGAAACGTCCGCATTTTCCGCGATTGTTCGACCACTGCATCGCAGTTCCTCATGCGATAATGCAGCGAAATCAGGCTCCGATTGCCCGCGAGATGCGCGGGATGGATCCGCACGACCGCCTCGTACTGGCGGGCGGCTTCGTTGAAGCGGTTCAGGTGCTCATAAACAAGCCCGAGTTGTATGCGCAGCGCAGCGGACGGGTCAGACATGCCAAGCGCGTGCTCGAACATGGCCCGCGCCCTTTCCCAGTTCATCACGCCGATATAGGCCCTGGCCATAAGAAGGTAGGTTTCGTAGTAGCTGGGATCCAGACTAAGCGAGTGCTCGTAACTGGCCAGGGCCTGATCGTACTTTTCAATCCGTGCGAGGGTGTCACCATATTCATTCCACAGTTTTGGTCTGCCAGAGCTGAGCTCGAGGCTGTCCTGATAATGACCGATCGAAATCCGCAGACGGTCGAACCGCGTCGTACGGTCGGCCGTCAGAATCGCCCACTCTTTGTAGAGTCGCGCGAGATTGGCAGCATGATCCGGATCATGTGGGCTGAGCCGGCGTCCTTCGACCAGGCTCGCTTGCGCCTCCGCGAACAATGCGTCACGCCCTCCGGATTCTCGAGAGGCCGCCGCCTTCTTTGCCAGAGCACTGCTCAAATAAGCGAAGTAGTGGTCCTGCTCAGGCGCGAGCTTCAACGCACGCCGCTCCAGCTCGATGGCCCTGTCGAAATCGCCCTGGTGGGTGCTGGCAATCCAACCTCGCTTGAACAGGATGTCAGCCTGCAGATCCTTGAGATTGGTGGTCCAGATCAAAAATAGCGCTCCGGCAAGAAGTACTGAGTAGACTAGCGCGTGGAGGCCACCGCGCCTTTTCCGCGCCACATTGGGCGGGGGCCCGAGACTAAGGCCTATGGCACCAATGAATAGCAGGACGGTGATGAAGTACGCTATGACGGCTGGGTGGAAATCGAGGTGACCCCCCGGTGTGGAGTCGTAGATCAGCCCGGCCAGAAGCAAGCTCGCCAGACAGGCGCTGCCGTACAGGCCGATAAACTCGACTAGTGCGAATCCCCAACCAGCCGGCCGGTGAAACGGCCAGGTATGGACCAGGAGCAGCAAACCCGACATGACAACGGTCGCCGACATTACCCAGGCAAAACCCGCGTTGTCGACCAAACTCAGTCCCGTAGCCACGAAATCGAAACTCAGCGTAAATACGATCAGGCACACGATTGCGAGACCCGTGTTGAATTCGCGACGCCATCGGAAGCCAGCTTTCTGGTCTACAGTAGCGGCACCTTCCGGATCGTGCAGCCGCGCTTGAATCTCTCCAATTGCCGTTTGATGCATCCGTGATGCACACAGACACAAAGCCGCGAGAGACCAGAAATACGTCCGGGTCGACACGGTCGCGATCCCGACGTGAATCTCGACAAAATGTCCGACAATACCGGCCAGAATTGCGACAACTAAAAGGTCACCGGCGGGTCCGTCATCGGAGCATGCATCGGACCGTCGCAACCATCTCTTTCGTAGGCTGTGCGCGGTCAGATAGCCCGCCACGCCGAGCAGCAGTCCGAGCGGAAGGCAGATTCCGAGAAGGCGCCAGGACTGATCCATGAGCCGGGCGAGCAAACTCAGTGCAAGGCCAGAGCCGACGCAGGCAGACAGGAAGACCCTTTCGCTTTGGCCGGATGTGATCGCACCGAGCCGACGAAGGCACAAGCGGAATATAGCGAGTATGAAAGCGTAATAGAGGACCAGACCGAGCAGTCCGCTTGTGATCAGGACATCATAGGTCTCGTTGTGCGCGCGGTCGGGCAACGCATCTTTGTTCTCGACCGTACTGAGCTGCGGCAGGTAATGCGGAGCCAGCACAAGGCGGATGGTTTCCGGACCGTAGCCCGTAATCGTGCGGATCGGCTGTTCGCTGACAGCCTCCAGGGATTGCTCCCACAAAACGAGCCTCACCCGCGCCGTGCCGCTCGTCTCGAGCACGCTCGACAGGCGCCCGATTACCGGCAGGTCCTTTACAAAGCCGACAGGCGAATGCGGAAGGTTGACAGACACCAGGGTGAGCACTGCGAAAACGGCCAACC
>Ga0255052_10003519_pt1 | contig 10850 bp, 10 predicted proteins | sample JV7_2_21_MG_FD_188632 | JGI IMG/M metagenome (GOLD analysis project Ga0255052, IMG submission 188632) | Seawater microbial communities from Jervis Inlet, British Columbia, Canada - JV7_2_21 | ecosystem: Environmental > Aquatic > Marine > Inlet | place: Canada: British Columbia | collected...
ATCCGCCTTAAAGTCCATTAGCGTGGCATAAACGGAATCCAGATCATCGGACAGATCGACTACTTTCGTGACGTAGTGATCACCGCGGTCACGATAGGCGACCAGACCGATGCGAATCTCAGGCGTCGGCTGTGCCGATGCCATCGTTGTGGCGATTGACCAGATCTTGTCCTTCGCGGTCTGAATCAGGCCACTCATGCTGCCGGTCGTATCGAGCACAAACACGACGTCTATTTTGGGGATGCCAGCAGGTGCAACGATGTGCTCGATCGGAGCAGGGTCAATATGCTTGGCTTTGAGTGACGGATAATAAATCACCGCACCCAGGGTTAGTGCGAACAGGGCAAGCCCTAAGATTTTGCTTTTCATGATGGTGTCCTCTTGTCTTATATATAAAGAGTAAAAATGTTTATTGGGTGAATAGCTGGGCGAGGGCCGCATCGGCCTGGCGCCTGGCGCGCTCGAAGTTCTCGCTATCGGCCGGCGTGTTCTGTTCCGGCTTGGTTGTCCGCTGCACTGCCGGCGGAATCGCCACAAACAGCGCCTGCACCAGGAAAAAACACCAAGTCGCTAGGAACACGCTGCCCGAACGGGTAATCGCCCAGACCGCGGCCGAGATACTCAAAGCACCCAAACCGAGATCCATCAGCGCCGGCATCACACCCGAGTAGAAATAGAGGGAGCGAACGAGCCAGATGGTGCCGACATGAACCATCAGATACAGGGGTAAAGCTGGTGCAACCCACCAGGTGATCGCCGCCATTGCCGTCCAAAGCGTTAACGTGGTGACCCGCCCTACCCGTTCTGCCGTGCGATTCAGCAGGTACAGGAGGTAAGCCAGCCCCAGCAAGGGAATGACCAGGCGAACGACGGCACCGAGGCCAACGAACGGCGTCAGCGTGGCAACGATGGCACTGGCGAAGAAGCCCAGAACTGCGGCCACGACAACGCCGTTAAAAAAGGTAGGCCGCTTCATGACTGACTCCTTGCGGTTTTCTCACGAAGAAAAGCGACTTCCACTTCGTCGTCGCCCACTCGCAGCTCCCGTGCCATCCAGTCGATGTCATCGAATTCCGATGCCCCGCCTGCCGGTGCGCGTTGTGCAAAGAGCTCTGCTTTTTGCCGAAGGCCCTCGAGCGTTGCCCGGTTCTCATCGAGCATTGCACACTGCTCGGTCAGGTACTTCTCTGAAGCGCTGTGTTTCGCACTCAGCCGCTTCGACAGGCGCGCAGCTTCGAGTTTTTTCCTGATCAGGCCTTTGGCCAGGTCGTCCTTCTCGGATTCGAAACAAAGATCCAGTTCCTCATCGATCTCGGAAAGCTTGCTGTCGATTTCGCTGTTGCGTGTCGCCAGCGCTTCCTGGTCATGCGCACACACTCTGATGCGCTCCTCGGTCTCGACCAGATCGTCTTCCATCTCCCGAATGGCCTGCTTCAATAGCTGCTCGGGCTCTTCGATCTGGTCCAAAACGGCGTGAAAGTCCGCCTTGAATAGCCGCGATATGCGGTTGATAAGTGCCATGATGTTGTCTCCTTCCCGCTTGATGGACAAAATATTTCAATGGCACAAATGGTAGAGAGGAACGCCAGCACACTTAAGACACGAACGCGTAAAACTTGCAGCACAGAATTTACAAGAACTTTACAAGCGATCGCTGATCTGGCTGTCGCAAACTGCTAGCCTAGACTGCGTGAATAAGCGATCGATCAGCATTCTGGTCGTGGAAGATGAAGAGGCCATCCGATCCGGCCTCATCGACGTGTTCGTCTTCCATGGCTACGACGTGGACAGTGCCGATAACGGACCGGAAGGCCTCGAGAAAGCACTGACGGGCAAGTTCGATCTGATATTGCTCGACATCATGCTGCCCGGCATGGATGGCTATGAGATCTGTAACGAGATACGAGCCAAAGACCGGGATCAGCCCATCATCATGCTGACCGCCAGGACCTCGGATGAGGAGATCATCCAGGGCCTGAAACTCGGCGCCGATGACTATGTCGCCAAGCCCTTCTCCATCCAGCAGCTGGTTCTTCGAATCGAAGCGGTCCTGCGACGGTCCCGGATCGGCATCGAGCAGGCCAGGACCATCAGCCTCAGCAACAACGTGCAAATAGATACCGAGAACCTCAGCGGACAGAACGGTGCTGAGGCACTGACCTTCACCAGGCGCGAGATCGAGATCCTGACTTACCTGGCGGCTCACTCGACGAGGCCCGTTCCGAGAGAGGAATTATTAACAAAAATATGGGGTTACGCACGAAACCTCGAAATAGAGACACGTACGGTCGACATCCATATTGCGAAACTCAGACGCAAGATCGAGACCAATCCCAAGGAGCCGGCGGGCCTCATCACGGTGCGCGGCGCCGGTTACCGGCTGCTGACGGCGGACTAGCGAGATGCTGCCCAAAACCCTCATCAAAGGCTTCGATAAAGACCGCCTGAAGGTGTTGTTGGCGCTCTTTTTCATGGCACTGGCCATCCCGACCGCTGTACTCATCTGGCAGGCATACAGCCAGCTCAAATGGGAGGCCTTTCATCAATACCGCGGCATGGCAGAGGAACTCACCAACCGCATGGATTCAGGCCTGGTCGCCAGGATTCACACGGCCGAAGCCCGATCTTTTGCCGATTACACATTTCTGATCGTCACCGGCGACCCAAGCGCCAACCTGGTGCAGCGCTCGCCATTGTCTGAATTCCCGGTCACACAGGACTTGCCCGGCGTAATCGGCTACTTCCAGGTCGGCACCGACGGGGATTTCTCCACGCCGCTCTTGCCAAAGAGTACCGTCGCTCCGGTAACGTTTGGCATCGGCGAAGACGAGTACGAACAACGGCTGCAACTGGTGCACAGAATCCAGGAGATCCTGAGCGACAACCGCCTTGTTCAGTACCAACCGACGGGCGTGAGACGGGGGCTTACCTCCTCGCCTGCAAGCCCCAGGGCCGCTTCGGACAAACCTGAAGCTGGGGAAGAGGCGGATGCTGTCGAGGACCGGCAACGACAAATAGCAGAAGTCGCTGCAGAAGTCGCTGCACAATTCAGCAGCGAGGCCGTCGGCGATAAAGATGCCGTGGACAAACTTTACGCCATGCCTGAGGAACCGGCCCCGAAACAAAACGAGGGCTACAGTCAGGCGGTTTTTGATGAGCTGAACAGCCCGAGAAAACGTTCGGATGATGAATATGGAGCCGGCGGGCTGGCCGGTGAAAGCACGGCTGGCACGTTTGAGAATAAAGAACGGCTCAACACGCTCGGTAAAGTGGCCGACCTCAAGCTGGATGCGGCTTATCAAAAGAAAAGTGAAGTTGCCGAGCAATCGCAGCAGGAGGAGCAATTCAGGGACGACGAACCCCTGCTCGCCCCCGGCAGAATGAAACGACGAGAGCAGATCTCACTGCCGGAATCCGAAACCGTCGCGATGACGGTATCTGCGCGACGGTCGGTCAGTAGCCTGGCAGGGCCCACCGATCTTCGTATTAGTACATTCGAGAGCGAGATCGACCCGCTGGAGTTCAGCCTGCTCGACAGCGGTCACTTCGTTCTCTTCCGCAAGGTCTGGCGCGAGGGCGAGCGTTACATCCAGGGACTCCTGATCGACAAAGAGACTTTTATTCAGGGCATCTTCAACACTCGCTTTAACGAGACCGGACTCTCTGCGATGAGTAACCTGATCGTCGCCTACCAGGATGACGTCATCCACACGCTCACCGGCAAGCAGTATTCTGACTACCCCAACAGCTCTCAGGCATTCGACGGCGCCCTGCTCTACCGCAACCGCTTATCCGCACCACTGGACAGCCTCGAACTGATATACAGCATCAACGGCCTGCCTCCCGGGCCCGGCGCCACGGTTATCGGCTGGCTCACGCTCGTACTCGCGATCGTATTTCTCGGCGGCTTTTATGTCCTGTATCGCTTGGGCCTGAGCCAAATCAGCCTTGCGCGACAACAGCAGGATTTCGTCTCAGCGGTGAGCCATGAACTGAAGACACCCCTGACCTCGATCCGGATGTATGGCGAGATGCTCAAGGAGGGCTGGGCAGAGCCTGAGAAACAGCAGCAATATTATGAATTCATACACGATGAGAGCGAGCGCCTGACGAGATTGATCTCGAACGTACTGCAACTGGCCAATATCACCCGGAACGAACCACAATTTGACCTGAAGCCCGCCACAGTCGGGGAACTGATGAACCAGATCGAATCAAAGATCTCGAGCCAGGTACAACGGGCCGGCTTCGAACTCAAGTTTCAGAAAGACGAACAAGCGGACAAAGCGACCATCAACATCGACGAAGACTGTTTCGCCCAGATCATCATCAACCTCGTCGATAACGCGATCAAGTTCTCGAAAGATGCAAAGGAAAAGCGCATCGGCATCACCAGCAAACTCACCAGCGACGACAAAGTGATGTTCGCTGTAAGAGACTTCGGCCCCGGCGTTTCCAGAAATCAGATGAAGAAAATTTTCAAATTATTCTACCGCGCAGAAAGCGAACTCACGAGAGAAACGGTCGGCACAGGCATTGGCCTGGCCATCGTCCATCAGCTCAGCGCGGCGATGAATGGCAAGGCAGACGTGATCAACCAGGAGCCGGGAGCGGAATTCAGAGTCTCATTCCCCGCGATTTCCGTCTAGCAGTTCGTATCACAGGCGAATGACGGTTCAGGGTGCTGAACCGGCAAGCGCGGCGAGCCTGGCGTCGTTATCGGCAGGAGCTTCAAGCCACTCGGCCGGTGTCGCTAACGGGGCCGCGAGAGTCTCGAGAAAATTCTCAAGCTGCATGCGTTCACGTCGGCTCAGCTTGAGGAGCTTCGCCTCATTGTGGCCAATCATCGCAAGCGGGGCCCGATTATAGTGATCGAGTACCGCCGCCGGTGTCGCCATTTGGCCCTTGTGCATATAGGGGCCGGTTCCCTCAAGATTTCGCAACGACGGCGTCCGCATTGCACCAATTAACTCGGGACCGGTGCGAGCAAAACGCAGTTCGGCACAGTCTTTAACCGGATCGTCGCTGTAGGCGCTCAGACAATTGAAGGGATCCGACTTCACACTGCGCACGCCAACGATGCGACCTTTATCGGGCACTTCGCCCGGAAAGGTGGTGATACCGGTGTTGTGGAATTCGAAGTTGGTGAAGAGCGGTCCGTTATGACATTGCGTGCAATTGGCCTGGCCGATGAAGAGGCGCAAGCCCATTATTTCGTCGTCGCTAAACGTTGCGTGCTGAGCTGCCTCATCCCGATCCAGCACGGCTTGAACATACGCATCGAAACGTGACGGGCCCGGCATGAGAAGTCGCTCATAGGCCGCAATTGATTTGCCGATGTTCACGAATATCCTGTTGACGAGTTCCCGATCGCGGGCAGTCATCGCCTGCCATGCGTCGTTCAACTGCAGCTCTGCAACGGGAGCCGCGGCATCCGGGAACCGGCTTCGGTCCGACAGATCGGGTAAGGGACCGATCAACGCGTCATAAGCTGCTCGATAACTCGAGTCTGTGGCAATGAGCCGCACGTATTGCATGCGGGTGCCGGCATGTTCGTTCGGGTCTTCCAGGGGCGACAATGCTTGTGACCACAGGCTGTCTTTGCGGCCATCCCAGTAGAGCCACGGACTGTACGCAGTACCGACGATGCTTGGCGTATTGCGCTTCGATGTGCCTATCGCCTGACCCTTGGCCCGCCCGTCCGTGAAATGGCGCTCCGGCTGATGGCAGGTCGCGCAGGCGATTCCCCCGTTGGCGCTGAGCCTTCGATCGAAGAATAATTGCTGACCCAGTTTTGCGGCACGTGGGTCATCCGCCATGGCATTCGACGGATCGGGGGCCAACGGTGGCAGACTGCCGATCCAGAGCGAGCGCAACATTTCGGTCTCGATCTCTGTCCAGGGCGAAGGATCGACCGTTCGGTTCAACCACCACGCGACCACTGCCACTACGGCCGCTAGGCCAATGAGCCCTGCAAGCCTGTTTCCCGTGTTCACTCCTTTGCCCAAGGTCACAATTCCAGGAGGATGACTACGGTGTCGCGATCACCACCTGCGCTGATGGTGATTGTTATTTCCCACGAGCCGTTCATGTGAAAACGGATGCCCTCAATCAGGTAATCGCCGTTGCCCAAATACTGCGTCATCCGAGGACTGCTCGGCAGACCGTGATCATGTTCCGGCATGCCGCCCAGCAATGTGATGTCGGCGTTCTCGACCGGCTGACCGTCAGCCGTTTCCACATGCAGCACCCAGTTATGCATCCGGTTGATTGTTATCGGCTGCTGCTGACTCTCATAACCCACCTGAAAGAGATCAGATTGCGAAATCCAAACGTCCCTGTCAGCGGACTCGGCCTGGTTTTCCTCGGCCATTGAGGCAGCAAATAACGCCACCACGAGTACCGTCATGTACCGAAAAAACACGCTGCAGCGTAAGCAAACACGAGCAATCAGAAAGTCATTCGTCATGTCACGTCTCCGACACGACGCTTGAGCGTTTATTCCGCCATTCGCGCCAACGCGTAAATGATCCATTCATATAAAAGTAATGGAGTTGAACGAGGATCATCAGTCCGATGAAAAACGGCCAGTAGCCAAAGCCGGTGAAACCGACCTTGAACGGAAAAACCGCAGTGTAAATCTTGTCCGTATCCTGAGGGATCGCGGTGACGATCCCGACGTACCATCCGGACTCGTCAAATTGCTGAACGATCGAAAACACATCCGGCTCGATAATGGCCGGTTGATAAAAAACGGTAGCTTCATCGAGCGACTCGATCGATGCCACGTCCTCCCACTTGACGAAGCGGCCCAGTCCGGTTACGTCCCGGATGATGCGAAAGTCGATCGGCATTTCGCCAAGACTTCTGTGCACATACTCCATTACAAACACCGTCTCGGCAGCTTCCGGCACGTCTTCGCAGAACTCCTTCTGCTGACGCGTCCTCGGCAGGTAGATTTTGAAGTGCGCCGTCAGGTAGCCGATTTTGATCAGGCACAAGTCTTCGTCGGGGCCCACGCTTCCATGGGCACCGGCATTTTGCACGACGAGTGCCAGGCCGAGCGCAACACAGCAGCAGAACAGAGATTGTGACAAACGGTATCGGACCATGAATCCTATTCTAGAAGGAAAATCGTTGCACAATTTACAGATTTGCGGGCGAAACACCACATCAGCCATCCGGCGCCCCGATTCTCCCGGTAAATGGTCTAAACTGCAGCATAGAATAAGCGGCGTTACAGCCGCCCAAAATAAGGGGAACCCACAAATGAACGTAAGTCTGGTTTCGTTATGGTTGCCGATCCTTGCATCGGGCGTCGTCGTATTCATTGCCAGTAGCCTGATCTGGATGGTAGTGAATTATCACAATTCCGACTGGCAGGAACTGCCTGACGAGGACACGGCCAGAATGGCGCTAAGATCTGCGCCACCGGGTCAATACAGCGTTCCGCATGCGGCTACCGCTGCGGACCGCAATAGCGCCGAATGGCAGGAGAAATTCAAGGAAGGGCCTGCCGCAACACTAACGGTTCTCCCGCATGGATCGCTGGCGATGGGCAAACAAATGGTTCAATGGATCATTTACTGCCTGGCAATCTCGTTCCTGGTCGCCTACGTGGCAAGCGTGACATTATCGGCGAGCACCGATTATCTGAAAGTTTTCCGGGTCGCCGGCACGGTTGCCGTTCTTGCCTATGCGGGCGCTGCGCCGATGCGCTCGATCTGGTTCGGCCAGCCCTGGCGCGCTACCGCGAAGGATGTACTCGACGGTGTAATCTACGGCTTGTTGACGGCAGGCGTATTCGGCTGGCTCTGGCCCTGAACACGCTGCAGACCCGTGCCGGGCCGAGACGATCTCGTCATTAGCCCGGCAGAGTTCGTGGAGCGAAGCTGCTGAAGCAGGCTTAATGCCTGCAGTCGATAGAAAACAGCTGTGGCCTACAGGCTGGTGGCGGCTATCTCAAACGTGCCCTTGTATCCGTCGCCATCCCGCTCGAGATTGACGGTCAGGTCTCTTACCGCCTCGGCGTCACCTTTCATCACGATATCTCTTTCCACGCCAATCGGGTTCGGACCCCGCGCCGCATACGCTGTTGTCTGATACACCTCTCGTTCGATATCCGCGGGCAGATACAACTGGGTGTCGAGTGCTGTCCACTCCACGTCCCGCCAAACGAGTCTTACATGAATATGTGCAAGGCGCGGCATGTACCAGCCGGGGTATATGGTCGTGAATATCGCCTTGCCATTCTCACCAGTCACCTGATGACCCCGCAGGTAGGACTTGTCCTTCATGTTGATGGCCTGGTCGGTTACACGTAGCGTATCGGGATTGAAGACGATGTTGTCAACCCCGGAATAAAGACCATCGGCATTGCAATGCCAGATGTCGACGAAAAAATCTGAAACGGGCGAACACCAAAGGTCGTCAATCACGGTTAATTCGAGTTTTAGGGGAACACCTGGTGAGTTCTCGCGAATATCAGACCGCAGCGGGCTACTCGGCATCAGGTAAGGCCCCCGAGTCAAACGCGTCGTTGGCCGGCAGGCAGTATTTGGATTTGCAATGTTGGATGTGCCGAAAACGCTGGAGGCGTGGCTCGTAAGAATGGCGCCTCCCGCCCCGGCAATAAATTTTCTTCTGTCCATGATTCCCCCTGAGTTAGTTCCTGGACGTTGTTCGTTCCGGGATATATTAGGCCTGGGCGACGCGAAACTAAAGTCGACACCGGTCTCTTGTATGGTTATCGAAGTTTCTTGTCAGCCATACCAAACCTCAAGAGACCCAGGTCGCGCATTATGGCTGGTCGCTGGTCACACGGTTATAAATCGCCTCGAATGTTGTTTCCCAGGTTTCGCCGCCGTCCTTCGAGATTTCAATGACTTGACGAACCCTCCCGTTCTCAATTGGCGTCAGCGTTGTACGGTCGAGATATGTGTCAACATCCGGGTGTTCCAGCTGGCCCTGAAAGCGAATCGCTTTCCCCGGCAAAGTGTCAACATGTGTTTTCTCCTTGATCCCGCCCGGGCTTGTCGCCCATTCGGTGACCCAGATCTGTTTCCAGTTGCCATTGCTAGCAACAAAAAAAAGGCTCTTGCCTTCGCCACCGCCCGCCCCCTTCCAGTGTTCCATTACGGCGCAACCGCTCAGGATTTTCTCGATCCTGTTCTCACCGACCTTCTCATCGCCGGAATAGACGGCCCACTCACCCACCCAGAAGTCGAGCAGGTCGTAGACCGGCATGTCGGCACATCTTTCGGGTCTGGCGGTTTCTGCGGCTGAAATCGAACAGCAAAACAGCAGCAAAACGGTACATGGAATTCTTTTCATTTTCGTCTCCACAATGGACCAGCCCGGACGGTGCTCTGTGTGCACTCCGCTGCCGGTGCTTACTCAACGATGTTTGAACAGCGCCGACACGGCGCAGCTTGTCATAACTGTGACACCTGTCTCGGATATTACTGCAATTCGACAATATTCTCTTATTTTACATAGCCTTATCGTCAACAGACGAAGATCTGGCGGACTCGCGTAGCTACGCTGCGGTCTCGTCTGCCTTTTATGCCATGGAGCAAAAATCGGCAAGCGCCATGTCACTGCAAAGAACAATCGATTTCGCATTCTCTATTCTTGCGTGGCAATTGCGATCGGTAAAGGTGGTTGATGCCCTGAAGGACAGGACCGAGACAGCGGCCGTATGAATCAGAGTTCGGACACAGCAGAAAAGCCACTCGTTCTCATTGCCGACGACGATCCTGATCACTGTCGCGTAATTCAGGATTTCCTGGAGGAATCCGGCTTTCGCGTAGTGACTGCTCCGGACGGAAAAGTTGCCCTGGAGCTGTTCAGCGAGCTGCAACCCGATGTTGTTCTGCTCGACGTTGAAATACCGGAGGAGCTGGACGGATTTTCCGTTTGCGATATCATAAGAGCGCGAGAAACAGTCCGGGAATCATCGATCTTTATAATCACGGAATCGGAGGACGACGACTCCGTGGAGCGCGCCTACGCTCTTGGCGCAACCGACTTTATCATCAAGCCTGTTGCCCTGCCCGTTCTGGCACATCGCATCCGCTATGCCCTGAGAACATGCAGGTCCCTCAACGATCTCAGGGGGCTGATTCGTGCCGTTCCAGATCTTATCTTCATCGTCAACGCCAAGGGCGAGGTGGAGGAAGGATTGAGCGGCCCGGACGCGACTCATACTCTGCAACTAAAGGCACTGACGACAGCGTCCCAGGTCAATTTCTATCCCTGTGAGAACGATGACCGAGCAAGAGATTGCATCAAGCGGGCTCTAGAGACCGGCAAACCGCAAGTTTACGAGCACAGTCTCGAGGGCCTTGATATTGAACTGGAAACCCGATTTGTAGCGCGCGACAAGAATTCTTGTCTGGCAATTGTAAGAGACATCACCGAACGAAAAAGCTCTGAGGAGATAATTTACAATCTCGCTTATTACGACGAACTGACCGAATTGCCCAATCGACAGCTCTTCACTCAAAGCCTGGAGCGAACCATACAGATAGCTCAGCGTGATGATGAAAAATTTGCGATTCTTTTCGTAGATCTGGATCGATTCAAACGCATCAACGATACCCTGGGCCATAGCATCGGAGATGAGTTGCTGAAACAGGTAGCCCGCAGACTCGAGAAGTGTACTCGATCCGGCGACTCCGTTGCCCGCCTTGATCCGACTGATGAAGATGGGGGCATCAAGTTGGCACGCCTCGGCGGAGATGAATTCGTCATCAATCTGTACGGCATTGACTCCGAGGATACGGTTGCTGCGATAGCATCGCGGATTTTCTCGGTATTGACACCACCTTTTAGCTGCGAAGGACATC
>Ga0255052_10003520_pt1 | contig 10849 bp, 8 predicted proteins | sample JV7_2_21_MG_FD_188632 | JGI IMG/M metagenome (GOLD analysis project Ga0255052, IMG submission 188632) | Seawater microbial communities from Jervis Inlet, British Columbia, Canada - JV7_2_21 | ecosystem: Environmental > Aquatic > Marine > Inlet | place: Canada: British Columbia | collected...
GTTGTCCTGTGGACCGCAAAGCGACCGTAGGGTGAGGCACATGGATGTGCCGAATCAATCTCTCCTGGTACGCCATTTCCGCAATATTCACGCGGACCACATAGTCGGCCCAGACCTAAAGGGAGAGAACATCTGGTGACGAGCCAGGCTGTTCCTGTTGAGGGAATTGGCCGACCAGGTTTGGGAGGCTTGGGAAAAGGGGGAGATTGATGGTCTAGCTGCGTATTTGGGCCGGCTTGCTTCTGGCCGGCGGGCTTTTTAGTCCCAAGAAAACAGGTATACTTCGCGCCCCTTTCATACCACATCGATCGAGTCTGCTGGCGTCGTGCCTTCATCCTCTTGAGCGATTGTCGAACCTTTTGGAGGAATTATGGGCAGGAAACTTTACGTCGGCAACTTGCCGTACTCAGCCGACCAGCAGAAGCTGCAGGATACGTTTAGCGAGTGCGGCACGGTTGATTCGGTCAACGTCATCACAGATCGTGATACGGGTCAGAGCAAGGGCTTTGCCTTTGTCGAGATGTCGAGGGATAGCGAGGCGCAGAAGGCTATCCAGGAACTTAATGGCACCGACTGCGATGGCCGGCCGATGAAGGTCAATGAGGCCAAACCCCAGCAGAAGAGGTCCGGCGGCGGAGGTCGTAGTGGGTACGGCGGCGGCCAAAATCGTTGGTAAGCCCTTTCCCTCATATCCAACGATCTGCTGACAGCATACGTTGCCGCGCTTCGAGCTGGCGGGCTTAAATACCTGAAAGTGAGCATGCATGACTGATGAATCCTCAGCAAAGGGACAACCTTACGAGATCGTTTCGGTCCAGCGAGCAGAGCCTCCGCCCGGTGGGAAAGGCTCCAGCTGGTATCGCTATGTGATCGCGCACGGCACCGCCACCATTGACGGCTGCCGACAGGGGAGTCTCAAGGACGTGACGGGGGCGGTGGAAGAGATTGTCGCCCAATTGAACGATCGGCGATTGGGCAAACGCGGTCGCGTCAACCTGGTGCCGACGCCGAAGAAAAAGACCCAAATGTAACGATCGATCATCCTTCTTGTAGGAGCGACGTTCTCGCATTAATTCTTCTATATCCGTTTCTGGCCGGTCTCTGTCGGTCACGACGTCATTTTTTACGAGGTCGACCGACCCCACCTGAGGACGGCTGCTATTCGTGTATCCGCGAGCCGGTCGCATCGAACAAAGGGAATATTCAATACGTAAATAAACCGCAACGATTCCGCGAGTAGTGCATCGCTGCCGGTCAAAAAACATGCTAGTAAATTTGAATTATCCAGCTAGCCACATCCCGCAAATCTCCCGCAACGCAGTAGTCGTTGCATTCAAATACCTACGAAACCACCTGGTGACGAGCCAGGTTGTTCTTGATGAATGCACGACATGTGTGGACGCTGGCGGGCCGCCTTTCGTTCAGGAGCAGCCGGCTGGGTGGTAGGCTTTCGACGGGAAGAAAGTGACCCGAAGCAGACCTAGAGCAGCCGACTCAGACCGTTTGTATGGCGAGGATTATTGCCCCAGTCCAGTACCGCGGTTTGCGCGTATTTGTTCCCGCTCGGGCCAGCCTGGCGGTTGTTGTTCTCTGATCCTACGAACTGAGACATCAGGCCTCGTAGCCCCTGCACCAATGCGGCAAAATAGCGCCGATCCGTTTAGACACGCTGGTTTATGATCAAAAAGCTGACCACCATGTCCCGCCGCACGCCAATTTTGGCCATCATCTTGGCGCCGGTTGCGTTGTATCTCTTGATGCAGCTCTGGGCTCACGCCCTCGTGCCGCTTTACCGGGACGTCTGGTATGGCGATACGGTACTGAAGTGGCGTCTGGCCAGCGACGAGCCGGCAATCCGCATCAAGGCCGCAAAAGATGCCGGGTTGCGGCTCGTCGAAGATGCAGCCGTGCTCGATGAACTGGTTGTAAAGCTTCAGACCGACGAGTCAGTCGAGGTGCGTAAGGCCTCGGCCACCGCGCTCGGGCAGCTTGGCTCGCAGCGACCGTTAAGCGCAAGGGCAATACAGGCCTTGAGTACGCTGGTAATGACTGAGTCGGACAATGCCATGTTGTCCGCGGTCATCGCTGCCGTGGGTCAGTCAGCTGCCGAGAATCGATACCCGGATTCGGTTGTCGAGGGCGTCGCCAAAATCGCCAGCGAAGAACATCAAGCATGGGTGTATCCGCGCGCAGCCACGGCGCTCGGCCAGATCGGCGCCGCCCAACCACTGCCGGACACGGTATTCGCCGTCATGAACACACGGTTTGCTGATCCCCAACACGCCGGCGAACGCGAAGACCTGGCCAACGCCTTCGCCGAAATTGCCAAGGGTCAGCTCCTGCCGGTGTCGACGCTTGACATCCTCGCCGCTGCGTTCGAGGATGAACCGAACCACCGCATACGGAAAGCCATTCTTTTTACATTGGCCCACTCGGCCGAAGACTACCCGCCATCGATCACCCTGATAATGGCGGCCATCAGCGATCCGGACGACGCTATTGTCAGCACCGCCGAAAGCGGTCTGCGCATCATCGAATACAATCGGACCCTGGCGAATAAGGATCCGTTGTCAGTGGCAATGAATACGTCTGAGGCGGTAGAAACACGACTCAATGCGCTCCGCATTATCAAAAGCGACCGCATCGATCCGGCCGCCTGGGAGCAGATCGTCGCACTTGCACAGGATCCGGAATCAAGAATTTCCGTCGCCGCCGTTGACATGTTTCATTACATGGCTCGCTCAGCCGATGCCGAATTCGACCAACGCATATTGATTCCGGCGCTGAGCCGGGCCATATCCGATTCCGACCCGCTGATACGTTATGCTGCTTTTGGCACGCTCTCGACTATTTCCCGGAACCGGCCGGCTTATCTGCTTGCCGCAGATTTGCCGGCGCAACTCGAGGCCGGCGCGAACGATCCGGATCCGAAAGTGCGCGTCGTCGTTCTGGTCATGTTGCTTCGCGATAACGAAGAGCGCGCTGCAATCATCGAGCGCGGCATGAGTGACCTCGACCCTTATGTGCGAAGTAATGCGGTGAGCTGGCTCGCTTCATCGGAAACAATGGCCAGCCAGCGCGAGGTTTTTATTGCAGACGCGTTAAACGATTCGGATCCGAACGTTCGCCGGTCCGCGGCCGCCGCGCAACAAGACTGGGATACGCGCGACCGAGCCTGGCCGATAGAACTCTGGCGGCTATGGCAGGCGGGGGAACGCGGGAAAGTCGGCATGAGGATTCTGATCACCGTAACCGTGGCGCTCCCAATTCTGATCTGTGCGATCTTTCTCCTCTACTACATGGCGCGCCTTTTGACCTACCTGCAGCAACGACGCTGGCGAGCCGCAGCTATGGTCCCGGTCGTGGGCATCTGGGCGGCGGCCAGTTACGGCATGTTCATGCTGTACTTCATGGCCGGTCACGCGGGCAATCCGGATGCCGGCGAGACGGCAATCCTGACCGGTATTCTATGGGGCGCCATCGTCGTCTACACCGCGTTGGGTTGGGGCCTGCACTACGCAGCGCGCCGCTAATTAATGCGGGCACTGGCCCCGAAGCAATATCCGAGGGCATCTCCAACGCCCGCTTTTCGCGTTTTTCTGCCTGTCACGACGTCATAATTCTAGTCGGTTGACTGACCGCTCCTGGGCGAGGCTGCGATTCGCGTATCCACGGACCGAAACCGTCAAATGTCAAGGACTATCGAGTACGCAAATAGACCGCAATGACCCGGCGAACTGCGCAGCGCTACTGATCGAAGCGCATGGTTAGTAACTATGCGGCCCTGTGAGGGCCAATGAAAGCATCGAGATTGCTATCTGGATTGGAATCTTCCGATTTGCAAATGCGGGGCGGATATTGTGACTTGGGTCGATTCCGCCAGGAACCAAAAGCCATATTCTTAGTCCGACGGAATGGATTGGCAGGAGGGGCTCTTCAGCCTTATACTTTGACGATATGCTGAGGCGAAACAAGACATTTACTCGCGCAGTGCTGCTAGCGCTTATGCTGGTCCTGGGGTCTGTTCAAGCCCATGCGTCGTATTTTTGCAGCATGATGGATACCGTCATTCACGATGGCTGTTGCTGCGCAGATTCTGATATCGATGACATGGCATTCACGGACAGTGAGCCCTGCTGCGAAAAATCAGTTGAACTGGGCATTGATGCCGCTTCAGATCAGGTGCAAACCAGCATCAAGCCGATCAAGTTCGAATCTGATGTTGATCCCCCCGCCACAATTACTTCCGCTGTCGAACTTGCACCGCAGTTTCTGGACGGTGCTTCAATATTCGGTGTCAATCACGACGGAATTTCCTATACCGCCGGTAGTACAACCTATCTGATTACGCAGCGCCTGCGACTCTAAACACAACCACCTCTAAATCGTCGCTGACCGTTGGTCAGTTGACGTTTATCCGTATTTTGTCCCAACGATAAAACGGAGGTGGCCTGTGATTGCCGTCCCCCATCGAAGAAATTATCTGTATTCCATTGTGCTGATTGCTTCGGCCATTAGCGCAACCGAGTCAGATTCTATTGTATTTGAAGAGCACACTCTGACGGCGGACTCGCTGGTCGCCTCGGTGTTGCGCGTGAACCCCGGCATAGCCGAGCTGAGCGCAGCTGCTAAAGCAGCCGCTTTCAGTGTGGAGCCAGCCGGGTCCTTTGACGATCCTGTGCTCAGTTATGCGTTTGCGCCGCGAACATTTGGTCGCGAAGGTCAGGGGCTCAATCAGAAAATAGAGTTGAGCCAGAGCATACCGTGGCCCGGCACCCTTGCCGCCCGAGAGCAGGCGGCTCGCTCGTCCTCACTGGCTGCAAGTGAAAGTGTTGACGCGTTGCGATTGCACGTTGCTGCACTTGCACAAAGTGCGTATGCGGAATGGTATTTCACGCACCGGGCGATGGATATCCACGAGTCGACGGACAACCTGCTGGAGGAACTGCGATCTGTTGCCGAAACACGTTACGCAGCCGGCAGGGCACTCCAACAGGATGTGCTTCAAGTCGAACTCGAGCAATTGCATTTGCATCGCCATGGTTTGCTCCTTGCGATGCAAAAGGAGACAGCTCGGGCACAGATTAATGCGTTGCTGAACCGGCCGCCGGAGTCACATGTGCCAGAACCTGGCCCTGTTTCGACTCCGAAGAATATTGCGCCCCTGGAGATATTGCGAGACTACGCACTTCAGGCACATCCCGAGCTTCGGTCGCTTGATGCGCGGATTGCCAGTCATGAGGCGCAGGTCACCGTCGCAGAAAAGGCGCTTTGGCCGGACCTGCGTTTTACAGCCGGATACAACAGTCTTTGGGACGAGGCTGATAAACGCCCGATTATCGGCATTTCGATTAACGTCCCTCTTAATCGAAGTAAACGCAGGGCCGAAGTGAACAGGGCAAATTGGGAAGTCCGCCGTACTCAGTCACGACTTGCCAATCAACGTGCCCAACTGCTGGGCGAGCTAGCACGAGCACGCGCAGAAGTGGTCGAGTCTCTTGAGTCAGTAGAACTTTACGAAAACTCGCTGCTGCCGCTTGCCGACGAATTTCTGGATGCGGCGTTGGCCGATTACCAAAGCGGGGCAGGCGACTTCCTGTCCGTTATAGCGGCGGAAAAACACAGGCTTACTGCTGCGGAAGAGCTTGAGCGTAACCGCGCAGACTACATTCGTCGCTCTGCCGAACTCGATCGTTGGGCGGGTACGACTATTTTAGATTCCGGCATTGCCGGGTCGGAGGTGAATCATGACTATCAATAGAAAACTGGCCCTGGCCGGCATCGTCACAGTGCTTGTAGCTGTGGTTTTCTGGATCGCTTTTTTCAATGCCAATGACGATGAAGTTTCTCTACACGACGACAACCTTGCCTGGTTTGAATCAGGATCATTCGAGGTCGGAGTAGCGACAGTTCCCGGTACTCCTCGTGTCGGCGAGAACGATCTGATCGTCAAGGTCCGACTGGCGGGCGGCAAACCGGCAAGCAATGCAAAGGTCAGCGCCTACGCACAGATGTCAGCGATGGGCGCGATGCAGACGATGAGAGCACCGGCCGATTTGGTCGAGACGACGACCGGTCAGTTTGAAGGTGCGGTCGATCTTCGCATGCGTGGGGCCTGGCCGTTGACGGTGAGCATCAAGGATGCGGTTCACGGCAATGCCGCAATGTCCTTCGATCTTGCGACCGATCGTCCTGGGTTGCGACTATCCACCGGCGGCAGGGCAATTGGCGCGACTTCGGCGCTGCAAAGTGCACCGGCATCCGCCGGCGCAGAACTGCAGGTCGGGACAATCACGGTAGACAGTCGCAGGCGACAATTGATCGGGCTCGAAACCAGCACGGTGACCCATCACGATCTCGTGAAGTCAATACGGGCGGTCGGTAGTGTGACCTATGATGAGCGTCTCCTGACAAAAGTATCGCTCAAATACGATGCCTGGATCGGCGAACTCGAAGCCAACTACGTCGGGGCGCCTGTAACGCGTGGGCAAAGATTGTTCAGCATCTACAGTCCTGAGCTTCTTGCGGCCCAACAGGAATACCTCGAAGCACGCAAGCGATTGTCGCGGCGCAATTCTGACGACTCGTTGATAATCGCATCGCGACAGAGGCTGAAACTGTGGGACTTGTCGGATAGCGAGATATCGGCTCTCGAGGATCGTGGAACGCCACGTGAGTACGTGCCGATCTACTCGCCAGTTAATGGCACTGTCGTCGCCAAGCATATCGACAGCGGCAGTGCGGCAAAGACGGGTCAGACCTTGCTACGCATTGCAGATTTACGTGAAGTCTGGATTGAAGCCGAGATCTACGAAGCCGAACTCGATCTGATCCGCGAGGGCATGAGCGCAACCATTAACCTGCCTTACCTGCCGGACCGGACCTTTTCTGCTGTCGTGGACTATGTCTACCCCTATCTCGACAAAGCGAGTCGCACAGGTCGCATTCGATTGAACCTCGATAATGCCGACGGCGCACTCAAACCCGACATGTATGCAGAGGTAATTCTGAAGGCGAACATTGGCCATCGCCTGGCCGTGCCTGAAGATGCAGTGCTCTTCGCTGGCGAAAGCCGGGTTGTATTCGTCGATCTGGGTGGGGGCCAATTGAAACCCGTCAGAATAAAAACAGGTCAGCATGCCGGGAGCATGATCGAAGTGACGGATGGCTTAAGCCTCGGCGACGTCATCGTGACCTCAGGAAACTTCCTGATTGCGGCTGAAACCAAACTCAAGGCGGGGATTGATCAGTGGTAGAAGCATCGCCGAAGCGGCGAGGCCCACTTGAGTCGTTGATCGAGTTTTCGGCGCGTAACTGGCTGCTGACAATATTATTGACTGTGGTCGCGGCACTCTGGGGCTATCGCTCCTTACTGAACTCGCCCCTGGACGCCATTCCGGATCTGTCTGATGTGCAGGTCATCGTTTTTACCGAGTGGCCGGGGCGTAGCCCCGATCTGGTGGAAGATCAGATAACTTACCCGCTTACAACCACATTACTTGCGGCGCCGAAGGTGGAATTCGTACGTGGCCAGAGTTTTATGGGTCTGTCGTTTGTCTACGCCATTTTCGAAGACGGAACCGACATGTACTGGGCGCGGTCTCGCGTCCTTGAGTATCTGAATTCAGCAACCGGTGATCTCCCGGACGCTGTTCAGCCAATTCTGGGCCCAGATGCTACGGGTGCTGGTTGGGTGTATCAGTACGCACTCGTCGACAAGAGCGGCAATCAGAACCTGTCCGAGCTGCGGAGCTTGCAGGATTTCAATTTGCGATACGCGCTGGAAGCCGTGGAAGGCGTCGCCGAGGTTGCGTCTGTGGGCGGGTTTGAAAAGGAATATCAGATCAATGTCGACCCTAACAAGCTGGCCTCATATGGCATTCCACTGAAAAGACTTACGGCCGCAGTGCGGGCGTCCAACAATGATGTCGGTGGCCGGGTGTTGGAAATATCGGGACATGAGCAATTTGTGCGTGGTCGCGGTTACGTGCAGTCGGTTGCGGACCTCGAGGAAGTCGTTCTGGGTGCTGACAGTAACGGCATACCGATTCGTATTGCCGACGTCGCCAACGTCTCTCTCGGCCCCGCTCTGCAACGCGGCCAGGCAGATCTGAACGGCGAAGGTGTCACGGTCGGCGGCATTGTCGTCATGCGGTATGGGGAAAACGCACTTGCAGTGATTGATCGGGTGAAAGAGCGCATACAGGAGATTCAGCCCGGACTCCCCGAAGGAGTCGAAATCGTACCGGTCTACGACCGGAGCGACCTGATCTCCCGCGCTATCGATACGCTTCGCACCACGCTTTGGGAGGAAATGCTGATTGTGGCGCTGGTCATTGGCGTGTTCCTGTTGCATGTGCGTTCAGCACTCGTCGCGATCGTGACGTTGCCGGTGGCCATACTGTTGTCATTCATTCCAATGTACTACCAGGGGTTGACCGCAAATATCATGTCATTGGGCGGAATTGCCGTTGCAATTGGCGCGATGGTCGATGCGGCCATCGTTATTGTCGACAACATTCACAAGCGATTGCAGAGTCACACGGCGGAAAGTCCATCGCGGACCACTGTCATCATTCAGGCAATGCAGGAAGTTGGCCCGAGCATCTTTTTCTCATTATTAATCATCACCGTGTCTTTCGTGCCGGTATTCGCGTTGGAAGGAACGGAGGGTCGGCTCTTCAAGCCGCTGGCATTCACGAAAACCTACTCAATGGGCTTCGCTGCACTTCTTTCCGTAACGCTGGTTCCGGCACTGGCCGTACTGGTCATTCGCGGCAAGATCCGTGGCGACACCAGCTGGCTGAACCGGGGCTTGCAGGCAGCCTATGCGCCGATTGTGCGATTTGCAGTCAATTGGCGTTGGGCAGTGGTCGCAGTCGCGCTTGCGACCGTCATCCTGACCGTGCCGATTTATCGGCAACTCGGTAACGAATTCATGCCGCCGCTGAACGAGGGCAGCATCCTCTATATGCCGACAGCACTGCCCGGTATATCGATCGGTGAAGCAACCCGCGTTATGCAAACCATGGATCGTGAGCTGATGAAGTTTCCGGAGGTTGAACGCGTCTTTGGCAAAATTGGACGCAGCAGCAGTCCGACGGATCCGGCGCCACTCTCGATGATTGAAATCAATATCACGTTGAAACCGCAAAGTGAGTGGCGGGACGGAATGACCTGGGACGGGTTGATCAGCGAAATGGACGCGGCGATGCAGTTTCCAGGCATGCCGAATATATGGTGGATGCCGATTCAGACTCGTACAGAAATGCTGTCCACCGGGATCCGATCGACGCTCGGTATCAAGGTATTTGGACCGGACCTCGAGCAGATCGAGCAGACCGCGGTCGACATAGAGCGTGCTTTGTTGGATGACAGTCGAACAGAGGCTTACACGCGAAGCGCGTTTGCCGAGCGTACCACGGGAGGCTACTTCCTGGACTTCGATATTGATCGCGCAGCGGCTGCCAGGTTCGGCCTTAACGTCGGAGATGTGCAGGCGGTGATCGAAGCCGCACTCGGCGGAGCGATTGTCAGCGAAACTGTCGAGGGCCGGGAGCGGTATGGAATCCTGGTGCGCTACGCACGCGAGTACCGCGACAACATTGAAGCGTTGCAGCGGGTGCTGGTTACCTCATCCACCGGCGCGCAGATTCCGATCACCCAGGTTGCAGATATTCATTTTCGCACCGGGCCACCGATGTTACGCAATGAAGACGGCCAGCTTGTTGGTTTCGTGTTTGTCGACGTCAACCAGACGATTGGAATTGCCGACTATGTCAATCTGGCGAAACAAGTTGTGCAAGACAAGGTCACCCTGCCTTCGGGATACCGACTGGAGTGGGCAGGGCAGTTCAAGTATTTCGAGCGCGCCAAGGCGCGACTGAAATTCCTCGTTCCATTGACACTCTTTTCAATTTTCTTGATGCTTTACATGCACAGGAAATCACTTGTGGAAACTCTAATCATTATGACCGCGCTGCCAATGTCAATTGTTGGCAGCATCTGGTTGCTTGCGTTACTGGACTATAAGCTAAGCGTTGCGGTTGTCGTTGGGATGATAGCCGTCGCCGGCCTGGCGGTAGAGTTGGGGCTGCTGATGATGCTATATCTCGACATTGCCTGGCGAAATGCGCGAGGCGACAGCCGCCTCAACGATTCGGCGGAACTTTGGCAAGCCATCGCGGAGGGTGCAAAGCAACGTATCCGACCGATGTTGATGACGGGATTGGCCTTATTTATGGGTTTGCTGCCGATCATGTTTAGCGATGGCAGTGGTTCGGATGTCATGAAGCGTATCGCGGCGCCAATGCTCGGCGGAATTGGGACGGCTCTCTTCATGGTACTAATAGTGTTTCCGGCAATCTTCGCCATTTGGCGCGGTCGGGTCGAACAGGTGGATCTTGTGTGATTTGGCGAGCAGAAATTCGATATTGCCGTGCGGGAGTTTTGCGTGTTTCGGTTGTGCACAGTTATGCACTGTGGTGATTTTCATGCAACGGGCGCCCTCACGGCACTCTTTTTAAAACAACAAGTTACAATTAGGCGATCTAACTTCGAACTATGTCGCCCGAAGGGCGACGTTCGACAAAACGGCAGGACAGCCGTTTTGGACCGAGAAGCGACCCGTAGGGCGAGGGCCATGGATGGCCCGAGTCAATCTCTCCGGGCGCGCCATGGTGTATTCCGGTCACATGGTTTACACCTTATACCAGACACATAGTTAACACTTTGCCTTGAACGGATTATCGATGGGCTCGAGGCGACAGGTCTCGTCATCGAAGTAGTGAAGACCATACTGCATGTTCGCTTGCGGTTTACGCCGAAGAAGCGCACTTGTCAGGGTCGA
>Ga0255052_10003521_pt1 | contig 10847 bp, 8 predicted proteins | sample JV7_2_21_MG_FD_188632 | JGI IMG/M metagenome (GOLD analysis project Ga0255052, IMG submission 188632) | Seawater microbial communities from Jervis Inlet, British Columbia, Canada - JV7_2_21 | ecosystem: Environmental > Aquatic > Marine > Inlet | place: Canada: British Columbia | collected...
TTCGTTTATCACTGTGCGACCGCTCCTGTAGGCATGCATGTTGCCAATGGAATGTACGGTCTGATCCTCGTCGAGCCACCGGAGGGCCTGCCGCCGGTCGACAAGGAGTTTTACGTCATGCAAGGCGAGTTCTACACCGTCGGCAAGTATCGTGAAAAAGGCCACCAGCCGTTCGACATGCAAAAGGCAATCGAAGAAAACGCCACCTACGTCCTGTTTAACGGCTCAGAGGGCGCCATGGTTGGCGAGAATGCGATCAAAGCCAATGTTGGCGATACCGTTCGGCTGTTTGTTGGCAACGGCGGGCCCAACCTCGTATCAAGTTTTCACGTTATCGGTGAAATATTCGACAAAGTGTTCCAAGAAGGAGGAACCCGCTACCAGGAAAACGTGCAGACAACACTGGTTCCCGCTGGAGGTTCTGCGATGACAGAGTTTCGCGTTGAAGTTCCCGGTACTTTCATCATTGTCGACCATTCCATTTTCAGAGCATTCAACAAGGGCGCCCTTGGGATGCTCAAAGTTGATGGTGAAGACAACTTGTCGGTTTACTCAGGTAAGGAGGTCGATAACGTATATCTTGGCGACAAAGTTGCAGCCGATGAATTGTCGATTGTCAGCGATATTACTCAGGCAGAAATTACAGGCACAGCGACGAAGCAGCAAAGAATTGACGCGGGCCGGGTCCTGTACAACGGAACGTGCTCGGTTTGTCACCAACAAAACGGCGAGGGGCTTGAGGGCGTCTTTCCGCCGCTTGCAAATTCCGACTACTTGATGGCAGATACGCGCCGCGCGATCGAGATTGTGCTTAATGGCTTAGCTGGTCCGGTTACAGTCAATGGCAGTCCCTACAATTCCGTCATGCCGCCAATGAGTCAGTTGAACGATGATGAAATCGCCAACATCTTGACTTTCAGCCTCAATACTTGGGGCAACGAAGGCGATACGGTTCGGTCTGGCGATGTCGCAGAGGTTCGTGCGACGACGGAAAGACCAGACGGGGCAGCCGAGTAAGAGCGGTGCGCCTGCTTATCCCGCTATTCATTGTCACTCCCTTGTCTGCGGGATTTACAGAACATTCGCTCGCCAATGAGTTTGTACACATACCGGGAGGCGAATTCAGATCGGTAATACCGGAAGCGGAAGGTGACAATCTTGTTGCTGTTGCCGATTTTTCCGTGCAGGAGGCGCCGGTGACCAACGCGGAATTTCTACGTTACGTTCTGTATAACCCGGAATGGCAGCGCGGTAGCGCAGTGTCGCTGTTCGTCGATGATCAATATCTCTCTACCTGGGCTGGCCCGATCTCTTTAGGACCAGAGTCGGCGCCTCAACAACCGGTGACGCAAGTGAGTTGGTTCGCAGCAAATAGTTACTGTGAGTGGCAGAATGCCCGGCTGCCAAGCTGGTACGAGTGGGAATACATTGCTGCCGCAAATGTCGGTATGGCCGATGCCAGAGCGCTTCCCGAGTGGCGGCAGGACATCTTGTCATGGTACTCACATACCGGTGGCGATCAAACTGGTGATGTCCGCGGCGGGCCCGCGAACTACTTTGGCGTTTTCGACATGCACGGGCTGGTCTGGGAATGGGTTGATGATTTTAACGCGTTCATGGTAACCGGCGACAACCGCGAGCAAGGTGGCGCAGATGAATTGCAGTTCTGTGGTGCCGGCGCAATTACCATGGAGGAGAAGGAAAATTATGCCGTGTTGATGCGTGTTGCAATGCTCAGCTCGCTCGAGGCACGGTACACGACACGCAATATGGGCTTTCGCTGTGCGCGACAGGGCGAGATCAGGAAGTGAATACTGGACAGTGGATTTTAGGCCTGGTGTTCATTGTGGCGCTGGACATGTCAAACGCCCAATCCACAGACGGAAACTCGTTGCCGCCGAATTCTGTTTACCACCTGAAGGTTTCTGTTGAAGATCAATTCGGGAAGGTCACAGGGCTGGACCGGTACCGAGGCAAGCCTGTTCTGATCACAATGTTCTACGCCAACTGCCCCCACGTGTGCCCGATGCTCATCAGCACAATCAAGCTAACAGAGTCCAAACTCTCGGCCGAAGAACGCGTCGACCTCCGCGTCTTGACAATTAGCATCGATCCGGAACGCGACACGCCAGCAAAATTACGCGAAATACTGGAGCGCCACTCTGTCGATGCCAGCCGCTGGTCGATGGTGCGGTCGCAGCCGGGCGACATACGCACCTTAGCCGGTGTTTTTGGCATCAGATACAAGCAACTTCCTGGCGGAGATTTCAATCACACGACCCGGATTGTCCTGCTTGATCGTGAAGGCACACAGGTAGCCAGCACTGAGCAACTAGGTCACCACGACGCGGTATTTCTGGAAGCGATAAAGTCAAGCCTCCATTGAGTACGGAGCGCGCCTGGTTTTTCGATTGGACGCCATGTCCGAATCAGATCAGACTTCAAGATCTTCACAGATCGTCGTAGTTTGCGGAAAATAGCGACGTTTTCCGGTAGCGGCAGGACATTCTGGTTATGCCGGAGCCCCTGGCAGGTAACGAACGAGCAGGGCGAATTCATCAATCAACTGCGGATCAGCCTCCGGGGGAACAGGAATTTTGACGACGTGCCCAGAGCCAGGAGCGGCATCGGTCGGTTTGCCATCATGGCTCATCATATCGGTTAGCAGGAAAGAGCGGTTGCCTGAGGGCGTGACCAGTTCCATCCGGTCACCTGTCTCAAAACGGTTTTTGACATCAATGCTCAGCCAGTTGTCATTGATGTCCCGTATCTCACCGACAACCTGCTGACGGTCAGATCGTGATAAACCACGTTCATAATTTTGGTACTCGCCGGGCGGGTGACGGCGATAGAAGCCCTCTGTGTAACCCCGGTTTGAGAGACCTTCCAGCTCATCCATCATGCCGATGTCAAACGGTCGCCCAGCGGCGGCGTCCTCGATTGCGCGGTGGTAAACCTGGGTCGTACGTGCGGTGTAATAGGCCGATTTGGTTCGGCCCTCGATCTTGAGTGAGTCGATGCCCATAGACGCCAGCGTATGCACATGCTGTACCGCTCGCAGATCTCTGGAATTCATAATGTAGGTCCCATGCTCGTCTTCAAACGTCGGCATCAACTCGCCAGGTCGATTTTCTTCCTCCAGCATGGCAATGGCTTGCGTCCGAGTATCAGCGGCAGACGATGACTCTTCAGGGATTGCGATCGGCACCACATCGCCCGTACTTGTTTCGCGGGCCTCGTAGGCATTGTATTTCCAACGGCAGGTATTGGTGCATGCGCCCTGATTGGAGTCGCGATGCGTAATGTAACCGGACAACAGACAGCGACCGGAATAGGCGATACACAGAGCGCCATGGACGAAAACTTCCAGCTCGATGTCCGGGCATTGCTCACGGATCTGTGAAATTTCCTTCAACGACAATTCACGCGACAGAATGATCCGCTGGAGGCCCAGGGATTGCCAGAACTTCACTGCAGCGTAGTTAACGACATTGGATTGCACAGACAGGTGTATTGATACGTCAGGCCAGCGTTCACGTACCATCATGATCAGTCCGGGGTCGGACATGATCAGGGCATCGGGACCCATTTCAATGATCGGCTGCAGGTCCCGGAGGTAGTTTTTCAATTTGTTGTTGTGTGCTGCGATATTGCTGGCCAGGAAAAAAAGTTTTCCCGCTGCATGGGCCTCCTCAATGCCTTGCTTCAGTATCGCTTCCTTGCTGAACTCATTGTTGCGCACACGCAGGCTGTAACGCGGCTGGCCGGCATATACTGCATCGGCACCGTACGCAAAAGCATAGCGCATGTTCTTGAGGGTGCCGGCAGGTGACAGTAATTCAGGTTTTTGCACTGCGGAAACGGGGTCGGACGAAAAAGGGAAGTATATACAGGTCGCGGAGCCTGACAAATGGTCCTCCGAGCACCCGCACGAAATAAAGAGGTTGGATTCAATTAACGATGCTGGATCCGAAAGTCGACTATCGTATTGCGGCAGCGAATCCACGACGGTATTGTGGTGCCACTGCTTAACGGGTGCGAACTGTCGAGTTGATTATCCAACCGCACGTTAACCTTCCGAACCCTCACGGAATGAAGTGGCGCGGTGTGCTTTGGCTCACCCTCGCCCTGATGATCTCCAGCTGTGCGCCGGAGCCGCTCCCGTTCGAGGAAGTCGCGGACGTCAATCAACTCATGCTCACGGTGATCGATCCAGCGGCCGATGTTTACTGGGATTCGGTTGCGACTATCATGGACAAGGACGGAACCCGGGAGATCGCGCCGAGCACGGCAGAGGAATGGGAGGCGGTGCGCAACGCGGCCATGGTTGTGACCGAATCCGGCAACCTGCTACTCATGCCTGGTCGCGCACAAGAGGACGAGCGATGGGCTGAGCTGGCACAGGCGCTGATAACCAGCGGGCGCCAGGCGTTGATCGCGGCAGAGGCCCGCGATCCGGCGGCAGTCTTCGATGCCGGGGGAGAGCTTTACCTGGTCTGTACAAATTGCCACGCCGCCTTCGCGCCCGAGACCCTGCGGCCCAGCTTTCTGCCGGAGGAATGAGGCAAGCGTGACTCCGGACCTCGTTACATGGTTGGGCGAGCTGCCATGGGGCATCGCGCTTCGCGAGTCGTGCTACATGTGGAGAAAGATCAATGAAGCTGCGTTATAAGATTGCGGGCGGTGTCCTGATATTCCTGGTGGTCGCGGTATCGTCACTGGGTCTTGTTCTAAGCCACAACGCTGCCTGCGGATCGGCACCGGCAGTTTCCAGTGAAGCGGAGACCATGAAAGCCGTCGTTTATCGTTGCTACGGGTCACCCGATGTCCTTGTGATTGAAGAAATCGAAAAGCCCAAGCCCGCGGATGATGAGGTCCTGGTAAGGATCCACGCTGCTGCCGTCAATCCACTGGACTGGCACTACATGAGAGGTTCACCGTATTTCATGCGCCTGGGTTCCGGCATAGGCGCACCAGATGATACAAGCATGGGCGTCGACTTCGCGGGAACGGTTGAATCGGTTGGCAGAAACGTCACGCGGTTCAAGCCGGGAGATGAGGTTTTCGGTGGCAGAAGCGGGGCCTTCGCCGAATATGTAGCAGTTCGTGAGGACCGGGCACTGGCGATGAAACCGGCCAACATGACATTTGAACAAGCGGCTTCTATACCGATAGCGGCAATCACTGCCCTCCAGGCGCTCCGCGACAAAGGAAAATTGCAGCCGGGGCAGAAGGTCCTGATTAACGGCGCGTCGGGAGGCGTCGGCACGTTTGCGGTACAGATCGCCAAGTCGTTCGGGGCCGAGGTGACTGGCGTCTGCAGTACGCGAAATGTGGAGATGGTCCGATCGATCGGTGCAGATCACGTTTTCGATTACACCAAAGAGGACTACACAGAAAGCGGGAAAAAATACGACCTGATCATAGATATGGTTGGCAATCACTCACTGTCAGCAAACAGGAGAGTCCTGACTCCGGAAGGTACCTTCGTCATCGTCGGAGGGGCAAAAGGCAATTGGCTCGGGCCGCTAATGAGTCCGCTTAAAGGGCTTATGCTGTCACCGTTCGTGGGACAGGAGTTCGTCATGATTCTGGCGGAAATGCGTCAGGATGACCTGGCCATACTGGGTGACCTCATGCTGGCTGGCAAAGTGACACCGGTCATCGACAGGCGTTATCAACTAAGCGACGTGCCGGCGGCAATCCGGTATTCGGAAGATGGTCACGCCAGCGGAAAAATAATAATAAATGTTGAGTAGTGTGCAGCTAAGAAAAAGGGTGCCAAAGAGCTAAACCACAAGCTCAATGACACCCGCTTACCCATGAAGGGGGGATTCAACTATCCTTCATGGCTTCTCGTCAGAATCTCGTTGTCGATCTGTTTGACCTGCACCGTCAGCGTCTGTCGGTAGCAGCGATGTGCGCTTGACACTTCCTTGACTCTGATATCGCTGCCAAGTGTTGAACACGATCACCGTAAAGTCCTGAAAGAAAACCTTTTTTTCCCCGATTAAAAGCTGTGGAAAGCCGTAATTGTGGTATCCGGGCAACTGATCTAGCCTCATCACGGAAAGAACAACGAGATCGCGATGCCATCTGACCTCCTGCATGGATTTCGGGTTGGGCCCTGGACTGTTGAGCCCCTGCAGGGAGCCATAACCGGCCCGGACAATGAGTCCCGTCACCTACAGCCCAAGGTGATGGACCTATTGGTTTGCCTTGCCGAACGGGCGAACGAAGTGGTCACCCGCGATGAGCTGCTCAATGAAGTCTGGGGCGATCACGCTGTATCCGATGAACCACTAACTCATACGATCGGCGAGTTGCGACGCGCGTTACATGATGATCGTGGTCATCCGATATACATCGAAACGATACCGAAGCGAGGCTATCGCCTGATCGGGGAAGTCCGCTTGCCCGAGGGATCAACCGAACAGCCCATAAGTGAAAGTCAGCTACCGGGAAACGCGGCTGCGGCAAGCGGTGATTCATGGCTCATAAAACGCTCCACGGTGTTCGTTGGCGCAGTCGGGCTCATCGCAATCGCCGCATTGTCCGTCGCACTGATAACCCTCAATATTCAGACACCAACAAATGAAATATTGGTTACGCCTGTATATCGGCCGCCGCCGAACTCCATCGCCGTGTTGCCCTTCGCTGATTTGAGCCCTGAAGCGGATCAGGAGTATTTCTCGAATGGTATCTCGGACGAGATTCTGAATGTCCTTGCCCATGTTCCAGGTCTACAGGTAACAGCGCGCACCTCCTCGTTTCAGTTTAAGGGCGACAACCGGGACATCATCGACATCGGACAAAAATTAAATATATCTCTCGTTCTGGAAGGCAGCGTTCGTAAGGCGGGCCCACAAATACGCATTACGGCTCAGCTGGTCGACGCCAGAAACGGCTTTCATCTCTGGTCGGAGAGCTATGACCGGGAACTCGAAAATATATTTGTGGTGCAGGACGAGATTTCGGCGGCCATTGTCGCGGCGCTTAAGGAACATCTGGGATTGCAGGTCGAGGCGGTGCCTCGGGTGGCAACTACGGCGAACACCGAGGCTTATAATGCTTACCTGCGAGGCCGGTACCTGGTAGTCCAGCGCACGCGGACCACCGTAGAGGGCGCAATTCGCGAGTTTGAAAAGGCGATATCGTTCGACCCCGGCTACGCGCTCGCTCATGCGGAGCTGGCCTTGGCCACTCTGTTGTTGATTCGCGACTGGTATGGAGATCTTACTAGAACCGAAGCTCTTGCCAGGGCCACACCCCATGCCGAGACGGCGATGGCTCTTGATCCTGACCTCGCCGAAGTCCACGCCGGCACTGGCAGAGTCTTGATGGTGCAGGAGAACGCAGAAGAGGCGCTGCGCCACTTTGAGAAGGCCATCCAGATCAACCCTAATTATTCCGACGTCAGTAACTGGATGGGATTCGTGCTCGCTAGACTTGGCCGGTATGACGAGGGATTTGCCGTGCGCGAGAAGGCATTGCAGCTCGATCCACTGTCGAGACCAATTTTAATTAACTACGTAGGCATGCTAATCAATAGAAACCGATTCGCCGACGCCGAACGGGAACTGGAAGAGCTCGCTTTAATCTATCCGGTTTCCTACGCGCTTTGGCAGGGTTGGCTGGCAGCCGTTGGCGGGAAGTGGACTAATGGAACACTCGGCTTACTGGATGTCCTGAAAATCGACCCGGAGAATCACTACCCGCGGAATTGGTTGCCCAGACAGTTCGCCATGATTGGTCTTGAGAAAGAGGCGCTTAGCATTTCGGAATATACGTCGCCTCGTGTACTGAGTTTGTTGGGCAGACCTGGAGATGCGGTCACAACCGCGCAGGTACAGGTCACCGAGGACCCAATGTCTCTCCGGAAGCGCTTTAGTTTGGGGCTGGCTTTGGCCGGTGCCGGTGACTACAGTCGCGGCCGACCCATCCTGGAGGAGTTGTGGCAAAGCAGCGGTGGGCGGGTGATTGGCCGGCTTGGAACCGCGTGCGCCATAGCATTGATCGCCATCCGCCGCGACGCTGGCGAAGAGGCCGGCGTTGGCGAACTGGTGGCAGCATTAAGGGACAATGTGCGCCGCTATCGCGAGGCAGGGATCACAGGCTGGGTCGATGGGGCCTATAGCGTTAACGTTGATGAGGGTATTGCTGCGTATCTGGCCGGCGAGCGCGAAGAGGGCCTGGCGCTGATTGCCAAGGGCGCCGAAGACGGGATGTTTATTCTGCAAAATGAGGCTTATCTGCAAGTGTTGTACGACGATCCTGGATTTGCTCCCATCCGCGCAAGCCAGGAGGCTCGCCAGAAGCGCGAGCGCGAAAAGTTCCTCGCCGTCGTCTGTTCCGACAATCCTTATGAGGCGGTTTGGCAACCCGCCGAGGGGACCTGCGAACGATTTGCAGCTATCAGTGAGCCCTTGCTCAAAACACAATAAGAGGGTCGGATCCCGAGTGAAGAGGGTCGGATCTGATTGTTGGCGACAAAGAACCGACCCCTCTCGTGGTGAAATGGTTGGGCGAAACAGGATCCGACCCGTTTTTTGATTGAATCTAATTGCCGGTTTTACGAATCTGGATGTCTCCATTCAACGTCTTTAACTGGACGACGGGACCGCCACCGTTAACGTTCACGACGATTGCGCTTTCCAGGCGGACTTCAACACCGCCTCTGTCGTCCCTTCGTTCGATAACCGGTTTGGTTGTTTGCACCTCAACCTCGAAATCGGAGAAGATCTCTCCCCGTGAACTATCCAGATGAAACTGTGCACCGGCGTTGGCGGGCAATCCGAAAATAAGGTCGCCGTTAATCGAGTTCAGTGACATCGCATTGCTGGCATCAATGCTGGTAAAGCTCACATCGATCGTATCATTCACCGCTTCGGCGATTACGGAACCGGAAATATTGGTCGCGGTTATCGGGCCGTTCGTGTTTTCGAGTTCCATATTGCCGGTAACGTTGCTCACCAGGATTTCACCGTCGATTGTCGTTGACAGTTCAAGATCCGCGCGTCGGGGAATTCGCGCAACGATATTGACCTTGTTAGCGCGCCAGTCGGTATCGACCGAAATATGGTTGTCGTCCTCGTCCACTTCGAGCGAGTATGAACCACCGGTCAGTTCCTGAGCGCCGGACGGCGTGATGATTTTTCGATTACCCATCTCGACGGTTACAGTAAATTCTGCGTCCTCACGATCTTCGCCGATCACCTCTATACGTGCGGAGAGTATCGATATGTCGAGCGTAATAGGTTCGCCCGGATTCGACAGTGGAATATTGATAATCTGTGGCTCGCCCTGTGCTGACGCCTGCATGCCACTCAGCATCAGCACGAGGGAAAATGCCATGCCGAAATAACGTGTGTTCATTGTTGTCTCCTTCATTAATTCTTTTGAAATCGGATATCGCCGTTCAGCGATGAAATCGAGAAAGTTGGGCCGCCGTTTTCGATGCGCAGGCCGGCAGACTGCTGGATCTTGTATCGAAGACGGCCGTTGTCATTTGATTGTTCGACCTGTGCCGGAAGCGCATAGGAGTCGACCTCGAATTCCGTCGTCATTCGGCCATTGAACAGATCAAGAGCAACGTCCAGCCCACTTCCGTCAGGCATGCTGATTGCGATATCGCCATTAATGGTTCCTATGCTGCAATCCTGTCCCGGTGCCGTCGAAAAACTGACATCAACAGCTCCATTTACGCTGTCCAGGTCGTTGCAGTTACCGATCTCGCTCACCGATATTGGTCCATTAACATTGCTGGCGCTAACCATCCCGGAGATCCCCGAGACGTCGATACGTCCATCGTTCACCGTACTTACATCGAGTTGAGTGCCCGGCGGCACAGTAACTTCGAATTGATAATCCACACGACAACCCCGGCAGGGGTCGCGGCGCTCCCAGGTTCCATCATGGTCGCCAACATAAATGGCCACGCCGTCAACATCGGTCTCGATGTCCAGTCTGAACGTCTCAAGTGAGCGCTCAAAAAGCGCCTGACTGGGTGCCGAACGTTTCTCATCGATGACGACGGATATTGTTCCGGGGGAGCCAGGTCGTACGTTGACATTGCCCCAAATGTTTTTGATGGTCAGCTGAGGCGCTTCTGATGTGACAGGAAAACTCTCGGTCCAGGTGCGAGTTTCCGAAACGGGCGCCGCGTTTGCCGATGACATCAGCGCAAAAAAACCTAAACAAACGATGCGAGTATTCATACGGATTCTCTCCCCAGGGAAATTTCTATGTGTTTGATTAAATCGGGATGCAGCTTGTCCGACTTCGTAAGCTGCAGTAAGTATTCCAGTTGTGCCTTGTTGCCATTGCGTAACACCAAATCTACCAACGCCAGCTGCACCAGCGGAGACTCTGCATTTTCAAGCAAGCTCATCAGTTCCTGGCCAACCGAGCCGGTTCTGAGGCTCGGGCCCAATGCGCCAATTGCTGCTGACCGCACCGACTGGACCCGGTCTTCCGTTGCACGTATCAGCAACGCGCGTACAATTTCGACGTCTTCCTCAACCAAATCTGTGGCATCAATGACGCCCCGAAGGCGTTGACCTGCGGTCGCATCCTGCATTCGATCCAGAATCAACTCGCGGTTCAGCAACGTAATGTTCTCTTCCAGTGCGGCCAGTCGCGCTACCTCAATGCCTTCGGTTCCGCTCTGAAACTGACCCACACTCACGCCGATCAGCACGGCGGCCGCAGCGGTAAGCCAGCCCCGTCTGCTGCTCAATCCAAGCCAGTTTCGAATTCGTTCCGGCCAGCGGATCGTCGTGGCCTGTTCGAGCTCTCGATAAAACGATCGACGCATATCCGCTGAGGGTGCTTCGCGATGTAATCCG
>Ga0255052_10003522_pt1 | contig 10847 bp, 6 predicted proteins | sample JV7_2_21_MG_FD_188632 | JGI IMG/M metagenome (GOLD analysis project Ga0255052, IMG submission 188632) | Seawater microbial communities from Jervis Inlet, British Columbia, Canada - JV7_2_21 | ecosystem: Environmental > Aquatic > Marine > Inlet | place: Canada: British Columbia | collected...
GGCTGATAATTTGCCTGGGATGAAAATATCGGGTATACCGATGAGCCCCCCCACCTTTGACGGTTCTCCTTTCAGTCGGGGGGCTCTCTCCCTTTGTTGAGTGCTTGTTAGAACAGATGCTGTCTTATCATGGTAGAAGTTGATGTGATGTTGACAGAGAAGACGAATCTGTTTCATGGAAGGTGATGATTGCCTATCATTTAAGGCGTTACACAGCCGTAACGAATGGGTGGTTGAGTCACCATCCAAATATGGGTGTCATAAACGGCGTTAGTCGCTATGTGGCCGCATTAGAACGTGCCAAGAAACACAAACATCGAGCCTACAAACGCATGATTGCAAGAATTAAACCCGTATGGCCCTGCAGCTCGAAGGAAGTTGAGGAACGGTCAGACCATGTATTCAACGTGGTCTGCTTAACAAGATCGACCGTAGCACCGAGTTTTCGCATGGTACGAACCTCTGTGGTTTCTAGCGTGTAAGTCGAATGTCGTCAAAGTACATCTGGCCAAGACCACCAGCAGCCGGACTGTCCTTTGTACCCAACCCAATGGTAAGAGTGCTGACATCAGTAAGATCCACGCCTTGGTCTGCAAAATCCTGTAGTGTGATGACCCATTCGCTCCACGCGTCTATCTTGGTCACTTCTGGATCGTCGTGATAGACCACGGCGTTTCCGTCTAGAGCAACAAACAGCCGCTCGGTTGCATTGTCCGGTCCGCCGCGAAACCACAGCGATAGCTTCGTCACGCCTTTCTCAGTCCAGTCATGCGGATAAATCAACGTCAAGGTTGCCTCAGAAGTCTTCAGATCGTTGTCACAAGCGTACGGCATCGACTGGGCGCCACCGTGAACAATGTTCTGTTCAGCATAAGGAGGGAAGTCGTTACCAACCAGAGCCCCATTCGCTGTCGTTCCAAAGCCATCATTCCACACATCTAGTATCCTGTTGCTGCCGGCTAGATCGGGATTGAGGTCATTGTAGGACTCAAAATCGTCCACAATAAGGAAGTTGGCAGTAGTAAAGCTCCAAATAAGGCCTTTCTGTACCGTACTGTCGGCCTTGACCTCATCAACACGCCAGTAATAAGTGGTATCCCACTCAAGGCTACCAACGTCATAGCTCTCTGAACCAAGATTCATGCTGCCTTTATACTCAGGGGAACTCGTATCGGCATTACGCACGGCATCTTTATCTGTATCTAAGTATAACTCGTGTGAACTGGCACTATCTGCAGCAATCCATTCGAGAATCAGTGTTTGCCTTGCATCCGTGGCGCCATTAGCAGGATTCAGGCTCCCGACGGCACCTGGAGTTGCAAAGCTCCATACATCGCCTTTATACGTATCGATGGCATCAAACTCGTCGACCCGCCAGTAATAAATCTTCTCTAATTCAAGCGGACCTGGAGTATAAGTTGTGATTCCCGAAGGAGGCCCCTCGGTGGCATTATTCACATCTTCAAAATTGTCGCTGAAATGTACAGTGTGCAATTTCGCACCGAAACCTCCCGTCCAGCTAAGTTGCACATCCACATCTACAGACTCTGCACTATCAGCCGGATCGGGAAAGTATGCTGTCTTGGGAGGAATACTGAAGTTCCAGACAGGACCCTTCCATGGACTGTTTGGCTCGGTGTCATTGGCCTCATCAATCCGCCAGTAGTATGTCGTACCCGGAACAAGACCATCCGGAAAAGCAAATCCGGGAAAGCCGGCAACGAAAAATGTTGAGCCCTGGTTGCCTTGAAATGTACCTTCAACACCAGTATTCACATTGCCAAAATTATCGCCGAAGTACACATCATGCGAAGCCGCATAAAATCCTGGGGTCCAGCCAAGGTTTGCCCATGTATTCTCATGTATGGCACCGTCAGCAGGAATCGGTTTACGGGCTTTTGAAAGGGTTGCCAGAGGGACCTCACTCAAGATGAGACCGCTGATAACAGAGGCAGTGGAACCATCATCTGGTCGGGCCGTGATATCAATATTCATAGTGGCATCGCCGGCCGTAAAGTTGTGTTTCACTATAGAACCGCCTTTTCCTTGGACCCATCCCTGAGCAGGAAAAGGATCATAATGTTCTATGATTATATCTCCATCAACAACGATATCCATAGGGCGGGTGTGATCTGTGTAGAATATAAGCTGAAGTTGATATTGCATGCCGAGAATTAATTCTCCAGCAGTGATGGAAGTTGTTACACTTCCACCAGAATTCTGCCATGTGACGCCATGGAGTAACATATCAAGATTAGAATCTCCTGTGTTAGGAGGCAATCCCTGCCAACTACTAGATTCACCCTCTGCTGTTGTAGTAAAGGTCACATCAGGACAATCCTGGTCTTGAGAAAAGACAACTTCACCAAACTGAGGGTTTCCATTATTTCCAAAATTGATGGCATACACGATGTTGCCGGACAGATCCAAGTCTGCCGGACTGTTCAAGGGCAGGATTTCAACGCCGCCACCCTCCGCAAGACTCCAAATCGACGAGAGCAGAAATATCAGAGCCATGCTTGTCTCAGTTCTCTTGTTCCACATCCTCAGTTCTCCTTTCTGCCACTCCCTTAGACAGGTGCACAATGACAGTATACAATCCTTGAGGCCCAAAATCAACATGAATCCGGGCTGACTGGGGTGCAAACAACAGGCATAGGTACGTGCGTGGGCCACGAGGAAAGGGCTGCAAACAGTTTTTTGCAGCCCAATCGAATCCAGGAGCCACACTCTTTTTCAGGTCTATTCTCCTCTTAGCAGCGTAACTCGATCACTCTTTAGGTGGGTCGACATAATATGACCCGGAGAGGACTATCTCCTCCTCGGCGCCGAGAAGCAGCTCCTCGTTGCCGAGAGCAGCCATGATGTTATCCTGCACTGACAATGTTGGCACTCTGGCGCATACTATGGTTCCGGAGACATACCACTCCCAGAGACCTACTGCATGAATATCCTCGAATGTCCCGGTGGTCTCAGTAACCTTGATTAGAGCATCCGGGCTATCGTCTAATTCAGCTCCAAAGACAATAGTGATAGTACCTGCGTCTTCATCCACTACTGCGTTCACGGCGTTCATGTCGGCTACGAATGTCCCTTTGACGTCGCCAAGTATTTGGCCGGCGACATCGTAGGGATCTCTAGTGTTGTTTTCGTCATAATCGGTTAGGGCAAAACTGCCGCCAAAGTCAAAACGCAAGATCAGATCTTCGTCGACTTCGGGTGCGCCTGCCGTAGTTGTTTCAAGAATACCGACCACATCGTTGTCGAACAACTCCGCATCAGGGTTTGCGTCACATTGGTGCCATTCATATGCTCCTTTGCCCCAGATTTGGTCCCAGATTGCTCCGCCAGCACCGAGTTGCAAGGCTACTCCCGTTCCGTACTCACAGAAAGACTTGCCCTTCTTACTCATGTCTGGAGCATATTGACCTGTAAGGGCAAACTCGGCAATGCCACCAATTAGCGCAACGTTTCCACCGAGAGCCGCAAAGATGTTGTCTTGGAGTTCGAGCCCCGGAATCAGAGGGATCGCGTACGAACCGGCTATAGACAACTCCCAGTCGCCCGCCTGGTCAATGTATGCAAAGACTCCAGTCGCCTCGTCCAACCTGAGTGTAACCTTTGGCCCAGGTGGATGGAACGGAGCCAGGAACATACCGGAATCCTCATCCACAATAACTCGTGAAGCGTTGATGTCGATTACATTTATGCCTGCGCCGCTCAGGACCATTGTTCCTATAGTCACATCAGGAAAATGCTCATCGTGGGCAGTCAGGGTCAGTGTACCAGCAATCGGGAGGGTTGCCACGAGATCTGCGCTGATATCTGCCGCCGCAGTGGTGCGAAGATCCAAAACAGCGGAGACGTTGGGGTCCAGCAGATGTTGATCGGTGCTGTCAAGCCATGTCCAGGGCCCTTGTCCCCAATTGAGCTGCCAGATAGCCCCCCCGGCGAACAACTTTGTAGTTGTCCCTGATCCAAAGTCCGCAAAAGGAACAGGGGGTCTTTCATCCAAGACTATACCGCTAAGAACGGAAGCAAGACCAGGGTAACTGGGCGTGATGACGATATTCATAGTGGTATCGCCAGCCACGAAAGTGTGTTTCACCATGGAACCGCCCTTTCCTTGGATGTGTTCCTGAGCAACATACGGATCATATTGCTCTATTATCATGTTTCCCTCAACAGAGATATCCATTTCACGCCTATGGTCTGAATAGAATATGAGCTGGAGTTGATACTGCATGCCAACGCTTAATCCACCGGCAGTAACAGAGATGGTGGTGCTTCCACCAGAATTCTTCCACACAAGACCGCCAAGCAGCATGTCAAGATCGGTATCTCCTGTGTTGGGGTACGCTCCGCCCTGCAAAGTAGCCAGATCCTCGCTTGTCTTGTCAACGGTCACGAGAGGCAAGTCCTGGTCTTGATTGAAATAGACCCCATCAATGGTAGGGTTTCCATTGTTCCCAAAATTGATTGCATAGACAATGTCACCTGACAGATCCAAGTCTGCCGGACTGTTCAAGGGCAGGATTTCAACGCCGCCCTCCGCAAAACTCCAAATCGACGAGAGTACGAATATCAGAGCCATGCTTGTATCAGTTCTCTTGTTCCACATTTTCAGTTCTCCTTTCAAAGTACACGTTTGCTCGACCGGCTGGCCTACACATCCAACCGAACTTCTGGTTAGTGGCTGGTGCCAACAAGTTCGCAATCTCGTGCTGGCCTGGCACGAGAATTTCCGCTGACACCTCAAGTCCTGGACTTTGCGAGCTTTCCTGTGGCTCGTTCCGTTACTATCTACACGGGAAATGCTGAAATCTCGCTGCGTGTGAGAAAAAAATTGTCAAGTTCGGCCGTATGTTCTATCCTTTGCCGGTCGGTACATGTAGACAATCGAAAAACAAACGTCCGGATCACTGGGTAGACCAATGGCAACACCGCGATACGATACGTCGATGGGGGGAGCAGATCGGCGGTTTCCAGCTACCGACTGGACGCAATTGCTTGATCCTTCGCAGAAAGAGGCGATACTTGCCGAGTTGTGCACAAAATACTGGAAACCGCTGTACTGTTACCTCAGGACTTCAGGATTCGACAACGACAAGGCCAAGGACCTTGTTCAGGGCTTTCTTACGGAAAAGGTAATCGACCGAGAGATTATCCGCCAGGCCGATAAGACCAAGGGCAAATTGCGTACGTTCCTCTTAACCGCAATCAGAAACTACGCGATCAACATCGAGAGAAGTGGCAAAAGGCATGTAGATATTGACAAGGTCGCAGAGGTGTCTGATGAGTCAAAAGATCCGGAGGATGCGTACGATAGGGCATGGGCGGACCAATTGCTTCAGGATGTTCTCGACCAGCTACGGCTAGAATGCTGCGGGAGGGGCAAGACTGCCCATTGGCGGCTCTTTAACGAGTGGCTTCTGGAGCTGCGTGCCGACAGGCAGAGGCCTCAGATGAAAGATCTATGCGAGAAGTGCGGCATAGAAAACACAGCGCAAGCCTATCACATGATAGAGAATGTCAAAAGGCGCTTTCGTTCGATTCTGAGACAGCATTTGCGCGTGCTCGTCAATTTCGACGAGGAAGTCGATGATGAAATCCACAATTTCATAAATATTTTTCAAAAAGGTGTGGCGAGATAACAGGCGAACTTGTGTATATAGTCATAGAGGCGGGGGGACGTGCCGCAGGTTAGGCATGCCCGGACTATTGGCGATTTGGGGGCCAAGATGGGAACATGACTGAGGAACGTGAAAAAATCGAGTTGAGCGCCGAGCAGAAGACTGAACTGCTGAACGTTGGCCTGGAAGCTGCGGCCGAAGATCAGGAGGCCTCGGAGCACAAAGGGGATCTGCTTTATGATATTCTTAACCATCCGCTGCCACTGGACGGGCCTGCGGTCAATATCTTGCCTGCTCCTCTAAGGGGTCTGTCTCGCAGAGTGCGTTCCATAGCCGGTGCCCCACTTATCGAACGGCTGACATGTTCCGACACGAGCATCTCGACAATCGAAGCAGTCAAAGAACACGCCAAACGGTCGGGCAAGTCAGTTGAGTCCGAAGATCGGGCCGAGGTCCTTTTGTCCGTATATTATGCCGCAATAGCAAGCGGACTCGTATTCCACGGCAGAAAGATCACTGACCATTCCTATGAGCACTTGGCAGAGGCGTTCACGGCGTTGACGGAAAAAGATTGGATGGCAGATGATCTGACAGAACTTCTGACAAAGGCACAGAAGCACTGTCAGGCAGAACTAGGAGAGGTCGGCAACCCGGACAAATAGCCCCCCTTCTCACTTAGTGCTATCATACAGTTCACTGATCTCATCTGCGTTTAAAGCCCGGTTGTAGATACGAACATCGTCAATTAGGCCGTCCCATGAACCTCCGATCAGCAAATTCGACTCATTATTAGAACTAATTGTACCCTGTGCATTTACTGAAGAGTCGAGCTTACCATCGACATACAATAGTAGACGTCTCCCATCGTAGACGCCGGAAATGTAATGCCAGTGATAGTCGTTAACACCCTTCGCGCTTTTAACACTGTTAAACGAGGCATCTCCAGTGTCGAGGCCGAAGCAGTCGAAGGTGAGATAGTTCCAGCGGCTCGACCTCATCCTCCAACTGTTATCACCTTTGCCCACAATAGTGCAAAAATCTGTGCCCTCATCGAGTTTTTCGATCCTGATCCAGAATGCAAGCGTAATAGCATCAGTGATATTAAGGGAGGAGTAACATCCACAGTTGACGTGATCTTCGCCTTTCAGTCGAAGACATGTACCCACCTTCCCAGGTTGCCACTTTGGGTCGCCAACAACTTGTCCGTGATGGCCGTTCCCAGATGCGTCCATCGCGATTCGGCCTCCAGCGTCGTCGAACCTCCACCAGCCTATAAGATTCTCCGTAGGAACGTGAAGAAACAAATTCCTGTCATATGATCTGTGTGATTCAAACAAACTCAGCCTGAGTTCGAAGTTCACCTTCCACCTATCCTGTTCGTCGTCGGGTAGCAGGTTCAAAGCGCGCTTCTGATAGTCAATCGCTTCTTCAAATCCTCCGTTCTGGGCATAAGCGATAGCCAGTGTACTTAGGTATCGCCAGTGTTTCCATTTCGTGAGTTCGCAAGCTTTCTTCGCATTTCTCAAGGCTGCCTGCAGATCTCGCATTTCCAGATTTGGACACGTACTTTGCAACCACGCAAGGCTGTTCAATATCTCATGGTTGTTTGCATCAGAACTCAACGATGTTTGATAGTCACGCACTGCATCGGTGTAATCGCCATGACGATCCCGCATATTCGCTCTGACATAGTACGCTTCTGACAACTTCTTGAGAACTTCTTCCACACGTTGGCTCAGGTTGGCGTCTCTCAGAGGCAGGAGAGATTGTACCTTGCTCATCGGATGTGAAGCGTCTTCGAGTTTTCCAACTTGGATCTTGTGAAGGATCAGGTCCAACGTTGAATCAACAGTCTGAACGGCTCGGACTCCCTTCGATAACATGTCATAATCCAGCTTGGCCTGCAACATTTCTCCGGTCGAGGCTGGCCTAAGCCTGCCATTCTGGAGACGAAATGGAATATGCTTCTCAACCAAGGCTTTGAGTTCTCCGGCCGTTTCAGTTCCACCTGTAAGATGTCTCAAGCCTGAACCAGCTATCAGGGCGGAGCCATCCCCATTGAAGCGAGGCAATGACCGTGGCGGTTTGTAAGAGTAGGCGAATATGCGGTCTGTGTTGGCAGGCAACGTATTTGTTGGTAGCCAGTCTGCCCCGAGGTCTTTGCCCAATGTGTCGTCACCGTAAGGCTCAAAACATTCTCCAGAAATGAGGTTCCAAAGCTTTATTGCCTGTTGCTGAGCAGGGCTGAAGGTAACGAGCCAGATGCTGTCGTGGCTAATATCGGTTACTTGCTGACCAACCTCCCCCGGGATGGAGAATGCAAGTTGACCGTCCTGTGCATGCCACACGTTTATCTGCCCATCAGCATGCTCGGTGACTAGTAGTTCCGAATTCGGTGTGAAATGCCAGTTCTTTGGTTCCGTTCCAGTCAAATTGGCAATATGGCCACCGTTGCGGGAATCGCAGAGAGCAGCAGAGACAGATTCTTCTCCATTACCGGAACTGCTACCTGAAGCTTCAAGAATGACAAATCGCTTGCCGCTTGGGCTGAAACCTGCATACCTTGCATCAGGAAAGGCTCGCAAGATTGTATTGTATCTCCTGTCCATGAGTCTCCCTCCGTGTTCTTCCGTAAAGTCTATCATTACTTTGCCGTGTGGTCCAAAGGCAGCGAAACGCAATGTCCATGGAAACTTCTGGGAGAACTCCAAGTTTGGCAGGCTCCATATGTGAAGCATGTGGCGGCCCTCGATTGTGACCAGCTCGTAAGGAACATCAGAACCAGATGGATCCCTTTCCCAAGCCGGGGTGGCCTTCAAACACATTTCTGTGATCAATGAATTGAAATGTCCTGGCGGTGTCATATGCAACTGCTTCAACTTAGGATCCCATGAGCGTGCCGTAGACTGCAGTGTGCCCTCGGAACGAATTAGATCGACGAAGGCTATCCACTCACCCCGTGGACTTATGTATAAAGCCCTATAAAGCCTTTCGAGGTCTTCTCTCGCAGGCAAAGCGCTGGGCTCGACTTCGTAAACGGCATCGAAATCTGCAATTCCTCGCTCGAATGATAGTGTCTCTCTGCCCTGACTTAAATCCCATATTCTCAAAGCACTGCTGTCATCGGGCCGACCAATGCCAGCTAACATATAGCAACCGTCCGGCGTAAACGTTAAGCACGTAACATGCTTGCATATGCATTCCATAATTGATCGGCCGGTGCTAGTATTGAACACATGTATCGACTCTCTATCATCATCCACGATAGCAATAAATCTCCTACACGGACTGACAGAAAAGGATGCCTGCCTGATCGCAGTCGGATCCAAACTCCAAGGTGCAAATCCATCAGCTTTGCGAAAAGCAGAGTTTGGGTGTTGTCTGAGACACTGAGACAAGAGAAGACGCAAGGAGAGTCGCTGGTCCAGTTTGTAGGCTTCACTCAGGAGAAGCAGGGCCTCATCCAAATCTCCTGTTTCTATGTACTTGCGAGCTTGTTGTTCGTAAGAGTCTACAAGCATTCTCTGAGTCTGTCTCTCAGCTTCAGTAGCTCGGTCACGTTCTGTCTCAGCAATGCCGCGTTGCGTTGCCTCCTCTGTTCGCGCACGCTCAGTTGTAGCTCGCGATTTCTCTGCCCGGAAGTACATGGCTGTGCTAACCGCTAAACCGACAATTAGGGTAGCTACGATCGCCGCTGTGGCTGCCACAAGGGGTTTGTGTCTGCGAAAGAGTTTCTTGAGCCGGTACGCTGCCGACTCGGGGCCAGCGATCAGTGGGGCACCGTTCAAATAATTACGGACATCATCCGCAAGTTCAGAAGCTGATTGATATCGATGGGCCCGCTCTTTGCGTATGGCTTTGAGCGGAATCCATTCGAGTTCTTGTCGTAAGCGTCTTGCCAATACTGTGGACTCGCTGCCGCGTCTCTCAGCAATTTTATCGGCATCCTTGCCTAAACTCGATAGCCGGGTGCTGGGGCGGAGTGGATCCTGCTCACGAATTGTCTTGCGCATGCTCTCAATGCCGCTTTCACGCAAGCTCTCAGTTTCAAAAGGCGGTACCCCTACCAACAGCTCATAGAGAACCGCACCAAGCGAGTAAACGTCGGACCGAGTATCGATATCTCGGCTGACCATGTCTACCTGCTCCGGACTCATATACTCGGGCGTGCCAATCAATTGACCTCTTGTAGTAAATAGTGTCTTACCAGTCAGTGGTTGCCCAATTGCCCTGGCGATCCCAAAATCTATGACTTTTGACACCGCCTGATTATCCTGACTAAAGACCAAGATGTTTGTAGGCTTGATATCCCGGTGAATAATGCCCTTCTGGTGCGCGTGCTGGATCGCCTGACACAGAGGAATGAACAGCCGCAATCGTTCTTCTGTGCACAGCTTGGACCTGTCGCAGTATTCGGTGATCGGGAACCCCTTGACATACTCCATCACGAAGTAGGGCCGGCCTGCATCTGTCGCCCCGGCATCGAACACATGGGCAATGTTCGGGTGATCGAAACTAGCCAGGGTTTGGCGTTCAGCTTCAAAACGCGCAATGACCTGTTTAGTGTCCATTCCCGGCTTGATGACCTTCAGAGCGACTTGACGGCGGATCGGTTCTTGCTGTTCAGCAAGATACACAATGCCGAAACCACCCTCGCCAAGGACACTGAGCAGCTTGTATGGACCGATCTGGCCGCCTAACACTTCTCTGGAACTGCCCATTGAGGCGGCGGTCGAGTCGTCAGATGATGCCGAGAAGAAAAGTTTCTTCTCATCAGGCATGTGATCGATTTTGTCATCACCAGCAGCCATCTAATTCGATCCACACAAAATGGTAAGTCAATCACACAAGTTTGTGTCGAGCACTGCTCATAAAGGGTCATTATATGAGCACTTATGTCAATCGAGCCAAATTCGAAATCCGAATCTCGACAACTCCGGTGCCGTTTCCGGATGCCTGTTGCCCGGCGTTGTTCCGGAAATGCGAAACAAGCTTGTCCTGAGCAGCGTCGAATGGATTCAAAATTCAAATTGCCAAAATACCAAACGTCCGTTGCCACCCGATGGCCGATTTTGTTTTGAAGATTCGGCCTGGTTCACAAATAGCCCTTTTAGGGTAACAGTTGAAAGACGGAGGGCGTTGTTTCTGAGTTCTGGTAATAGGTACAGTGGCAGCGATATGGGTTCTCAATTTCGCTGGAAACGTTGGAATCCG
>Ga0255052_10003523_pt1 | contig 10846 bp, 8 predicted proteins | sample JV7_2_21_MG_FD_188632 | JGI IMG/M metagenome (GOLD analysis project Ga0255052, IMG submission 188632) | Seawater microbial communities from Jervis Inlet, British Columbia, Canada - JV7_2_21 | ecosystem: Environmental > Aquatic > Marine > Inlet | place: Canada: British Columbia | collected...
TGCATCGAACACTTGTATTCGCTGTCGGCCAATCTCAGCTTGAAACCGATGTTCTTCGAACCTCTCTCGAGTTCGTCCTTCAATTTCGTCTGGTCGGTAACGACAAGGATGTTGTCTGGTTCGCCGTACATCATGACATAATAATCACACTTTTCACAGTTCGTGTCGCAGAGGAGGCCAAGGTATCCAGCATCAGGAGGGAGGTCCTTCATCTCGTAACAGCGCCTGGTCCTGGAGCGATAAACCAGGCATTTCTCACAGCCCTCGGTTATGGCCCCTGAGACAGTGTAGAATTCCCAGCAGTACTGGAAATCCGATTGTCTTTCCGGAGGCAGAACCGAGTCCATTTCTCCCTGAAGGATCGGAAGCAGGGCCGATCGCGGGATCCGGTGGTGACCCCCGGGTGTTCTGTTGGCGTGGAGCTTACCGGCTCGAATCCACTTTAGTACGGTATCGGGCGTAACTGAGCACAGTTCCGCTGCTTCCCCTGTTGAAAAGTACTCTTTTGAAGGCACCAAATTCACCTTTTTCTCTATCATGACGGACTTTATGGTTATTATTGATTTAATACTTATTGAATTTATTGATTCTATGGATAAAAATAACGACTATTCCTCCGGGTGTCAAGAAAAAAGCCACCACGGGCTTGATTTGGAACTGGTCGACCTGAGAACAAAAATCTTTACATGTGTTTACCTGAAGGTTATTTTACAATGGGTTTAATGATGGGGCAACATGGACGGGTGATCCTCGGTAAGAAAACAGGAGTCTGTAAATGGCTGATATTGAAAAAGTTATGGGCCCGGATGATGGATTTAAAGCCGACCTGCTCGTCGTCGGTGGCGGAATAGCCGGGATGACCGCTGCTATTGAGACAGCCGAGATCGGTAGAAAAGTGCTGCTTGTCGAAAAGGAACCAACGATCGGCGGGCGAATCGCCTCGATGAACCACTACTTCCCGAAATTGTGCCCTCCTTCCTGTGGTATGGAGATAAATCTCAAGAGGATAAGGAATAACTCAAAGATCAGGATCCTCACACTGGCCGAAGTCGAGAAGGTATCCGGCTCACCAGGCAAGTTTGAGGTTCAAATAAAAGTAAAGCCCCGGTACGTCAACGAAAAGTGTACGGCGTGCGGCGAGTGTGAGAAAGTGTGCGAGATCGAGCGGGAGAATGATTTTAATTACGGTATGGACAGGACAAAGGCGATCTACCTGCCTCATCTCATGGCCTATCCTCCCCGTTATGTAGTTGATCCGCAGCATGCCGACGACGACCGCATGAGAAGGTGTGTCCAGGCCTGTGAATACGGTGCGATAGAGCTGGACATGAAGCCTGAGACCTTAACCGTGAACGTTGGTAGCATCGTCTGGGCTACCGGCTGGAAGCCGTACGATGCCGCAAGGATCGACAATCTTGGGTTCGGAACTCACGCCAATCTAGTAACGAACGTCATAATGGAACGTCTTGCTTCGGTGAGCGGCCCGACTGGCGGCAAAATATCAAGACCGTCGGACGGCAAGGAGATAAAGAAGATCGGTTTCGTCCAGTGCGCTGGATCGCGTGACGAGAACCATCTCCCTTACTGCTCATCAGTCTGCTGTCTCGCCTCGATGAAGCAGGCCACCTACGTTCGTTCCCAGTACCCTGAAGCTGAGATCCACCTCTTCTATATAGATGTCCGCGCTCCGGGGAGGATGGAGGATTTCTACACAAAGGTGGAGGAGGACGAAAAATTCTTCTTTCATCGCGGTAAGGTGGGCAGGATAACCGAAAAACCTGACAGCAAAAATCTGGTTCTCGAAGCAGAGAACACCCTGACCGGTGAGCTCATCGAGCTGGAGGTCGACATGGCGGTGCTGGCGGTCGGCATGGTCCCCAACACTGTCGATGATCCACCTCCCCTCGACACGCCGCTCGATGAGTTCGGCTTCATTGCCCCGGATACGGATAAAGGAGTTATCGGCGCAGGCACATCGACAAGACCGTTCGATGTGGCCTCTACCGTACAGGATGCCACCGGTGCAGCCATGAAAGCTATTAACTCAGGCACAGGGAGATAATGATATGGAAACCAAGGTCGGTGTTTTTATATGCAAGGGTTGTGAGATCGGTAAATCCCTCGACGTAGACAAACTCGTCGAGATCGCCGGTGACGAGCTGAAGGTCCCTGTATGCAGGACCCACGATAGTCTCTGCAGCCGTGAGGGGGTTGAATCGATAGGGACAGAGATAAAAAATGAAGAGCTCAACCGTGTGGTTGTGGCTGCCTGCTCATGGCGCGTGTTCCCCGAATTGTTCGATTATGGGTCCGGCGTTTTCGTCGATCGGGTCAACCTTCGCGAGCAGGTTGCTTGGTGTCACGAGCCCGGCGACGAGGATACGCAGATGCTTGCCAATGACTACATCCGCATTGGTGTCGCAAAGGTTCAGCATGGAGAGAACTCGGAACCATACACGGAAGAAACGAGCAAGGAGATCATGGTGGTCGGTGGCGGGATGACCGGTATGAGGTCGGCATTGTCAGCTTCGAGGGCCGGGTACAAGGTCACCCTGGTCGAGAAGGAGGACAGCCTCGGCGGTTGGGCCGCAGGGTTCAAGAAGGTCTTCCCGAAACATCCGCCTTACAAGGACCTCGAGGATAACGGGGCCACGCAGTTGATCAAGGATGTGGAAGACGATCCCGGCATCACTGTGTTCAAGTCGACAGTGGTCCAGAAGACCCATGGGCAGCCAGGTAAATTCGAAGTCACCCTGAAGAATGGTGGTGACTCGACAGTACTAAACATCGGCTCTGTAATCCTCGCCTCCGGGTGGAAACCGTACGAGGCAGAGAAGCTCACACACCTCGGCTACGGATCCTCATCTGACATCATCACAAACATACAGATGGAAGAAATGGTGTCGAATGGTGGGATCAAACGCCCCTCCGACGGTAAATCCGTCGACAGCATTGTTTTTATCCAGTGCGCCGGTTCGAGGGACCAGGATCACCTGCCGTACTGCTCTGCAGTCTGCTGCAGAGTCTCGCTGAAACAGGCGATGTACGTGAGGGCGCAGTACCCCGACGCGAAGATCTACCTCATCTACAAGGATCTGAGGTCACCCGCCCAGTACGAAAGATTCTATGCCAGTGTTCAGGATGATGAAGGGATATTCTTCACCAAGGGCGAGATCGCCGGTGTGACGACAGACCCCGATGGAAGGATCATCGTCGATGTCGAGGAGACACTGCTGGGTGAGGACATTAAAATTAAGGCCGACATGGTCGTTCTTGCTACCGGTATGGTCCCGACGACGAAGGTCGAGGATGTTGAAGGGACGGTTGAGGAGGAAGGGGATGAGGGAGCCGAGACCGCCGACGGTAAGAAGGAGGCCCAGAGTGCCGAGGCAGGGGCAAAGATACTCAATCTGACCTACCGTCAGGGCACAGACCTGCCGACCATCAAGTACGGATTTCCCGACTCTCACTTTATCTGCTTTCCCTACGAGACCCGGAGAACCGCAATATACGCCGCCGGTTCGGTCAGGGCGCCGATGGATCTGGCGACGGCAGCCAATGACGCCGATGGTGCTGCTCTCAAATCCATCCAGGCAGTCGAGTCGATCTCGAGAGGTGTCGCTTTACACCCCAGGTCCGGGGACATGATCTCCCCGGATTTCTTCATGCAGCGCTGCACACAGTGTAAGCGGTGCACGGAGGAATGTCCCTTCGGATCACTCGACGAGGACGACAAGGGAACCCCGCTTCCGAATCCGTTCCGCTGCCGGCGCTGCGGTGTCTGCATGGGGGCGTGTCCCGAGAGGATAGTCACCTTCAAGAATTACAACATCCACCAGATATCGCAGATGATCAAGGCCATCGATGTGCCGGATGAGTTCGAGGAAAAGCCACGGATCCTGGCTTTCGTTTGTGAGAACGATGCATTGCCCGCAATTGAGATGGCAGGGATAAAGAGAATGAAATATAACTCGATGATCAGAATGATCCCGCTCAGGTGTCTCGGCTCGATGAATTCGATCTGGGTCAGCGATGCCCTGGCTTCCGGGTTCGATGGAATTCTGCTCCTCGGATGCAAGAAAGGGGACGATTACCAGTGTCATTTCGTCAACGGAAGCGAGCTCGCTCACTACCGTATGGGGAATGTCCAGGAGAAGCTGAAACAGCTCATGCTCGAGGACGAGAGGGTCCAGATCAACGAATTGTCGATCAACGAGTACGATAAGATCCCCGGTATCCTGGACGATTTCCTCGAACTGATCGACGGATTCGGACCCAACCCGTATAAGGATATGTAACACCCTGAACATAAGGACGTTTTTCTTGACTCCATATGGGAAATGATATAATTTGAAATTCTTATAAAAAACAAAGAGGTTTTGAGAGAAACGGGTTCGTGAATGCAACGAATCCGAGGTCAGGAGTGACCGACAAGCGAAGCAGTCAGGCGAGCAGTGTGCAGGTGTCCTGTGCGTTTTTGCTCGTGTAGAGAGTAGTACAAAAAAAAAGGAGACGAAATGGCAGGAAAAGACATTAAGACTCCTCTGTTAGATGAACTAGAGAAGGGAAAATGGCCGAGCTTCGTCAAAGAGATAAAGATGGCGGCCGCAAAAAGCCCGATGGCCGAGGATCTGTTGGGGCAGCTGGAGCAGTCCTACAGGGAAAAGATCGGCTACTGGAAGCACGGCGGTATCGTCGGTGTGATGGGATATGGCGGTGGTGTCATCGGCAGGTACTCTGATCTGCCGGACAAGTTTCCCGGCGTGTCACACTTTCACACCATGCGTATCAACCAGCCGGCAGGGTGGTTCTATGACACGAAAGCCTTGCGCGGGATCTGTGACCTCTGGGAGAAGCGCGGATCGGGACTGACGAACATGCACGGTTCGACAGGTGACATCATTCTACTTGGAACCACGACTGATCAGCTGGAGCCGACCTTCGACGACCTGTCCAAGCTCGACTTCGACATTGGCGGATCCGGGTCGGATGTCAGGACACCGAGCTGCTGCGTGGGCATGGCTAGGTGTGAGTGGGCCTGCTACGACACCATGAAGTCCTGCTATGACTTCACGATGAACTATCAGGACGAGATACACCGCCCGGCATTCCCTTACAAATTCAAGTTCAAGTTCTCCGGCTGTCCCAATGACTGTGTGGCATCAATTGCACGAGCCGACATGTCCATCATCGGCATATGGCGTGACGAGATCCAGGTCGACAAGGACGCCGTCACCGAATATGCCAAGAGCGGTATGGACATCAGATCCGATGTGGTTGACAACTGTCCGGCTAGATGCATGGACTGGGACGGCAAGGAGCTCAATATCGAGAATGAGTATTGCCGCAAGTGTATGCACTGTATCAACGTGATGCCGAAAGCCCTTGCACCCGGCAAGGACAGAGGGGCTTGTATCCTGTTGGGATCGAAGGCCCCCATCGTAGAGGGCGCACTGCTGTCCTCGGTTCTCGTCCCGTTCTACAAGATGGAACCTCCCTATGAGGAGCTCTATGACCTCATTGAGAGGATATGGGATGTCTGGGGTGAGGAAGGCAAGAACCGCGAAAGAGTCGGTGAGTTTATCCAGCGCGTCGGTATGGGTAACTTCCTCGATGCGATAGAGCTCGAACCAACGGTAGAGATGGTCGCCCATCCTCGAGAGAATCCTTACGTGTTCTATGAAGAATACTTCGAAGAGGATGACGGTGCTGAGGAAGAGACAGAATAAGTCCGTTGTTTGTGATCTTACGCTTACTCTGGAGGTATAGATGGCTGAGGCAGCACAGCAAAGAAGGACCGATTTCGGTCCGCCCCATTACGAGAAGTTCTTACCACCCATCGTCAAAGAGAACTACGGCAAGTGGAAGTACCATGAGATCCTGAAACCGGGCGTCATGGTCCACGTTTCGGAATCTGGCGGCAAAGTGTACACTGTCAGAGCCAGCTCCGGCAGACTGCTTTCCGTTGACAAGATCCGCATGTACTGTGATCTTGCAGACAAGTACTGTGACGGTTATCTCAGGTTTACAAGCCGGCACAATGTGGAGTTCCTGATGACGGACGAGAAGAAGATCGATCCGCTCATCAAGGATCTTCAAGAGATGGGACATCCCGTCGGCGGTATCGGCAATTCGATCTCGAGTATCGTACACACTCAGGGATGGGTGCACTGCCACTCGGCAGCTACTGATGCATCGGGTATCGTAAAAGCCGTCATGGACGAACTGATAGACCATTTCGAGAACATGAAGCTCCCTGGCAAGCTCAGGATCGCTCTCGCATGTTGTCTGAACATGTGCGGCGCAGTACACTGCTCCGACATAGCGATTCTCGGCATCCACAGGCGCCCGCCGAAGGCTCAGCACGACAAGGTCAAGAAGATGTGCGAGATCCCGAACGTGGTAGCCTCGTGTCCCACCGCCGCCATCAGGCCGGCGGAGGTCGACGGTAAACCGTCGGTCGAGATCATAGAGGACCAGTGTATGTTCTGTGCGAACTGCTTCACAGTTTGCCCGGCACTGCCGATAAACGACCCTCTTAATGACGGTGTGTCACTTTGGGTCGGCGGCAAGGTGTCCAATGCGCGACATGAGCCTATGTTCTCGAAGCTCGCTGTGCCTTTCCTGCCCAACAATCCCCCGCGCTGGCCCGAAGTGGTTGACGGGGTGAAGAACCTCGTCGAAATCTGGGCGGCGGACGCCAAGAAATACGAGAGAATGGGGGAGTGGATCGAGCGTATAGGGTGGCCAAGATTCTTCAAAATGGCCGGCATAGAATTCCAGAAGGAGCATATTGACGACTTCAAGCATGCCGGTCTGACTTTCAAACGTTCCACTCACTTAACTTTCTAAGGGGATGTTTACGTGGCTAAGACTGTGGAAGAAATTGCCGACGCCATGTTCACCCTGGTGAATGACGCTTTCGGCATTAAAAAACTGAAACCCATGGACCTCACCAAAGCCATGAGGCAACTTTATGGCGATGAGGTCGACAAGAAGATGTGTAAAGCGGCGATCAGGGAGCTCATTAACTCCGGTAGATGTGTCTACACTTATTTCGGTGGCAGCTACATCGAGATCCCTCATAAGGAGGGCGCCGCAAACGATTAAGACACTTCCCGGGGTTAAGACCTGATGGCGAAGAAACTACCGCGGCTGGTCGTCTCCGGCATGTCAGGAGATTCAGGGAAGACCGTTGTCACCCTGAGCCTTCTAGCCGCTTTGAAGCAGAGGCAATGCAGGGTTTCTGTATTTAAAAAAGGGCCGGATTATATCGATCCGGCCTGGCTCTCCTTTGTGTCCGGGACTGTCTGTCGCAACCTGGACACTTTTCTGGTGAGCCCCGATCGGGTCTTCGAGAAATTCACCTCCCGTGCTTCAGCATCCCGGATCTCCATCATCGAAGGCAACCGGGGTCTCTTCGACGGGATAGACACCGCCGGTACATCCAGCACTGCAGAACTGGCGAAGTTCCTTCACGCACCTGTGATACTTGTCATCAATACGACCAAGACAACCCGGACAGCGGCGGCTCTCGTAGCCGGGTGCATGTCTTTTGATCATGAAGTCAATGTGGCCGGGGTCATTTTGAACAAAGTGGCGGGTGATCGCCACCGAAGGATAGTTGCGGATTCAATCGAGAAGTATTGCCGTATTCCTGTCCTCGGTGCTATTCCCCGTCTCGGTGATGACTCAGAGCTGATACCCGGGCGGCATCTCGGCCTCGTGACCCCTGAGGAGTTCGAGTGGGGTGGTGATCTGGAGATGCGGCTGAGGGAGATCGCTGAAAACTTTATAGATGTCGACCGGTTGATCGAGATCGCTGACGGCGCGGACACTCTCGAGGTGTCTGATAAAAAGGTGGCAGAGGCTGTACCTGTGAAGACACGGATCGGCGTCTTCAGGGACTCTGTATTTACGTTTTATTATCCGGAAAACCTCGATGCCCTGTCAGCTCAGGGTGCCGAACTGGTTCCTGTCTCTTCGATGGACGACAGCTGTCTTCCGGAGATAGATGCCCTGTACATAGGTGGCGGTTTTCCGGAAACACACGCTCAAGAGCTGGCAGGGAATAGCTCCATGATGGAGTCAGTCAGAAGTGCAGCTGACCACGGACTTCCTATATATGCAGAGTGCGGCGGACTCATGTATCTTTCCAGCTCGGTGGAGTGGGGCGGCAGCAAGTATCCGATGTCCGGCGTCTTCCCTGTCCAGTTGCGGATGTACGATAAGCCCGTGGGACACGGTTACACAAGGATTCAGGTCGATCAGCCGAATCCGTTTTTCGAGGTTGGTACAGAGATCAAGGGGCACGAGTTTCACTACTCCGGTGTGACAGGAGAGGCGAAACCGGAGTGGAGCTGCATGAAAATTCAGCGAGGGGTGGGACTCGGGAACGAACGTGACGGTCTTCTTTACAAGAATACGTTGGCATGTTATACCCACATTCATTCCGATGGTGTCGGCAGCTGGGCACCTTCGGTGGTTTCGAGAGCTGAAGAATACCGTGAAAAGAATAAAAACCAGAAGTGACCTGACCGGTGTGTAAGCAAAGCCGCCTGGAAGGTTCAGCAGTCTGAGATCCGGTCATTACAAACAAAAAGAGAGTGGTGTTATGGCAAAAGTGGTGAAAAAGAAAAAGAAAGGCCTCAGGGGCATGAGGGGTTCCGGCAGTTCCACCGGTGCCGGGGGATCCACACGAAGGCCGGCGATGGTAGAAAAGATTGCTCCGTGTATCAACAACTGCCCGAATAACAACCAGATAAGAAAGTGGTTGATGACCATCTCCCAGGCGGAGGATTACGGAAAAACTTATGATCAGGCTCTCGAAGATGCGTTCTACGTTGCTATGGAGACGACACCGTTCCCAGCTGTCTGCGGGCGTGTCTGCCCCCATCCGTGCGAGACCGAGTGCAACCGTAAAGATAAAGAGGGTGCTGTGTCAATCAACCAGGTCGAGAGGGCTATCGGAGACTACGGCCTCGAAAAAAAACTAACACCGAAGAAACTGACCGGAGAGAAGAGGTCTGAGAAGGTGGCAGTAGTGGGTTCGGGCCCCGGGGGCATAACCTGTGCTTACCACCTGGCTCGCAGGGGGTACCCTGTTACTGTATTCGAGGCTTTTCCCAAATCCGGCGGGATGCTTCGTTATGGTATCCCCGACTACCGTCTTTCGGGTGAGGTTCTGGACGCAGAGATAAACCGCGTCCTCGATATGGGTGTCGAGCTCAAGCTCAACACCAAAGTCGGCAAGGACATCTCCATGGATGATCTCCGAAAAGAGTACAAGGCGATCTTCGTCGCGCTCGGTGCTCACCAGGGGCTGAACCTGCGCGTTGAAGGCGAGGATTCATCCAATGTCTACACCGGTACCGATTTTCTCCACAGGGTCCTGGCCGGTGAGGATGTAGAGATCGGCGACAATGTCGTTGTGATTGGTGGTGGTGACACCGCGATCGATGCTGCCCGCGTAGCTCTTCGCATGGGTGCAAAAGCGACAATTCTCTACCGCCGCACCAGGAATGAAATGCCTGCCATCGAGGAAGAAATAGTCGGGGCAGAGCAGGAAAATGTCAAGATGCACTTCCTTGCCGCCCCGATCGAGATCTACAAGGATAACGGTAAGGCCGTCGGTATGAAATGTCAGCGGATGGAGCTCGGTGAACCGGACGAGTCGGGCAGACGAAGGCCGGTTCCGATAGAGGGCGACACATTCGACCTCGACTTCACGACCCTCATCGCTGCTATAAGCCAGGCGCCTGACTTCACTGGTTTCGACGACCTGCGTGAGGGGAAGGACTGGATCAAGGTAGACGAAAAATTTAAAACAAAAGCAGACGGTGTTTACGCCGGCGGGGATAATATCAACCTGGCTCTTGTTATCGATGCCATTTATCACGGCAGGATAGCAGCTGCAGCTATTCACGAGACACTTTCAGGTGAGACAATGCCTCCGCTCAAGTCCAACAACGGAGTGATACGGTCTGACAAGATGGTGCTGAGTTTCTACAGTGAAAGTTCGCGTGTCGAGACCAGGGAAATGCCCGTCGAGGAGAGACTGAAAACTCTCGATGCTGAAATAGCCGGCACTTTCCCCATGGACGATCTCATAAAGGAAACAAAACGGTGTATGAGCTGCGGCAATTGCTTCGACTGCGCAACCTGCTGGAGTTTCTGTCAGGACAATGCGATCATCAAGCCACTCGTCAAGGGCCAACCGTACACTTTCAAGATGGAGTACTGCAAAGGTTGTGACAAGTGCGCCGAAAATTGCCCCTGCGGCTACATCGAAATGCATTAACGGTCACAGACACATTTTTCCTCCCGTTTCACTGTTTACCGTTCGTCAGGTGCAAGGAGGTGAGGCCGTGGTTGCCCAAACCCATAATTTCGATAAGGAATATTGGATTTTCCTGAGTTTACGGAGTAAAGTTGTTGTATTTTATCGATTTTTCTTGACGAGTACCGTATAATGGATTATTTTTCAACTCTTCATTCGAGCCGCAGTGGAAGCACGGGGAAGTGTACTTTAACAGTTTACCATGAAAGCAGATAGAAGAGGTGTTGGATATGGCGAAATCGAAACTTATATCACCGCACGCAAGCGATGAATTAACAATTCTTTTACTCGAGGGTAAGGCTCGTGAAGCGGAGTTAAAGCGTGCCGAAGGGCTGCCGAAACTTGTGATGTCGAGTCGGGAGACAGGAGATCTGATCTTCATGGGTATCGGGGGATTTACACCTTTGAGGGGTTACATGGGTCACGACGACTGGAAGGGTGTGTGTGGGGAGATGAAGATGACGGACGGGGTGTTCTGGCCGATCCCTATCACGCTGAGTCACGACG
>Ga0255052_10003524_pt1 | contig 10845 bp, 8 predicted proteins | sample JV7_2_21_MG_FD_188632 | JGI IMG/M metagenome (GOLD analysis project Ga0255052, IMG submission 188632) | Seawater microbial communities from Jervis Inlet, British Columbia, Canada - JV7_2_21 | ecosystem: Environmental > Aquatic > Marine > Inlet | place: Canada: British Columbia | collected...
TTCATCGAGCGCCTGGGAAGCTTCTCGCTCGACAATCGTGGTGCGGCGTGCATCGCCATGAGCTTCCGCATCCGCGAGGATTTCGGTCTTAATCAGCGTCTTCAGGCGCGACGCACTCTTCAGCGTCTTCTCGAGCGAATCGCGCTCCTCGCTAAGCTCGTCCTGTTCGCCGCGAATTTTCATCTCCTCCAGTTTCGCGAGATTGCGCAGGCGCAGATTCAGGATGGCTTCGGCCTGTATGTCCGATAGCTTGAACTTTTTCATCAGCGCCGGCTTGGGCTCGTCTGCCGCGCGAATAATCCTGATCACCTCATCGATATTCAGGTACGCGACGAGCAACCCGTCGAGTACGTGCAGCCGCTCCTGCACGATCTGCAGTCGATGCCGCAGGCGCCTCCTTACCGTGTCCTTGCGAAACCTGAGCCACTCCGTCAGTAGCCCGACCAGGTTGAACTGTCGTGGCCGGCCATCCAGGGCAACGATATTCATGTTGACCCGAACCGTTCGTTCCAGTGAGGTGGTTGAGAACAGGTGCGACATTAACTCCGTGGCGTCCACCTTCTTCGATTTCGGCGTGATCACCAGGCGTATCGGGTCCTCATGATCCGACTCGTCCCGCAAATCCTCGACCAGCGGCAATTTCTTGTTGCGCATCTGCGTTGCGATCTGCTCGAGCACCTTGCTGCCGGAGATCTGGTAGGGCAGTGAATCAATGACGATATCGCCATTCTCCTGCTTGTATGACGCGCGCAGGCGCAGGGTGCCATTGCCGGTGTTGTAGATCTGCTTGATGTCGGCCCGCGGCGACACCAACTCGCCGCCGGTCGGGAAATCCGGACCCCTGACGTGTTTCATCAATTGCGTGACGCTGGCTTTGGGATTGTCGATCAGGTGCACCAGCGCACTCGCAACCTCGTTGAGATTATGCGGCGGTACGTCAGTAGAGAGCCCAACCGCAATGCCGGTCGTGCCGTTCAGCAACAGGTTCGGCAGGCGTGCCGGCAGCACCACCGGCTCGTCGATGGTGCCGTCGAAATTCGGGGCCCAGTCGACTGTACCCAGCCCGAGTTCGGTCAGGAGGATGCGCGCATAGGGCTTCAGCCGCGACTCGGTATAACGCATGGCAGCGAACGATTTCGGATCGTCCGTTGAGCCGAAATTGCCCTGCCCGTCAACGATGGCATAGCGATAGGAAAAATCCTGGGCCATCAGGACCATCGCCTCGTAGCAGGCCGAGTCACCATGCGGATGAAACTTGCCGATAACATCGCCGATCGTGCGCGCCGATTTTTTCGGCTTCTGCCCCGCAGACAGACCAAGCTCACTCATGGCGTACACGATGCGCCGCTGCACCGGTTTCAGGCCGTCACCGATCTGCGGCAGCGCCCGATCGAGGATCACGTACATCGAGTAATCGAGGTAGGCCTTTTCCGTGTATTCCTTCAGCGCGAGTTGTTCGACACCTTCCAGATTCAGTTGATTCTGCATTCGCGGCCTTCCTTACACTTCAGCAAGATTGCCCTTCGTTTCCAGCCATTTGCGCCGGTCCTTGGCGCGCTTCTTCGCCAGCAGCATATCCATGAGCTGATCGGTCTTGTCCTTGGCACTGAGCGTCAGTTGTACCAGCCTGCGCGTGTCACGATTCATGGTCGTTTCGCGCAATTGCCGCGGGCTCATCTCGCCCAGCCCCTTGAATCGGGTCACCGTCACCTTGCCCTTGATATGTTCTGCCTCGATGCGATCCAGAATGCCCTGTCGCTCGCTGTCGTCGAGGGCGTAGTGGACCTCCTTGCCGACGTCGACGCGATACAGCGGCGGCATGGCGACGTACACGTAACCGGCCAATACAAGTTCCCTGAAATGCCTGAGGAACAAAGCGCACAGCAGTGTTGCAATGTGCAGACCATCCGAATCCGCATCGGCGAGAATACAAATCTTGTGATAACGCAGGTTTTCAATGTCCGGACTGACCGGATCGACGCCGATCGCAACGCTGATATCGTGCACTTCCTGTGAGGCCAGAATTTCGCCGGTGTCGACCTCCCAGGTATTCAGAATCTTGCCCCTGAGCGGCATGATCGCCTGAGTTGTGCGATCCCGCGCCTGCTTGGCGGAGCCGCCGGCCGAATCACCTTCAACCAGGAACAGCTCGCACAACTGCGGCTCCTGTGAAGTGCAGTCTGCCAGCTTGCCCGGCAGTGCCGGACCGGAGACGATTTTCTTGCGGACAACCTTCTTGGCTGCTTTGAGCCGGGACTGCGCTTTGCTGATCGCGAGCTGCGCGATCTGGTCACCACTTTCCGGATGCTGATTCAGCCATAACGCAAAGCTGTCTTTGATAACGCCAGAGACAAACGAAGCCGATTCCCGCGACGACAGACGCTCCTTGGTCTGTCCTGAAAATTGCGGATCCTCGAGCTTGGCGCTGAGCACGAAACTGAGTCCGTCCCAGACATCCTCGGGGGACAATTGCACGCCGCGCGGCAACAAGCTGCGGAACTCGCAAAACTCACGCAAGGCATTGGTCAACCCGGTGCGGAAGCCGTTGACATGTGTGCCACCCTGCGGTGTCGGCACCAGGTTGACGTAACTTTCGGTGACGGACGGGCCGCCGGCCGTCTGCCACACCAGCGCCCAGTCAACCGCTTCGTGACTACCGGCAAGGCTGCCGGCAAAAGGATCTGCCGGCAGGTGATCGACTTTGCCGATCGCCTCCAGCAGATATTCCTCAAGGCCACCGGAATAACACCACTCGATTTTTTCCTTCGGCTTCGTGACCGTGAGCTTGACCGTCAGGCCGGGACACAAAACTGCTTTTGCGCGCAGCGCATGCTTCAGTCGCGAAACGGAAAACTTGGCGGAATCAAAGTACTTGGGATCTGGCCAGAAGCGGATAGTGGTGCCGGTATTGGCCTTACCGACTTTGCCAACCACCTCGAGCTTGCCGCGTTTTTTGCCGCCGGCGAAACTCAGGTTGTATTCCTTGCCACCGCGGCGTATCCAGACCTCCAGGTTTTTCGACAATGCGTTGACGACGGAAACACCGACGCCATGTAATCCGCCGGAGTACTGATAATTATCCTTGTTGAATTTGCCACCGGCGTGCAGGCGCGTCAGGATCAGCTCGACGCCGGGCATTTTTTCCTTCGGATGGATATCCACCGGCATACCACGACCGTCGTCACTCACTTCCAGTGAGCCGTCATTGTAAATCTTGACTTCTATTTTTTTGCTATGGCCGGCGAGCGCTTCGTCGACACTGTTGTCGACAACTTCGTGAGCCAGGTGATTCGGCCGCGTGGTATCGGTATACATACCCGGCCGGCGTCGCACCGGCTCGAGGCCACTCAGGACCTCGATGTCAGCCGCATCGTATCGTTTACTCATCTACTCAATTGCCCCAAGCGTTAGTAGAGGAATGCGATTTACGCGGGGGATTCTAGCAGGATGTCGGGCATCCCGCGCAAGCACAGCGGATTGGGGACCTTGCGCTCCCTCTAGTCCAGATCGGCAAGTAGCGACTGGCAAATATTTTCGGCAACCGGCCGTATCTCCACCTGGTAGTTCCGGTGCTCTATGCCAGCCGCCAGTTCGGCCCCTTGTCGCAGTGCCGCAACCTGTTCGGGCGTCAATTCAAAACGCAGGAAATGCACCGCGGAGGTTTTGTTATCGTCCGAACGCGGCAGGTCCTCATCGGCAACCGGGTGAATTTTTCCGAAATTGCCGACCTGCATCCACACTTTCTCTTCGATGCCGACGAGCCGCGCCAGCATTTCCCGGCGCTCCTCGTTATCGGGAAACTCGACCATGAACGTCGCTTTCCAGTTGCTGCCATCAGGGATCAGAGGATTGTAGGCATCGAGTTCCTGCAGGATCCCTGTCGCCTCGAAAATGCGTTCTATACGCAGCATTTCCTGGACCTGGTACTGCATGGTCAGCCGGTCTTCGAAATACAGGTTCGCATTGGTGCCAAGCGCCAGGCGCCGGTCGCGTTTATGGTGCATGACCCGGGCGCGGAACTCGTCGCGCAGGTCCGAATACCGTTCGAGGCTGTACAGATCGTTTTGCGCCAGTTTATCCATGCTCAGATTCCGTAAGCGCGGCGTAACAGCCCCATCGGATGCTCCGGCTTGTGTTCGTCCAGCCCCTGCGCGATCTGTTCTGCGGCCATCGGGCAATCGCTGACGAAATGCTGCGCCGAGCTCTTCCTGATTTTAGCAAGCACCGGTCGCGCAATTTTTTTGGAAATATCGTGAAACTCCTTTTTAACGGCGTACGTGCCGTCATGCCCCGAACATCGTTCGATAACTTCCACCTGCGTATCCTGCACCAGTTCCAGCGCATCGCGGGTTTTCAGACCGATGTTCTGCACCCGCAGGTGACAGGGAACCTGGTAGGCGATCTTGCCGAGCGCAGATTTGAAATCCGTGCGCAATTTCGCTTCTTTGTGTCGCAGCATCAGGTACTCGAACGGATCGAACATGGCGTCTCTTACCCTGGCGACGTCGGGATCGTCAGGGAACATCAATGGCAATTCCTGCTTGAACATCAGCGTGCAGGACGGAATCGGCGTGACGATATCCCAGCCACGTTCGACCCAGGATGCCAACAACGGAATGTTGGCCTCTTTCAACGCTGCAACCGCTTCGAGATCGCCGAGTTCCAGCTTCGGCATGCCGCAGCACGATTCTTTTTCGGCCAGGGCAACCGGTATCCCGTTGTGCTCATACACTGCGACCAGGTCTTCGGCGAGCGACGGCATGTTGCGGTTGCCGTAGCAGGTCGTGAACAGCACTACTTTGCCGCTGGTGTTGCCGCAGGCTTCCGCCTGCTCTGCGGATTCCTGATAGTGCCGCTTGAGTCGCTTACGTGCAGTTTTCGAATGGTAAGCAGGCACCGGCGCGTTGCGATGCACACCCAGCGTTTTCTCCAGCAACTTGCGACCGGCACTGCTGCGGTTGCCGGCGTTGACCGCCTTGACCAGTATCGGGATACCGGCAAAGCGGCCGACGGCATCGGTGGAGCTCAGGATACGATCGCGGGTACTCGCACCCTTATCCCTGAACCTGACCGTCTTTGCGCGCAGCATCAGATGCGGAAAATCGACGTTCCACGCATGCGGCGGCACGTAAGGACACTTGCTCATGTAGCACATATCGCACAGATAGCAATGGTCTACGACTTCCCAGTAGACACGTTTCGGAACAGTGTCCAACTCCATACTTTCGGATTCGTCCACGGCATCGAACAGAGTCGGGAACGCGTGACACAGATTGAAGCAACGACGGCAACCATGACAAATGTCGAAAACACGCTCGAGTTCCTGCATAAGCGCAGGCTCGTCATAGAATTCTTCCGTCTGCCAGGCTAAAGGATGACGGGTCGGCGCCTCGAGGCTGCCCTCGCGATTGTCGCTGGAATTGCTCATGGAACAGAAAAGCCGGGCTTGACCGGCTGCTCCGGAGAGATGCGTATCAGTCGTCGAGCGTGTCCAGCGCCTTCTGGAAGCGGTTGGCGTGCGAACGTTCCGCCTTGGCGAGCGTTTCGAACCAGTCCGCTATTTCCTCGAAGTCTTCGTCGCGCGCCGTCTTCGCCATACCCGGATACATATCCGTGTACTCATGCGTCTCTCCGGCAATCGCCGCGGCCAGGTTCGCCGAGGTCGCACCGATCGGCAGGCCCGTCGCCGGGTCGCCCACTTCTTCGAGGTATTCGAGATGACCGTGCGCGTGCCCGGTCTCGCCTTCCGCCGTCGAACGGAATACCGCGGCCACGTCGTTATAGCCCTCGACATCTGCCTTTGCCGCGAAATACAGATAGCGCCTGTTAGCCTGTGATTCCCCGGCAAATGCGTCTTTCAGATTGGTTTCGGTCTTGCTGCCTTTCAATGACATGTTCGCTCCTCTCAATACGTCTCATTATCATTTAGACTTGGTCTAATCGGGACGAAACTCTATGCCCGAATGGCATGGTTGTCAACGGCATATGCTGCCTTCGTTGACGCTGCCTGTGACGCCCTGTAGCGTAGCGCAAGCCCGGTGACCGCTGTAGACGACATGACCGCCAAGAAGATCATCAACCTCGAAAAATCTCTTGCAGACCTTGAAGCACTGGTCGAAGAACTCGAGAGCGGCGATCTGCCGCTCGAGAAAGCGATGAAGAAATTCGAGGAAGGCATTAAACTCACTCGCGGTTGCCAGGCTGCCCTCAAAGAAGCCGAACAGCGGGTCGAGATTTTGCTACAAAGCGCCGACGGTGAGGAATCACTGCAAGCCTTCGCGCCGGACGATTGAGTCAGGCGACAATCCGTTCAGGTCCCGAGCTGGTATGCGAGCAGCGCGCCGAGATAGCCGATCGTCGTCATGTAAAACCAGGCGAAAAACGGCCAGCGGATGCTGTTGGTCTCGCGCCGGATGACCGCCAGCGTTGCCGCACATTGCAGGCAACAGGCATAGAAAATCAATAAACCGATGACCATCGGCAACGTAAATACCGGCATACCATCCGGCCAGGATGCAGACTGCAGGCGCCCCGCCAGGGTCGCTTCATCGGCTTCGTCACCGACCGCATAGACAGTCCCCAGCACGGCAATCACCACTTCGCGGGCCGGAAATCCTGCGATGACCGCGGCAGAAACCTTCCAGTCCCAGCCCAGCGGTCTGAACAACGGTTGGACAACTTTGCCGGCCCTGCCGAGATAGCTCATTTCCAGTTGCGCGGCCGCGGCGGCGTGCTCATTCTGCGCCAGCCGGTCCTGCAACGCCGCCCCGCTCAAGCTCCGTGTCGCAACGGCCTGCTCTGCCGCCAGCGCGTCTTTGACCTCCGCCGAACGGGGATAGTAGGCAAGTGCCCAGACGATAACGGCGACCATGAAAATTACCGTCCCCGCCCGCTTCAGGAATACCATCGCACGAGCCAGCAACTGCATTAGCACGGTGCGGAGGTTCGGCCGGCGAAACTCGGGCAACATCAGGGCGAATGCCGGTTTCGGGCCATGCAATGCGGTTTTCTTCATCAGCAGCGCGGTCAGCAACCCGGCAACAATGCCCAACAGATACAGGCCCAGCAAAATCAGGCCCTGCAGATTGAACAGGCCAACGCTCTTTGCCGGCACGAACGCGGCGATCAGCAGCGCATAGACCGGCAATCTGGCGGAGCAGGTCATGAAGGGCGCCGCAAGAATTGTGGCGATGCGGTCGCGGCGATCCGGAATGACGCGGGTTGCCATGATTCCGGGTACGGCGCAGGCGAAGCTCGAGATCATCGGGATGATGGATTGCCCGGATAGTCCAACGGAGCGCATCGCCCGGTCCATCAGGTATGCGGCCCGCGCGAGATAACCGGAATCCTCCAGCAGGATAATGAACAGGAACAGGATCAGGATCTGCGGCAGAAAGACGATTACGCTGCCGACGCCGGCGATGACTCCGTCGCCGACGAAGCTCGCGATGGCGCCGCCACCCAGATACGTGGCGGCAAGCTCGCCGAGCGCCGACGCACCAGCATCGATAGCGTCCATCATCGGTGTCGCCCAGGCAAAAACGGCCTGAAAAACCAACGCCATCACGACAAACAGACCGATCGTGCCGGGCACCGGGAGATTGAACCAGGCACCGATCCTGGCGCCGGCGGTCGACAGCACCGGCGCCTGCCGCTGCACGTCATCCAGAACCTGGCGTACCCAGTCGTAACGATGCTGTGCCTCGCGCGCCAGTGGCGGTTGATTCGCGAAGACCTGACGACGCGCGGCGTCGATCTGTTCGTGTCCATTCTCGCCGAGACGATCCAGTACATCCTGGTACAGTGCTCCCTGGCCGTCGATCAGCGCGCGCTCGATTTCGATCTGCGGTAGCGGTCGCGTCATCGACGCCGCCAATGCCGCGGCAGCTTCGGTCAGCTCGGGCCAGAAATCTGGCACCGTCGGCTTTTTCCTGCCCGGCAAATCAGCCAGCGCGGCGCGCAGCGCACCCATCCCCTGCCCCGTCGTTGCCACGACCGGACAAACCTCTGCACCACCGAGTTCTGCGCGTAACGCGTCGAGATCGATTTTCAGACCGGACGCTTCGGCGGCATCGGACATGGTCAGTGCGATCAGAACCGGAAGGTCCAGTTCCAGTAACTGATGCACCAGGTACAACCCCTGGTAGAGATGGGTGCTGTCGACGACTGCCAGGATACCTGCGGGCCGCGGCGTACCGGGCACTCGTCCCAGCGCGACGTCAACCGCGATGCGTTCCTCGGCGGAATATGCGCTAAGGGCGAAGGTGCCGGGCAGATCGATGAGTTCGAGGACGGAGTCGCCGTGGCGCGCGATGCCAACATGTTTTTCGACCGTAACCCCGGGATAGTTACCCGTTTTCTGACGCATCCCGGTAAGACGATTGAATAGCGTGCTTTTACCCGAATTGGGATTTCCGAGTACCGCGATGCTGGCCGTGGGGTGCCTGCGGACGCCTATCTGTTCGACCGAAACGCTGCTCGATTTCGGACTAGCCACCAGCTACGGGCGCAACGGTGAAGTGCTGCGCGTGTTCGCGCCGCAGCGAGATTGCGTTGCCGAACATGCGGAATTCGAGCGGGTCGCCGCCAATCGCGGTACTGGCGAGCTCGATCTCAGTGCCCTTCACCAGGCCGAGAACCATCAGCCGTTGCACCACCGGATCGCTGCTGTCCACCGTCTTTATGACGTATTTCTGGCCCCGTTGGAGCGATGAGAGTGTCATTCCGTGTTCATCCAGTACGCAAAGCCGCGAATTCCGGGAAAGGACGCAAATGATAACGATTCGCATTAAATGGGACAATACGTATTTGTAACAACCTGTCCCGGAGGGCTTTGAGGCTGATATCGCGAGCCAGGCAGGTGAATGCTCCTGCAACACCTGCACTCCAACCCGCCCCCGACGAGAAACAGAGCGGCGCAGGCGACTGCGGATTGATCTTGAGTGCCATCATCCGTATGGGCGCTAAAGGTCAATTTGCGCCGGCCCAATTCGCGATCAAAAGCAACGCAGGCGAATTGGGAGCGCCTCCCGAGGCGCGAATCAGGTCTGAGCCTTGCCGTCACCCTGCAGCCGCGTGATCAGCGACCTCAGGAATACCTTATTGAACCGCAGCTGACACGCCGACGACACCTGCTCCATCAAGGTCGAGCTGACCCGCAGGATAGTTACCGCGCCGTTGGCTCGAATGGAGGCTGTCCGTTTCGCGCCCCGCACGTAGCTGGTCTCTCCGAAACAGGAGCCATCCTCCAGCACGCCCAGGCTATTGCCATTGGCCTGAACCTCCGCCTGTCCGGATACGATGATGTAGAAACGATCATCCATCTCGCCTTCGCGAACGATGTCTTCCCCGTCCTTGTAATCGTGCCAGTCACTGGCGCGCAGCACTTCCCAGATTTCGGCGTGTGAAAACTCGTGGAAAAACGTCAGTGTGCGCAACAGGTCGAAATGCTCCTGGTTATCCAGGCTGTCGTACTTCGTGCGCAAATCCTGGTAGACGCGCGTCAGGTCCGCGGCCATCGCAGTGCCGCTGGCGCAGCGCTTGCCCGGGTCTTTCTGCATGGCTAAAGCCACGACATGCTCGAGCTCTTCGGGCAGGTCATCCCGGTAAGTGTGAATCGGCGGCGGCGTTGCGTACACGATCTGGTGCAGAAGCTTCGACAGGTTGTCGGCGCGGAATGGCCGGAAACCGGTTAGCAACTCGTACAGGACCGCCCCGAGCGAGTACAGGTCCGAGCGCGGCGTCAGTTCTTCAGATTGCACCTGCTCCGGTGACATGTAACTCGGGCTACCCGCGATGCCCTCGATGCGCGAGATGTCGGAGTCATTGCAGATTGCGATGCCGAAGTCGATGATGCGAACATCATTGTCGATCGTCAGCATGACGTTACTGGGTTTGATGTCGCGATGAATGACCCCACGTCCATGCGCGTAGTGCAGAGCCTTGGCGCACTTATAGATAATTTCGACCACGTCGTCGACGCGCAGCAGGTTGTCCGGACGACAATAGGCGGCCAGCGTGCGGGCACCCTGGACGTGTTCGGTGACGACGTAGTATTTGCCGGCCTCTTCACCAGCGTCATAGATCGGCATGATATTCGGGTGCTGCAGCATGCCGACCAAATGCGCCTCGTTGAAAAACATCTTGCGCGAGACGCGGGCGCGGTCCGGATCGGAGTCTTCCTCGATATTGTAGACCTTGATTGCGACGTCACGGCGATAGTACGGATCGTGTGACAGGTAGACGATACCGGTACTGCCCTTGCCAACCTTATTGATGATGACGTACTTACCGATCTTGTCCGGAACGTCATTGGATCGCGGTAATTCCGTTACATTGCGGGCCATTTGTTCACTACTCTTCAGATCATAAGCCACCTGTAAAAACCCAGTATTAATGCGGCATACAGAGCGGCAACGAGGTCATCCAGCATAATTCCCAGCCCTCCGCGCAGTCTGTGATCCAGGTCCCGAATCGGCCAGGGTTTCCAAATGTCAAAAAGCCTGAAAAGCCCGAATCCCAAGGCCCAGAGCGTGAGTGACGGCGGTAACCACAGCAACACCAGGTACATTGCCGCAATTTCGTCCCAGACAATGCCGGGATGGTCGTGGACGCCGATGCGGCGGGCGCTCTCGCCGCAGATCCAGATGCCGCTCACTATCAGGGCAATACCGACCAGAATCCGCAACTCCATAGCCAGCGGCAGCGTTCCCCAGGCGAGTAACACGCCCGGCAACGAGCCGACTGTTCCCGGCGCCCAGGGCGACAGGCCGGTGCCGAAGCCGAACGCCAGGATATGCACAGGGTCTTTCAGCACTCTTGTGTGCAGATTCTGATTCATGCTTG
>Ga0255052_10003526_pt1 | contig 10841 bp, 7 predicted proteins | sample JV7_2_21_MG_FD_188632 | JGI IMG/M metagenome (GOLD analysis project Ga0255052, IMG submission 188632) | Seawater microbial communities from Jervis Inlet, British Columbia, Canada - JV7_2_21 | ecosystem: Environmental > Aquatic > Marine > Inlet | place: Canada: British Columbia | collected...
GGTCCATGGTAATGTTTGTATCTGCTGTACCATGCAGAATCAGCAGTTTGCCCTTCGTTTTGGAGTAGTCTTGCCCTGCTGGGGTGTTTAATCCACCATGAAAAGTGACAAAGCCCTTCAAGTCTGCTCCTGACCTGGCGAACTCAAGTACAACTGCACCACCAAAGCAGTATCCCATTGCCACAGCATTTTGAATATTTGCACCTTTAGATTTTGCAGTATCAAGTGCGCTTTGCAGCAAGGAACGCATTTTTTTACGGTCTTCATACAGTTCACCAGTGTGCTGGCGTTTATCCTTTACATCTGTTGGCCTTACTCCGGCGCCAAACAAGTCGGCGGCAAAAACCGCATACCCTATATCAGCCAACATGTTGGCACGTTTTATTTCGTAATCAGTCAAACCATCCCAGTCATGGATAAGCAGTATCAGTGGGGCTTTTGGAGAAGGACTGATGAAATATCCTTCAAAAGGTTTTCCATCAACTTCGTAGGCTATTGCCTCCCCAACAGCACTGGCAGTAGATGAAACAACTAATATAAAAATAACTGTGAAAATATATTTCATACCTTTCCTCCTGGCTTTTTTGGTGCTGTCCTTTAATTCAAAAAAACAACTTCCCGATGGCAGTGAAAATGTTTTTCATCCCGGATAGTATGAATTAATGGAAATACCCAATATTTACCGTTGATACTTTAATGTTTTTAACAATATAATATTTCCCTTTTCAGCCTTTTGCTGCCTTTTCACGCTTCTTTTTCTCCGTCACACAATAAATGCCGCCTTCTTCAAGACCGGGCTTGAAGCAGCTATTGCATGATATACACTTGGCCGGGCTGCGGTCGCCCTTCAGCCAGCGGTTGGGCAAGCCCGGTTCCCGGATCAGCGGCCTGGCCATGGAAATGTAATCAATGTTATCGTCTCTGAGCGCTTTTTCAACAACCTCATAGGACCTGAATCCTCCCACCACCATTACCGGACAGTTGACCGATTCCTTGATCCGTCGGGCCATTTCCAGATGATATGCCTCCTTTTCAGGTTTGTTTATTTGCCCTCGCGAAGGACTTTTTTCGCCGGAGGCCGGGGTGCCTGCGGATACCTCTATGGCATCGATACCAACTTCTGCAAGTCTTTTGGCAGCGTAAACCGCATCATCAAGCTCCAGCCCGCCATCCAGGTTATCCGCTGCGTTCAGCTTTATAAGCACAGGATAGTCGGCACCGACAGTTTCCCGCACCTTTTGGTATACTTCCAGTAGAAACCGGCTGCGGTTTTCAATACTGCCACCATATTTATCAGTACGGCGGTTGGTGAGCGGGGAAAGAAACTGGTTGATTAGAAAGCCGTGGGCGCCATGCAGTTGTACTGCATCGAAGCCCCATGCCTTGGCCCGATGGGCCCCCTCTCCAAAAGCTTTAATAATGTCACTGATTTCATCTTTCGTGAGTTCGGCCGGCATCTCCGGAAATTGGTCAACCTGAACAACCGAAGGGGCAAGTGGCTGCCGGCCAGCATTTCTGGCATCGGTCTGGCCGCCTGCATGGACCAACTGGACAGCAATCTTACCGCCGGCATGGTGGACAGCACTGGTTAACTTTTCATAATCGCCAGCAAAGTCATCGGTATGGATGCCCATTTTGCCAGGTAACCGCTTCCCTTCCGGCCGTACAAATGTGAAGCCCGTAATAATTAGGCCTATACCGCCTTGTGATAAGTCGCGATAGCAGTTGATCAATTTTTCCGTCGGCCTACCGTCCTGGTCGCACATCCCCTCCCACGTGGCGGATCTTACCATTCTGTTACGCATAGTCATGCCGTTAATTGAAGTTTCTTCGAATACTGTAGTCATGCTTTGTCTCCTCTCGCTCAGTTTTGGTTTATTGAAGTTGGCAGGTATCGTTTCCTTTTTTACCTGACAACAGAAATATCTTTATAAATTTCCTATTCTCATTAAATCTAACGTAAAAGCTCAGCGGCGCTATTTTGCGTCCGATGGATTGATTTGTTAGAAGAAATTTTTTATTTTGTTATTTTTTCTAACTTTTGTTTGAGTTCATGGAACATATCCGGGTTCTCCCTTGTATTAAGTAAATCAAGAGCTGTTTTACCATCAATATTCTTTTCATTCGGATTAGCTCCAGATCCAACTAACAATTCTGCCACTTTAACTGAGTCTTCCCCTAGCCAGTGACCAATCATTTTGTGCAGGGGTGTGTCACCATTAGCATCTTTTATTGATGCATTTGCGCCGTGGTCAATTAGAAGTTGTATTGTACGTACTTCACCAATGTGACCAGCAAATAAATTCAGAGGGGTTTGTCCTTTTTTATCCTGTATGTTGGGATCGGCTCCCTTTTCTAACAAAAGTTTAATAATCTTGTAATTTGCCATTTTAGCTTGATGTAATGGGGTTTTTCCCCAGAGTCCCTTAGCATTTACGTCTGCTCCGTTTTTTAATAATCTTTCAATAACAGGAAGAATTTCGTCACCATAAATGTCCGATCTCGATACAGTATTATTTAAAGGTAACTGTTTCGATTTGTCATTTGGGTCTATTCCCCGATCTAACATCCAAATAGCAATTTTACTTGCACCTTTTGTAATAGAATGACTAAGTAATGTATCTTTATACTTTTTATGAAGAGCATAGGGATTATTTATTTTTTGGAAAATTTCCTGAAATTTTTTCACATCATTAACATCAATTGCTTCCCAGGCTTGCTGATGCAGTTTAGACCATTCATTTCTTGAACCGTCTTGATTTGAAATAGCTAAAGTCGGATAAAGTAATAAAGAAATCATTAAAGTAATAAATATTTTTTTCATAATTTATTTCTTCCTTCTAATGTAAAAGCTCAGCGGCGCGGCTTGTCCGCCAAATCTTCTCAGGCGCGGCTTGTCCGCCAAAACAGCTCGGCGAGACTTGCCCGCCAAATCTTCTCAGGCGCGGCTTGTCCGCGACTACTGCAGAGTTGTTATGCGTTCGAGTGGTTTTTTCGTAACACCAACTTAATTGCCAGGTACGGAAACAGGAAGAACAAAAAAGCGCAGAGTTTGATAAATGCCATACCGTAATAGGACATCAAATCAAAATCATGCCTGCTTAATTCAAACCATTTTGAATGGACGCTGTATGCCCAGTTCCCTGCCAGCAAATAGAAAACGAACCAGAATAGCAATATCCCAACAGATAGAAAAAAACAGCGAACAAAAATCCCCGCCATTGCATCCAGTAAATTATTCTGCTCATCCTTATCCATGTCAGATCCATCCCAATTTCATATAATTCACATAAAAAGTGATTATATAGTTTTTCTTAGTTATATCAGAAATAATTGTTTTATTCAATTTTGATGATTTACTACCTCAATAATATCTGATTTATAATGTTATTGAGAAAATAGTATAATTCTTCATAATGAAAATACGGTTTGATTTCTAACGGCATGGATAAACCGCTAAACGTTTTCATACTGGCTGCCGGTCTTGGCGAGAGACTACAGCCGGTGACCAACCATATACCAAAGCCCCTCCTGCCTGTCCTTGGAAAGCCTGTTCTTCAGTATGTTCTTGAAAGAGTATCAGCACTTCCGGTTAATAAAATCGGGATAAACCTTTACCATAAAAAGGATGTAATTGAAAACTGGCTGAAGCGGTATTCATCATCGTTCAGACTTGAGCTCTTTCCTGAAGAAACTATGCTTGGAACCGGAGGCGCACTTAAAAATGCAGAAGCATTTCTGGGGGAAAGCACGTTTCTTGTTCATAACTCGGACATAGTGTCTGATATTGATCTGGTAAAACTGATTGAATCCCATGTTTCATCAGAAAACCTTGTGACACTTGCTGTACACGACTGCCCTGAATTCAATTGTCTATCCATAGATAAAAAAGGCTTTCTCAAAGGTCTTGGAAAGACCGATAAACTGCATTCAGACGCTGTAAAATGCCTTGCCTTCACAGGCATAGCAGTTTACAGGCCGGAATTCCTGAAATTTTTGCCTCCGGGTAAGTCAGGCATAGTTGATTCATGGCTGAAGGCTTTAGATGCCGGTTATAAAGTCGGGACACTGGATGTGAGCGGGTGTTACTGGTGTGATATCGGGACCCCAGGAGGATATTCCTCTGCTGTTATTAATTCGTTGAAGGCTGACGGGGAAACTGTATATATACACCCATCAACAAAAGGCTGTAAGCAAATCCATCTGGACGGTTACGTGGTGATTGAAGAGCAAGGCACACTTAAAAAGGGTTCTTCCCTTAGAAATTGCATTCTGCTTCCAGAGAGCCGGACAGAGAGCCATACACGCTATGAAAACTGTCTCCTTGGGCCTGGCTTCAGGATAGATATAAAGGAATCAGAATTCCTGGGTTCTCCCTGCACCCCCGCTGCTTTCTTGCGAAAGCAAGAAGCGGGGGCGCAGGGTTTATCTGAAGCTACCCTGATCGGCTCCGGAGGTTCTGATAGAAAATACTACAGGGTGAGAAAAGATGAAAAAACAGAAGTGCTTATGCAGAGCTCTGATGAAGATACCGACTTTCAGCGCCATATAGAATACACAATATTTTTCCGTAAGAACTTTGTCCCTGTTCCTGAGCTGATAAAGGCTGAACTTGATAAGAAGATAGCGGTATTTGAAGATGCCGGCGACCTTACTCTTTACAGCTGGCTTAAATGCCCGCGTGACAAGGAAGGTATAGAAGATCTTTACAGGCAGGTTATGGATGTACTTATTCAAATCCATACAGCAGCAACCGGGCGTGTGTCAGAATGTCCTCTTCTTCATAACAGGCGCTTTGATTACGAGTATTTCAGATGGGAGACAGGCTATTTTATCGAAAGGTTTGTTAAAGGTATGAGAAATATAAAGGTCAGAGACTTCCCGTCTATTAATAAAGAATTTCACGCTCTTGCCCTAAAGGCAGATTCATTTGCCAAAACAGTAATCCACCGGGATTTCCAGTCACAAAACATAATGATTACAAAAGATGGAAATCTTAGAATAACCGATTACCAGGGTGCAAGGATGGGCCCGCCTGCTTATGACCTGGCGTCAATACTGTGGGATCCGTATTACTGCCTTGATGACAATATAAGAGATAGCCTTTTGGATTATTACATAGGGAAAACGATACATGGGGTCAAAGAGGGGGATTTCAGAAAAACACTGCTTACGTGCCGTCTCCAGAGGCACATGCAGGCACTTGGCGCTTATGGTTTCCTCTCATCTGTGAAAGGTAAGGAATATTTCCTTAAATACGTGCCTGAAGGATTGAGGCTGTTAAAGGAGGACCTCTCACTTTCAAGGGACGAATATCCAAAATTGTATGAAATGGTTATGGAATTTGCATGAACTTTTTGTTTTATTAATAAAAATTGATATAATTATTAAGAAAAAGAATTATAATTGTTCAGTGTTTGGAACTGAAAGATTACGTGGTCTGTTTTGATATGAACCGTATCCCGTTTTCACTGAAAATTAATAACATAATTACATAGAGGAAAGGAGGAAAACCATGTTTAAAGCTGTAAAGAATTCAAAGAGCCAGAAAGGGTTCACACTGATTGAAATCCTTTTTGTGATTATTGTAATCGCAATTCTGGCTGCCGTAGCAATTATGAGGATTAATACATCAAGGGTTCAGTCTGAAAACAGTGCTTGCGCAGCAACACAGGCAATTATCAATACGCAGGTTGAGCAGGCTATGCATGACGGGATTGTATATCCGGCTAATCAGGCTGCATTCGATGCCTGGCTGACCAATAAGACATATTTTCCTGACGGAGTACCTGCATGTCAGGGTGCAGCACCAGCCTGTACTTACAATGCCGCTACATTCAGGGCATCTTGTACAACAGGTAACCCATAATTAAAGGATTGAAAGAATTAGCTGTATTTTAAGCCTATAGTTAGTTCTCTATCTATTTGTATTCTCAGGAGCTATATTTTTTTCAATTTTAACAGTCAGTCAGATCATAATTAGCGTGCAGTCTTACCAGAGGGTTGGGCATGTGACTCATTGACAGCTGCTCTAATATCTATTAAAATTTATACAAAGAGTGTCCCCTGAGTTTCCTGTTATATGTTCCGGGATAAGCCCGGATGTAATAATTAACGCGTTTTTTAATTTAAAATCCCGGACCAAAGAGAAGGGGTTTTATTATTAATTGTTCAGGTAAGTTAATGGGCTCAAAAGACAAAAACAGAATCAGTGAACGCTCTGCTATATGCGGTATTTGTCCTGCCGGCTGCTGGGTTAGAGTAACTTACGATGGGCAGGGCAAGATTGATGAAGTACGGCCTGACAAAAGCTCCAGCTTTGGTGTAATATGCCGGCTCGGTGAGCATTCATCCGAAATAGTATATTCAAAGGACCGCCTTTTATATCCCATGCGGAGGAAGGGGCCAAAAGGGACGTACGAATTTGAAAGGATTTCGTGGGATGATGCTTACGATATTATTGTAGAGAAGCACAACAGGGTTAAATCAGAGCACGGGCCTCAGGCTGCAGCTGTCTATACAGGCCGCGGCGGCTTTGAGCTTGCAATGTGTGATGTGTTTCAACCCAAAGGGGCAGCTGTTTCATCTGCTTCAAGTATATTGTTCCCTTTTGGTTCACCAAACACAATGGGTGTGGGAGCGCTCTGTTATGTCTCTTTTGCAATGATCGCACCCCATGTAACAATGGGGGGCATGCTTATTAATATGTTTTCTGACATTGAGAGCGCTCAGCTGATTGTGGTCTGGGGAGCAAATCCGGCCACTGACTGCCCGCCCCTTGACCTTAAAAGAATAATTGAGGCCCATAATAGGGGTGCAAGGGTTGTGGTGATTGACCCCCGAAGGACAATGACGGCAAAACTTACAGGTGCTGAATGGATTCCTGTCCGCCCCGGTACTGATGGGGCCCTGGCTCTCGGCATGTGCAATATAATTATAAAAGAGGAGATCTATGACGAGGCCTTTGTAAGTAACTGGACGAGGGGGTTTGACGAGTTTGCCGGATATGTACAGCATTTTACGCCTGAAGCAGTTGAGCAAATTACAGGTATTGCGGCTAAGACTGTTATTTCGCTTGCCAGGAGCATTGCAGAGGCAGATGGTGCGTCACCTGTTATGTACAGCGGTCTTGAATATAGTGAAAGCGGAGTACAGGCTATACGCGCGACACATGTTCTATGGGCTCTTGCAGGTCAGCTTGACGTGCCCGGGGGCCGCTGTTTTACCATGCGTGAAAATCACTTTCCGATAAACCGTGAAGGACATATACCTAACCCGGATGTTCATAAAGCCCTTGGCCGTGACCGCTTTCCTGTTTACAGCGCCTACCGGGAGGAGTCCCATGCTATTGCACTGCCTGACGCGGTTTTGCACGGTAAACCTTATCCAATAAGGTCTTTAATAATCCTGGGCAGCTCTATAATTACCTCATGGCCCCAGCCGTCTGTATGGCGGAAGACATTGGGTTCGCTGGACTTTCTTGTATGTATTGACCGCCAGCTTACCGCAGATGCGGCTTATGCAGATATTGTTCTTCCTGGCACGACCATGTATGAGATCCGGTCGTATATGACCTATGGGCCGCTTTTCCGGATTCGCGAAAAAGTAATTGAGCCGGTTGGCGAGTCACGTAATGATTTTTTTATTATGGCAGAACTTGCAAAGCGCCTTGGTTACGGCCACCTTTACCCGCAAACAGAGGAAGAACTCCTAAGGCATGTTTTAAAGGGTTCTCGATTTACCCCTGAACAAGTGCAGGCTTCCGGAGGCATTGTCCAGAGGCCTGCTGAAATTATGCAGTACAAAAAATGGGAAAAGGGTTTTCTCAGGGCGGATGGAAAGCCCGGGTTTGATACGCCAAGCGGAAAGTTTGAAATTAAATCAACTACCCTTGAAGAGCATGGCTATGACCCCTTACCCGTTTATACTGAACCCCGGGAAAGCCCGCTCTCCCGGCCAGAGGCTGTAAAACAATTCCCCCTTATTTTTAATTCAGGGTCACGTGTAACCACGGATTTCCGTTCTCAGCATCATGGTATACCAGGCTTGTACAGGGAACGCCCCGAACCAACTGTTACTATAAACACCTTTGATGCAAACGAGAGGGGTATTACTAACGGTGACTTTGTTAGCGTTAAAACAGCAAGGGGACAGGTTACAATGAGGGCGCTGGTCACTGATGATATTATGAAAGGAGCAGTTGATGCCAATATGGGAGGAGGCGGGCCTGTCGGCCCTGATGCATGGCAGAAATGCAACATTAATGAGCTGACAGACCTTCAAAGTTATGACCCTATCTCCGGTTTTCCCGTGTATAAAGCGCTTCTCTGCGATGTAGTAAAGGTGGTCAAGGGGGAAGGAATATCTTATATTGACTCAGGTGAGTATGGTATTGCTCAAAGTATGGTAAAGAGCGAAGAACCGGTAAAGTATAATGCCCGCATTTATCTGGACCATAATGCCACTACGCCCCTTTCCCCTGAAGTTAAGGGGATAATGCTTCAGCATATGGAGGACGACTATGGAAACCCTTCCAGTATTTATCAAGAGGGGAAAAAGGCCCGGTTCGCTGTGGAGTCAGCTCGAAGGAGTGTTGCCCAGATGCTGAATTGTACAGCACGCCGTATTGTATTTACAGGTAGCGGGTCAGAGGCAAACAACCTGGTCTTAAAGGGCGCGGCTTTTGCTGCCGGGGAGCACAAAAACCACGTAATTACCACGACCATTGAACATCCTTCGGTTCTCATGTCATGTGAATGGCTGGAAAAGGCAGGGTTTAATATTACATATCTTAAGGTGGATAAAACAGGGATAGTCAACCCTGATGATTTATCCTCTGCAATAAATGAAAAAACATGCCTGATAAGTATCATGACTGCAAATAATGAGACAGGTTCAATCCAGCCTGTTTCAAAATTAGCACATATTGCCAGGCAAAAAGGTGTGCTCTTTCACACTGATGCCACCCAGGCTGTCGGTAAGATCCCTCTGGATATAGATGAACTTGGCATTGACATTTTGACAATGTCCGGGCACAAGTTTTACGGGCCAAAGGGCGTTGGCGCTTTGTACATACGTAAAGGGGTTGAGATTGATTCCCTTATACACGGGGGGAAACAGGAAGGTGAACTGCGTGCCGGAACAGAAAACGTGATTGGAATTGTTGGTCTTGGCAAGGCCGCAGAACTTGCTGTACAGCGGCTTCCCGGGCTGGACAGGGTCAGGTCATTACGGGACCGCCTTGAAAAGGGCATGAGAAAATTGTTCCCTGATGCTTTTTTGAACGGACATGAAGAAGAGAGGCTTCCAAATACCCTGAATATGTGTTTGCCGGGGTTACGCGGCGAGTCCCTTGTAATGGCAATGGATCGAAAAAGCGTATCTCTTTCATCAGGCTCTGCCTGCCGTTCCGGTTCACCCAAACCGTCCCATGCCCTGCTGGCTATGGGATTATCAGAGGAGGAAGCGCATTGTTCAATACGGTTATCTTTAGGGTTAAAAAATACTATAGAGGAAATCGACCGTACGGTCTCTCTTTTTGAGGAGGTAGTCCGGGATACAAACAGCACAGTACGCTTTGTGCCCTGTCGCTGAGATTTTTTGAAAGGAGATTTAAAATGAGTTCTACTTCAAGCAGTTTATCTCGCATAGAGGTCCTAAACCACCTGGATAATACATATCGCAGTGAGATGGCAGGGGATATTCTCCAGGGCCTGACTGCAACTCAAAAGAAAATACCGAGCAAATATTTTTATGATGCCAGGGGTTCAGAGCTTTTTGATGAGATTTGTGCATTACCCGAGTATTACCCTACAAGAACCGAGATGTCCATATTAGAGGATTGTGCACCGGATGTAATGAGTTCTTTTCAGGGAGGTGACCTGGTGGAGCTTGGGTCCGGTGCAAACTATAAGATTCGAATGCTTTTGGATGTTGCTGCTGAAGAATCTAAACTGCAAAATCTGCGTTACGTACCGGTTGATGTAAGTGAGACTGCATTGATATCGGCATCAGAGGAATTACTCAGGATATACCCGGAATTAAGGGTGTTAGGGGTTGTTGCCGATTTTACCCGGCATACCGATTTAATCCCGAAAGACCGGCCCAAGTTAACAGCATTTTTCGGCGGCACTGTAGGCAACTTTGACGAGAAGGAGGGCGTTGATTTTTTACAACATATCTCCGGCGTTATGAAGCGGGGTGACAGGCTGCTTATTGGTTTTGACATGTTAAAAACCAAAAAAACATTAGAGGCAGCCTATAATGATTCTCAGGGAATAACATCTGAATTCAACAAAAATGTTTTAAGGGTTTTAAACCGTGAATTAGACGCCGACTTTGATCCCTCATGTTTTGACCACAAGGCTTTTTTTAATGAGGAAAAAGAGCAGGTAGAAATGCATTTACAGGCGAACCGCAGGGTATTGGCAAAAATCAGTGACTTAGGACTGAAAGTGGAGCTGGAAGAGGGCGAAACCATACACACAGAGATTTCCAGGAAGTTCAGCAGGGAGAGTGCAGAAGATATGGCCTTTAGGGCAGGTTTCATTATAACACAATGGTTTTCTGACCCGAAAGAATGGTTTTCACTTGCGGAGCTGAGATTGAGAGATTAGAAAAAGGCAGGAATCAGGCTCGCCTCGCTGCGAAGCGGGGGTCGGGGATCAGCTATCAGGAAAAAATAACTTAATTACTTAATGACTTTTTTAAGACACGATATACGCAATACGCCTGCCTGCCGGCAGGCAGGCATCACACACGACGATATACGATTCTATTGCTCCAGCAGATCCGTAACATTTACCTTGACCCAGTGCGGGTCCCACCAGTGTAAAGGGGAT
>Ga0255052_10003527_pt1 | contig 10836 bp, 10 predicted proteins | sample JV7_2_21_MG_FD_188632 | JGI IMG/M metagenome (GOLD analysis project Ga0255052, IMG submission 188632) | Seawater microbial communities from Jervis Inlet, British Columbia, Canada - JV7_2_21 | ecosystem: Environmental > Aquatic > Marine > Inlet | place: Canada: British Columbia | collected...
ATTTTCTTCGGCAGTGACAAGGATTTATCCCCCGGCCGAAGCCAGTGCTACGTCCTGCGCTGCAATAATCGTCTCGATACCGACTTTCGCGAGGCCCAGCATTACCGAGAACTCGTCGTCGCTGAAGGCGTGTCCTTCTGCCGTGCCCTGAACTTCGACAAAACGGCCCGCCTCGTTCATGACCACGTTCATATCGGTCTCCGCCGCCGAGTCCTCGTCGTAATCAAGATCGAGCACGGCGATGCCACGATAGATGCCAACCGACACGGCCGCGACACGGCCATACAGTGGATTCTTCTTGAGCGTTTTCTTCTTCGTCAGTCGCTGCATCGCAAGCGCCAGCGCAACGTAGCTGCCGCTGATGGCGGCCGTTCGCGTGCCGCCATCCGCCTGTATGACGTCGCAGTCGAGCGTCACCATGCGCTCGCCGAGTGCCTCGAGATTGGTAACCGCCCGCAGTGAACGGCCAATGAGGCGCGAGATCTCCTGCGTCCTGCCGCTTTGTTTGCCTCGCGCCGCCTCGCGCGCGGAGCGCGTGTGCGTGGACCGCGGCAGCATGCCGTACTCACCTGTGACCCAGCCCTTGTTCTTGCCGCGCATCCAGATGGGCACACGGTCCTCGACACTCGCCGTGCACAGAACGCGGGTATCACCGAACTCGGCGAGCACACTGCCTTCCGCGTGACGCGTGAAGTCGGGAGTAAAACAGACATTGCGAAGCTCGTTCGCCTGGCGGCCGCTGGGGCGCATCATCGCTCTCCGGTTCTCGTTGGTTTATTAACTGATTTTTTTACGAACCAAGCCACCGCAATGCGGTGCCGGTCGTATTGTCGCTGTAGGGCGAGTTCACGTTCAATGCTTTAATACTGAGCGCCTTGAGGTTCTCGGCGAGGTTGTCGTCGCCCGGCACGGCTATTTCGGCGACGTCATTGTCGCTCAGGCCTGACCAGAGGCCGTCGGAACAGGCCAGCAAGACATCTCCCGGCCGCAGTGCCTGCTTGACCGTAATGCTCATGTCGGGCACGGGTGCGTCGCCACCGATGCAACACTCCACGAAATTTCGCATCGGGTGGTCCTGTGCTTCTTCCTCTGTAATGGCGCCTTCCTGGATCAGGACTTCGACGTGACTGTGGTCGCGCGAGCGGTTCAGAACATCACCGTCCCGAACCTGGTAGATGCGGCTGTCCCCGATATGCGCCCAGTATGCACCGCCCTCCTGGACCAGGCAGACCGCACAGGTCGCGCGCGGGCGGAAGTCGACCGCAACTTCAATACCAAGGCTTACGACCTCATCGTGTGCGCGGGCGAGCGCCATATACAGGAAACCCTGTGGATCGAAAACCGGCAGGGTCGAAGACATGAACAGGTCTTGCACGACTTTCAGGCCGGTCTCAGCGGCGATCGCGCCATCCGCATGCCCGCCCATACCGTCGAAAACCAGCATCATCGCGGCTTCATCGGATACGACGACGGCGGCACGGTCCTGATTGTCCTGCCGGTCACCGAGAGCGGAAACTTTTGCATATTCGACGTGCATACTGGGCTGCGCTTAGAATGTCCGGTCGCCGAGAGATACCAGTATCCCGGGCCATGCGGCGGAAGTATGCCGACACTTTGCTTCGAAAAACGTGACCAATGCGGCACAACCGGAGACAGCCAACGATGTTACACAGTATGACAGGCTTCGCGCGACAGGCCGCCGAATCCGAGATTGGCACACTGACCTGGGAGCTCCGCGCGGTCAATCACCGCTACCTCGACGTGCAATTCAAGTTGCCGGACGAGTTGCGTCCGCAGGAACAAGCGTTTCGCAAGCAAGTCTCCGACGCGATCAGCCGCGGCAAGGTCGAGTGCGCCCTGCACTTTCGCCGGGCGTTCGATCGGCAAAACGAGCTGCAGATCGATACCCAGCTCGTCGAACTCATCGGCACGCGCATCAGGGAAATGTCGGCAGAACTTCCGGCGACCGGCGCCGTCAATCCGTTCGACGTCATGCGCTGGCCGGGCGTCGTACAGCAAAACGAGATCGAGACAGAGCCCCTGGTCGACGAGGCGCGGGCGCTGCTAACAGAGGCAGTAGACGCTATCCAGGCGATGCGCGCGAGTGAGGGCGCACGCATAGCCGAAATGCTCGAATCTCGTTGCACGGATATCGCCGCGATCTCAAAATCTGTTCGCGCCCGCATGCCTGATGTGCTCGAGGCGGCGCGCACGAAGCAGCGCGAGCGCATCGCCAAACTGGACGTCGAGGCCGACCCGACGAGGCTCGAGACGGAGCTGGCGCTGATCGCGCAGAAGCTGGATGTCGATGAGGAGCTCGACCGACTCGATAGTCATCTCGTCGAGATCCACAACGTCCTGCAACGCGACGAACCCGTCGGCCGGCGCCTCGACTTCCTGATGCAGGAGCTCAATCGAGAAGCGAACACGCTCGGCTCCAAATCGAACGACACCGAGACAACGAAAGCTGCTGTCGAACTGAAGGTACTGATCGAGCAGCTGCGCGAACAAATACAGAACATCGAGTAAGGTCTGCATGCCCCAGCAACCCGCCAGATTGTTCGTGATTGCGGCGCCTTCCGGCGCTGGCAAGACGACGCTCGTCAAAGCGCTGACGACGCGTAACCCGGAGCTGCGCTTCTCGATCTCCTATACGACGCGCCCGAAACGCCGCAACGAGGCCGACGGCGTCGACTATCTGTTTGTCGACAAGGACCGATTCGACGAACTTCGTGCCGCGGGCGCGCTGCTCGAGTCAGCAGAGGTATTCGACAATTTCTACGGCACATCGCGGGAACAGGTAAACGAACATCTCGAGAATGGCCATCACGTCATCCTCGAGATTGACTGGCAGGGTGCACAGCAAGTTCGCGAAGCGATGCCCGAGTGCGTGACGGTCTTCATCCTGCCACCATCACGCGATGAGCTGGAGCGTCGTCTCAGAACCAGGGGAACTGACAGCGATGAGGTCATTACCCTCCGCCTGCGCGACTCCCTCTCGGACATGTCCCACTGGACCGAATTCGACTACGCCATTTTCAACGACGACCTCGATCAGGCCGTCGCCGATCTGACAGCGGTACTTGCCGGCCAAGGCGATGACTGCTCGACGCAGAACAAAGCCGTACAGTCCAAGGTGGCCGCAATTCTCGACGAGACAGGGCGCGCGGATTCTTTTTCGACGAAGTAAAGGCCGCTCTCGCACATCCCTGTGCTCCGCGGCATTCGGCCATCCATGGCCGGCACGCAACGCAGCGACAAATTCGCCGGGAGCGAATTTGGACGCGCTAGCGCGCCCGAAGGGCCAGCGACACGATGTCGCTGGTCAACCATGAGGAGAAAAATGAATCGGTGGCGCCTGCATCAGGCCGATTATAACTTTTCGGAATAAGGGCTGGATTCCACTGATGGCGCCGTGTACGCTGCGCGGCCTCGTTGAATTTTGGGGTTCAGGCCGTGCGCCTGAGCCTATTTGAGAAAGGATTACCATAAATGGCTCGTATTACAGTTGAAGACTGCGTGGACAACATCAACAACATTTTCGAGATGGTGCTCGTCGCCGCAAAGCGCGCGCGTCGCGTCGCCCATGGCGCGGAGCCGATGGTCGAACTCGAGAATGACAAACCCACGGTTATTGCATTGCGCGAGATCGCCGAAGGTCACGTGACACCGGCCATCTTAGACGAGATCGAGGCGCCGCCGGCTGACGATTTGCTGCAGGGTCCCAGCCTGGACGACGACCTGCTGCCCGTACGCGGCATCTCCATCGGAGACTAGGCAAAAGCTCCAGCGCCTACGGAGTGCCATGCCCCCGGGATTCGCGGGTATGATTGGGGCATGGATTACGCCGCAACGATCTTGTCAAGACTGCCGGGCGCGTCAAAACGCGACCATGGCTTGCGGCACCTGATCGATACACTCGAGACCTATCTGCCCGACGAGCAGGTCGAGACCGTTATGCGCGCCTACGAGTTCGGCGCCGATGCCCACGACGGACAAACACGCAAGACCGGCGAGCCATACATCTCGCATCCGGTCGCTGTCGCCCAGTCGCTCGCCGAGATGCACCTCGACTCCGAGGCGATTATGGCGGCGATCCTGCACGACACTGTCGAGGATACCGAAGCGTCGATAGCGGATATCGAGAATCAGTTCGGCCAGGAGGTCGCGCTGCTCGTTGACGGTGTCAGCAAACTCGACCAGATCCAGTTCCGCTCGCAGGCCGAAGCGCAGGCTGAGAGCTTCCGCAAAATGATGCTCGCAATGATCGAGGATATTCGCGTCATCCTCGTCAAGCTCGCTGATCGGTTGCACAACATGAAGACCCTGGGTGCGATGCCGGGCAGCAAGCGCAAACGCATTGCCCGCGAGACGCTCGATATTTACGCGCCAATCGCCAATCGTCTCGGCATCAATCGCTTCAAGGTCGAACTGGAGGACCTCGGTTTTCGCAATCTTTACCCGATGCGGTATCGGGTTCTCGACCGCGCCCTGAAGAAAAGCAAGGGCAGCCAGCGACAGATCGTCAAGCGCATTTCGGAAGAAATCGGCAAGACAATGACGGAAGAGGATATCGAAGGGCAAATTATCGGCCGGGAAAAACACCTCTACAGCATTTACCGGAAAATGGCCGAGAAAAAGCGGATGTTGTCAGACATCGTCGACGTCTATGGTTTTCGCATCGTCGTTGACGACGTTGGTACCTGTTACAATGTGCTCGGCCTGGTGCATGGCCTGTACAAACCCGTACCGGGGCGTTTTAAGGACTACATCGCCATTCCGCGTCTCAACGGTTACCAGTCATTGCACTCGACGCTCTTCGGGCCCAAGGGGCTACCGCTCGAGGTGCAGATTCGCACACGGGAAATGGATCGTGTCGCCGAGTCCGGCGTCGCATCGCACTGGCAGTACAAGGCCGAAGACAAGGTCGACGCCACTCCGCAACGGCGCGCCCGGCAGTGGCTTTCCAAGCTCGCCGAGCTGCAGCAATCCGGCACCTCCGAGGAATTCCTCGAGAGCGTCAAAGTCGACCTGTTCCCCGACAAGATCTACGTCTTCACGCCGAAAGGCGACATCATGCCTTTGCCGAAGGGGTCAACGACGGTCGACTTCGGGTACGCCGTGCACACCGACGTCGGCAATCGCTGCGTTGCCGCGAAGGTTGACCGCGCACTGGTACCGCTGCGAACACAGCTGCACAACGGCGAGACCGTCGAGGTCATCACCAGTCGCGGCGCCAAGCCGAACCCGAACTGGCTGAGCTTCGTGCGGACGGCAAAGGCACGAACGGCCATTCGTAATCACATGAAGAAGATGCGCTCGACCGAGTCGATCGACCTCGGCAAGCGTCTTCTCGACCGGACGCTGAAGGACATGGGCTCGTCATTGCGCAAAGTCGGCAAGGTGCGCATGAATGCCGCGCTCGAAGAACTGGGACTCGCCGACACGTCGGAGCTCTTCGAACAACTCGGCCTCGGCGAACGTCTTGCCCCGCTGACCGCAGCCTTCCTGGTCGGCGTCGATGACGAGGGCAATGGCCAGACTGCGCAGGCCAGCCTGACGATCGCCGGCACCGAGGGCATGGTCATCAGCTACGCCAAGTGCTGTTACCCGATCCCCGGTGACGACGTCATGGGCTACCTGAGTTCCGGACGCGGCGTCGTCATCCATCGCAACTGTTGCGGCAACCTGTCAAATTTCCGCAAGCACGCAGAAAAGTGGATCGCCTGCAGCTGGGAGGAAAACATCGATCGTGAGTTCTCGAGCCAGATCCAGGTTGACACGCTTAACAAGCCCGGAGTGCTCGCCGAGGTTGCGGCTACGATTGGCGACAGCGGCTCCAACATCGAACAGGTCGAGGTGCTCGGCCGACACGAAGACTGTTCGATGCTGTCGTTTTTGATCCAGGTCAAAAACCGCAAGTACCTTGCCCGTATAATGCGTGACGTCCGCAATATGCCCAATGTCGTGCGCGTTGCGCGCGATTGCGCCTGATCAACAAGAAGAGCATCAATGAGCAAACAAGCGATCCACAGTAATGACGCGCCCGCTGCGATCGGAACGTATTCACAGGCCATTGCCAAGGGTGGCCTCGTCTTTTTATCCGGTCAGATTCCGCTCGACCCCGCAACGATGGAAGTCGTCGACGGCGACTTCGAAGCGCGTGCCCGGCGTGTATTCGACAACCTTGCAGCGGTCGCTGCAGCGGCTGGCGGCGGCCTCGACGATATCGTCAAGCTAACCGTTTTCCTGACCGACCTCGACAACTTCGCGACCGTCAACAGCGTCATGGAAGATTACTTCCAGCAGCCGTTTCCGGCTCGCGCTGCTGTCGGCGTCGCGTCATTACCCAAGGGCGTCGATGTCGAAGCGGACGCCATTCTGGCGCTTTAGCGATAGACTCTGTGGGAGCGCGCCCCAGCGCGCGATCAGCACCTGAATCGCGCGCTGGGGCGCGCTCCCACAGCAACCCTCTGCGAACAGTGACCGTTGAACTCGAATCCCCCCTGACCGCCCTGACTGGCGTCGGGCCGGCGCTCACGGAGAAACTACAGCGCCTGAATCTGAGCCGAGTCGAGGATCTCCTGTTCCTGTTGCCGTTGCGTTACGAGGACCGTACCCAGCTCATCCGGTTGGGTGCGCTGGCAGCAGGCGCCCGGAGTCTCGTGACGGGTGAAGTGCTCCTGGCCGAGACTACCTTTCGTGGACGCCGCAACTTGCTGGTGCGTATCAGTGACGGCAGCGGGCAGCTGACACTGCGTTTCTTTCACTTCTCTCGGCAGCAGGAAGCCCAGTTTCAGCCGGGCGTCCGGGTAAGCTGTTTCGGCGAAGCGCGCAAAGGCCGCGGTGGCCTCGAGATGATTCACCCGGAGTACCGCATCCTGCGGGCCGACCTGGATGCGGCCATAAATGATTCGCTGACGCCTATCTATCCGGCAACGGAAGGCGTGCAACAGGGCCGGCTGCGAAATCTGACGGACCAGGCGCTGCGGGCGATGCAATCAGCACCGCCGGACGAACTGTTGCCCGACGACATTCGCGAACAACTCGCAATGCCCTCGCTGGCCGACGCGATCGTGTACCTGCACCGGCCGCCACCCGATGCCGACGTCGATGCCATGCTCACGGGCCGGCATCCCTGCCAGCAACGCCTGGCTTTCGAAGAGTTGCTGGCCCACTACCTCAGCATGAAGAACCTGCGCGCCCTGGCGGATACCGAATCGGCACCAGCGCTGGACGGTGGCGCGGAGCAGATCGAGAAGTTCATCCGGGACCTGCCCTTCGAATTGACCGCGGCGCAGCAGCGAGTCGTCGAAGAGATCCTTGTCGACATGAGTCGAGCACACCCGATGATGCGCCTGATCCAGGGCGACGTCGGTTCCGGCAAGACGGTCGTTGCAGCGATCGCCTGCCTCAAGGCCATCGCCAGCGGTGTGCAAGCCGCGATCATGGCGCCGACCGAGCTGCTGGCGGAACAGCACTGGCGGAGTTTTTCGGACTGGCTGCGGCCACTCGGACTGGAGCCGGCATGGCTCGCCGGCAGCCAGCGCGCCGCCGCAAGGCGCGAGTCGCTCGAGGCGATCGGCGATGGTCGGGCATCGGTCGTCGTCGGTACGCACGCACTGTTCCAGGAAGGCGTGAACTTTCACAAGCTGGGCCTCGTCGTGATCGATGAGCAGCACCGCTTCGGCGTGCACCAACGGATGGCACTGCGCGACAAGGGCATTGGCAAAGCCGGGCATCCGCATCAACTCGTCATGACGGCAACGCCGATTCCTCGCACCCTCGCGATGGCGGCGTACGCCGACCTCGACGTCTCGATCATCGACGAGTTGCCACCGGGGCGTCGGCCCGTCACCACGGTCGCCATACCCGAGACCCGCCGCGACGAGATCGTCGAGCGCGTACGCTCCGCATGCGCAACCGGCCAGCAGGCGTACTGGGTCTGCCCATTGATCGACGAATCCGAAGTGCTCGACTTCGAAGCTGCCGAAGCGAGTTACGCGATGCTCACCGCGGCACTGCCGGAGCTGCGAGTCGGCCTTGTGCACGGGCGCATGCGTCCCGCCGAGAAGGAACGCGGGATGCAGGCATTCAAAGACGGGGTGATTCAGCTGCTCGTCGCGACGACGGTCATCGAAGTCGGCGTTGATGTGCCGAATGCGAGCCTCATGATCGTCGAGAACGCCGAGCGAATGGGCATGTCGCAACTGCACCAGCTGCGCGGCCGGGTAGGGCGGGGCGCACAGCAAAGCCACTGCGTCCTCGTTTACAAACCGCCACTGGGGCCGGTTGCCAAATTGCGTCTCGCCGTTTTGCGCGACACTAACGACGGCTTCGTCGTCGCGCAACGCGATCTCGAGCTGCGTGGACCGGGCGAGTTGCTCGGCACACGTCAGACCGGCTTGCCGGACTATCGTATTGCGAATCTCGTGCGCGACGCCGAGCTCATGCCGAAGGTACAGCTTGTTGCCGAGCGCGTGGCGCACAACGCGCCCGCCATCGTGCGACGCTGGCTCGGTGATGCGGGCCGCTACGGAAAAGTGTGAATTAGAGTGACAATGACCCTATCTCGTAATCGCATTTCATCGTGCCACATAGAGATAGGGTCACTGTCACTCTAATTCTGGTAATTTAACGGCGATGAAATTTCTGGTTGGCAAAATCGCTCCCGACATCGTCAGCCAGCTGCGCAACTACGCCAAGTTGATGCGGCTCGACAAGCCGATCGGTACCTGGCTGTTGTTGTGGCCTACGCTGTGGGCGTTATGGCTCGCTGGCCAAGGGCATCCAGACCCGAGCCTGTTCGTCGTCTTCGTACTTGGTGTCATCATCATGCGTTCGGCGGGTTGTGTCCTTAACGATTACGTCGATCGCAATATCGACCCCTACGTCGAACGGACGCGGACGCGCCCGGTCGCGTCCGGTGCCGTGTTGCCGATGGAGGCACTGACACTATTCGCCGGGCTCGGCTTCATCGCGATCGGGCTGGCGTCGATGCTGAACCGGCAGGCCCAGCTACTCGCAATCGTTGCGGCAGCGCTCACAGTCTCGTATCCATTCTTCAAGCGCTTCATCTCGATCCCGCAGTTCATTCTCGGTGCCTCATTCGGCTGGGCGGCACCGATGGCGTTTGCCGCACAGACGGGTGGCACGCCACAACTCGCGTGGCTGGTATTCGGCACGACACTTGTCTGGGCCGTCATCTATGACACTTTCTACGCGATGGTGGATCGCGAAGACGACCGCAGGGTCGGCGTCAAATCGACGGCACTGTTGTTCGGCGACATGGACTTGTTTGTCATCGCCGGGCTGCAGCTCATCATGATCGTCGCCCTCATATTCGTCGGCCTCCGTGCCGAACTCGGCTTCTGGTACTACGCATCTGTCGTGCTGGCGACCGGGCTGATGGCCTACCACCAGTGGCTCGCGCGCGAGCGGCAACCCGCCGGGTGTTTCGCAGCATTCCAGCACAACCGCCATATCGGGCTGGTTGTGTTCGTGGGCATCGTGCTGCACTACGCGTTCAATCCCTGAAAGAAAAGGGGTCAGAACCCTTTTCTTCATGCGCGGGCGATTGCCAGCACGCTGACCTTCTCCACCCCGTGTCCCTGCAGCACGGCGGCAAGTTGCCTGCAGGTCTCCCCGGTCGTGATGACGTCGTCGACGATCAGTACGTGGCGCGACGTGATCGTGCCACGCACTGCAAACGCCTTGCGCAAGTTGCGGCGACGTTCTCTCGCGCTGAGACCTGACTGGTAGGGCGTTGCCCGCAATCGTCGCACATTGCGAACAAGCGGCAGGCCGGTCGATTTTCCCAGCAGGGCACAGATTTCCGCCGCCTGGTTGAAGCCGCGTATTCCGTGTCGCAACCAGTGCAGCGGCACCGGCAACAGCGCGTCAATATCGTCCGGCATGACGGCCAGCGTCGGCCGTAACAGCTCACTGAACGCGGGTGCGTAATAGAGCCGCCGGCGAAACTTGTACATCTTGATTGCAGCGTCGACCGGAAACTCATAGAGGAGCGGCGCCGCGATCGCGACGAACGGTGGCGGGCGGGACTGGCAGTCCGCGCAAACCACGCCCTCGGCCAGCGCTATTGCAAGCGACTGTGCGCAACCCGGGCACTGATATGTCGCTTTTGGCAGGTCAGCGGCGCAGCCGGCGCAGGTCAGGGGGTCACCGGCGACGCGGACGACGCCACAAAACACGCAGCGCCGCGGCATTAGCGCTTGCTCCAGCCCCTCGACCGACCGGCAGAACAATTGCCAGGCCGGCATCAGTATTCGTCGCGCATGCATGCCCCGATTATCGTGATTGCCGATCGTGGCAACGCACGCCAATTCTGCGTGATTGCGCCGGAAATCGTGGTAACGTTTCGCTGCAACTCTCCAACACCCTCGGCCAGCACCCGTGCAATGACTGTTACTGACGACACTTCGACGTTGCGTAGCGCCGACGTTCGACGTCGCTTCGATCATGCCGCAGACCATTTCGATGGCGCAGACTTCGTGCATCGCGTTACCCGCGACGGACTGTTCTCCCGTATCCGGCCGATGTCCGTCGAGGCGCGAGTCGTTGTCGATCTCGGATCGGCAACGGGTTCTGCCGGACGTCAGCTCGAAAAGCGTTTTCGGGGCGCCCGGGTCGTCGCCGTGGATCTGTCCAGCCGAATGCTCGGCAAGCTACGACGCAAGCGATCCTGGTTGTCGAAAATCACCGCCGTGCAAGGTGACGCGCGGGCGCTGCCGCTTGCCGACGCCAGCGTCGATGTCATTTTCGCCAACCTGCTGTTGCCATGGATCGACGCTGGCGTCGGCAAGCGGCAGCGCCCGC
>Ga0255052_10003528_pt1 | contig 10835 bp, 6 predicted proteins | sample JV7_2_21_MG_FD_188632 | JGI IMG/M metagenome (GOLD analysis project Ga0255052, IMG submission 188632) | Seawater microbial communities from Jervis Inlet, British Columbia, Canada - JV7_2_21 | ecosystem: Environmental > Aquatic > Marine > Inlet | place: Canada: British Columbia | collected...
TTTTATCAGTCGGCCGGATTTTCAAGGCAACAGATGCAACGCTATAACGAAATGTTTGGTTCATTCGGTAAAGTCGTTGCGCCACTGCCGCAGTCTTACCACCGCCTTTTCGAAGGATTTACCCTCAACATAGGGCAGCATGAATGGCTGGTGATAACCGGAAGCGGCCATTCACCGGAACATGCCTGCCTGTACTGCGCGGAGCTGAACGTGCTGATCTCCGGTGACCAGATACTGCCCACCATTTCGTCCAACGTAAGCGTGTTTCCGACCGAGCCGACCGCGAACCCGCTGGCGGGGTGGTTTGAATCGTTGCGGCGATTGCAAACGGTGCTACCCGATGACGTGCTGGTTCTGCCCGCACACGGAAAACCGTTCCGGGGCGTAAAAACGCGCCTGCAGGCATTGATCGACGAACACGAAACGGGCCTGAAGAAGCTACGGGTGCTGTGCCGGGAGCCAAAACGTGCGGTGGACGTTTTTCCTGCGCTGTTCAAGAGCAAAATTACCGACAGCAACCTCATCATGGCCACCGGTGAGGCCATCGCACATCTGAATTACCTCTTTTACGGGGGTGAACTGGAATTTGACAAGGATGATGAAGGAATCCGCTGGTACGCCAGCAGGTAGACTGTTAGTTCCAAAAATGTTGTGTATACGGGCTGAGCTTTAAAGTTCATGTGACTGGGGTCTCCCGGCGGCTTGCCTGGTTGAGTTCCCGGCTCCGCGGCCCTTCGGGCTTCCCTCACCTTCGAACCGTCTTAACGAAGTCGGCCATACAGTCCATTTCTCTCCTAACGGCCCGCCGGCTCGGCGCTACAAGGTCACCCAATCAGGCAAACCGCCGGGTGGCAGTACGCCCGAACAGCATTCAGAATGCACTGTCGCTTGGGTACGTAAAGGGCGTCGGGTAGCTGCATACGGGACCGTAATCCGTCGGGAACGGATTACCGAGCGCACATGGACGTCTCGAGCGTGTCCCGTATGCAGCTACCCGATGACCTCCCTCACGTTTCCAATGCAAGACATTTCAAACGTCATGGCAACATCGCCGTCGAATAGGATCTATTGCAATTAATCCCGGAAAAACCCTGGCTTGAGATTGAAATCACCTATCGCCATGAGGCTGGTCTGGTCAAGCCAGGTATGTAAATCACTGCTAACTTCACGATCGACCCTCAGATCATTCAATCATCCCGGACACCGAGGCTTTTCCCGGGACCAGGACATGCAACAACATGCTTGCCAGGCTGATCGCCGTGGCCAGCAGCAGCAGCCCGGTCAGTTGAGCCAGCAAATCTGCCTGCACAAGAATTGCCGTGACACCCAGTACCACGGAACTTGTGTGCAATGCGAATCCCGTCTTGATCCGACGCTGCGACAACAGGCTGCGCATCGATGGCACCGGCTCCAGGCCGACCTTCGCCGAATAGCGGTGGAACCAGACCAGAAATGGCACTATGCGGCTCAGCATGCCGTGCATGATCAAACCCGCCCAACCCCAGATCGCCAGCCAGCCGAAAAGCACCTGCCAGCGGGGGTCGGGGAGCAGCAGGGCGGCCATTGCGATGGGGGTTATCAGCAGCGCGCAGGTCAGGCCGGCTTTCCAGAACAGCAGTGAACCATCGCTACGTTTGCGTTTGCGTTGAGAAATATTGCGCAGGGTCAGCATCGGGTGCAGTAACCAGGTAACGGTTGCGGCCGGCAATGCGCTGATCGCGACCAACAGGGATGGAGATAAATGATCATTGACCCCGGCGCTAAAATACAGTGTCGCCAATGGTAAAATCAACCCGCTAAGCAACAGACCGAACAGCCAGCGCATCGTGGTCTTGCTGGCCGGTGGCGCCAGGTAAAACATCGGTATCACCTGCCAGGACACCGCCATGATCAGCCCGCCGACCCAACCAAGCAGGGCCAGCGTCAGGTGAATCTGCATCCACAGCACGCGGCCTTCTGCAAACACCCCGCCTGCATAGCCACCGCCCATCAGCACGCCGGTCAATGTGACGGCTGCCAGGCTCAGCACGGCCAGGCGCATTCCCTGGACGGTCTCGTTACGTGTGGCAGGGCGGATCAGCGCCCAGCCCAGCGGTAGCAGAAACGCCGGCAAGGCCAGTTTGAAACAGGTGAGCGCCCACGCCATCGCACTTTCAGGCCCACCCAGTAACCGCCACAGAAACCCGGCCAGTCCCGCCAGCAATAATGCCTGCACCAGGTGAGCGATACGCGTATACGGCACCGGTGTGCCGGCGACCACCGGGGTCATCTGGTACAGTGCACCGATCATCCCCATCGCCAGGACCCCGAGGGTACCGGCGTGTGTCAGCGCCAGCGCCTGGGGTAACCAGGGTGAAAGCAATGGCAGTGCTCCATACGCAATCAAAATGCACGCGGAGACAAACACGCCCAGGGGTATGGCCAGGAAAAAGCTGGCGGGAACGGATAATACCGGCGCCTGGTCCAGGCTCAGCCCGCCGCTAAGCTGCATTCAGGCAGCCCTCCAGATGAGCAGCAAAGCACTTTGATCCACTTCTTCATGAACGCACCAACTCAGACCCCGTGATTCGAGGTGTGGAAACAGGGGGGCAGGTACGTGGGGAAGGCGAGCCAGGTATCTGTCTGTTACATCCAACTGCGAGCAGGCCATTAGCACCTTCTCCATAGGTTCCGGTGCCTCAAGTTCGCGCAGATCTACGATCTCGGGTGATTTGACCCCAAGTACTTCGATATCCCAGACCCTGGCCTGCCATTCACGCACATGCACCCGGTAGCCCTGGTTTTGCAAAAATATGATGAATGCATCCAACCGTTTCGGAGCGGTCAATTTCAAAATCCCGTCATCCGGCATCCGTTCCAGTATTGGTAACATAGCCGGCAGCAGATCCTGACCAGCGAACGCGGCTGACCGGAGGTCAATAATGATGAAAGAATCTGATACAGATTTATCCACAATATGCGGGTTTTCGCTTCATTAATTGCTATGAATTGTTAAAATAGGGCATCCGTCGATACATTACCAGAGTGCCACCGCTACATCACCGGGGTTTTACAGGAGATACCCATGAAAAGCATTGATATCGAAGCCGGCCTGGCAGGCTTCTTTGCGCAGGATCATCGCGATTGTGACGCCCGGTGGGCGGATGTTGAAGAGCTGCTCGACAATGGCGATGTCGACATGGCCCGCGATGCCTGGCAGAAATATGACACCGGCGTGCGCCGACACCTGGAAATGGAGGAAGAGGTGCTGTTTCCGGCATTTGACGCCCGTAGCGGAATGGCTGGCGGTGGCCCCACGGCGGTCATGAGAATGGAACATCAACAGATGCGAGGTCTGCTGGATGTGATCAGCGAATTGATAGAATCGGGGGAAGCCGAAAACGCGCTGGATCACGGCGATACCCTGTTGATGCTGATCCAGCAGCACAACATCAAGGAAGAAGGCATGTTGTACCCAATGGCCGAGAATATGCTGGCTGATGAATGGGAGGCCTTGGCTGACCATCTTGAAAAATACCTGGCTGGAGAAACTTCCTGAGCAGATTCGGGAGATGAGTATATTGCAATGAAAGATCCTGAAATTTCCGCCGGCTATGGCGAATTGCCGGACCAGGAGGTTGCGGTTCGGGATCTGTTCGGTATCGATACAGATATGCAGGTGCCGATGTTTGCATCTGCAAACGAATATGTCCCCGAAGTGGACGAAGCCTACCGTTTCGATCCTGATACCACGCTTGCCATCCTCGCAGGTTTTTCCTTCAATGCCAGGGTGATGGTGCAGGGCTATCACGGCAGTGGCAAAACCACGCATATAGAGCAGGTGGCGGCGAGGTTGAACTGGGCTTGTGTGCGGGTCAACCTGGACAGCTACATCAGCCGTGTCGACCTGATTGGCCGTGACGCGATCGTCCTGCGTGACGGCAAGCAGATTACCGAGTTCCAACAGGGGATACTGCCCTGGTCACTACAGACGCCCACGGCGCTGGTATTTGATGAATATGATGCCGGTCGGCCCGATGTCATGTTCGTGATCCAGCGTGTGCTGGAGTCCGAAGGACGGCTGACCCTGCTCGACCAGAACCGTATCATCCGGCCACACCCGGCATTTCGCCTGTTTGCCACCAGCAATACCATCGGGCTCGGGGATACCACCGGCCTGTACCACGGTACCCAGCAGATCAACCAGGGGCAGTTGGATCGCTGGAACATCATCGCCACGTTGAATTACCTTCCCCATGATGAAGAACTGGACATCGCGCTGGCCAAGGCGCCGGGTTACCAGAACGAAGAAGGCCGGGCACTGTTGAGTAACATGGTGCAGGTCGCCAACTTGACACGGCAGGGTTTTATCAATGGTGATCTTTCCACCGTGATGTCCTTGCGGACCATTATCAACTGGTCCCGGAACGCTGAAATTTTTGGTGATGTCGGCTATGCATTCAAGGTGACTTTCGTCAACCGTTGCGATGAACTCGAGCGTCCGACCGTCGCCGAATATTACCAACGGTGTTTCGGTAACGAGTTGGCAGGCCCTGAGTGAATCTCCCCCCCTCCTGTCCATCGGTTGAGCTGTTTGAACGCTCGCTTGAGAGCACCAGCCGCGCGCTGGCTGGCGACCGGGATCTGTTGATAAATTTCAACGCCACCGACACCAATGGCGGCGACCCGCTTGCATCAATGGATTTGCCGCTAGAGGGTAGTCCCCAAGATCGAATCGCGGCCATCCGCGGCCAGTTCGACGCGCTTGGTATCAGGCCACGTTATCACGATAGCGAACTGCACCACTCGATGGCGCCGGCAGGCCCATTGTCACGCGCCATCCATGATGAACTTGAAAACTTGCGTATCGAGGCCTGCGCCTCGCTTGCCATGACCGGGGTTGCTGCAAATCTCGCGGCGGCATTTGAGCAAAGGTGCCGTATTCGGGGTCTGGATGTGCTGGATACGGATACGGCCACGCCGTTGGCCAACGCGGTCGTGCTGATGGTGCGTGCGCACCTGGTCGACAAACCGCTCCCGATCGTCGCAAGCCGCTTTATCGAACGCTGGCGGGATGAAATAGCAGCCCGTGTTGGTGATCAGATCGATAATATGCTGGCTGGGCTTTGTGCGGCTTTCAAGGACCAGGCAACGTTTGCCCGGCACTCGAGGGACCTGATCGCCGCTCTCGAACTGGTTGATGAGCCTGAGAAAGGGCCACGCGCGGAACCGGCGGAAACCTCCCCCGACGGTGACGAGGGGGAAGCAGGGTTTGACGAAGGTGGTGGTGAATGTGCCCGGGGCGAAAACGAAGGCCGGGAGAGTATCGGTGAAGACCCGGATTCAGCCGACATGGTCGATGACAGTCAGGATAATCAACAGGCCCCGCAGGGTCAGGCGGACATCGAGCCCGAACCGGGTCATTCAGAGTCAGTTATCCCATTCCCCCGGGACAAGGACCGGGACCCTGCAGCAACTTCACGCGATACGCCGGAAGGGCTGCCCGAGGAGTCCGATACCGCAGACAACCAGGCGCTTGGCACATCGGCCTATCACGCCTGGACCACCCGGTATGATGAAGTCATCCACGCCAGGGACATGCTGGGCAAGGAGCATATGATCCAGTTGCACGCCAGGCTGGAGCGGGAGTTGTCAAACCACCGGCGGGTGGCCGTGAAACTGGCCAACCGCCTGCAGAACAGCCTCAAGACATTGCAGAAAAAGGCCTGGACCTTCGACCTGGATGACGGCTTGCTGAACACCACGCGCTTGCCTCGCCTGATCATTGATCCCGCCAGTCCACTGGCTTACAAACAGGAACGGGAAAGCAGGGTCCGCGACACGGTGGTTGCTTTTCTGATCGATAATTCAGGTTCGATGCGGGGCCGTCCGATTACGTTGGCGGCCATGTTTACCAGTATCCTTGCCCAGGCGCTCGAGCGTTGTCATGTCGGAACCGAGATCCTCGGTTTTACCACCCGCCAGTGGCGCGGCGGGCAGACACGCCAATCCTGGCTTGAAGCCGGCAGACCCGGTGATCCGGGCAGGTTGAGCGATCTGCGTCACGTCATCTACAAACAGGTGGATGACCCCTGGCGCCGGGCCCGGGCATCGCTGGGCGCGATGCTTTGGCCGGAATTACTGAAAGAGAATATCGATGGTGAAGCCCTGTTATGGGCACACCGCCGTTTGACCGGCAGACCGGAGCAACGGCGCATCCTGGTGGTGATATCTGACGGGGTACCGGCCGATGACGCCACGCTGACGGCCAATGCCGCCGGTTACCTGGACACCCACTTACACCAGGTGGTCGAGTCGATAGAGACAAAATCAGCGGTGGAGATGCTCGCAATAGGCATCGGCCACGATGTCGGCACGATTTACAAACGCAGTGTGACCATTGCAGATACTGAACACCTCGGAGACGCGATGGCGCACGAGTTGGTTGAATTACTGGGTAACGTTCCCTCGACTGCGCGTCACCCGTTCGCCCAAAAAACAATACTACCCACTACAACACTGGCAGGATAACAGCATGAGCTACCAATACAGGAATATCGAACTTTCAAAAATCACCATCATCGGCGCCGGCAATATCGGTCCGGATATATGTCTTCATTTTGCCAAGGTGTTTGCCGCGGACGGTGTGAAAATGGTGCTCGTGGACATCGCAGCACAGGCATTGGAAAGTGCACAGGCGCGTATTGAGAAGAAAGTAGCCAGCGGTGTAAAGGCACGTGCTTTTCGACCAGACCTTGCTGAAAAGATGCTTGCCAGCATCAGCTACACCGGCAATTACGATGATATCGCCGGTTCCAGCCTGGTGCTCGAAGCGGCCACTGAGGACGAGGGTATCAAGGATGCCATTTTCAAACAGCTTGATACCATCTGTGATGAAAACACGATTTTTCTATCCAATTCGTCACATATGCGCCCGGAAGTGATTTTCCGCAATACCTCAAACCCCGGCCGTTGCCTGGTCGCGCATTACTTTTTTCCGGCCGAGCGTAACCCGATCGTCGAAATCGTACCGGGCGCGGATACCGACGCGACGCTGACCGCAAACCTGTTGGGTCTGTACGAGGCGATTGGTAAAGTGCCCATGGAGGTGGCCAGTTCCTACGGCTACGCGATCGATCCCATCTTCGAGGGCCTTTTTCTAAACGCGATCCTGTGTCTGCAAAAAGGCTACGGCACGGTCAAGGAAATCGACCGCGTTTCCATGGATGTCCTGGGTTGTGGGGTTGGTCCGGTTACCGCGGTCACGCTGGCAGGGGGTAACGAGATAACCGACCATGGCCTGGATGAAATGCACACACAGTTACTGCCCTGGTTCAAGTCGCCCGACCTGTTAAAGGAGCTGATCGCCAGGGGTGATCGATGGGACATCGCCAGCAAGGGCGACATGATCGAAGTCGCCGCGGACAAACGGGAACACTTGACCAACCAGGTCGTCGGTGCATTCTGTGCGCTGGCATCCTATATAGCTGATCTTGGTATCTGTGACATCAGCGACCTGGACAAAGCCTGCGAAATTGCCCTGGTCATCAAACCGCCATTTTCGATGATGAACGAAATGGGTATCGAGGTGGCTTACGAAATTGTCACGGCATGGTGCGAAGATAATCCGGGCTTTCCGCTGCCAAAAAGCCTGGCTGCTGCCCGTAAAGCCGGTGGCTGGAAGCTCTCCAACGTGACACGCAAGACGCTGGGTGATGTCGCGGTGTTGACGATAAAACGGCCCAAGGTACTCAATGCCGTTGATACGACGGTATTGGCGGAACTGCGAGATAAGTTTAGCGAAGCAGAAAATGATCCGGGTATTGCCGGCACCGTGTTGACCGGCTTCGGGGTCAAGGCGTTTGTCTCCGGGGCGGATATCAACGACCTCGCCGCCTGCAAAACTCCCCGGGCGGGTTATGCCAATTCGCAGAACTTCCAGAAAGTCTGCAATTTTGTCGAACAGTTGCGCAAACCCGTCGTGTGTGCCTGGAATGGTTTTGCTTTTGGTGGTGGTGCGGAGCTGGGTATGGCGTGCACGGCGCGTATCTGCAAGGCCGGTTTGCGTATCGCGACCTGCCAGCCCGAAGTCAACCTGGGGTTTATCCCGGGGGCAGGTGGCACCCAGCGTCTGCCGAGGCTGGTGGGTGTCAGCAAGGCAGCGGAAATTTTACGCACGGCCCGGCCAGTATCATCCAGCGAGGCGGTGGAGATCGGTTTGGCGCGGGAGCAGGTCGTAGGTGACCTGGTCGAGGCAGCCGCCACGCTGGTGAGACAGATTGCGGACGGCAGTGTAGTGATTCCCGCCATTGAAACCGGGCCGTTGACCGCTATCGGCGAACCCGAGGACCTGGACATCGGATTCCACAGCACGAAAATCGACAGCATTCTTGTCGACGCGATCTATACAGGCGCAAAAATGACGCTGGCCGAAGGGCTAGAACTCGAATCCCGATCATTTGGCAAGTGTATCGAGACAGAGGACATGTGGATCGGGCTGGATAATTTCATGACCAAAGGGGCCGCTTCCAAAGCCGAATTTGTGCATCGCTGATGAACAGGTAAATTGGCCCGCATATCCAATGTACTCAGCCAGGGCAGGGAAATAGGTCTTTTATTCTTTCGGTAAATTAGTTTACACTTAAAGTAATAATAAGAAATTATGTTTAAATTTAATGGCGGATGGTGGTATTGTCGTTGGGGCAAGCAGCACTGTACGTTCATAAATTGACAATAATTTATAGCACAACTAAATAGGTGGGCCATCATAGTGAGTAAAATCAATCAGAGTATTTTTATGCCAAAGTCTCCCCTGGCTTCGGCACTGGCGCTGGCTTTTGCCGCGGCATTTACGACCGGAACTGCGCTTGCGCAGGACGATCAGGATCAAGAATTTATGGGTCTCGAGGAAGTCATTGTAACGGCGACAAAACAGGCCGAATCATTACAGGAAGTCGGTATGGCCATCACTGCCATCAGCGACCAGGAACTGGAGCGAATGGGGGCTGTAGTTCTTCTCGACTTCGCTGTCCGGGTTCCAAACCTGGCGATGGCCTACGAGGCAGACGGCCGTTTTGATTCCAGTTCACCATCCATCCGTGGTGTTTTCGGTGTCAATACGACCGGTTTCTATTTCGACGATACGCCGGTTAATGCGTCCATGCTGCCCCGGGTAATAGACCTGGAGCGAATTGAAGTACTGCGTGGACCCCAGGGATCCCTCTACGGCGCCAAATCCATGGGTGGCACCATCCGCATGATCACCAAGCAACCGGATCTCGTAAACTCTGACCACATGGTTCACGCTTCCCTGTCTTCGGTTAAAGAAGGCGATCAGAACTGGAATTTCGATGGCGTGTTTAATTTTCCGGTGATCGAAGATAAATTTGCCATCCGCATCAACGGTTATTACGGATCGGTCTCCGGTATTTTTGATCGTGAATATCTTCCCACCTGGGAAGACTCCAGCGGCGCCTCTCACCCAAACCCCGGCCCGGCATTTGATACGAATGAAAACGTTGATGATGAGGAATATTGGGGCGGGCAAGTCGCGGCCAAATGGGCGATCACGGATACCCTGGATCTGGACCTGAGAGTGATGACGCAAAAAGTCGAGGCCGATGGATTGCCGTTTGCGGACCATGAGCCTGACAATACAACCGAACTGCGGTGGTTTGATTCGGAGGAACCCGGTACAGACGAGTGGACCATAGGCAGTGGGACCTTTAACTGGAGCACTGATGCGGGCACCCTGGTATCAACGACCTCCTGGTATACCCGAGATACCGACGAGAGCGAGGAAGAGCATACATTCCTGCACTTCTTATTAAACTTTTCTTCAGTGACAATGGGGCTACCGGTAGATACCCCGATCCACCCCATTGAAGCCGTTTTAAGCACGGTTGAGAAATACGACAGCTTTGTGCACGAAACCCGTTTCAGCAGCAGCAATGACGGTGCCTGGAACTACACGGTAGGTGTATTCTACCAGGACACGGAATGGGACCATCACTACCCGCCCTCATTCCAGCCAGGCCTCAATGATTTTGTGAATGATGTTTTTTTTGACATTATTGGGGGAGATATCAATGTAGCCCCGGGTGATATGATTTTTACAAGCAAGCGGTTGACGACGACCGAGGAATTGGCTTTCTTCGGTGAACTGACCTGGGACATCAATGATACCTGGTCCATGACCGGCGGTGGCCGTTGGTATGATACCAAGATTCACGCCACTGACGCTGCCGACGGGTTCGCCAATAGCGGCCCAAGCAGCTACGACGAGAAACAAAGTGAATCCGGCTTCAACCCCAAAGTGCTGGTACAGGCGAATCTCAACGATGACTGGAATATCTACGGCAGTGCTGCCAAGGGATTCCGGACTGGTGGTGTCAATGGAAATTTACCGCCGGGACTGTGTGGCGCAGAACTTGACGCACTGGGCATCGACCCATCAAATGCCACGACCTATGATTCCGACAGTTTGTGGAGTTATGAATTGGGCTTCAAATCCACGCTGGCTGACAACCGTGTGACGTTCAATGGTGCGGTCTTCTTTATCGATTGGACAGACGTCCAACAATTCAACCGCTTGGCTTGTGGTTTCCAATTCACAGCGAATGCCGGGGCGGCGGAGAGTACCGGTTTTGAGTTGGAACTGACATCAGTACCGACGGCAGGCTTGACCCTTACAGCTGCGGTTGGTTATACGGATGCCGAAATCACGGATGCCGGCGGTGTTGCCGGTGTGGCCGTCGGTGACAAAATACAAGGTGTTCCCGATTGGACAGGGACTATCACTGCTCAATATATGTGGCCAGCTTTCGGAGACTGGGAGGGCCTGGTCAGGACAGATG
>Ga0255052_10003529_pt1 | contig 10829 bp, 15 predicted proteins | sample JV7_2_21_MG_FD_188632 | JGI IMG/M metagenome (GOLD analysis project Ga0255052, IMG submission 188632) | Seawater microbial communities from Jervis Inlet, British Columbia, Canada - JV7_2_21 | ecosystem: Environmental > Aquatic > Marine > Inlet | place: Canada: British Columbia | collected...
CCCTGTGGTCATCGAGTATCGGCAGCGCACGGCTGAAACTGGCGTCGAATTCTGTCGGCAACGTGGCGAAGTGAACCAGGGTGGAGGTGGCGAGCGTCAGAAAGCCCGCAGCGAACACGATGATGCCGATGCTTGGCGCTCGCGTCAGGGCGCCAACGAACGGGGCGACCATCAGGGCGCCGGCACCCAGCCGCTCGACCGGTTGCGCCACACGCACGAGGTAGGTGCGAAATCGCAGCGGCGCGTAGCCTTCCTGATCCTGAATCGCGTGACCGACTTCATGGGCAGCAACTGTGATTGCCGTCAGCGAATGCCCGTCGAACTTCTCCGGTGTCAGTCGTACGGCTTTCGCCGACGGATCGTAATGATCGCCCTGGTCGGTGGTCTCGACGGCAACATTTTGCAGTCCGCGTTTGTTGAGCAGGAAACGTGCGAGTTGAGCGCCCGTGCCTGCATAACGGTCGGCAGGCTGACTGTAGTGCTCGAGCACACGTTTAACCCATATACCGGGTCCGAATACCAATGCGAGCAAGGCAACGAATAGAAGGATATAACCCACGGGGTCATCGTAGCGTGCCTTTCGCACAACGAATAGCGTATGGTCAGCGAGCCGTCACGAATAACGGGAAAAAATGATGACAGCCGATCAAGCAACCCTGTTCATCCTCCTGTTCCTCGTCTTCGTGTTCCTGATCTGGGGACGCTGGCGCTACGATCTTGTCGCTTTCATTGCCCTCTTGGCAGCTCTTCTCACCGGTATCGTGCCCGCGTCGCAGGCATTCTCCGGGTTCGGGCACCCTGCAACCGTCATCATTGCACTGGTGCTGATCGTGAGCCGCGGCTTGTCGAATTCGGGCGTCATCGAACTGATCGCACGCTATGTCGTCGACGCGTCTCGCAAACTGGCCGCCCACATCAGCGTCATGTCGGCGTTGGCGGCTGCGTTGTCGGCGGTGATGAACAACGTCGCCGCGTTGGCGTTGTTGATGCCTGTCGATCTGCAGGCGGCGAAAAAAAGCGGCCGCAGCCCGTCGTTGTCGCTGATGGCATTGTCATTCGCGTCGATCCTCGGCGGCATGATCACGCTGATCGGTACGCCACCCAACATCATTATTGCCGAGTTTCGCAATGATGCGTTCGGCGAGCCGTTCAAAATGTTTGACTTCGCGCCCGTGGGCATCGCTTGCGCGGCAGTCGGCGTTGCCTACGTGGCGCTGATCGGATGGCGGCTGTTGCCGTCCCAACGGCAGGCGGGCGACGCCGGCGATGAATTGTTCGATCTTGCCGATTACATTGCGGAAGTCCGCGTGCCTGAGGGCTCGCACATCATCGGCAAGCGCATTCGGGAACTCGATGAGCTTGCCGGGAAAAGCGATGTGGAGATCATCGGGCTGACGCGGCGTGGCAGGCGCTTGCCGGGTCTCGCCCGTATCGCGGAGATCAAGGCCGATGACATCCTGGTTATCGAAGCGAGCCCGGACAGTCTCGAGGAGGCGCTCGGATCACTGCAACTCGAGTATGTCGGCAAGTCGGAGGGGGTGCTCGACGACGGGGATCTCGAGCTGACTGAAGTCGTGGTACCCGAGTCCTCGAGGCTTGCAGGGCGGTCCGCGGTGTCTCAGCGACTCTTGTATCGCTACCGCGTCGCGCTCGTCGGCGTGTCGCGGCAGGGCAGGCGGTTTCGAGACAATGTGCGCAAGCTAGTCCTGCGCGCTGGCGATGTGCTGCTGCTGCTGGGCCCTGAAGAGCGTCTTGCCGACGTAATGACGCGGCTTCAGCTTTTGCCCCTGGCTGATCGCGGACAACGCGTCATCCAGCGCCAGAAAGTGTGGCAGGCCGTCGCGATCTTTGCAGCTGCAATCACCGCCGCCAGCACCGGGCTCGTGTATCTGCCGATAGCGCTGGGATGCGTCGTTGCCGCGTACGTGTTGCTGAATATCGTCCCGATACGCGATGTCTACAACTCGATCGAATGGCCCGTCATCGTGCTCTTGGGGTCGATGATCCCGATCGGCGGTGCGCTGCAGTCGACCGGCAGCTCCACACTGATTGTGGACGGCATCGTCAGTGTGTCTGCCGGCATGCCACCGGTGTTCGTGCTCGTGCTGTTGGTCGTGGTCACGATGACTTTGTCTGACGTGATGAATAACACAGCCACGGCTGTCATCGCGGCGCCAATTGCCGTGGAGATCGCGGCACGACTGGATGTGAACCCGGATGCGTTTCTGATGGGTGTCGCTGTCGCGGCATCGTGTGCATTTCTGACGCCCATCGGTCACAAGAACAACACGCTTATCATGGGGCCCGGCGGGTACCAGTTCGGCGATTACTGGCGCATGGGATTGCCGCTCGAGATACTGATCGTCATCGTGTCGGTCCCGATGATCCTGCTTGTCTGGCCTTTATAGGGCGTTTGCCAAGGCTCTTCAAATGCGGTGATTTATGTCAAGCGGCTGTCGCAAAATACACGACTATAGGGTCAGGAATTGACACAAACACGCTTTTTCATTATTAATGATAATTCTAAATAACTTTTATAATATATTGATAATTCATAACTTATTTACCTTTTTCAAACCCAAGAATGGTTGGCACGCGGTTTGCACTCTCTGTATCGGGATCTGCATACACGAGTGACATTCGCTTGGCACTACGGAGGCTATGATGGAGCGAGCAACCATTCAGGATTGGACACCGACCCAGGTACCGATGAAATTCGGCTTTCAGCGCGACGTCAGATATCGCGTTTACCGCGATGGCAATCGGCACTTTCAGGAAATCTGCGAATTGGACGGTTCACCGATTCACACACTCGAACTGCCCGCTGGCATGAAGCTCGATAGTGGCAGCTACGAAGTCTTGCTGCGCTACGTGCTGGTCGACGTCGTCGCAGCGTAATCTTCGACGGCAGACCATACACGCAGCAAGTTCTCGCCGAGTATCTTGCGGATGTCGGCCTCGCTGTATCCGCGGGCCAGCAGTCCTGCCACGAGATTCGGGTAACTCGACACGTCTTTGAGCCCTGTCGGCAACGAATCTCCGACGCCGTCGTAGTCCGAACCGATGCCGACATGGTCTACGCCGACCAGTGCGATCACGTGATCGAAATGGTCGAGTACGTCATCAAGTGATGCATACGGAATTGGACCGTGCTCGGCCTCCCAGACAGCCTTGAATTGCTCGCTGACTTCTTCGGCGGATAACTCTTTGTGCTCAAGCTTGAACGCATCCGACGCGGCCCAGCGGACCATCGAATAGGCCTGTGCGTCCGCCGTTATGAACGCCGAACCGAAATTGATCATGATCACGCCACCGTTCGCGGCGAGTGCCTCGATCATTTCATCGCTCATGTTTCGTTCCCAGCCGGGCGTGAAGTGCCGGGCGGAGGAGTGCGAGGCGATGACCGGTGTGGCGCTGATGTCCATGACTTGCCAGAAGGCTTCGTCGGACACATGACTGATATCCACCATTATTCCGAGGCGGTTCATCTCGCGAACGACGTCGGCGCCGAACTCGCTCAGCCCATGCCACTGCTTGTTCGGGTCATAGGACGAATCCGAAATATGATTCGAAAGGCTGTGCGTAAGCGTGATGTAACGAATGCCACGATCATAGAAATGTTGCAGATTGGCGAGATCCCCCTCGATAGGCGAGCCATTCTCCATCCCCATCGGCAGTGACACGATGCCCTGCTCGAATTGCTGGCGGACGTCGGCAGGCGAAACCGCAACCGCGAAATTCTCGGGCGATTTGGCCGCCAGATCAGCCACCAGGTCAATGAGCGCCTCGGCGGCCGCGCGCGACTTTCCTTCGGCCTCCAGTTCGGCCTCCGTGTAAATCGACATAAACGGGGCGTTGAGCCCGCCGGCGACGGCCCGCACATGGTCAAAGTCACCACCGTCCGCGGCATCCGGCTTTTCTGTGAGTCGGTAGGGCAGGTCGATGTGGGTGTCGACGACGATGCTGTTGTGAGCAATGCGAGCCGCTTCAGTGGCAAGGTCCGGAGTCGCGTCCGGTGTTTTGTCCGCCGTGGGCCCACAAGCTGCGACCGCCACGAGAGTGGCCATCGCAATCCAGAGTTTGTAAGTCATTGATCGTGTCACGGATTGCTTGAAAACGGGCGGCATTGTAACCATATTGGGCGGAACGAAGTCCATTTGCGGGCTTCCAATGAGTGACTTACGGGAGAATCTTATGAGCAGCGACAATCCTCCGGCTGATCACGTCGTCAGTGACGATAATGAAACGGGCGTTCCGATCGAGGAGAACATCAAGTCGCGCTCGACCTGGCTGCGACTGGTTTTCATGTTTGTTTTCTACGTGCTGGCATCGCTCGCCAGTGTTGTCTGTTCGGTCGTCGTGGTTTTGGGCTTTCTTTGGGTGTTGTTCACCGGAGAAAAGAACAGCCAGTTGCAGCAGGCAGGGCAGGTGATAGCCGCCTACCTCTACGAGATTATCCGCTATCTGACGTTTAACACGGACGACAAGCCGTTTCCATTCGGCAACGATTTGCCGGGCAGCAAGACCGCCGCATCAGACTGAAGCGGTTTACAGCAATTCGCGCTGGCCGGGTTGCCAGTGCGTCATCTTGACCTGTGCGGCGCCGATTCCCAGGCCGCGTACCCATTTTGCTGCGGCATCGAGCGTCACCCAGGTCTTGACCTTACCCTTGAGCGTCTCGGCGGTCACAGAGCCGTTCGGCGTCTTTGCCTCGACGTGAAATCGCGCACCGTTGGCGATGATATTGATGTTGCGGACGGCACCGGCGGACACCAGCGCCTTCAACATTCGCTCATCCATTCGATCTCCTCGAAGACAGGTCGCGTTTTTCGTAGATGGTAATACCGGACTGGTCACAGTGCCGGCGTATCAACATCTCGACCATGTTGGCGACGCTGCGATGCTCGCGTGCGGCCGCCTCGCGCACCGCGTCCTTGAGGGCAGGGTGGATGCGCAAATTGAGGGTCGAAATGCGGGTTTTCGTCATGCGATACAATATATCGCATTTGTATGCAAAATGTAACGCATTCCGCAATGGCATCGCGCGATAATGCTACGCAGACAGCGGTTTTGCGGCGGCAGCTGCGCTAGGGTGCGTCAATGACTCCGGAGTACGTCCTACAACACTGGGCGCTTTTGACGGCGAGCATTGTCGGCTCGGCTGTCGCCCTGTTCGTCGTATGGCGAGCCTGGCTGGATTCCCGGCGCGGTCGGCTCGCTGGTGCGCTGAGGCGCTTGCGGCATCGGCATTCGGAAGCGCGCCAGCAACATCAGTCCGTCGAGAAAACGGCGGCAACGCTCGCCCGCCTGCAAGCCAGGTCAGATTCAGTAAAGCCCCGTCGACTGCAGGAGGTGGCCGAAGCGGTGCAGGACGCAGAAGCGCTCCTGAAGATTGCCGCCGACCAGGTGCTGATCGCCCAGAACCATGTACGCGCGATCATCGTGGAGGAGTTCCCGCCGAAACATCACGAAGCCATGCGCAGCAAATACCTCGAGGATGGCGGGCGCGATGACAGGCCATTTTCATTCTGACGTGGCATCGAAGCGTCGCTCGCGGGTATTATTCCCCGACTCTCGCTGACAGCGTCGAAAACTCGGGGAAATCGATGGAACAGACCATATTCATGATTTGCATGTTCTTCGGCGTAGCAGCCGTGGCGTTGATCGCCTTTACGCTGTTGATGATCGCCCTGGGCCGCATCGACGTCTGAACCCGTGGAAGATATGCGTATCGCGAGCGTCAATACAGGGCGCGCGGAGTCGATAGCGCACGGCAATCGCACTTTCACGACTGGCATTTGCAAACACTCCGTTCCGGGCCCGGTTCGAATCGGGCCCTTGCTTGTCGATGGCGACACGATCTGTGACACCGAGCATCATGGTGGTGCCGATCAGGTGGTGTATGCCTACAGTTCGGATGATTACGCGTGGTGGTCGGAGCAGCTTGGCCGTGAACTCGAGCCCGGCATGTTCGGCGACAATTTGACCATCGACGGCCTGCCATCCGACATGAATGTCGGCGACAGGCTGCTCATCGGCGACGTTCTGCTGGAGGCAACGTCGCCCAGAATCCCTTGCAGCACGCTTGCGGCACAAATGCACGATTCAGGTTTCGGCATGGCGTTTCGAAAAGCGGAACGGCCCGGCATCTACTTTCGGGTGCTGAACGAGGGAAAAGTGGCGGCGGGCGACGCAGTCACCGTTGTTGAAAATCCGGCACCGATCGTGTCCATCATCGAGCTGTATCGACTCGCCTACGAATTGCACCCGAGCCGTGACCGGCTCGAACGCTACCTGGATGCGCCGCTCGCCGAGCGCGTCCGGGCCAATATCGAGAAGAAACTGGCCGCAGTTGGCGACTAAGCATTCTCTGCAGACTGCGCCTTGTCTCGCAGTGCCTGCCAGTCACCTGATCCGTTTTTACATAATCACGCTTATTCGTGGTGAAAGCCGGGCGTTGTACGGGTTTCGCGGAATAGTTATTGCCCCGGTTGACAATTCAATGGAGAGATATCAAAATGATATCAAATTGATACCGTGTGAAGTACTGAAAGGAGAGGCTCATGATTCGCGAACAGGTAAGGAAAGTGTCCTCGGGATACCTGATGCTGGTTTTGCTTGCGGTTGCGCAACTGGGACTGGCGTACGCTATTTTTGTGGCGCTCAGGGCAATGTCGATTGGAGGTCTGATTACAGCTGTGCTGCCGTCAATCATTGTTCTGATCATGTGGGCCGGCCTGTTCATGATTCACCCGAACGAGGCGAAAGTGCTGCAGCTGTTCGGCAAATACGTCGGAACCGCCCACGAACCGGGGCTCAAGTGGGCAAATCCGTTCTATGCGAAAACGGCGGTTTCTACGCGAGTGCGGAATTTCGAAAGCAGCAAACTCAAGGTCAATGACTCCAACGGCAGCCCGATCGAGATTGCAGCCGTCGTAGTCTGGAAAGTCTTTGACACGGCTGAGGCCCTGTTCGAAGTCGACGATTACGAAGAGTTCGTACAAATCCAGAGCGAGTCCGCGTTGAGAAACCTGTCGACGACGTATCCGTACGAGCCGCATGAAGGCGAGAGTTTTGCTTTGCGAAGCAATCCCGTGGAAATAGCGCAGGCCCTGCGCAAGGAAATTCAGGATCGCCTGGACCAGGCTGGCGTCACCGTCGTTGAAGCGCGTATCAGTCACCTCGCATACGCGCCCGAGATTGCCAACGCGATGCTGCGCCGGCAGCAGGCTTCCGCGATCATTGCCGCACGAAAGCTTATCGTGAAGGGTGCCGTTGGCATGGTCGACATGGCGCTCGATGAACTCAGGGAAAACCATGTCGTCGAACTCGACGAAGAGCGCAAGGCCGCCATGGTCAGCAATTTGCTGGTCGTGCTATGCGGCGAAGAGGGCGCTCAACCCGTCCTCAATACCGGTTCGCTGTACACCTGATCGGTAGCGACTGGATCGGCAAGAGCGATGGCGGCACGAAAAGCATTTGCGCTTCGAATTGACCAGAAGACGTTATCAGCTGTACAGCAATGGGCGAACGACGATCTGCGCAGTCTTAATGCGCAGATCGAGTTCGTTCTGCGCGAGAGCCTTCGCAAGGCGGGCCGATTGCCGAAGAAGAAGCACGGCAGCGACGACTAGCCAGCGTTCCGGGGTGATACGATTGCCGGCATGAAATCCCTGCTTCCCGTGCTGTCAGTGATACTCGCGCTCATCGCCGCCGGCTCGATCGCGTACATCGCCTGGGACCTGACGTCCGACAAGCCGGCCGCCCCCCCGGATCCGTCGCCACCGGACGGTGATAGCGAGTCGGATCCCGAACACTAGTGCCGCTGGCGCTTCGTCGACTCCCCGCGAGATGCATGGCGTTCGCGTCGCCCGGATGAATTCCCTTCCTTGCTTTCCTTGCGTTCATTGCTGCGCCGTTCTGTGTTGCGGGCTGGCTCGCGTTGTGTAGCCACTGGCGCCTGGCGCTCGGCGCGGCGCTGGTTGCCACTAGTGTCGTTGCGGCGAGTGTCATTACGCGGCGTCTGCCGTGGCCGGGATTCATGCGTCTGAGTTGGCCTCGACTCACGCGGCTGTACAACGTTTCGTCGTTGAGTCCGGTCTGCACTCGAATCACGACTCGATCGCGACTGTTGCAACGTACGCCTGGGCGTCGTCGCGACGGTCGATCGCTGCGACGGTGGCGATGCAATTCGTCTGTTTCGCGTGTTGGTCGAATTGGTCGTATCAGTCACATAGGTTTGTCGACGCGATGTTGACGTTCTCTGCGTGTTCCGGGTCGGCTGAGTACGCACGGTTGTGGATCGTGACTGCCGCTCCGAATAGCTCCGCTGCCGCGTGCTGTTATTGGCGTAGTAATTGCTGCGCGTAATGCGTTGATTGCTCAACCGTCGCCGGGTCTCGTGGCGCGGACGCCAGTAGTCGCCATGACTGTAGCGATGCCTGGAGACCGAGTAGTTGTTGCTCGAATAGTAATTGTTGTGAATATGGATCGACGGGCGCCGGTACCACAAGCTGTTCCAGTAGTGGTGTCCATAGTACGGGTGGCCGTGATAGCTGTGGTGCATGACGTGCACGCTGTCCGTCAGCCAACCTACGGTAAAGGCTGTGGTAACGCCCCAGAAGAATCCGTGATTGAAATTGTACGTGTCCGGGTACGGGTAGTAATAAACCGGGTATGCACGAGGGTAGTAATAATAAACCGGCCGTGGCTGATAGACGACGACACTCTCGGGCTCGTAATACGGCACGTAGATCACGTCCTCCTCGACCGGCGTAATCTCGATCGTGCCTTCATTGCGAGTGACGATCTGGTGCGAGTCGCTTTGCAAATTGCCGGCGGCATAAGCGCGATCGCGGAAGCCCTCGACTGCCGCCACGACGTCCGCCTGCTGAGCGACAACGGCCTCGCCAAGTCGCCATGTCCAGTCGAGATCCTCATTGAGAAGTTCCACGACCTCGGGATAGTTGAGAATCGCGATGATCGAGTCATCCCAGTCTTCCGAGGGTGTGAGGGAGGGGTCCTGCTCGAGGTCATCGAGGAATCGTTGCGCCTGCACGAGCTGCAACGGGTAGGTCGATGCCGGCAAAACAACGGCGAGCAGGTCATCGGGATACAGCGCGATCGGTCCGACGAGGTCCTGTACCTCGATCGTCGTCAGCAGCGGGATATCCTGATCTTCTGCCGCCGCGTCCGTATCGACGGAATCATAGCTTGCGACGGGATCTCCGTTCGCGTCGACAGGAACCTGCGCATTGGCTGGCACCGTAACGCTCAGTGCAAACAGCGAAAACAGGCTGATTGTGAGGGTGTAACGTAAGGCGTTCATACGGCCTCCCGGTCCTGCAAATGTGGACGTATTTGTCCACGTTGCAGATGAGAGTAACCGTGCCTAGCTTAACCGGCGCTTAACGTGCCAGCTTATGTTACTCGTCGTCGCCGCCGTGCCAGGAGAGAAATCTCCAGCCGTCCTCGGTGCGTACGAGAACGTCACTGAAGCGGCCATTGTTCACGTCGACATCGCCGTCGCTGTCCTTGAAAGCGCTCGTATAGAGGTAGTGTGCGACGGCCACGTCACCGTGCACGATGATCGCGAGAGGATACAATTCGTGAGCGACGACGCTACCCTGGGTCTCATTGAATCGTTCCCACATCTGGGTCGAGGACTTGTTGCGAGGTGCCGGAGAATTCTTCTGCCAGCCCGAAAATTCATCGACCAGGAAACGCTCTATCCATTTTTTGTCACCTTTCCCGACTGCCTCCCACTGTCGCTCGACGACAGACCACACATCAGCCTGGTCGTTCGCGGTTTCCTGCGCAACCACGGTGCCGGACAGGATCAGGCATACGCCAAGAGAAAAGAGCTTCAGGGTATTAACTAATTGCATCGCTCGGACCTCGATCATGCGCCAAAGGTACGGCGAGTGTAGTCGTAATAGCGTGGAGCGACAAACCGCTGCGGAGCGTGTCTACGCGGCGTCCAGACTAAGCGTCTTGAGTTCGTCGACCTGATGCGGCTGCAACGTGGTGCCGGCATCGACAGCGTACATGTCCTGCAGATCGGACACGGTCAGGTAGTCAGGGTGGTGAAGCTCGATAATCATTGCATAATCAATTGCTTGACCATCTTTTTGAAGTAACAGCCGGTAGACGTGCATGGCCACGTCGACGGCCTCCGTCAGACGCATCAACTCGGTGACGGAACTGTCGCCATCGCCGAGCCGTGCCGATGTAGAGCGTTTCCTTGTGAATTGCCCAGCCGTTGGCCTTGAAAATCGCACCGATCGAATTCCCGGCAAGTATCTGCGCGTGCCCCGAACCAATCAGCGCATTCGGTTCCTCGACGAAGCGAACAACCGCGTAGGTGCGACAAGTACGAGTATCATTCTCGTCGCTGCAAAGATTCGATCGTCGCAGCCCCGGCTCGCTGCTGAGCACATCGATACCGTAGCTGCCGAATCGCTCCTCGATTCGCTCGCTATTGAGTAATTCGGATTCGATTGCGCATGCGCTGAGTGCTGCTGCGACAACCGATAGTGGGATTTTCTCGCCGTGCATAATACTTATTGTCAGCCTGTTTCTGGCGCACAATATACGCTGGTGTTCGCATCGTAAAGGAGCGTGATCATGCGGGCGATGCTGCTGCGCTCGACCGCGAGTCTCGACGTCAATCCGGCCCCACTGGAACTCGCGCATGTGGACGACCCTGTGCCGGCCGATGCTGAGATCCTCATACGGGTCAGCGCCTGTGGAGTCTGTCACACCGAACTCGACGAAATCGAGGGCAGAACACCGCCGCCGGTATTACCCATTATTCCCGGCGGCGGTGT
>Ga0255052_10003531_pt1 | contig 10824 bp, 11 predicted proteins | sample JV7_2_21_MG_FD_188632 | JGI IMG/M metagenome (GOLD analysis project Ga0255052, IMG submission 188632) | Seawater microbial communities from Jervis Inlet, British Columbia, Canada - JV7_2_21 | ecosystem: Environmental > Aquatic > Marine > Inlet | place: Canada: British Columbia | collected...
TTGCGGGCCTTGAAAGCGTTCACATCGATGCGCCAACCCATGTCGTCGAACTTCTCGAGCCATGATCGATAGGCCACGATCGCTTTGTCAGACGGGGTCAGGACTTCCTTCGTCGCGCTCAGCGGCGTGCGCTCTGGATTCATAGTGGACAGGATCTGAATGTCCTGTCCCGCGATGACCTTGTTGCGCGCATGGATCGGTCCATTGTTCTTCGCATCGAGCAGGAAGTTGCGCATGTTCAGGAAGAAGATCTTCGTGTTGCCTGAATCGACAGGTTGCTCGAAGAAATACTGGCGGAACATCTTGTCTTCCGTGATATTGATATACGTCGGCATCATATTCGGGCCATACGTACCACCACCGGCATAGACATCGGCGCGTACCGTCTTCGTGTCACCCCATGGCGTATCGGCGTCAGGCGACGTCGCACTGCCCTTCTGCGGCAGAGGCGGCGAGTCGAACCGATGCATGAACCAGAAGCCCCAGCCCTGCCGGTGATCTTCGGTCTCATAATCGCGAACCTTGTAGGTCTCCCGATTGATGGCCGAGAAACCGTGCGTCGGGTGCACGAACTCGTTGTGCGCCGGGTCCAGACCATTTTCGATCGACCGCTCGTAGTAATACGGCACCTCGAGTATCAGGACCTCATTGGCGGCCCAGCCTTCCTGGTCGTATTCTTCGACATCGAGCAGCGGCGGCCGCGACTCTTCGGGCTCATCGCCCAAAAATGCGAACACGATCCCGTACTTCTCCTGCACCGGATACGAATCCACCTTCGCGCGCGGCGGCACCTTCGTGCCATAGCCGATCGACGGAATGTTCACACACTGTCCATCCCCGCCGAACTCCCAGCCGTGATACGGGCAGACCAGGCAGCCATTGACGATACGCGGCGAGCTGCCGCCGGACCACGCGCCACCGAGCGAGGCGCCGCGATGAGTACACGTATCGCTCAGGACGTGGGCAATACCCTCGCGGTCGCGAAACGCGACGACGTTGCAACCCAGCACCTTAACTTTCTCGGGCTGGTCGTAACCGAGATCTTCACTTCTAACTATGGGATACCAGAAATTGATATACATGATTCATCCTCACATTTTTGACTAAACACTTGCGGCCCTGCGGCCGCGCCAATGCGGACTCCGAAAATTTCTGCATGCAAGTCATTTCGCTCTTTGCGGATTTGCATGAAATACCATGCTAGCGACGCTGTGGTAACCCACCAATTCGTACTTGTACCTACCGGTATCGCGTCACGTGGGGCATGTCTGAAAGACTTACCCTGTCTGGCGTTCAGGCGGCCTATCAGGGGTAAATTTGGATACCTGGTGAGTCGATCAGCCAGGAATCTTCAGATAACAATTAGCCGGTGATGTGCCCGACAAGGGCAGGCTAAGAAAGAGTCTCGCGAATATACTGCAGTACGGCTTCACACTCCTCATTGCTGAGAACACCCAACCATGCCGGCATTACTCTTCCCTTGCCGTCCCGAATGGAATCGAGTAATTCGCTGTCCGATTTTTCCATGCGCTCGCCTTCGGCAAAGTTGGGCGTATTTGGCAGCAATGGTGCGCCGTTGAAGCCGTGGCAAGTACCGCAATACGCATCATAGATTGCCTCACCAGCGACGGTAGACGGATTGCCGGCATGGGTATTGCTGCATAATAGCGGCACGGTCATAACCGCGCTTATTACTGTCAGACCGACCCATCGCATTCAGTAGCCCTCACGCGCAATCCACCTATTCTCTGCATTTACTCAGTAGGACACTGTGCATTCTCGGAAAAGGTGCGTACATACGGGATTTCCGCGAAGGAATATATCGCCTCGATTCACCCCTGATCTCCCCATTTACGCCGAGAGTGACTACGGGTTTTCCACGATATGAAATTCGTCTCGTGTCAGCACTATTCTACTGAGGGGGTATGGGCTTCGAACAAGGGCCGCGTCAACGACGCCGCAGGGGCCAGCAACTGATATCAGGAGGAAACTATGAAGGGGTCCAGTCTCGCGGCATTCGTTATTGCCAGCATTATCCTTTGTTTCATGGGGGTACATTATACGTATTACTTGTTATTCGGCCCCCAGGAATCCGTTTTGAACGATTATTTGGAACAACAGATCAAAACTGCGGAAAGTCTGGATGAGCTGGTTGCGCAATACGAGGACTCCCTGCAGTTGGTCAAAGCGTATGAGAGTGAGCGCCCGGACATGGAAGTGCTCACGCGTTACCAGCAGCAATCTGTCGAGCCCTATGCATCAAAAATAAGGCTTGAAACCGCAATTGATGTCTGGGAGAAAAAAACCCGGGAGTATCAGCGGGTCTGGTATTCGTGGACCGCGGGATTGATCCTGTTCGTAATCGGCGCGGCAGGCTTTGTCCTTTATCGCAGCTGGATCCCTCTTTCAGTTCATATAGCGGGGCTAGGCCAGATGATCTGGTCGGCCAGCCCAACACAGATGATTGTCGGAGCGCTGGTAGAGCATGAAAGGCTTCTTGGCGCCAAGCTTCTGTTGTCGGTTTTAACCTTCGTCCTGCTGATGGCGGCCTGGTATCTGAGTGATCGAATGCAACACCGCAAGCGGTTGTCAGATGAAATGGCCGGTTAGAAAGGTATTTTCAAGTAATCTTTAAAGGGAAATTGAGGATAAAATACGCGGCCTGCTAGTCAAAGTAGTTACAGCGAAGAAAATAATATCGCCCCGATCATTGTTTTGGGTCACTTGAGCTGTAATCGCTCAGACAGGCTGTTGAAAAACCCTCAGACGGCACAATACTGCGTTAAGAATCGGCTCACAATGCTCATGTACTGGCGTGTACACTGCGCTTGTTCTCCGATTCTTGCCTTGCCTTGCGCTCGCCTGAGGCTTTTTCAACAGCCTGCAGACTTTATTTTACAGGCGCTGTAAGGTGGGTACCGAATTGATTCGCCGATACCACACGTTCGCAGCCTCTCCACGCCTTGTCTGCGGCATACCCTTTGCGGGGAATAAAGCGGACCGCAGGGAGCCATCCCTGCAAAGGGTATGCCGCAGACAAGGCCGAATCCTTGGCAAACAGTGTCGGTTCGAGGACATTGGCAATTACAGGCATGTACCAATGTTCGCGGCCCGCCTCCAACGGTGGGTTTGGGAAATCCGTGTTTCGCTTGATCGGACACTGTTGGTCTGATTAGATCTGAGTTTTCACAGATAAGGCGTTGTTGCCATAGGAATGTATTCTTCTACCGCCGTTTAGTCGGGAGGCTTTATAAGTCGAATATTCTGCCCCGTAAAATGGGTCGGTCTGCTTTCAAGCATTTCCCGGGCTTTGTTCAGGGCTTCCTGAAAGGTATCGGATCGAACGAATTCAGCAAATTCCGCTTTTGTTTTCCAATTTGAGTAAATCATCATCGAATTGGGTTGTGCTACATCCGAAAAGAGCTTCGTTTCAACGTGACCATCATGACCCTTCATCGCTTCGATTAGTTGCATTAGAGTCCTTTTAAATTCATCCGTGCGGTCAGGCTTTACATCATAGTTGAGACCAAACGTCTGCATATTTATTCTCCCCTGGCGCCTTTAACCTGTTGAAAAACTCCTGAACTCGCATTATAGCCAACATCGGAGAATTATCGCCTCGTTTTGTTATGGAAAATCTATTCCGATAATAATATCCATATTGCGCTCCATACAGCAGTTCCACTCTTTAAGGAACGGCCTGATAACGCTCGCGCGCCATTTTGTTTCAGTCTGGGCATCCAGCTCTGGCAGCATTCCTGATTCTTCCCTTTCCTGATGGTGTTCACACAAACCTTTAAAGGTTCTCTCTTTATCAAGAAAAGAAATTATTCGTCTTCTGAAATCCTTATTGGATAGCCGGCTTTTACTGAGCGAGAGCAAATCATTTTCAGTCTTGCCCATTAATTCCTGAATCTTGGCATGCTCATCTGTGTAGAGTGATGCGGGCCAATGGCCTCGATCGCCAAGTCCGTCAAGTTTGGGGATTAACTTCTTATCTTCAAATTCCATGTGCAGATGATGCAGCTCCTTAAAACAATTCAATATTTGCACGGCTGCGTCGCATCTTCCCAGAAGTACAGCTTCCTGGTGCAGGAGAAAGACGTCATCAAGCGCTTTGTGACACTGGGCAATCACTTCTGTCAACTTGGTACTGTCAGGCATTGTCATGTTGCCCATGGCGAGTTTGCGAATTCTCTTTTGGATTTCACTAAGGGGCTAGCCTGTATATTTCACCACGAATCGTGGATTGCATCTGCGAGGCGGGATCACTGAGGGTGGGCCTGGAGCGATACCCATAGCCATGGCCCGATTCAGGGCAAGCTCATGCGGTCAGGAAGCAGTCAGGGCCACGATCGGCTGACGGCAGTGTACAAACTGTATTTAGCAAGCAGCGTATCAATGCTTCATAACACGTTCAAAACCTCAATTCCTTGCCGGCCCCGCTTTGATGAAATTGTCAGGCCAGGGGTGCTTTACTCCACGGCTGTCGGTGGCGAGGTCTGTTCCATAAGCTCGTTGTTCCATTCACCTTCGACATGGATGTACGCTTTGGCATCCTTTATAAACGCCATAATGAGATTGTGATTCAGATAAACGTACAAGCCCGGTTGTGTAAACGTGTACACAGCGGCGGCCGAGCCACCAGGAACAACGTCCCACGACTCGAGGCCTTCATCTGGCCGGTTATTGAACTTCCCGTATGGCCAGACCCAGTCACCATGTCCGCCGATCAAGTGCGGCCATGACGGGTAATTTGCCTGGGAATGCAACATCAGCAGGGTCTCCCCGACTTTCGCTTCCAGGCGAATGTCCCGGGTAAGCGAGCCGGTCTTGCCGTTGAAGACTACGTGGGTCGGCACGAGGCTGTCCATGGCTTCAAGCATGGGGTCCGCCTGCTCGGCGAAATCCTTCGAACGCTTCCAGGTGCCATCCGGATTTTTCGGCACATAGTAATCCTGTTCACCGACGTAGAATGCCCGGTCGTAGCGAATCGGGTTGCCGTAGCCATCGCGCAGCCCTTCGCGCGGCAGTACAAGCAGGGCACCGTTACCGCCGGTGACCACGTGGTACGGCACCATCGCCTGACCGGGCGCGCAGTGATAAACGAACAACCCGGATTTCACGGCCCGCCAGGTCAGGACCACCTCCTGTCCCGGCTTGATCTTGGTCAATTCGCCGCCACCCAGGGCACCGGTAGAGGCGTGAAAATCCACATTGTGCAGCTGCATATTCGAGCTCGAGCCGTCGTTGACCGTAAAGCCCGCCTGCCTGGAGGCGCCGTTGTGCAGGGTGAGTTCCACCCAGTCATACTGATGAACCACCGGTACCGGACCCGGTACCGAGTTATTGAAGGCCATTTGCCACACGAATGCGTCAGGACCGATCTCTACTTCACGTTCCACGATGTCCATGCGAATCTTGATGAGTCTTGGTGGTCCGTCCGTCGTTTGCTCATGCTCCGGAAGAAAAGGCGGCGCGACCAGAGATTGCGTGACGACCTCAGCATCTGCCCGTTTAAAACTGACGATTTCAGGATCGGGGGGAATCTTCCAGCCCGATGCGCTTGTGGCAGCGTTCTTCGCGCAACCGATCATTCCGAGTGCTCCCAGAATAATTCCCAGCATGCATACAAGTGTTTTAATCCAGTGCGATTGCCGGTTCATTTCTCCTCCTCGCGTCGCCTTGACGACTGACCCCTCACGGCGTTCGCATTTTGAATAGACGAACCCCTGCCTAAGAGATCTTCACTCAAAAAAAGATAAAGCATTTGTCTGACGCATCTATTCTAAACAGAACTCGATTGGCTTCTTGTCAGTCATATGACCGATGCAATCACTTTATTTTCCAAAGCGGATAAAATAGAGTGTGAGGAAGTTGCGGTATGAGCAACAGCTTTGACGGTCCGCCCAAATCGCCGTAAGCGAATTCCAAACCCACTATATTTATACGAGCAAATTTATGCCCTTTGTCGTCACTGAAAACTGCATCAACTGCAAACACACTAATTGCGCGGATGTCTGTCCGGTAGATAGCTTCTATGAAGGCCCCAATTTTTTGGTGATCAGCCCGGAAGAGTGTATCGACTGCGCGCTCTGCCCGGCGGAATGCCCGGTGGGCGCCATTATGGAGGCCAGGGATGTTCCCAGGGATCAGAAGAAATTCATCCGGCTGAATGCGGAGCTGGCCGCCATCTGGCCAAACATCTCGGAAAAAAAGGCGCCGCCACCCGATGCAGAGGAATGGGACGGGGTGCCGGATAAGCTGAAATTACTGGAGCGATAGCGCCGCAGAATTCTCTATAAGTCGTGTGAGTTTCATTAATGGCCAAATACTATTTCTTCCTGTTTCTAATTGCCGCAGCGGGTTTTTTCTATGTTTTCCGTAAGGATCCTTGTAATCAGATGCTAAGAGCAGAGTTTTCCGAAAAGTATCCAGGCTATAAGATCCTGGATTCTGGTGCCAAGGAAGGCTCGCCGGAAAGTGTCCATTGCCATATCTACTACAATAAACCTGAGAGCGAACAGGTTTATGAGGATATATGGTTATACGAGAATTCAGGTAGCGGTTGGAATTTTTCCGCCATCATTAAGTCAGGCGAGAAAGAGTTGGTACCTTAGCACGACGTCACGAACCGGCTTCAGTATCTGCCTTTATTCTATCTGTCACCTGTCCTTGCATTTGCTGACCGTCATCGGCAAAGGCTTTTCTCGATCTTTCTATGCCATGCAGAAGAATGAGCATAATAAGCAATATGGCCGTCATACCATGAAATTCCAGGAATGAGTTACGCAAGCTCTCATTGGCAGTCGCAATGGCGGAAAAGTTGATGAAACCAAACGCGAGAACTTCATAGTCTATAAAAGCTGCCTGCAATACCCCAATAATCGGTTGTATCAATAGCAACGGATAGAAAATTACCTGAAGCAGCATAGAAGGCCTTCTCCACCACCTCGGTGGTTCGTAGAGATTGTGAGCTTTGCGCCACCACCAGCGATACAGCATCATGAGAAATATCGTAACGCCGATTCCCGAGTGAACCATGATGATGATTTGTTTTTGCTCCAGAGAAAAACTGGAAATTTTCCATCCAGACAACAAATTGAAAGCGATAAAGAAGCCGGCCACCCAGTGCAAGGTTCTGGCAACAGTGTAGTTGAACTTTTTTGACCCAGACATAAAAACACTTTTTACGCTTGCAATCAGGCCGGTGCTATACCGGTTAATACCTACCAGCCCGCAACAGAAGTTTCAGAGCCCAATGGTCGCTGACATCAATATCGGCCACCGGCATTTAAATTTGAAAACCCAGATCTCATAGGACAGACACTGCCCGATCCAGTGAAAAAAGGACTTCGTAAATCCACTATTGGAGGCAGGCCGCTGGATACTCTTTCCGCGGGAATAAAGCGGACCGCAGGGAGTCATCCCAAGGAAAGAGTATCCAGCGGCCTGCCGCGAACTCTGGTACACATGCGGAATAGCCGGCATCCGCTAACCGAAATCCTCTGCCAGGTGTTCGGTCTTGTCTGCGGCATACCCTTTGCAGGGATGGCTCCCTGCGGTCCGCTTTATTCCCTGCAAAGGGTATGCCGCAGACAAGACCTGGACAGGTCACGAGCGTTTGGCATCGGGGAACGTATGCGTTACTCGCCTTGCAGGGCCCGTAAATTAAGTCCGAGCTCTTACAAATTAATAGATCCTTTTTTCTTTTAATTGACCGCTTTTGTCGAAGTATTCCCACAGCCCATCTAATAGACCGTCTTTATAGTTCTCTCTTTTGCCTAATTGACCGTTGTCGTAGTAGAACTTCCAGGGGCCTTCTTGTTGCCCGTCTTCGTAGCTCCCTGTTTTCAACAATTGACCGTTGTCGTAGTAAGTCTCCAGAAGACCATCCAATTGACTGAGGCCATGCAATCTGCCGTGAACGTAAGCTCCTTTTTCTTTCAATTGGCCGTTCGGGTGAAATTTTTCGAAGGGCCCTAATTGCTCCCCGCCTTTATAGGTTGATCGTTCTTTTAACCGGCCAGTTTCGTAGTACCTTTCGAAAAGACCGTCTGGACGGCCACGCCTGGAACTCCCCTTGACCTTCAATTTACCGCTTTCGTGGAACATCTCCCAGGGACCTTCTCGCCTGCCGTTCCTGTAGTTCCCTTTGAATTCCAATTGGCCGTCTTCATAGAACATCTCCCAGGGGCCCTCTCGTTGCCCATCTTTGTAGTTCCCCCTGGAATCCAGCTGACTGGCTTTGGCGCCCCAGATCCACGGGCCATCCGGGAGCAAACTTAATACTCTTAACCAGAAAGGAGATTTAGTCTTCATGGCCAGTCATTCATAACTATAGAGGTGAGTCGCATCAAGTCGCTCTCTTTTGCTTCCGCTATTGAAGGACTCCGTCTTTATATAACTCGTAAGGGCCATCCAGAGCACCGTTTTTGAAGGACCCTTTGGATTTCAATCGGCCATTTTCATCGTATGACTCGTAGGGACCATTTTGCTTATCGTTTTGGTAGCTCTCCTTGACTGCTAATGTACCGTTTTCACGGTATTCCTCGAACGGTCCCTCTCGTTTCCCGTCCCTGTAATTCCCTTGGGAATTCAATTGACCGTTCGCGTGGAGGATCTCCCACGGTCCCTCTTGTTTCCCGTCCTTGTAATTCCCTCGGGATTCCAATTGACCATTTTCATGGAACTCCTCCCATAGACCATGCTTTTTCCCGCTTTTGGAGATCCCTTGGGATTGCAATTGACCGTTTTCGTAGTACGACTCGTAAGGGCCCTCTCTTTTGTCGTTTTTGTGATTTCCTTTGGATCGCAACTGACCATTCATGTAGAAGATCTGAAAGGGGCCATTCCGGTCACCGTTTACGTAATTGCCTTGAGATTTCAGCTGACCGTTTTCATAGAAGAGCTCCCAAAGACCATGGTTGCTGCCGTCTATGTAGTTCTGTCTTTCCCGCAATTGGCCGTTTTTGTGAAACCATTCTTGAAGACCATCCAATTGACCGTCTTTGTAAGTCCCCTTGAATTTCAATTGGCCGTTTTCGAAGCGCCTCTCCCATAAGCCATTTTCTATGCCATCTTTGAAGTTCCCTTTGGACTCTAATTGGCCACTTTCGCTGTATGTCTCCCAGCTACCATCCTGTTTACCGTCATTGTAGGTTCCCTTGCATCTTAATTGGCCATTCTTGTAGTACGACTCGTAGGGACCGTCCGAGCGAACTTCCTTGAAGAGAGATTTGAACCACGAAAAGATATTCATCTTCATCTCGTTTGACTAATACCGCCCAATAAGTTTCGCTGATTGTCATCCGCTTTCGGGATGTCTCCATTAGGATATACGAAAGCGAACACGCAGGTCGCCACGGGGTCCTGGCCAGCCGCATGGATTAATTAGCTTTTAATGTCATACCAGACCGTTGCTAATGCCGTTATAAGTATTACTACTTACTGTCGGATCGGACCTACGCGCTAATACTTATATACACAAATCGTAGCGGCCTGTAGCTTTCTACGTGTCTAAACGTCGAGGAATCGTTCGGGGGCACGATGCTAAAAGCCAGTTCTTACATGTCGGATGATTTGCGCCCGGTTATCGTCACTGGAGGCGACGGCACCGTCATTGCCCAGAACAAGCCGGCCCGACGCGTGTTGGGGCCTGGAACGGGAAAACATTGCTGGGATGTAATGGGCAAAATGGACGGCGCCAAAAGGCTGCCGTGTCGCCGTGGGTGCGCACTCGAGCTATTAGCCTCCGGGATGGAGCATTCCCAGGACGCTCAGTTCAAACTGGGTGGCACTCTCCATCACCTCAGCTGTACCCCCAGCAATGGGGTAGTGGTCTGCATGCTGAGTCCCATGAACAACGAGAATAGCGGGTCGGGGAGATTCTTACAGTCTCTGAGTCCCCGGGAACGAGAGATTCTACTGTTGCTTGCCGACGGCGAGACGACGTCTTCTGCGGCAGACCGCCTGGGTGTCGGTGAGTCTACGGTTCGCACCCACGTCGAAAGAATGCGCAGCAAACTCTGCGTCAATACGCGCGCAGCTGTGGTTGCGGAAGGTTTCCGACTCGGGTACCTGGACTGATGTCCCCGTTATCTCCTTCTCTTTATAAGCTGCTTCCTTTCAGGTTGGGACCGGAAGAGAAGCGGTCCAGGTCATATTTTGTAACAAATGCGGCTGATGTCCGTCATATGACTGACAGGGGATTTATCGAATTCTGATAAAAATAGAGATGTTTGTAAGCGAACCTTATCGGCGCATGGTGCGGCCGTCCAATTTAAGGAGTCGAAAATGAGTACTTCGAACCAAACGAACCTAGCTCTATGGCTAGTCAACAAGAAAAACTGGTTAACACATTTTCTGATTGTGGCCGCGATAAGTATCTCTGGTCTAATTTATCTGGGTGGAGCGACGTATATGGGCGCTCCGCCGTTGGTGGATTTCGTATCATCCTCCACCGGCGAAACAGTGCTTTCCCTGAAACAAATCACTCGTGGCAAAGAACTGTTCCACATCAGGGGCCTGATGAGTTGGGGCTCCTTCTGGGGTGATGGAGCGGAACGCGGACCGGATTTCACGGCCGATGCCCTGCACCGAACTGTTCTCGGGATGCGGGAGCATTATTTACAGGAACTGAAAAGTCGTGCCGGGGCGCTGTCCGAATATGATGCGGATGCGGTTGCGGCGCGGGTCAAACGAGAGGTTCATAACAACACTTACGATGAGGAAGCCGGGGTCATTCGCCTAAATGATGCCCAGATTTCGGCATTCCAGGATTTGTACGATCATTACACGAAGATGTTTACCGATCCTACGTTC
>Ga0255052_10003536_pt1 | contig 10805 bp, 8 predicted proteins | sample JV7_2_21_MG_FD_188632 | JGI IMG/M metagenome (GOLD analysis project Ga0255052, IMG submission 188632) | Seawater microbial communities from Jervis Inlet, British Columbia, Canada - JV7_2_21 | ecosystem: Environmental > Aquatic > Marine > Inlet | place: Canada: British Columbia | collected...
GATGCGCTCTCTGTCGACCCGCTTGCGCAAGTACGGATCGCGCTCGCCGGCGACACGCTGTCGCGTCCATTCGTCACCGAGACGGTAGTAGCAGTCACCCTCGGCACACCCGGCCAGCATCACGCCATCTGCAAGATCCCGCGACAACGCGAAGTCGATGAACGAAGGCGGCAGCATCGCCAGGCATGGCATTGTGAGTACCTGTGCATCATCAGCCAGCACGTCGGGATTGGATCGCTCACAGGCAAATACGACGACACGGGGACCCCCTTCAAAACGTCCGGATGCCTCGATCAGGCGTTCGCGCAGCCCGGCGATCGGTTGCCGCGGTAGCTCGATACCCGGAACGACGGCCTGCGCACGCCGGAACGGAGTCGCGGTCGGACAGGCGCCAACGCAGATACCACAGCTCATGCAATTGCTGTCGCTGACAACTGCCTCGAGATCGAAGGCCTTGCCGTCACTGCGAGGCTGCATCGATATGGCGCTAAACGGGCAATCCTCGAAGCACCGCGCACAACCGTTGCAGTTGTCCAGGTTCACTACCGCGATCGGTACAGGCCTGGCCGGTGGCATCCAGGGCAGCAGCGCCAGCAGCAGCATGAATGCTCCGAGTATGAGCCACAGCTGGCCGCCGGGAATGATGTCCATCAAAGGGTAGGCCGCCAGGTAGTACCAGTCGAAATTGACGGTCGCCGGTACGATGTCCAGATTCGCCGGGGCCTGGCTCAGGGCCGGGAAGACCAGTGAGGCAATGACAAGCGTTACCGCAGTACCGATGGCGAGCGATTTCGGCGGATTTACCTTCGCTCTCGCATGGCGCTGAATATGCACCCACATCAGCAACAGCATGAACAGCGGTCCAAAGATATGGATGAACACCATCAGCGTAAAAAAGCGGTCGCCAAGCGTCGTGCTGTTCAGGAAGTTGTTGGCGATGGGTTCGGCGAAGATGGGCAGTGCATCGAGCCACTCGGCCGTGGCAATCGCGATGTACTGCGCCAGCTGGTCCCAGACGAGCCAGTAACCGCTGATACCACAAATGTAGATGAAGGCGAGCACTGGAACGCCGGTCAGCCAGGCGAAGAAGCGCTTGCCACGCAGCCGATCGAGTGAAAACTCGCGCAGGATATGCACCACGACGACGATCACCAGCGCATCCGAAGCATAGCGATGCAGGCTGCGCATGACCCCTGCAGCAAACCACTGGTCGTGCGTCATGTACTCGACCGACTCGTAGGCGTTGGTAATACCGGTGTCGAAAAAGATATACAGGTAGACACCGGTGCCGGCGACGATCCAGAAGAAATACCAGCCGAGTGCACCGAGGCATGCGAGCGGGTTGTTCTGCCTGCCGAACGCGAGATCGAAGACGGCCTCAGCTCGTGCGAACAGGAAGCGCATAGCAGCTTTCAGCCAGCTCATTGTTGCGTTCTCAACGCTTGCGCTTCCATTCAAGTACGACGAATACCGCGATGGCACCGAGGCAGAGAGTGCCGACGAGAATTGTCATGAAAATCGAATAATCAAAGCGGTAACGGCCGGTGTTGGGATCGTACACTGTACAGAATAATTTGAACGAATCGACCCAGTGATCGACCAGCCCGGCACTTCGGGGCGTATTGAACACGAGTTCCTTGAGGGGCTCGACGAACGCAGGTGCATTGAAGTCCTCGCCGTACACCTGCCGGTATATGACCCCGTCCGCATCGACGATTGTCGTCTGTGAAAGGTGGTCGAATCCTTTCGCGCTGGCAAAGAATTGAAACCCGACATTGGTACTGAGCGCCATGATCGACGCGGAATCGCCGCTCAGGAAGTGCCAGCCATTGACGTCGATGCCATGGCCTGACGCAAATATGCGCATGCGTTCCGGTGTGTCGACCTGCCAGTCAAAGCCAACCGTGATCACCGAAAACGAATCGTCACCCAGGGCTTCCCGCGCGATTGCGACAGTCTCTTTGACGTTGCGCGTGATCAAAGGGCAGATGTGATGGCAGCTCGTATAAATGAGACTGATGACAAGCGGCTTGCCGCGTAGATCCTGCAACCGAAATGACTGCCCGTCGATGTCTCTGAACGTCAGGTCGTCGAGAGTGACGCCGATTGCGGCCTGGCTGATCGCCAGTGCCTCTTCGCGGTCGTATTCCTGTGCGATTGTGACTGGAACTGAGGCCGTCAGGCCAACTGACAGCGCAATGGCTGCGAAAAGGGTACTGCGCGACATGATCTAGTGGTCCAACAAGGTTGTATTGATGGGTTCAGCCAGTTTCGAAGCGGTTGACCGCTAGCCCAGTATCAGCCTGTCGAGAATTGCGCCGGTGAGCAGCAGGCCAAGCTGGACGATAGAGGCCGCAAATGTCCGCCACGCGTTCGGCACGCTGGGATCTGCCTGGAATACCAAGCTTGCGTACACAAAAAAACTACCGCCGGCGACAGCACCGAACAGGTAGATCCAGCTCATGCCATACCACAGCGGTACGATCGACAGGGCAACGAGAACGACTGCGTGCGCGAGGATGACGCTCGTCGAAGTGCGGTCGCTGACGATCACCGGCAGCATTGGTACCCTGGCTGCGGCATAGTCCGACTTGCAAGCGTAAGCGAGCGCCCAGAAATGGGGCGGCGTCCATAGAAACAGCACGATCGCAAGAATGACCGGCGCCGGACTCAGGCTGGCGCCCATGGCGGCGGCTCCCGCCATTACAGCAAAGCTGCCCGCGAGCCCGCCGATGACGATATTGAGCCAGGTCGAGCGCTTCAACCAGACCGTGTAGACGACGCCGTAGGTAAATGCACCAAGGAACAGGTAAACCGCTGCGAGCCAGTTGGTCACGAGCGCTGCCGCCGTCACGGCGATCAGCAGTGTGAGCACGATTGCGCTTAACCAGGCCGCGCCTGCGTGAAACCGGCCTGTCACGAATGGCCGCTCCCGGGTGCGCTGCATGTGAGCGTCAAGATCGCGTTCGTAGTACTGATTGAAGGCACCTGCGGCCGCGGACGACAGCAGTGTGGCGAGGCCAAGGACAATCAGTTGCCACGCGCTGAGCCCTTCACCGGGGCTGACGGCAACGCCGGCGAATGCGCACGCCATGATGAGTACGCCAAGGCGCACTTTCGCCGTGTGATAGATGAGTTTCAGGGTGGCGGCTGTTTTCATAAATCAGAGCCTGGCAGTGCGATGAAAAGGGCTCAGGCGAGCGTGAGACAAGGCGCAGACGGCCAGGAAGGCGCAGTGTACACGATTGGTACATGAGCATTTCGAGGCCGTTTGCAATGTCGTATCACGCCGTCTGAGGTTTTTTCATAGTGCTGCTAACTCATTGGCCAGATTTCAGAGAGATACTTCCAGTTGACGAAATAGTAGAGCACGAAGGCGATAAAGAATATGCCTACGAGCATCGCTGTGCCCGGTATGCGCAGGTGCTCGGAACTACCGTATTCGCTTACGGCCACCGCGGACGGTGGAACCTCGGGATAGGACGGCTTCTCATCGTCGGCGAGCTTCTTGCCGAAAAATACGGAGCCGACGACTACAACGACAAACATGAGGCCACCGACAGCTGCCATGATGGCGAAAATTCCGTTCAGTCCCATCATCAGGAATGCGGCGGATGGGTAATCGAATGGCAATACAGCGTCCGCAAACGTCATGTCCCAGTGGCGCCGCGACACGCCCAGCGTTCCTGCACCCATCATGAAGACCGATATCCCGGCAACGCCGATGCCGAAGACATACGGTTGCCACATCGCGAGTTTCTTCATCATCAACTCACGCCGGAATATCAGTGGTACGAGTATGTAAGTGATGGCCATGAACGCCAGCGTGGTACCTGCAACCACGGTGCCGTGGAAATGACCAGGCACATACAGCGTGTTGTGCATGATGAGGTTGATCTGCTCGGTTCCCATCACGACACCGGAAATGCCGCCGATGAAGCCGAAAAACACGAGCGACATGAACATGCCGGCGAAAGCCGGATTACTCCAGGGCGCTTTGCGCAGCCACTCGAACATGCCCTTGGTGAGCCCACGGCTGCGTTGCGCCACCTCGATGGATCCCGGCACCGTCAGACCATGCACCATGCTGCCGAGGACGGCGAGATACATCGCATAGCTCGTGTTGAAGATCTTCCACTCCGCGCTCAGGCCCGGTTCGACGAGCAAGTGATGCGCGCTCGCGAGTTGCAGGAACAGGATGTACATCAGGAATGCCATGCGGCTGACTTTCTCCGACAGCGGCTTGGCGCCGAACACCATCGCGGCGATCGCGTACCACACCGCGACATGCGCAGCCACATTGATCTGTTGCGATGAGTGACCCATGGCCCACCAGATGGTCTTGTAGACCAGGGGATCGATGTGACTGACGAGGTCCAGCGACCACAGCCACGTCGGGATGAGAATGATCGCGCCGGAGGCGATCGTGAATACTCCGATGATTGCGGCCGTTAGCGCGCCGAAGGTAACGAGCGGTATCGACCCCTCGTAGGTCTTCTCTGCCTTCGCCACGACCAGGGTGCCGAAGAATACGCCACAGCCGATGAGTGCGCCGACCGCAAACAGGATGAGGCCCAGGTAAAACGAGGGTTCGGCTTGCATCGGTACGTACGACGTAAACATGACGCTCGACTGGCCTCGCAGCACTGCGACGTTCGTGATGACGGCGCCTACGAGCATCAGGCCAAAGCCAGTCCACGCCCAGCGTGGCCCGGCCAGCCGCGAGTTCAACAATATGGCCGAGGCAAAATACAACACCGCCATCTCGAAGAAGAGGATCCAGACCAGCAGCACATCGAAACCGTGCGCCGTCAGTGCCAGGTAGAACCAGTCCGCCGGGAGAAAATGAACGGCCGGCCAGCGGGTAAGTGCCACCAGCAGTCCAAACAGGCCGCCAACAGCAAGAAATACGACCGCAACGACTGCGTTCGCCTTGATGAGATTTTGTGCGTTGCGATCAACCTTGAGGCCGGTTGTCGGACAGACACGAAATTCTGCAGATTTTGCCATGACTATGTCCCCCTCAATCGACCACGTAGATCTTGCCGACCATCATGTGGTGACCGATCCCGCAAAATTCATTACATACAACGCCGAATTCACCCGCCTGATTGGGTTTCATGGTGAAAACCATGTCGTAGCCGGGATGTACCTGCGTGTTGATGTTGACCGGCTGCAGTGAGAAGCCATGCTGGTAATCCATCGATGACAGGTGAAAGCGATAACTCTGGTCTTTTTCCAGTTCGAGGATCGGCCACCATTGCCACAACCGGGCAAGCAGGTACACGTCACTGCCCGGAGGCGGACGCACGACCGGAAAACCGCTCTCGTCCCGGACCGTGTAATTGTCGATCATTTCCTGGGTATGCTCGGCGAATCGTTCCGGCTTGATCTTGTAGGCTTCGCTGGAAAGATTTTGCTCGCCGGCGCCGTGCCAATAGATCATCATGAAGAACATCGTGAGGCCCCACAGGAAGGCGATCACGATCCATATGAGTTCGATCCTGGCGATCGGTTCTTTCCACCAGTTTCGCTCGCTCGGTGGTGTTATAGCCATCGGCCTGACCCCCCTTTAGTCCGCGATTGGAATCTGGGTGATTTCCATGATTCCCCAAATGATGTAGAAGACAGCCGGAACGGCGATGCCGAGGAACAACAGCAGGAACGGATTGTCGAGTACCCGCTGCATCAGTGGTATCGGTTCCGGAGAAGATGAATCCGCAGACGACGTGTCCACGCTATTATCATTATCGGACATCTGTTTCCCCCCCCCCAGTTAAAACCCGGGTTATCGTTACGCTAACTAAGCATAGTTGGCAGTTATATCAGGGTTTACCCGTATAGACGCGAATCAGCCAGAAACTGGTAATCGCGAGCGTCATTAGTATGGCAAAAAAAATCAGCGAACGGTGTGCCAGGCGTTTGCCGACGACCACTTCGATGCGGACCAGGGCCCAGTCTGACACCAGGTACAGGACAATGGCAACGAGCGTAAAGTAGATAGCCTCCATTTGCGCAGATTAGCAGCTCGTCCGAGACAGGGCACTTGTGAATCTACTTTAAGTTGGGATTACAAATTCGGATTCGGTAATAAGGTCGTCGAACGACCGCAATTAGTTTCATTCGAAAAAGTTGCAATTACACAGGCGCGGCATAGAGTCGATGATGAGGCGATAGCCTCGCGCCAGCAAGTTCGCTTGTTGACAACCGCCCTGCTTAAGAGGTCCGAGCCTTGGCCAGTGTCGGGGGCGGTGGACGCAAAAGGCGGAACCTGCCGGGAGAGTGGCGAGTGAGAGCTCGCTGAAGGAACGGAAGGAACGCGTAAGGTGGAACTCGGAAAAGAAACCTGAGTGTTACGCCGGGTAGCCCGATATCAAGAACGTAATCGGGTCCGAATTTGGAAAGCAGGCCGCAAGGCAGGCAGACCGGGTGAGGAGAAGAATACGCGACAAAGCAGAACTATCCATGCGTCCTCTAACTAATGAAAGCGGCCCTCGGGCCGCTTTTTTTTATGGCAGGTCGTCGACACCGTCGCGGCATCACGCTAGACATCGTCTAAATGAATTGCGAGACTGTTTCCGCGTCGCGCGACTCGCTCGCGGCAAAAAAACAAGGAATACGCCGATGCTTCGTTTCTGGATCGCCACACTGGCTCTGTTTGTAACTCTATTTGCTAATGCGGGCAGCGCCCTGGCCGACTCGTCCACGCTCGATCGAATTGCCAAGACCGGTGAATTCCGCATCGGCTACGTGCCTGACGCGCCGCCGCTGTCATTTGTCGATGACAATGGCGACGTAACTGGCTACTCCATCGATCTCTGTCGTCACATAGCATCGACGATTCGCTTCGAACTCGGTCTCGAGAAACTCGATGTGGTCTACAAACCACTGGTCGGCATCGAGCATCGAATCGGTGCAATCGAGAAAGGGGAGGTGGATATAGAGTGCGGTACGACGACTGTGACCTTGTCGAGGCGCGAGAGAGTCGATTTCACGCTGATGACCTTTATCACCGGAAGTGCCGTGCTGTCACGCAAAAGCAGCCCGATTGGAACGATTGACGAACTGGACAAATCACGTATCGCGGTGGTTCCCGGGACAACGACCGAGGACGTCCTGCGCAGGGTGGCGGAGGTCAATGACTTCCGGGTCAAACTGGTGGCGGTGGAGACCTACGACGACGGCATGGCGCTGCTCAACAAGGGCAAGGTCGACGGCTACGCGTCCGATCGCGCGATGTTGATCGGGCAGGTGTTCCGCGATGCGAATGTGGCCAATGACTACACAATGACTCGCGGCGCACTGTCGTTCGAGCCGTACGCCTTCATGATTCCTCGCGGTGACACGGACTTCAGGCTCGCGGCCGACCGGGCGCTGGCGTCGTTGTTTCGGACGGCGCGCATTCGCCGCATTTACCAGAACTGGTTCGGGCGCTACGGCGAACCGTTATCGCCGATCGTTGAGGCGATGTACCAGTTTCAGGCGGTCGGGGAATAAGTTAAGCCCGAAAACGCGAGGTCACGTCGGATTTAGCGTCAACAAAAGCTTTAATTGCGGGTGACGGACCTGCGTCACGCTCTTGCGGCGCCAACTATGGCACAAAGTGCAGTAGACCCAATCTAATGGAGACGGTCATGAAAACTGCGCTTGGGCTTTTCATTCTGGCACTGCCATTACTGGCTGGCGCCGACGTTGTCGTACCGGTCGACGAGGTCGGTACGTACGTCAAGATTCGCAAAGCACCGGATGCTGGTGCCGAGGCCGTGAGCCGTTTGCACAAAAGCAAACCGCGGCAGCTCGTGGAGACTATGCCGGGCTGGCACGGGGTCGAACTCGATGATGGGTCGACCGGCTATGTCAGCTCGGACTGGTCGGTGGTCATCGAAGACGCCGAGGCAGGTGTCGAAGTGGTCGCTGCCGATGACGTGACCGAACCCGAAGAGACCGAGGCGCCGGCTGCCGACGAGACGGCATCGGACGAAGAACCGCAAGTGGAAGAAGCGCTCGCCGACGAGGCGGTAGCTGACGTTGCCGAAGAGATGCCCGAGCCCGAGGCAGTCGCGGACGACGTTCCGCCGCAAGCCGAGCCCGCTCCCGCAGAACCGGAGCCAGCGCCCGAGGAGTCCGCTCCCGAACCTGCAGCCGTCGCCGAATTCGAATCCGCACCAGCAACCTCGATGGTTGTCGCTGCGCCCGGCCCGCAAGGGCCGCCGGGGCCACCCGGACCGCCCGGACCATCAGGACCGCCAGGGCCGCCAGGGTCGGCAGCTTCGTCGGGATCGGCCAGTGAGGCCGAGCTAAGGGGCGCCGAGAATTTCCTCGTGAAATTCAGGAAACCGACGGTCGGCGGCACCTCGCAGATCTGGGACGATGGCAACTTCGTTGGCATTGGTACGACCGCGCCGAAACAACGCCTCGAGGTCAACGGCAGTATTCAGATTCATGAGCAGAATAGCAGTGTCGCCGGACTGATGATCACGCAATCATCCGGAGATACCGGCTATATCCTGCACAATCGCGCCAGTACGCTGACCATCGGGGCCGGCTCTATCGATCGCATCACGATCGACCGCGAAGGCAACGTCGGTTTCGGTGTAGAAAGACCCACACATCCCGTGCAGATGGCGAGCGGCGCCTACGTTTCCGCGGGCGGAGTCTGGACCAACAGTTCGTCGCGCGAACGCAAGAAAAACATCGAATCACTGACGGTTGAGGAGGCGCTTGCAGCACTTGCGCAACTCGAACCCGTTCAATTCAACTACCGGAATGACGATACTGAATCCTACGTAGGATTTATCGCCGAAGACGTGCCCGCACTCGTTGCCAGCAGCGATCGCCAGAGTCTTAGCACAATGGACATCGTCGCTGTACTGACGAAAGTCATTCAGGCGCAGCAGGCGCAGATCGAAGAACTCGAAAAGCGCCTCGACAACTAGGGAGCGGACTGCGCGTTTGCGATGTATCTGTCAACCACGTCGTCCAGCAGCGTTAGCGGAACAGCGCCGTTCGATAGCACCGCGCGATGAAATGCCTTGAGGTCGAATTGAGCGCCCAGCACATCCATGGCGCGTTGCCGTTCCTCGAGAATCGTGAGCATGCCAATCATGTACGCCGTCGCCTGACCGGGCCAGACGCTGTAGCGCCCGGCCGCACCCTGTGATGGACCAATCGCTGCGCCAATATTTTCCTGGTTGAACGCCGTGGCCTGGTCAAATGACCAGCCCAGACTGTGGATGCCGGTATCCATGACGAGTCGCGCAGCGCGCAGTGCTTCGAACTGCAAGCGGCCGAGCTCGCCATAGAGGTCGTTTTCATACCAGTTCAGTTCGTGGGCGAGGCGTTCGGCATACAGCGCCCAACCCTCGACGAAGCCCGTAAAACCCACGATCTTGCGAAACGCCGGCACGTCCTGCTCCATTGCGATCGCGATCTGAGTGTGATGCCCCGGTATCGATTCGTGGTAGGTCAGCGACGGCATCGAGAAATATGCCTGATCCGTCGTGGTGCCGGCGTAAAAGGCACCGGGTCGCGTGCCATCGAACGAGGGTCCGATGTAAAAACCGCCGAAGGGATCGGGCAATACGACCACGTTTGCCGACGGGAAGATGTCGAAGGCCTCACCGAGTCGCGTCTGTGCGTCTGCGATGATCGCCTCGTACGTCGGTTTCACGTCAGGGGCCGGAATGATGCCGCCGTCTTTTGCGACGCGGGCGAACAATTGCTCCAGTGTTTCGTCTTGCGGATAGTTGAGTTGATCGAAGATCAGACGCATCTCTGCATGCAGGCGCGCCAGCTCGTCGAGGCCAAGTTGATGAATCTCGGCAGGCGTCATATCCGAGGTTGAATGGTGGCGTAGCGCATAAGCATAGTATTCGCTGCCGCGCGAATACTGGCGAACGCCGATGATGGGCGGCGCATTATTGAGGAGCAGTTGCAGCTGGGCCCGCAGTTGCAGATACCCACGCGTCACGTCACCGGCAGTCGCCGTACGTGCCCGTGCGATCAGGTCGTCGCGAACAGTGGCGCTTAGCCCCGGAATCGATTGCACCCTGTCGACGAAGCTCGTGAAATACGGGTTGTTGTCGACGCTGCTGTCCGCGATTGCGTTCACCCGGTTGAGCGCGACATTCAGCGATAGTGCCGGTTCGACGATTCCCGCACCGCGTTGCCGCACGAGGTGACCGACGAGTTGTGCGAATTTTTCGTCCACGGCCCGCAACCGCGTGATGTAGTCCTCGGCATCCTGCTCGGATGCGAGCGGGTGAATGTCCGTGAAAAACCGCTCCGTGCTGCGCTGTATGCTGAAGCCCATATAAGTCGCAGGAAAGTCGTAGTAAATGAACTCGAGCCGGTCCACGGCGTCCTGCAGGTAGTACTCGTAAATGTCGTAGTCGAGTTGATCGTCCGTGGTCAGAGCGCTGCGGTCGTAGCCAAGCAAGGCATCGAGAACGACCTGGAACATCGCGAACGTCTCGCGTTGATAGTCGTCGGACAGATCATTCAGGCCGACATCGTCCAGTGGAAAGGTGGCCTCGAGCGCTTCCCAGACAACATCCTCCGGGCTACGTGTGATCAAGGCATCGAAAGACCGGAAATAGTACTCATCGAGCGTGAGTCCCTGCAGGTCCTGTGCAAGCTGTTCCGACGCAGTGGGCGGCGGTGGAGGAGGGGGCGGCGGTAGCGGTGGCGCAGCGCCGCCTCCGCTGCCTCCGCCGCAGGAAGCGAGAAACAATACGACAATCGCGAGCAGCGCTTTTCTCATCAGGTATCCCCGGTTTATTGTTTTTGTGCTGTCTTCGTCTGCT
>Ga0255052_10003537_pt1 | contig 10805 bp, 7 predicted proteins | sample JV7_2_21_MG_FD_188632 | JGI IMG/M metagenome (GOLD analysis project Ga0255052, IMG submission 188632) | Seawater microbial communities from Jervis Inlet, British Columbia, Canada - JV7_2_21 | ecosystem: Environmental > Aquatic > Marine > Inlet | place: Canada: British Columbia | collected...
CCGAAAGCCCTCCGCAGCTCTTTCCAGACACCTTCATCTTGCCGCGCGCTCAGTCCAATACGGTTTCACCCATCGGCTGCGCGACGGGAAAAACCATATCTATTAACAGTAAAACTCGTCAATACCGCAATTGGGAAGAGTGAATTTTGAATGGTGAAGAGTGAAAGTCAGGCATTGGCTTTTGTCTTTTTAATGATAGTGGTCAGGATAGCGATCAGTTGATTGGCTTCGTCGATTAAATCGGCCAGTTGGTCTTTCGGTGTGATATCAGTCGCCACGAACAGTCGTAGCCAGTAGTGAGTCTCACGGGCCTCTTTGCAGGCGATGGAGTATTTCGACACAAAATCCGCCTTGCTTTGGCTGGCGTGCCCCTCCTCGATGTTTGCACCGATGGAAGTGCCTGATCGCAACAACTGCCTGGCCAGCGTTCGCGATACTCCAGGTGATTTATCCAGAGTTCGACATAGGCTTACCACCCGCACAGCAAGCTGAAACGTCCTTTCCATGAGATCATTTTTCACAATTCACTCTTCTCCATTCTCCCTTTCTCGATGATCTATACGCATACCGTCCAAAGCCGAACGATCAAAGAGACGAAGAGCCCTTTGGATTTCTAAGCTGACAACTGAACGCTAAACACTGATCACCTCTCTCTTCACTCTTCATAATTCACCCTTCATCCTTTCGCGGCCTACGGCCGCCCAGACTCCGTCCCCGTCGGGCGCAGCATCAGGCCATGAGATGTTGCTCCCAATGGACCTTTTGCCTGATTTCGTGCTACCTCTTTGCTTAGTAATCCGAAAAGGGCACATGTTCGCGGCAACGATGCCTCTCTATTAACTCACGATGGAGATCCTGATTCCGAACATTGCTCTGCAACAAATACACGTAAACCAAAGTGATTCGTAACAAACATTTCTCAGTTTTTTGGGGAGTTTTTTCGGGGGGCTTGGTTCACCAATTCTTGCCTTTTGGTGATCCCGGTGTTTCGAGGGCTCGATCTGGGCTGTAACAGGCTCTAAATGGCAAGAGATGAAGGAATTGAGTCTGATGCGTCGAACATTCGCTTAGACTATATGGATTTCTATCCGATCGAGGAGTACTGATGATTATTCAAATGCCCATTAGCTTTGTAGCTTTCTTGGCAAAATGGCCCCAGCCACCATTACGCTTCATCAAAGCGCTTACGCCCTCTTTGTAATAAGTATGAGCCTTATCTTTTTCCTGCAGATGCCAGTGTGACATGGCCATGAGAAAATAGTCAGATGGACGGGCATGGGGGCTGTTTACGTTCTCGGTTAATACCTGGATCGCTTTATACCAGTCCTTCTTGTGATAGTGAACCTGTGCCATAACGGATATGGCTCGCCGGCGTCTGTCTGGAGGCATGGTTCTTTCTATCGCCCGTTGGGCTAGTTCAATGGTTTTTTCCGGATGACCCGGCAAGTCTAAGCGAACCATCAATTCCGCGATGCCCAGGCGTAATTCAGAGAGTTGGTCTGGACTGCACTGATCAATCAGGGATTCAACGTTTTTCCAGAATGCCTGGTCTTGACAAGTAAAACTCCATTGCCTGATGAGGTCCAAGGCGTAATCAATACGCTGTGGAAAGCACTTGACCAGGCGTGCAAGCTCTGCAGTTGTTTCTTTGTGGTGCTCTGTGATGGTTGATGACTGTAGTGTAGCTGTAGGTACCAGCCAAATGTCATAGAACGGTGCACCAGTATTAAAGGTCAGTTGTGTCTGATCTGGCGATAAACGACCTGAGGTAATCTGGCCGTTAAGCCATTTGCTGGCCTTATGCGTCTGTATATTGTAGCACCAAAGCCCCCTGTTTGTAAAGTGCCCCTCGGAGCTGTGTCGACCGCCAAAAATCAACTGTATGCTATCTTGAGCCCATCTTCCGCCAAATGCGCCCACATCATTGATCCAACAGTCTATTTCTTTGGGGGGTGATGTCATATTGAGGATCTTAAGTTCATGTGAATACTGGTCGCTATAGGCCAAATGCTTGCCATCAGGCGAGACCGAAGGATAAGGATTAGCCTCTCGACAGATGAATTCAGGCGAAGCACTTGGATCATGCAGAGAGAGTTTGTAAAGCGAATGTTGTGGCAAACTACGGTAAAAGACGGTTTGGGAGTCCGGGCCCCAGAAGGCCCAACCGGCATGCTGAGCCAAACGTCGGGACTCTGTACCATCGGAATTCATTATCCAGACCTCTTCTTCATGGAATGGTCTATGTTGCCATTTGCGTTCCGCCAACGTAAGCTGTGATAAGGGCAGGATCTGACAACTACGCACATACATGAGGGTACGACCATCAGGTGACCATTCAGGATCTTTGGCCGGAGCAACCAGAAGTTCAGTGGTCTTGGTCTTGACATCATAGACAGCGACGCCACTGTATCCAATGATTCCGACACAAAAGGCAAATTTGCTGCCGTCAGGTGACCAGGATGTGCCAAATGCATCCCTTAAAATACATTCCCCTTTAGACGCGTATTCCAGGTAATGCTCCTCGGCTATCTTCATCCACACAAACGCTGGTTCTTCCGGGAGATCACGGACATCGCGCCAAGGCACTCCGGCTTCATGCATATCAACAACGTATTGTCGACACCAATCAACATAGGAGTTCAAGTTCGTCTTTTGTGCATCATGCATTGCTTGAAAGACCCGTATAGCTTGATCATAGCGACCTTGGGCTACATACGCACAAACCGCATAGAAGTCAAATTTAGCTTGCTTAGGATAGGCTTGTTGCGAGAACTGTGATGCCGTTAGGGCTTGATCATACAACGCTTGACATAAAAGCGTTTCACAGCGAAGCTCCAAAAGTTTGAGGTGTCGAGGATCAGTCGGATCCATTAGGACCAGAGCCCGATCAAATTGTGGCATGGCCAGGGCAAAGTCACTTTGTTTTTTGAGAGAAACACCACGCATCAGGTAACCAGTCGGGTCGTTGGATTTGGTTATAGTCAGACCCAATGCATCATTGTGCATGGCCTGGTAGTTCCGTGACGCATAATGAACGGTGGTGCGTAGTTTTCGCGATTCATAGTGGCTTGGATCCTGCTCCAAAGCCTGGTTTAGGAATCTCAGTTGCTCTTTAACTGTGGACGATGTCAAGGCTCTCAGGTAAAGGGCCTCTGGTTTATCAGTTAGGGCAGCCTCTGCCTGCGTACGATGAAAATGAACAGTCGCAGCAGTATTGGCATCATACGCATCAGCATGCTCCCAGTGGATTCGAGCCAGCAAGGCGTGGGCTGTACTGGCAATTAAAGGCTCTTCATTCACAAGATCGCTGAGCACCTCAATGGCGGTGGAAACATGCCCGCTTTGCATGAGAATATTGCCGTAGAGCAACTGGGCCTCGGGGCCCACATGGGGACTGTCTTGCAGCGGTTCGATGGCTTTGAGGGCAGTCACCAGATCCTGCTGTAAGAGCGACTCTTTGGCCTGAATCATAATCGCTCGGTGACGTATGCCTTCAGACTCTCGGAGTTGAACACGTTTATGGTTCCACAGTCCCAAAACGGAGAAAACCGCCAAACACGCCAGTAGGATAGTACTGAATAAGGTCACCTGCTGTCTGTGCCTGTGCAGGAATTTCTGCAACCGATATCCGAGCCGCGGCGGTATCGCCAAAATCGGTTCATTATTTATATGATGCAAAACATCGGCAGCCAACTCGCCTGCAGAATCATAACGTAGTGTCCGATCCTTTTCCAGGCATTTAAGTACGATCCAATCCAAATCGCCGCGCAGACACTTGGCCAGAGCGGCTACGTTGGTATCACGGTTGGTGGCAATACGCTGGGCCTCGTTGCCCCAGGCAGAGAAGCGCGTGCTGGGCCGCATCGGCTCTTCTTCACGGATAATTCGCTGCAGCTCACTCAATGACGCAGAACGCAGCGTCTCCGTGTCGAACGGCAACGCTCCAGTGAGCAACTCGTACAGCACCACACCGAGGGAATAGATGTCCGTACGCGTGTCGATGTCCAAACCGCTCATCTCCGCCTGCTCCGGGCTCATATATTCGGGTGTACCGATCATCTCTGCATAACGGGTAAAAACCGTCTCTTCGGTGAGACGCTGGTTCATTGCTTTGGCAATGCCGAAGTCGATGACTTTGGGTACGGGCACACCGTCGTGAAGCGTGATCATGACATTCGATGGCTTGAGATCACGGTGAATAATGCCTTTCTGGTGGGCATGATGTACTGCGTTACACACAGGAACAAATAGATCCAGCCGCTCCCCTGTGCTCAGTTTGTTCCGGTTGCAGTATTCCGTCATGGAGATGCCCCGTACGAGTTCCATGACAAAGTACGGACGTCCGGTCTCTGCAGCACCGGCATCGAAGACTCGGGCAATGTTGGGGTGATCCATCATGGCAAGCGTTTGGCGTTCGACCTCGAATCGGGCCACGACCTGCTTGGTGTCCATGCCCAACTTTGTGATTTTTAAGGCCACTCGGCGGCGCAGGGGCCTTTCCTGTTCGGCCATGTATACTGTGGCCATGCCGCCCTCACCGATTCTCTCGAGCAGTTTGTATGGGCCGATCGCGGTTCCTGGTCGCTCATCGGGAGTGGAGGGAGCCTCGGCGGCGGCACCATCGGGCCTCACCGCCAACTGCATGAGGCACTTTGGGCACAGCCCCTCGGACGCCTCGGCTGGCGGGACCACACTACATTGAGGACAGCGTTTTTCCAGGCTCATAAGCCTATTCCTTATTCGGACCTTGGATTTTCTACATTATCTATAGACACGAAGGATTTTGCCAGATGTTACAGGTGGCTTCCAACTTTTTTCAGCGACCCTGTCAAGTGGCAAGAAGCATCGCTACTCGCCCAGGGCGGTGAACAGTTCTCCAATCTCGTCCTCCAGTTGTTTTGGCGATGCCACTGTCTCGGCAACTTCCGCTCGAATCAACTCTCCCAGTCGGGCGCGCATTCGGTGTACGGTGACCCGAGCCACGCCTTCGCTCATCCCCAGGTCGGCTGCTGCCTCGCGGTACGATCCAGCCTCTCGGTCTTGCGTGATTTGGCCCTTGAGCCCGTCAAACAGCTTCTGCTTACCAGCCGATTCGTACTCGGATCGAAGCGCTTCCAGAGCGCGACGGATCACGGTCAAGGCCCAAGACCGGTCGAACAACTTCTCGGGCGACAACTCATCCGCTGGTTCCAGCGAGTATCGATGTTCCGCATCGTCTACTTCCAGGGATAGGATTCGCTTATCTCCACCACGCCTCAGGCTCTGCTTTCGCCGCCAATCGTCGATTAGCAAATTGTTCAGCGAGGCCAGCAGATAAGACCGAAACCGGTGTTTCCCCTGCTCAACGTGCTGCAGCCCGTGTTTCTCCAGCAGGTGGGCAAAGAAGGCCTGAGTGTAGTCCTCGGCCTGATCCTTGCCATAGCCACGTCGGCGCAGGTAAGCATAGAGGGGAAACCAGTAGCCTTGACACAACGTCTCAAGTGCCTTATGTGTTTCCGGGGACTCTGTTCTTCGAGCCGCCGTTGATACTATTGTCCAACGCGTAGTAGCAAATCGGCCATCTGATGGTAATTCAGAGCGTGCAAGATCCCGTTCCGGCATTATATTTGTACCCAAAAACTACTTCACATGTATCAGACCGCTTCTGGACACAATCATATCATAAGTTGATAGTGCTAAACGGAACCATTGATTATAGTTGTATTGCTTTGAAAAGTAAAGAATGATGCTTCCCTCACAAGTAAAACGTGTGCGAGCATAATTCCTGGCGGAATTATGCAGCTGCATTATCGATCTTCCAATATTTATTCCGCAAATGGCTGGAATAGAGGCTAGCCAATGCCATGACTGCTTCGGCATTGTCTTTATCCCATCTCATTCCAGCCCCTTTAAGTCGCTTGGTAAGGCAGCCGCAGAACGACTCCGTGGGCCCAGAACCTATGTCATAGCCCTGCTTGATGAATGAAGGGTAATCCGTCATGGAAACACGTTTGGCTAGATAGTCGCGTAACTCCTGTAATTCCGTTTGGCCAGAGTCATCTGGTACACCTGTCAAGTATTCGCCCAGGCGGTCAAGCATGACCAGAGAAGCAGTTGGATTCTGTGAGGCCGACGCAACCGAGGCCTCAAACGAACTCAAGATCAAAACGCCTCACCTGCATCGGCTCGCTTCACAGGGCGTGGTTTTTGACAATTGTCTGATTGGGACCCCTCTCTGCGGTCCGGCCCGATGCGGCTGGAACACGGGGCGTCACGCCTATCGAGTAGGACTAAACGATCAGACAAGCCCCCACAGGCCCGATGGCGGGCTATCGTCGGAAGAAATCACGATTGCCGAGATACTTAGAGACGCAGGATATGATACTGCGTTGTTCGGGAAATGGAACCTAAGTAATGATACGGAGGCAAGAAGTAATGGCAAATCTGACACGACGCGAGTTTCTAAAATCCTCGGCTGTGGAACCGCTGGCCGTTGCGGCACTTGGAACGCCGGTCTTTTCTGCGCCCGGCGGCAAACCCAACGTAATCTACATCATGACCGATCAGCAGCGCAAGGACACTCTCCGATGTTACGGTAACGACAAGGTTCAGACTCCCGCGCTCGATGGTCTGGCCCGGCGCGGCGTCCTGTTCACTTCGTGCTACACGACTCAACCTGTCTGCTCGCCCTGCCGCTCGAGCATGGTCACCGGTCTGTTTCCCAACGCTACGGGCGTGGTCGAGAATAAAATCCCCCTGCCGGCGGATAAGTTCTCCTGGATGCGGGCTATGCACAACACCGGCTACAAGGTCTGCTACATAGGCAAGTGGCATCTGGGAACCGAACCTGTGCCCGATTATCTCGACCGCTGGCGCGGCTTCGATACGGGGTGGAACCACTGGATCAGGAGCGAGCCATATTATCCACAACCGGGGCAGTCTGAGAGCACATTGCGAAAGAGACGAAAGGGAAAATCGACGGCCGTTGTAGCCGGTAACAGTCTCGTCGGCAAATATCGCCCGGACGTGGAGACCGACTATGCCATCGAGTTCATTACCGAACACAGAAATCGGCCCTTCGTCTGCTGGCTGTCATTCTATCCGCCCCACACGCCCAAGACAGCTCCCGATGAAAATGAGGCACTGTACAGGAGCAGGATCGAACCGGCCGATCAGGCCGTTTATCACGCCATGGTGAACCGGCTTGACGCCAATATCGGTCGACTGCTGAGAATGCTGGACGCATTGAAGCTCCGCGATAAGACCATTGTCGTCTTCACGTCCGACCACGGTGAAAACTATCCTCACAGATGGAATCACCACTACAAGCGTCTGTGCTACGACCAGTCTGCCAATGTACCGCTGATCTTCAGTTGGCCCGGAAGGCTGCCCGAAGGAAGGCGAATTGAAAATGTAATCAGTATCGCAGATTTGTGTCCCACCATTCTGGATCTGTGCGGCTTGTCCTGGCCAAAATATCTGCACGGCCGCAGCGCAAAGAGACTGATGCAGGGCGAGACAACAGGCTGGCACAAAGACGTCTTTGTCCAGAACTCTCCCTACACCACCCACAAGAAGCCCGCGAAAGGCGGGGATTCCTCAATGCGCGAACGCTGTGTCGTTGCCGACGACTGGAAGCTGATTCTAAACACACATCGTGAACCGGAATTATACGACCGCCGGGATGCCGAACCCGACCGCAACAACGTATTTGCAAAGCATGAGAACGGCTCAGTAGTACGCGACCTGACAAAGCGGTTAGCCGCCTGGAGCATAAAGACCGACGATGCGGTGACGGCTGAATTGATTCGGCACTGGGCTGGGGTGCTTTGAACTCCGAAAGGAAATCATGAAGAGGCATGATTTTCTCAAATGTTTTAGCTGTACTGTGGTTTTGCCCTTTCTACCTGTATCAGGTGCAAAGCCAATCGAAACTCGGCGCAACGTTTTGTTCATGGCGATGCATACGGTACGCCGACGACACCGAAGAGCTTTATGACCATGGCAGCGACCCGAACGAGTGGCACAATGTGACAGGCCAGCCTACAAACGCTAAGACAATCGACCGATTGAAACGCTGGCTGCCCACGACAGAGGCTTTGCCGGCTCCTGATATGAAACGCCCCTAGCCCGAATTTCCCACAGCCCTCCGGCTGCAATCGCGTATCTCATGCCATCTCCTGCACTTGTCTTGATCGCCGACTTCGACGTATTTCAATACGCCTTCACCCGGCTCGCTGCGACAAGTCCAGGATCTGTCATAATCTACGCGATTTCGCTACGAAGTTTGTGAGAAAGCCCGGCTAGAAAATGAAATCCGGAGTCTGCGCAGCTACTCGCTGTTGTCGAGAATCGTCATGAAAGCTTCCTGCGGTATCTGAACGTTGCCCACGCTTTTCATGCGCTTCTTGCCTTCCTTTTGCTTCTTGAGCAGCTTCATCTTGCGCGTGACGTCTCCGCCGTACAGCTTTTGCGTGACATCCTTGCGAAAACCCTTGATCGTTTCTCTGGCGATTATTTTGCCGCCAATGGCGACCTGCAGAGGAATTTCAAACTGATGCCGCGGGATTGCTCGCCTCAGCCTTATGATCAGCCTGCGACCCCGTGCCTCGGCCTTGCTGCGATGAACAATCAAACTCAAAGCGTCGACAGCGACCTTGTTCACGAGAATGTCGATCTTGACAAGGTCGCTGGCTTCGAAGCCCATGAACTCGTAATCCATCGTCGCATAGCCTCGGCTGATGCCTTTGAGAATATCATAAAAATCGTATACAATCTCGGCCAGCGGCGCCGTATATTCGAGCATGACTCTGGTCGGGCTCAGATAGTCCGTCTTAACGAGCTTGCAGCGCCTGGACTCGGCAAGTTTCATGATCCCGCCGATCGTATCGGTGCCGGTAATGATTTCGAGGCGAACGAAAGGCTCTCGCAGCTCCTCGATGTGATTGGGCTCGGGCAATTGGCCCGGAGACTCGATCCTCTTTACGGCACCGTCCTTTGTTACGATCTCGTAGCTCACCGTCGGCGCGGTCTGAATGACCTCGATGTCATTCTCACGTTCGAGTCGTTCCTGGATTATCTCCAGATGGAGCAGGCCGAGAAAACCGCACCTGAAGCCAAAGCCAAGCGCGGGCGAATTCTGCGGACTGAACGAAAAACTGGCGTCGTTGAGAGTGAGCTTGTCGAACGCATCCCGCAGCGCCGAATATTCGGTATTGTTGCCCGGATAGAAATCCGAGAAAACCATCTGCATCGGGGCCTTGTATCCGGGCAGAGGCTCTGAGGCGGGTTCGGCCTGGTCGGTGATCGTGTCGCCTATCGTTACATCGGCCAGCTCGCGGATGTTCGCGATGACATAGCCGACCTCTCCGGTTCCGAGTCTGTCGACGCCGGTCATCTCGGGTGTGAATTTCCCCAGCTCGGTGATGGTATAGGTTCTGCCGCTGCGCATGAAGTTGACCTTCTGCTTTACACTCAAAAAGCCCGCAAAGACTCTGACGTAACAGATCACGCCCCTGTATTGGTCGCAATGACTGTCGAAGATCAACGCCGCGGCCGGCCGGTCGCTGTTGTCCTGCGGCGGCGGAAGAAATGTCACTATCGCTTCGAGAAGCTCCTCTACTCCCACGCCGCTTTTTGCGCTTATCTTGAAACACTCATTCGCACCGATTCCGATGATATGATCGATCTCCTCGGCGACCCTCGGCGGATCTGCGGCCGGCAAATCGACCTTGTTGATCACGCTTAGAAGCTCAACGTTGTTTTCAACCGCAAGATAGGCGTTGGCGACTGTTTGGGCCTCCACACCCTGGCTGGCATCGACCACGAGAAGCGCCCCCTCGCAAGCAGCCAGCGCCCGCGAGACCTCGTAGTGAAAGTCAACATGTCCGGGCGTGTCGATCAGGTTCAGCATGTACGCCATGCCCTGGTGCTGATAATTCATCGTAACCGCAGAGGCCTTGATGGTTATCCCTCGCTCGCGCTCGAGATCCATATTGTCGAGGAGCTGATCGACCTTCTCGCGATCGGAAATCGTACCGGTCAGCTCGAGCATCCGGTCGGCCAGAGTGCTCTTGCCGTGGTCGATATGTGCTATGATCGAAAAATTCCGTATATGTTTCGTATTCATCTCGTGTATTTTCAAGAGTCACCCGAATCGTCAAGAAACAACGATCTGGTCGGGGCGACACGTTGTTGACAGATTTCACATCCTCCGGCATCACCAGCCGGAACTAATCCAGGTTGGAATGCCTGCAAAGTCCCCATATATGCGAAGGGATCATTCGAGATAGGCCCATTTGACATCGCTCCCAGGCCGGTACCAGAACTGCTTCCAGTACCGCTGATCCGTTTCAAAAACGTCGATTGGGTCCCGGCTCAGATCGAACTCCAGGGGCAGGACGCCGAATCTCTTCATCTCTCGGACGTACTGTTTATTCGGCTTAAACTCAGGTGTCCCAAATCTCGGCACTTCACCCAGCCGCTTTTTCTGTTTTTCGATGGCAGCCAGCAGAGTTCTATAGGCAAGGTCGTCTTTGCCGGTGAACGCCGACGGACAAGTACCCCAGCCACCCGCCTCCTCCGTAAGCGGCCCCAAAAGCAGTGGTGACAGCTCCGGACGAGACAGATTCAGCAGGATATGTCCCGAGAAGCGGAAATCGTCCTTCTGCACGATGCGTTCGTGGGGAGCCATTCCCAAATCCTTCACCAGCTTCCTACGCTTCTCCTCCGGCATCGTCAGAGGCAATTGAGGGGCCTCACCCGCGGGCTTATGACACGTCCGGCATCGCTGGTTCATACCCGCAGTGGCAAAAACCGCCCACGTC
>Ga0255052_10003538_pt1 | contig 10802 bp, 20 predicted proteins | sample JV7_2_21_MG_FD_188632 | JGI IMG/M metagenome (GOLD analysis project Ga0255052, IMG submission 188632) | Seawater microbial communities from Jervis Inlet, British Columbia, Canada - JV7_2_21 | ecosystem: Environmental > Aquatic > Marine > Inlet | place: Canada: British Columbia | collected...
TTTTTTCTATCAACTCATTTGCTAAGTCTTCAAGCTCTTGTGTTGTCACTCCAACAGCAACTTTATCTGCAAGAGCGTCACGAACAGCCGCAAGACGCCTTCCGCTCTCACGAAGAAGCTCTATTTCCTCTTTGCTTTTAACTAAGTGTTGCATTAGCCTATATTTTTTTCAGCTCTTTCAAGATGTCTTCGTGAACCTCTTCCGGACTTTGCATACCGTTTACCTCTATGAGCACATCTTTTTTTCTAAAATGTTCCACTGAAGCTGCTGTGTATTTATTGTACTCATCAAAACGTTTTTTTATTGTTTCGGGATCATCGTCAGAACGCCCTTCTTCCTTCGCACGAATTTGGAGTCGCTTAATTATTACCTCTTCATCGACTGCAAGATAGATTACACGATATGGACGTCCCAACCACTCCATTACTTCGCAAAAAAGCTCGGCTTCGGGTAATTTCCTTCCGAGTCCTTCAAAAACAATTCCCCTGTTTTGCGATGTAGTAAAAACCTTGTGCTCGAAGAGATACGAGGCAAACCAATGTGGCATTAGTAATCCTTGGTCATATTCCTCTTTAACTTTTCTTCCTAAAGAAGAATCTTTTTCTCTTAATTCGCGAAACGCATCGCCACTTGAAAAAATATCATAATCAAGAGCCTCCGAAAGTAATTTTACCTGCATCCCCTTGCCACTCCCCGGCTTACCCATCAATGCAATTGTTGTTATTTTTTCCATTTTTTTAAATTATTTAGACTAAACTCCATGCGGAGATGTTTTAGTATACTATATTTTGTATGTGCCTGCTTTCGTGGGTCGAAACTGAAATATTTGGGCTAGCTTCGTATTTTGAGAATTACATTATAATAAAATAAAACTGCAATTTTATAATGCAGTTTCGACACAAGTGAATCTAAGCTGCTTTGCAGCTAGGTTCACTAATACTCCTTTATGGACAGCTGGCTCTCAACTTTTCGAACAAGGTCAAGAATAACTGATACGGCAATCAAAAGTGCCGTACCTCCAATAGCAAAGGTCGTAATCCCTGTTGCTGCCTGCATTCCAAGTGGAAGCACAGCAATAGCACCAAGGAAGGTTGCACCAACGAGAGTAAGGCGTGTCAAAATCTTTCCAATATATTCTGAGGTATTTTGCCCAGGGCGAACTCCTGGGATGAACGCTCCACTTTTTTGAAGATTCTTTGAGATTTGGTTCGGGTCGAAAGTCACTGCAGTATAGAAATATGTGAAAAGGAATACGAGAACGAAGTAAAGTGCTGAATAAATCCATCCATTATTAAGAACAGAAAGAAGTGCATTTGAAACTGTATTTACAAAACCACTCCCAGATCCGGCAAAAAACGAAAGAATCATTTGTGGGAAAAGAAGAATTGAAAGTGCAAAAATAATTGGCATCACACCCGCTTGATTTACTCGAAGTGGTAAATACGTTGATATTCCTCCATATGTTTTCATTCCTCGCACACGCCTAGCATAGGTAATAGGAATAGGTCTTTCTGCTTCGGTTACTATAACCACACCTGCAATAACAAGAACTGCTGCGACTGCAAATCCTAGATAGAGTGGAATTTGGGATACGTCGAATGTGAAAATAAGCTGCTGAACTGCTGTTGGAAGGCCTGCAACAATACCTGCGAAAATAATGAGTGAAACACCGTTTCCGATTCCAAATTCTGTTATAAGCTCACCAATCCACATAAGAAGTATTGAACCCCCCGTTACTATTAACATGTTGAGCAATAACTCAAAAAATCCCAAGTCCATAAGAATTCCTTGTCTCTGTAGAATCATAAGAAAACCAAATGACTGCATTAAAGCCAGTGGAACTGTAAGCATTCGTGAATATTGTGTGAACTTTTTCTTTCCTGCCTCTCCCTCTTCTGAATACATTGCCTTCAGCTTCGGCACCATAACGGTAAGAAGTTGCATGATGATTGACGCTGTAATATATGGTGCTACACCAAGCATCACAATAGAAAGATTTGAAAGACCTCCCCCAGAGAAAATGTTCAAAAGACCAAGAAATTGGTTGTTTGAGAAAAATTCTTCCAGTCTTAATGCGTCAACTCCCGGAATTGGAATAGCTGCAAGAACTCGGAAAATAATGAGCGCAAAAAATACAAAAAGTATACGCTTTCGAAGTACTTCGTCTTTTACTATTAGAGATATTTTGGTTGTTACTTCTGCAATCATGGTTAAGTTAACTGCCCTCCTGCTTTTTCAATTTTTTCGAGCGCAGATTTAGATACAGTACATCCAGAAATCATAAGTTTCTTAGTTAAATCTCCCTGTCCTAGAACTTTTACTGGCTGTTTCCTTCCTTTTCCAAGACGAATTACTTTCTTTTCACGCAGCGTGCTTGGTGAAACTGTTTCGCCCGCCTTGAACAAACTCTCAAGTGTGGCAAGATTTACTACAATTGCACTTTGTCGTGAGTCATTTACTGTTCGAGCTCGGTTTTTTCCATGTCCTCGGAGCTTAGGGAGTTTCTTAATAACATCTCTCATTTCTGGTCGGATTCCGTGTCCTCCGTGTTGCTTTTGTCCTTTGTGACCACGCCCAGAAGTCTTGCCTCGAGTTCCTCCACGGCCTACTCGCTTCTTTAGTGCATTCTTATGTGTTCGTTTTAGTTCGTTTAGTTGCATGATGCTGTAAAAAATTATCCCAGTTGTGAAAGCGCGTTTACTGCAGCTCGCGCGTTGTTGATTTGGTTCTTGCTTCGTGAAAAGATTTTTGCTGTTACGTCAGTTACTCCTCCAAGCTCTAATACATTGCGCACTGATGAGCCTGCAACAATACCTCGTCCCTTTGCTGGAAGAATTTGTATACGTGCTGCGCAATACTTTGATTCGACATCGTGCCTTATGCTGTTGTCTTTTGTTCGCTTAACTGTAATCATGTTTTTCTTTGCGTCTCGAATAGCCTTCTCAATTGCAAGGGCAGTATCTGAAGCTTTTCCAATACCAACACCAACTCGGCCTTTCCGATCTCCAATAACCATAGAAACTGAAAAAGCGAATCTTCGTCCTCCCGCTACCACACGTGTTACGCGTCGGATAGAGATAATTTTCTGGTCAAATTCTCGACGTTCTCGTGGCTTTCCTCCCCGACGAGGCCGACGCTGTCGTTCATTCTTTTTGAAAACTCGTTTTGCTCCTTGTTGAGGCGCCCCTGCATTTTCTTTAGGCGCAGACTTAACAGTTCCGTTAGTTTTTGAAACTTCTTTTTTTGGAGCTTCCTTCACTGGAGTTTCTTTTTCTGATTTTTTTGTTGTTGCTTTTTCAGCCATAATATTAAAACTTTAATCCACCCGCTCTGGCAGCTTCTGCGATTGCTTGAATCTTTCCTTTGTATTCATATCCTCCTCTGTCAAAAACTACTTCTTTTATTTTCTTTTCATCTGCAAGTTTTGCAATTGTAGTTCCTGCCTCACGCGCCCTATCAAGCGGGCTCGAAGCTTTGCTCTTTCTTGTGTCTGTGGCGCAAATTGTTACACCCTTTTCATCGTCAATGACTTGTGCGTATACACCCGCATTAGACTTATAGACTGAAAGTCGTGGGCGTTCTGCGGTACCAGAAATCTGTGAGCGAATTCGCGCATGTCGTCGTGCTTGCCTTGCTTTTGTTACTTTTGTCTTATTCATACTTTCTACTTTCAACTTTTTACTTTGAACTACACTGCCTTTTTACCTTGCTTTCGTCTTACTATTTCGCCTTCGTATCGAATTCCCTTACCTTTGTATGGCTCGGGTTTTCGAACTGCTCTGATGTTTGCTGCAAATTCTCCAACGAGTTCTTTGTTGATTCCCCTCACTGTGATGTTGTTTTTCTCAACAATAAGTTCTACTCCTTCTGGAGCAGTTAGTTCTACTGGGTGAGAATATCCAACGTTAAGTACAATCTTATTTCCTTGCGCTTCGCTGCGATATCCAACTCCTTCAACAATAAGTTTCTTTTCAAATGGTGTATTTACTCCATTTACCATATTTCCAATATGTGATCTATATGTTCCCCAAAGAGAACGTGCTAATTTTGATTTTTTTGTTGGAGTTACGATAACTTCTCCGTCTTTAACTTCAATCTTTATTTCTCTTCGAAGCGGCCGCTCTAAAACTCCAAGTGGCCCTTTCACAGACACAGAATCAGCCGCAACAGTTACCTCTGTTTTTTCTGGAATTGAAATTGGTTGTTTTCCTATACGACTCATGATTATTTAAATGATTACCAGATTTTGAACAATGCTTCTCCTCCAACTTGCTCTTTTCGTGCTTCTTTGTCAGTTAATACTCCTTTTGGGGTTGAAAGAATAAGTGAACCTTTTCCATACTTTACGTTTTCAATCTTGTCTGCTCGTTCGTATACTCGTCTTGAAGGTTTTGAAACTCGCTTCACACCACTAATTCGCGCCTTTCCTTCTTCTGTATAAAGAAGCTCTATTTCAACACTTTTTCGTGTTTTCTTTCCCTTTTTCGCTACGCCCTTTATATACCCCGCATCCTTAAGCTTGTGCGCAACAGCATACTTAAACTTAGAAAAAGGCACAGAAACAACTTCGTGCTTGGCAGCGCCAGCGTTTTTTAGCTGATTTATGAAGTCTGCAATAGGGTCTACTACCATGATGATTTCTTTATTCCTGGGATTAATCCTTCATTTGCTAGTTCTCGGAAGCATATTCGGCACATATCGAAATCTCGCATATATCCATGCTTGCGACCACATCGAAAGCAGCGCCTTACAACGCGTGATTTAAATTTTGGCGGCCTTCCGGCTCGTGCGATTATTGATTTTTTTGCCATATACTTAAGATTAGTTTTCCAAGCCAATATATCTATAGCTAGAACTTAATCCCACTTAATTGTGAGTGGCTTAAATAAAAAAGCCCTTCAAAAGCTTGTGCCCTATATTAGCAATAGGGCCATATTTTGTCAATAATTTAATTTTGAGCGTTATTTTATGCCAAATGAGCCAAAATATGGCTAGAAATAAGGAGTTTTGATCCCATAAATACCTTCGGCCCGCATTTCCGCGGGCCGTTTTTGTCACTAAAATACCGTGACATAGATTACATATCCAAACAAAAAGAGTGGGCCCCCACAAACAACAACGACGCCCGGCCAAATAAACCACTCTGGTGGTCCTCTTCTTCTCATGCGCCTCCCCAAAGCTTGGCAAACACCACTGCTGTAAAAACTACACAACTGAGACAAAAAAGTATTACTACCACCGCAACAACTTTTTCGCTTGTTTTAAGTTCTCCAAACCAAGACATTAGCCATTCCTCTTGGTGATTATTCCGAGGGGATTATACCACCCATCTAAATCTTTTCCGAGTGGTGTCGCTATTTATGACATTTCGATTGAGTTCGTATAAATCAGATTTAGGACCAACAAAGCCTGGCGTTTTGGTAACCGCGCTCTTAAATAGCTGTTTCGCCACCGGCTTTAGTGAATACAAAGCTTCCCCGAAAGGGTATGAAAAATGTAAGCACTTCCCACTTATGTGGCGAGATATGTTTTGTGCGCCTTCTGCCATTTCTAGATTTGCATCCTGCGAAGAGAGCTCGCCTAAATGTGGATGTGATTTTGTTTGAGACTCAATTGAGACAAGTCCCTCTCTATCCATTTTCTGAAGCTGTGGAACTTTTAGCATTGGAAAGACAACTCCATTTTTTGTTATCGTCCGGTCTACACGGTCTGAGATAACATATACAGAGGCGGGATAGTTGTATTCCTTAAGGGTTGGATACGCCTGCAAAAAATTATCCTGATAACCGTCATCAAAAGTAATAACGACCAAATTTTTTGGCAGCTTTTTTTTATCCTTAAGAGCGTCCGCAACATAATCTAAAGAAACAACATGTCTGCCGCTTCTTTTTAGGTATTCCATCTGCCATCGAAAATCTTTTCTTGAAACCGAAAACGGCGCGTTCGTATCGTCAACAGAATTATACGCAAGTATTGAAATACCTTTTCGCCCCAATTTCTTACTAAAAATGTAACGAAGTACGTCTCTTATGTAGGAAAACATAAAATAAAGGTTACTCGTAGTGCGCGCTCCAAAGCACTCACCTTTGTTAGCTCCTCGGCTCGGAAATTCTCAAACCTGTGGGTTTTAGAATTTCTCTCGCTCTACGTCGCTAATAAGTATAACAAAATAAAAACCCGCATAAGTATGCGGATTTTATTATTTCTTCTTTGGAGTTTCTTCTTTCTTAATGGGAAAACCTAGGTGCTCAAGAAATGCCAGAGTTTCTTCTCTTTTGTTTGAACTTGTCACAATTGTAACCGAAAGCCCAAACACGTCTTTGAGGTCTTCATCTCCAGTTTCTGGGAAAATTGTGTGCTCCTTAATTCCGAGAGTTGCGTTACCCATTTGGTCTACGACACTACGTTTAATTCCTCGGAAATCTCGAGTTCTAGGAAGGGCTACGTGGACTAGTTTATCGATAAATGTGTCCATTCGCTTTCCACGCAGTGTCACTTGGTATCCGACAACATCTCCTTCTCGAAGCTTGAATGCTGCAATACTCTTCTTAGCTTGCCTAGCTGCTGGCTTTTGACCAGTTATTTTTGCGAGCCTGTCTTCGATTAGTTTAATTTTGTTTTTGTCTTTTGTTGAACCAATTCCGGTTGAGACAATCACTTTCAAAATTCGCGGTGATTGCATTTCGTTTGTGTATCCAAAATCTCCTTTAAGGGCGTCAAGAGCTTTTTTCTGTTTTTCTTTTACGAGAGCCATGCTAATTTTTTAGTTATGAAGCTAATTCTGTTCCGCTTTTAATTGCAACACGCACTTTCTTTCCATTCTTATCCACTAGGCGAACTCGCGTTCCCTTATTTGCTTTGGGATCTATAAGTTGTACGTTTGAAACATGTATCGGGTTTGCTTTATCAATAATCTGGCCATGTTGACCTGATTTTGTTGCTCGTCTGTGGCGCTTTTTAATATTTACACCATCAACAATAAGGGTGCTTGTCTTCGGGTATGCGTGAAGCACCTTTCCAGATATTCCTTTATCTTTTCCTGCAATTACTATTACGTTGTCACCTTTTCTGATTTTCATATTAGTTTTTGTTAGAATTCATTCATTACAAAATCTTATCTTTTAGGGCTACTTAAACCACCTCTGGTGCTAGTGACGCAATCTTCTGATAACCTTCCTCTGAAATTTCTCGTGGAATAGGGCCAAAAATACGTCCAGCACGCGGCTCTTTCTTTCCTTTTTCAATAATTACCACAGAGTTTTCATCAAACCGAATGTATGAGCCGTCCTTTCGTCTATATGGTTGCTTTTGCCTTACAACAACTGCATGAAGTATATCTTTTTTCTTCACTTGTTTTCGTGGTTCTGCTGACTGTACTGAAAGAACTACAATGTCACCGATTCGAGCATATCGTTTTTTTGAACCTCCAAGAACCTTGAACACACGTCCGATTTTTCCTCCAGAGTTGTCTGTTATTTTTACTAATGTCTGTGGCTGAATCATTTTACTTCTTTATGATTACTTCAAATCGTTTCTTTTTTGAAACTGGCTTTGTTTCCCTGATGGACACCTTATCTCCGGTGGAAAAAGTATTTCCTTTATCGTGTACGTGATACTTCTTCACATGCTTTACATATTTCTTGTACTTTGGATGTTTAACATATCTTGATACCGCAACAACAATAGTGTCCTGCATTTTGTCTGAAACAACTACACCCTGAAGAACCTTCCCCGCTTTTACTGAGGTTTTTTTGTTTGTAGTTTTTGTATTCTTTTCTTTTGTTTTTTCTGACATGTTATTATTGTGCGTTCTTACGATTGTTTTTCTCTGTTAAAATTCGTGCAATTTCCTTTCGCAAGTTCTTACCTGTCTTCACGTCTCGAATTTTTGAGCCTGCAATTCCGAATCGAAACCCTCGAAGCTCCTCCCGGCGTTCGACAAGTAATTTATCTAAATCTTTATCATTCTTTTTGGTGTAATCTTCTGCCATGTTATTTAAACTAATTCACGTGATACGATTGTTGATTTAAGTGGAAGTTTTGCGCCTGCTTTTCGAAGAGCTTCGCGTGCAATACTTTCTTCAACTCCATCAACTTCAAACATAATTCGTCCAGGAAATACTTCACATTCAAATCCTTGTGGGTCTCCTTTTCCTTTACCCATACCCACTTCTGCTGCTTTTCGTGTAAAAGGTCGGTCGGGGAAAATTCGAATCCAAATCTTTCCTGTCTTTCCTGAAGTCCTTGAAATACATCGTCTTGCTGATTCGATTTGGTTACTTTTTACGCGAGCGTAAGTAGTAGCTTTAAGTCCGAACGAGCCAAAGTTTACTTTGCTTCCACGAGTAGCTACGCCAATCTTCTTGGGATTTCGTCTTTTTGTATGCCATTTTCGGAATTTTACTTTCTTAGGAAACTGCATGATATTTATTTACTCTTTTTTCCTTCAAACACATCACCTTTATATATCCACACCTTAATGCCGATAACTCCATATGGAAGATATGCTTTTTCCCGTGCGTAATCAATATCTGCTCGGAAAGTCTGGAGGGGAATACGTCCTTTCTTAATTTGTTCTGTTCGCGCCATTTCTGTGCCTCCAAGACGTCCTCCCACAGCTATACGCACGCCTTTTACATCCCTATTGGCCATTACCTTTTCTACTGTTTGCTTCAAGACTCGCCTAAATGGCATTCGTTTTTCAAGCCCTTCTGCAATCATGTAGCCCACGATAGCGGCATTGCTCTCAGGAGAGCGGACTTCTTCTATATCCACCTTTAGTTCTGCCTCCTCTTTTAGCTTTAGCTTGTTTATTTTCTTTTGGATGTCGAGTTTTAGTTTCTTTGCACCTTCACCGCTTCGTCCAATAATAAGGCCCGGACGTGATGTCTTCACAACCACTCGAAGGGCATTTGCATTTCGTTCAATGATGAGTTCTGCAACATAAAAACCTCGCAATCTTTTTTCCAAGTATTCGCGAATCGCCGTGTCACATTTCATAAACTCTCGATATTGCGCGGGAGAGTGAGCAAACCAGCGTGACTTCCAGTCGCGCAGGATTCCTAGTCTATGTGAATATGGATGTACTTGGTGCGTCATATTAAAAATTATTTATTTTCCAATTCTAGTTTTATATGGCTTGTATGCTTGTCGATTCGTGACGCTCGCCCTCGCGCACGCGCTCTGAAGCGTTTAAACGTAAAGCCCTTATCTACCTGAACACGTCCTATCTTTAATCCTTCTTCTTTAATACCCTGTTCCTTCGCATTTGACACTGCTCCTTTAATAAGTTTTGCAAATGGCGATGCGGCTCGTTTTTGTATGTGAGAAAGTACTTCAAGGGCACTCTTAACATCCTTTCCGCGAACTAAGTTTGCGATAAGTCGAACTTTTCGTGGTGCTTGTCTGTAATTTTTGACTGATGCTTTCATAATTATTATTAAGCTGCCTTAGCGGCTTTTGCTGCTGCAATTTCTCCTTCTTTCTTTTTTTGTTCTAGTTCCTTCTGCATCTTACCTCCGTGTCTGTAGAATTTTTTCGTCGGTGAAAACTCTCCGAATCGGTGTCCCACCATATCCTCAGACACCAGAACCTCAATGTGGTCCTTTCCATTGTGTACGCCAAAAGTAAAACCAACCATCTCCGGTGATATTTGAGAGTGGCGTGCCCACGTCTTAATAACCTCGGTGTCTCCCGATTTTTTTCCGCTTATTTTCTTAAGTAGTTTTTCATCTACGTAAGGTCCTTTTTTCAGTGATCGTGTCATCTGAGATGTGCTTTCTTAGTCCCGGACTCCCATAAAATGGGTGTGCCTCGAGATACGATGTAATCAAGGCTTACCAATTGCATTTTCTTAGACTCGTCTCCGTCGCTATCGATAACTATAGAGCATCCTCTGTTTCGACATACGACTTCGACATAAGTTAACAATAGTCGCTTACGCTCCTTTGTTTAACTAAAAAATGCCCTGATGAGCTTGGGCACTATATTACCAGAACGTGTATATATGTCAATAAAAACCCCGCGTCTTCCTTTCGACGCGGGATCGGTGGGTCTTTTCCTCGGAGAACCTTCATGATTCTGCCCACTGTACATGATAGATATGGTCCAGTTTGCTGTCTGGCAGAAGAGGTGACTCGTTCTCCTGGTATATCTCTTTTATGTACAGGAGTGCCTTTTCGTTACTCTCAGCAAGATCTCCCAGGTAAATCACGTCGCAGGCATTCTTGTCTAGCACGACACCTACTTTGATAAAAGCGTCTCCGCTACGACCCTTGTTGAAGGATTTGACCTCCTTCTTACAATCGTTAAAACTCATTTGCTCCCTTTTGTCGTAATACGCATCCGAGGGATGGCCTTCGTTGTCGTCTGCGCTCAATAATAATTGAGGCATCATACAAATTAACAATAAAGCGATGTATTTCATCGTGATACTCCAGATATCAGTTGGTTTCTATTTCGAGTTATACCACTTAACCCCAAGTTATTCAAGAAAAATGGCCCGACATAATCGTCGAGCCAAATTTGGGCCTTGCGCGTTATTCTATTCTGGAGGTCCGTCCGGCAATACCAGTCTGTACACGGTTCCGTCTTCGTTTGCGCTGTATTCTACAAGCAACCTGTTTGTGATTAGATTTTCGAGCTGTTGCTCAAGTATTTGGTGACCCGAAACATTAGGGCTATCAGAAGACACAATTGCCCGCAAGCCGTATTCAAGCGCAAGAACATCATACACTTGACAAAACCCTTGCTCTTCATAGTAGAGACCCACAAACCTATACTCGAAAGGTTCGTTAAGCTG
>Ga0255052_10003540_pt1 | contig 10794 bp, 6 predicted proteins | sample JV7_2_21_MG_FD_188632 | JGI IMG/M metagenome (GOLD analysis project Ga0255052, IMG submission 188632) | Seawater microbial communities from Jervis Inlet, British Columbia, Canada - JV7_2_21 | ecosystem: Environmental > Aquatic > Marine > Inlet | place: Canada: British Columbia | collected...
CAACCACTTTTTGATCGCCGAATTCCTGGGCGTGGACGCCGGCGCCGAAGAAAAAGTGGTTGCGCGGCTTGCCTGTGCGGGCGGCAGCAACGTCGCGCGCAATCGCGCGCATTATGAAGGCATCGATTCCTGCCGTGGCGCGGCCCTGGTTGCGGGTGGCGGCAAAGCCTGTTTCTGGGGATGTTTGGGACTCGGGGACTGTGAAGTCGTCTGCGACCTTGACGCCATCGTCATGAACGAGCACGGCCTGCCCATCGTGATTGATGAGAAGTGCACGGCGTGCGGAGACTGCGTTGACGCCTGCCCGAAGGACCTGTTCTCCCTGCATCCTGTGAGTCACCGGCTCTGGGTGGCCTGTATGAACCTGGAAAAAGGCGACGCGGTAGTCGAAGACTGTGAAGTCGCCTGCGATGCCTGTGGCAGATGTGCTGTTGACGCGCCGCCCGGCGTTATTTCGATGGTCAATAACCTGCCGGTGGTAGATTACGACCGAAACCACAATGTCAGAAAAGCGATCGATCGCTGCCCGACGGGCGCGATCGTGTGGCATGAGGAGAACAAAAGCCCGCTCACCGGCCGCGCCGCTCACAAGATTTTGCGTCAGAGCAAGAGACTCGACACGCCAACTTAATCGGACAATTCCCGTATGAACAGAAAGAAACGAAATTTCAAGTATCCCGGTACGCGCGCCGCAATGGACGGCAATACTGCTGCGATCATGTGCGAGCGTGAATCCACAGACGGTGCCGGTGCTTATCCGATCACGCCATCGACCCAAATGGGCGAGTACTGGGCTGAAGCGGCCGCGGCGGGCCATGTCAACGTCTCCGGGCGACCGCTCATTTTCATAGAGCCTGAAGGCGAACATGCTGCAGCGGCGGTGACGGCCGGAATGGCGATGACCGGACTGCGCGCCGCAAATTTCTCGTCTGGCCAGGGCATTGCCTACATGCACGAGTCCCTGTATGCAGCGGTCGGCAAGCGACTCACCTACGTGCTCAATATCGGCTGTCGCGCGATGACCAAGGCATCACTCAACGTGCACGCCGGGCACGACGACTACCACTGCGTCGACGACACCGGCTTTTTCCAGGTTTTCGCGAAGGATGCGCAACATGTCGCCGACCTGAACATCATCACTCACCGTATCGCCGAACTGGCGCTGACGCCCGGCATCATTGCGCAGGACGGCTTCCTGACGACGCACCTGATCGAATCGCTGATGATTCCGGAGCGCGACCTGATCAAAGAGTATCTAGGCAGGCCGGATGACACCATCGATACTCCGACGCCGGCGCAGAAGATTATTTACGGTGAGACGCGCCGGCGCATTCCCGAACTCTGGACTGTCGACGATCCGGTCCTGGCCGGCCCCGTGCAGAATCAGGACTCCTATATGCAGAGCGTTGCGGCCCAACGGCCGTACTTCTTCGACCATGTGCAGGCGATTACGGATCAGGCGTTCGAAGAATTCGAAGTGCTTACCGGCCGGCATTACGAACGGGTCCTGACGTATCGCTGCGACGATGCCGATTACCTGATCTTTGGTCAGGGCAGCCTGATACCGACGGCGGAAGCTGTTGCCGACTACCTGCGCGAGACGCGCGGCATAAAGGTCGGCGTGGTGAATCTGCTCATGTTCCGGCCATTCCCGGGCGACCTCCTGAGCAAGGTGCTGAAGGGCAAGAAGGGCGTCGCCGTGCTTGAACGAACGGACCAGCCGCTTGCTGCCGATCTTCCGATCATTCGTGAGATTCGCGCCATCTTCGGCAAGTGCCTCGAAAACGGGCGCAGCAAGAACGGCAGTGTGCATACAGGACTGGAGAGCTACAAATCGCTGCAGGATCTGCCGGAGCTGTATTCCGGCTCGTTCGGTCTGGGCAGTCGCGACCTGCAGCCCGAGGGTGTCATCGCTGCAGTAGAGAACATGCTGCCTGACGGACTACAGAAGCGCATGTTCTATTTGTCGATCGAATTCGTGCGCAAGTCGATGATGACGCCGAAACAGGAGATCTATCAGCAGGAAGTGATGGATGCCTATCCGCACGTAGCCGATCTCGCACTCCACGGCAGCGAAAATCCGAATCTGATGCCGAAGGACAGCATCACTGTGCGTATGCATTCGGTCGGCGGCTGGGGTGCAATCACGACCGGCAAGAATCTCTCGATGACCCTGTTCGACCTCCTCGGCTACCACGTCAAGGCGAATCCGAAATACGGTTCCGAAAAGAAAGGGCAGCCGACGAGCTACTACCTGTCAGCCGCGCCGGAACCGATTCGCATCAACTGCGAGTATTTCTACGTGGATGTCGTGTTATCGCCCGATCCGAACGTCTTCAGCCACACCAATGCGGTGGCGGGACTCAGCAAGGGCGGGGTACTTGTCATTCAAAGCGACGCCAAGTCGCCCGGGGAACTCTGGGACCACATTCCGTACAAGTATCGCAAGACGATTATCGAGAACGAGATCCGTGTGTTCTACCTGGACGCCTTCAAAATCGCCAGGGACGAAGCGACCAATCCCGAATTGCAACTTCGCATGCAAGGTATTGCCTTCCAGGGTGCATTCTTCGCGACGTCGCCGCTTCTCGAAAAGCACGGCCTGAGCGAGGACAAGCTGCTGGATGCGATCAAGGACCAGCTACAGGAGAAGTTCGGCTCGAAAGGCGCCCGCGTCGTGGAAGACAACATGCGCGTTGTTCGAAGGGGCTTCGAAGAAGTTGTCGAAGTGACCGAGAAGGTTGAAGGCGAGGACAAGAAGAAGGGTAACGGCGCGGCCGGTATTCCCATCATGGTCAAGCGTGAACCTCAGTCAGAGTCGGCTGCATCGGATATCCATCGATTCTGGGCGCAGACCGGCAGTATGTACGCAGAGGGGCAGGGTGAGTCCCTGCCGGCGGACCCGTTCATGAGCATGAGCCTGATGCCGGCAGTGTCATCCCACTTCCGCGACATGACCTCGATTCGTTTCGAACATCCGGAGTTCATTCCGGAGAATTGCACCGGCTGCGGCGACTGTTACACGGTCTGCCCGGACACGGCGATTCCGGGCCTCGTCAACGAGGTCGGGCAGGTGCTCGACACGGTCGTGAAACGGCTCAAGAAGAACGGCAAGAAGACAGAGCACCTGCCGCGAGCCGTACGGCAAATGGAGATGAAACTCAGAAAACTCCTTGCCGAGGCCGAAGAGACCGATCCGGTCGCCCCGATTGTCGAGGAGGCTATCCAGGCGACGATCGAGGGCGCAGCGGATGACGTCCGGCCGCAGCTCACCGCGGAGTTCGACGATTTTCGGGAAGAGCTCGGCGACTTTCAGTTCGCGCTCTGCCGACCGTACTACACGCTGCCCGAGAAAAAACAGGCGGGCAACGGCGGTCTCCTGAGCATCACGATCGATCCGTATACCTGCAAAGGCTGCATGGAATGCATCGAAGTTTGTAAAGACGACGCATTACGGCCGGTGACGCAGACCAAAGACAGCATCCGCTCGCTGAGAAAGAACTGGGAGTTCTGGCTCGATCTGCCGAACACACCGGAGAAATACATTCGTGTCGATGACCTCGAAGAAGGCATTGGCGCACTGGAGACCATTCTCCTGAATAAAGACGCGTATCTGCCCTTCGCGAGCGGCGACGGTGCGTGTCTGGGCTGTGGCGAGAAAACGGTCATGCACCTGTTCGTTGCGACGGTCGAATCGTTGATGCAGCCGCGGGTGGTCAAGCAGGTTGCGCATATCAATGACCTGATCACGAAACTCAAGAGCCACGTGCAGATGAAGCTGGTTGGCGAAATCGATGTCAGCGATGCGAAGGAGATGCAAGCGGTTCTGGAGCAAGACGATGACGGTGAGCTGACTCTCGCCAAGATTGCCGGCCGAATCGAAAAGACGCAAGAGGCCGAGCCCATCGACAAGGACTGGCTGCGCGATGTCACCGGCCTGATAGCCAGGTTAAAAGACCTGCGTTGGCGGTATCAGGATGGTACGTCGGGCAGAGGCCGCGCCACCATGGGCATGCTGAACGCGACCGGTTGCACGTCCGTCTGGGGTAGCACCTATCCGTTCAATCCCTATCCGTTCCCCTGGGCCAACCACCTGTTCCAGGATCCGGTATCGGTGGCACTGGGCGTCTTTGAAGGCCACATCGCCAAGATGGCGGAGGGCTTCAAGACCATTCGCCAGGCCGAGGCCGTGCTGAAGGACCAGTACGATCCTGATCGGCAAGACGAGGAATACCGGTATTTCGGCCTGAATGAATTCACCGACGATGAATTCAATCTTTGTCCACCGGTGGTCGCGGTCGGCGGTGATGGTGCGATGTACGACATCGGCTTCCAGAATCTGTCTCGCGCCATGATGCTCGGCAAGCCGATCAAGGTCGTTATTGTCGATACGCAGGTCTACTCCAACACGGGTGGCCAGGCCTGCACATCCGGGTTCTTTGGCCAGGTTTCCGACATGGCGCAGTTCGGTGATGCTATCAAGGGCAAGGAAGAGATTCGCAAGGAGATCGGTCTCATCACGATCGCACATCGCTCAACCTATTTCATGCAGTCGACGATGGCGCACGCGAATCACATGATAGAAGGCTTCGTACAGGGGCTGATGTCACGGCGTCCGGCGGTGTTCAATCTGTACACGCCATGCCAGCCGGAGCATGGTATTGGTGACGACATGAGTCACCACCAGGCCAAGCTCGCCGTTGAATCACGCTCTTATCCCTTATACCGCTACGACCCGGATCGGGGTGACACGATCGCCGAATGTCTCGACCTCGATGGGAACCCGGCTGTCAATCTCGACTGGCCGGTCGCGAAGATCGATTACGTCGAGCGAGACAAGCAGAAGACGATGGAGTTGCCGACGACGTTTGTTGATTTCGCCGTGACGGAAGCTCGTTTCCGTAAACACTTCCGTAAGGTTCCTCGCGATGCGTGGAACGAGGACATGGTGCTGGTCAGCGATTACCTGGATCTCGACGACGATGACCGGGAGGGCAAGGTGCCCTATGTCTGGGCGCTCGACGCCAAGCAACAGCTGAGCCGGCTGCTCGTCGCCGATCCCATGGTCAAATCGGCCGAGGAACGACGAGCGTTCTGGATCATGCTGCGAGACCTCGTCGAGACGGAAGAAGCCGAGGTCCCGGCTGATGCACAGGTCGAATCGCGCATTCGACAGGAGGTCGTACAGAAGATCGCGTCCGGTCTCATGGGATTGGTCAGTGGTGACGCGCCAATGGATCTGGCAGCGGTACTCGAAACGGCCGAAGTGCCGGCGACAGCTGGTGCGGAACCGCAGCAGGCTGCAGCCGTCGCGGTGGCCAAACCTGCCGCCGAGCAGGTTTCCGGAGACTATATGGCGCCATGGATCGACACAGAGGAGTGCACTGCCTGTGACGAGTGCATTCTCATCAATCCACAAATATTCGAGTACAACGACGACAAGAAGGCATTTATCAAGAATGCCGATGCCGGGCCGTATCGGGACCTGGTCAAGTCGGCAGAAAAGTGTACGGCAGAGGTCATACATCCCGGTCTGCCGCGTGACCGCAGCGCGAAGGACATTGGCAAGTGGATCAAGCGTGGACAGAAGTTCAACTAGCGCTGGCATGGACGGTTGACGATGATGCTTGAGATCGTGCCCAAGGACTCGTTCCGGAACGGGGTTCACCCGCCCGAGAACAAGGACGATACCTGTCACCTGGCAATTCGTCGTTTTCCGTTTGCGCCGGTGCTGATCGTTCCACTGAGCCAGCACCTCGGCAAGCCCTCCAGGCCGATCGTGCGCGAGGGGCAGGAAGTCGTGCGCGGCCAGACGATTGCGGAGCCGGATGGATTCCTGTCCGTCGCGATGCATGCGCCGGTATCGGGTGTGGTAAAACGCATCGCGCTGGCGCCGAGCATATCGGGGACGATGGTCGAGAGCGTCTACCTCGTTCCGCATCCCGCTTCATCACAGGAAGTCAATGATGGCGAACCGTGCGATGTCGAGACCGCATCAGCCGATCAAATCATTGCAGCGATCCAGAATGCCGGCATTGTTGGTCTGGGCGGGGCGGCGTTTCCGACGCATGTAAAATTGAAGCCGCCGGAGGGAAAGCACCTCGATACGTTGATTATCAATGGCGTCGAATGCGAGCCTTACCTGACGACCGATCATCGCGTCATGCTCGAGCAGACGGCCGATATCTTCATGGGTATTCGTTACCTGCTTCGAGCCACTGCTGCGAAGAAAGTGGTAATCGCGATCGAGGCGAACAAGCCGGACGCCGCGCGGAAGCTTGCAGAGAATGTGCCCGATGACTTGCCGGTCAGCGTTCGTGTCTGTCCGGTCAAGTACCCCCAGGGGGCCGAGAAAATGGTCATTCGCGCGTTGCTTGGCCGCGAAGTTCCATCCGGCGGACTTCCCGCAGATGTTGGCGCGATTTGCGTCAACGTCGCTACAACCGCTGAAATAGGTCGCCTGTTGCCTCACGGCAGGGGGATACAGGAACGAGTCATAACAATTGGTGGCCCTGGCATCGAGCGCAAGGGAAACTACCGTATTCCGATAGGAACAACGGTTCGCTTCGCACTCGAGCAATCAGGCACAACCGGGCGGATCTCGCGAGTATTTCTCGGCGGACCGATGATGGGTCCCGCTGTTTCGAATCTCGATATCCCGATTACCAAGGGGACGTCGGGCATCACGGCATTTACGAGCGACGAAGTTGGCGATGCGACGGGGCACAAAGTCGTATACCCGTGCATCCACTGCGCACGATGCGTCGAAGCGTGTCCGCTGTTCCTGAATCCGTCGCAGCTGGGTTTGCTGGCAAAGAGCGAGGAGTACGAGCGCATGGCGTCTGATTACAACCTGATGGATTGCTTCGAATGTGGCGCTTGTTCCTACGTTTGCCCATCGCATATTCCACTCGTACAGTATTACCGCCTTGCGAAGACGATGGTGCGGAAATTGAGTGCCAAGGAATGAGTGACGTGCGCAGAAACCTGGAGATCGGCTCATCGCCGCACATAATGAGCGGAGCGAGTGTCGATGTCATCATGCGCAACGTCGTACTGGCGCTCCTGCCCGTTTGCGCATTCGCGATCTACGCATTCGGCACAGCTGCGGCACTCGTACTGGCGACTGCAACGATTAGCTGTATTGCGACGGAACACGTCCTTTGCAAGCTGACGAGCAAGCCGAGCACGGTCGGCGACTGGTCAGTCGCGATCACGGGTCTGTTGTACGGATTGACGTTGCCACCGGACCTGCCGCTGTGGATGGTGGCCGTGGGGGGTATTTTTGCGGTCGGAATAGGCAAGTTCCTGTTCGGAGGCCTCGGCAGCAATGCGTTCAATCCGGCATTGGTCGGTCGCGCATTTCTGCAGGCGGCGTTCCCCCAGGCTATGACCCACTGGGCGGTACCTTTCTCCGATACTCGCTTTACCGACTTGCCAGCGTCGATACTGGCGATACCTTTCGGCCAACCGCACTACGACGCAGTGACTGCGGCAACTCCTCTTGCCAGAATGAAATTCGAGGGAGTCTATGCAGCTAACCCGGAACTGATGTACGGGCTGACTTCGGGCTCCGCCGGCGAGACCTGTGCCGTATTGATAGCAATCGGCGGTGTCTACCTCATTGCTCGCAATATGATGAACTGGCGCATCCCGGCTTCGATACTACTTTCCGTGGTCCTGATCACATGGATATTCAATGCCTTCAGTCCGGACGCGTATCCGAGCCCGACATTCATGCTGTTTTCCGGCGGGTTGATGCTCGGCGCTTTTTTCATGGCGTCGGACATGGTCGCCTCGCCGATTACGAATGCCGGTTGTTGGATTTACGGCCTGCTGATCGGTGTCGTGATCGTCGTGATCCGGTTCTGGGGCGGTATGCCCGAAGGCGTGATGTACGCGATACTGCTGGGCAACGCGCTGTCGCCACACATCGATAACATCATTGGGCCGCGAGTGTTCGGTACGGGCAGGGGGTCGGGATGAACGTACCCGTGCAACAGCCCGCGACCTCGGTCATGTCGATGTACCGCGCGATCGTCGGTATCGGCGCTTTCTGCGCCCTGGTTATCGTTATCGTCTTCCAGGCGACGGCTGACCGCATTCGTGACAACCAGGAACGCTTCCTCGCGGCTGCTGTGTCCGAGGTACTGCCGGTCGCCGAATCCACTGTTGCGGTTGCAGTTGGGGACAGTGGCAATCTCGGGGAAACGACAGAAACAGACGAGTTGCCCGTATTTCTGGGCTACGATGCAAGCAGTTCGCTGGTGGGGGCCGTCGTTACGGCACAGGGCATGGGCTATCAGGACAATATTCGTGTGCTGTACGCCTACTCATTCGAACTCGATGCGATTGTTGGGCTCAAGGTCCTCGAAAGCAAGGAAACGCCGGGGCTTGGCGACAAGGTCGAAATCGAGCCGCACTTCATTGCCAATTTCGAGGCGCTCGACGCGCGCCTGAATGAAGATGGCACTGGCCTGCAGAACCCGATCGTGACGGTCAAGCAGGGCGAAAAGACACAGCCCTGGCAAGTCGATGGGATTACGGGTGCGACGATCACGTCCGAGGCGATCGGCAAGATCCTGAACGATAGTGCAGCGGTGTGGGTGCCGATTCTGGAAAGAGATTCGCTGGCGCTGGTACCGCGAGATCCGGCAGAGGAACAATAAATGGCGCTTAGAGAGGTCAGCTCAACAGAGGAATTCGTCAAAGGGCTTTGGCGTGACAACCCGGTGTTCGTTCAGGTGCTCGGTATGTGTCCGGCCCTGGCCGTGTCAAACACGGCGATCAACGCGCTGACGATGGGACTTGCAACGACGTTTGTAATGCTGATGGCGGGGCTGTCGGTTTCAGTGCTGCGGAACTGGATACCGCGCGAGGCACGAATCGTCAGCTACATTTGCATCATCGCGACATTCGTTACGTCGGTCGATTACATCATCATGGCGATCAGTCTCGAACTGCATCGCAGCCTTGGCGCCTTTATTGCGCTCATCGTCGTTAATTGCCTCATTCTCGGCCGGGCGGAGGCCTTTGCGTCGAAGCGCGGTCCGGGGCGGGTGACGCTCGATGCCTTGGGCATGGGCGCAGGATTTACGTTTGCACTGCTGTTTATTGGCGTCGTGCGCGAGATTCTGGGTAGTGGCTCACTATTCGGTGTCGAGCTGTTCCCGGACGGCTTCCAGACCTGGACCATAATGGTGCTGCCCAGCGGCGGCTTCTTTGCCATGGCAATCTGGCTGCTATTGGTCAACTGGATCAAGGATCGTGAGGCGAAGGCTTTGCAGCGAGCTACGGAGGCAGGGTCATGAGCGACGCATCGCACTGGTCCATATTTCTCAATGCCGCGTTGGTCAACAATTTCGTGTTGGCCTACTTCCTGGGTATTTGCCCGTTCTTCGGCGTCTCGGCCAGACTGGAGACAGCGGTACGCATGGGTGGTGCCGTGAGCTTTGTCATGCTCGTCGCCTCGGTCTGTGCATTTTCGATCAATCTGTTGCTCGAGGCAGTCGGTGCGCCTTACCTGCGCATTATCTCCTACATTCTCGTGATCGCATCGACCGTGCAGCTCGTGGAGATGTTGATGCGCAAGCTGAGTCCGCCGACGTTCCGCGCCATGGGCATATATCTGCCGTTGATCACGACGAATTGCGCCATTCTCGGGCTGGCGCTTTTCCAGACGAATAAGGGCTACGGATTCACCCAGGCTGTCGTCTATTCACTTGGAGCCGGGGCCGGGTTCGCGCTGGCGCTGGTCCTGATGGCCGGTGTCCGCGAGAAACTTGATCTCGCCAATGTACCCAAGCTCGTACAAGGCACTGCGGCGGCATTGATCATTGCCGGGATTCTGTCGATGAGCTTTATGGGTTTTGCGGGACTGGGGCGATGAGTGTGTTGACGCAGTTTCTGATCACTACCGCGTTGATCGCTGCGATGATACTTCTACGTGTTTTCGCAAATCGCCGCGTAATAAGGCAAAGACTAAGTTGTGAGCCGGCCGACAGTGATTGCAGTGACCAAGACTGTTTTCACGGCTGTGGCGGACCCACAGTCGCAGAGACTAATGAGCCCGAACGGGCCACAGTAAACAGGAGTGCATCGCATGCGCCTTGAAGATTACCCAACCGAACCTCGATATTCTGCTGGCGTTCTGAGCACCGAGGAGATCACCGAGGAAGGATCGGACGTCGAAGTTCGCGAGCTGGTGCTCGAGGTAGAAGACCATCAATTTGACTTCGAGGTCGGCCAGAGCATCGGTGTGCTCGCCGCAGGTCCGGCGGAGTTCGGGCGTTCCGTGCATCACCGCCTGTATACGGTGGCCGATACGCCTTTGCCCAGGGAAGTGGGCAAGCCCGAAGTCACGATTGTGGTTCGCCGCTGCAACTACATCGATGACTACAGCGGCGAGGAATACATCGGCATCAACTCGAACTTCCTGTGCGACTGCAAGGTGGGCGACGAGATAACGATCACCGGGCCGTTCGGCATCCCGTTTACCGTGCCCGAGGACAAGAACGCCAACCTGATTCTGATCGGCATGGGCACCGGCATTGCGCCGTTTCGCGCATTCGTCAAGCACATCTACAAGAATGTCGGTGACTGGAAGGGCAAGGTTTTCTTACTGTACGGAGCGCACTCGGGTCTGGAGTTGCTGTACATGAACAACAGGCGTGATGATTTCACTAATTATTATGACGAGGAGACCTTTGAGGCGTTCAAGGCATTGAGTCCTCGGCCCACCTGGGCGGATCCCATCGCATGGGACTTTGCGATCGAAGACCGCGCGGGCGAAAT
>Ga0255052_10003541_pt1 | contig 10793 bp, 1 predicted proteins | sample JV7_2_21_MG_FD_188632 | JGI IMG/M metagenome (GOLD analysis project Ga0255052, IMG submission 188632) | Seawater microbial communities from Jervis Inlet, British Columbia, Canada - JV7_2_21 | ecosystem: Environmental > Aquatic > Marine > Inlet | place: Canada: British Columbia | collected...
GGCCATCGGTTCGGTAAGCCCAGACCGGGGCATAGGAGACCACATTGCTGCCATCGGTCACCTTGCCGGAGATGGTCCTCTCGGGTTGGTTGAGTTTGATGATGAGTTCATTAGCTCCGAAGACCTCAGTCGCCGTCCGTCCGCCAACATAGATCGTTGGGCTGCCCTCGATCACTCGGACTTCAAAAACCGTTTCGATCGAGGAAGGCATACCCGGTATCATGGCTCCGGCATTGTACATACCCTCCGGCAGATTGAGGCTGAAGGAGCCATCTTTCGCGCTGCTCGTTTGGGTGCCGAACATGCCCATTGGAGAATAGGCGTACACTTCAGCGTTGGCCACAGTATCCACATCACTACTCTTCACAAAACCGGTGATGGACAGACTGGTACCCACGGTAAAGCTGACAGTACCGTCATCTGCTGTACCACTTGATTCGGTCCAAGCGCCTCCGGAGGTGACTTCTACGTTAATATCAGGCGGTGGTGTAAACTTCATCTCCATCGGGCCATCCATGGTCATTGGGCCCTTAGGCATAGCCGGGCCAATACCTACACGGTAGTAACCGGCACTCGGTAAATAGAGCGTCGCTGTAAACGGAGTCACCGAATAGTCTTGGTCCAGGGTCACCGTTTTAACCGCAAAACCGGTATGAGAACTGGCGAAAATATCGACATCCGCATCTTTACCTGAACCAGCGCTAAAGTCGCCTGTGATCTCCACAGCCAGTCCCAGGTCTTCGCTGGGCAGACCAAAGGTGAAGTTCTTGGTCGCATCAGCGTCAGTAATCCAAATGGGTTCCATTGCACCCGAACCGAAGTAATCCGTACCGCCCATGGTCACCATCGGATCAGTCATAATGAAGTATTCGCCAGCCGGTAAACTGGTGATCTCGTAGGTCGCTTGGTCACTGGTTCCGTCGAAGGTGATTTCCTGCTCAATGGGACCGGTCATGGGTGAACCACCGAAGAGGCTGACTGTACCGGTTACGTTTTCGGGGAAGGTCACCGTTCCGGAGATCTTGTAGTCTCCACCTGGCATGAGGAAGAACGGCATCACATTGGACATGGTCTCAAGCACATTGCTGTTGGCCATGGTCTTGATCCCTACGGTGTAGCCGCTGGTGTCGAAGCTCTTGGGAAGGTTGGAGTTCGTGATCCCGGCGATGTCCATGTTGATGTAATCGTTGGCCTGCGTGGCAACATCGCCCAGGGTAATGGTAACGGTTCTGGCCTGGGTATTGACCGTGATCCCATCATTGTCCAGGCCGCCGCTGGTCTCGCTGGCCGTGCCCAGAACAACCACACCCGTACCCGGCCCATTGATATCCTTGTGAATGAAATCTCCGTTGGGATCGGCGTTCTTGGCACCGGAAATATCAAATCCGGAGGGGAAGGTCAGCACAATACTCCCGCCAGCGGGAATAGCAGTACTTAGAGGTATATCCACCATATAGGTCGTGGTCACTCCGGCCAGCATGCTCATGGGCATGGCCCCAGTCGGGTTCATGCCCATCATGTGCATGTCCATGCCATTACCACCTTCGCCGGTCATGCCGCCATCGAATCCCATCATCTTACCCGTCTCCGCACTATCTTCCACGGGACCGCCCGTGGCGTTCCTGCCATAGGCGGATGCGAAGCTCGCATCGGGTGGAGGGGCAATATTGCCGTCAATGGCATTGCCTGAGATATCGGTGACATCGTTGACAAAAACCATAAATCCGCCGGGCATAGGAAGCTGTAAGCCCTCGAGGGTTGCCGTGAAACTATCAACGTCGTACTTGATAGTGACGCCGCCGGCCTGGGCCATGTCACCGTTCTCTCCGCTGGTTAAACCGTTGCCGGTGTAAGCAAAGAGGTTTTGATCGATGACGTGCGGGGGTGGCCCGTCAGCACGCCAGAGCGTGTAATTGGCCGGATTCAGAACCGAGGTGCCCCACTTGGTCGTGTCGGTCTTCCTCGCCGCGTTCATCGGTTCGCTAAAGCTGACGGCAAGCATGTAATCCGAGGCAGTGCCAAAGCTAACAAACGGTGCATCACTGTCCACCTGGTTGCTGGTAGTGAAAACGGCATAGTAATCGGAGGCCAGAGACTGACCGGTCAGGTCGCTGACACCGTCAGAGCCGCCGACAATCTGCAGGGTATAATCCGTGCTGGGAGCGAGCGCCGCACTGGGATAGAATGTGGCCATTCGATCCAGGGGCCGGTACTCAACGGTGCCCGCAATGAGTGTAGTCCCACGTTTCAGGGTGATGTTGTTGCGGGTGATGGTACTCGGGTCCATATTTTTGTCAAAACCGATCTCGATCGTGTGCAGCGTCGTGGGCACATCCACAAGCGTGCCGGCAGAACTGATATCCCCGGAGCCATTCCGGTACATTTCCAGATTGAGGCCCATCACCTGTGGCGCGGTAGTGTCCTGGTCCGCACCGGTATCGAAGTCGGCCTGGTAAGAGATCTCTTCCTCGTAACCGACCGTATTCGGATCGGCCATCGTGATACCCGCGCTGTTCTCGGCCGAGCCTAGTACCCGGATTGCGTAGTGATGATCGGCATCCAACAAACCGTCGCTGCCGTCGATCCTGCGGGTGATGGTGGCAACGGTTCGGGTCGCCTCATCCAGGTCAACCGAGATGGTGACATATTCGCCACTTCCCGAGCCCTGATAATTCGTGTCGTACAGCCTTACTCCGGTCCCGGTGCTGTCGGTCGCTTCAATGCTCGTTGCGTCCATGGGTTCGGAGAAGGTCACCGTGATTTTGCTGTTGGTGGGCACATTGAAGTTACCCGGAGACGGCATGGTACCGGTCACATATGGCGGATACCCCATGCCCGTGCCGTACTCAATGGTCATTGAATACCCGTCACCCTGGAACGTGCCACCTACCTCAAAGTCGGCGAAGGTGGTGAACTCCATGGCCCAGGAGCCGTCGGGCTGATTGGATTCAATCGCGTTGCCCGCCGCATCCTTGACGGCTGAGGTGATGACAAACCGGTACGTCGTATTATTACTAAGGGCAGTGTCAGAGGAGAAGATGATCTTGGGATCATAGGGGTCACTTTCATCATAAGTGACCTGGCCATCAATCCGGTCCTGGCCAGTAGTGGTCAGGTAAATATTGGAACCGGCGTCAGCAGCATTGTGGTCGGCAATACTCGAACTGTCCATGGTTTCGGACAAATGGGCGACAATGGGAGCGGCACCCGAACTAATATCGATCGGTGCACCCATCATGCCCTCACCGGGCTCAGTCCACATAACAAAGGCCTTCTGTGAATCGCCCCCTCTGCCACCACCTCCCGTGGAGAGGTAGAAGTCATTGCCGGTAGCGCTTGGCTGGCCCGAATGGACCATAACGCCATTAATCGAGAGTTGCCCGTAGCCGGATGCCAGGGCAAAGATGTCATACGATCCGTCCGCTACGGTCGTGGAGAAACTATAGGTTCCATCAGCGCCGCTTAGAACCGAATCGAGGCCGCTACCGGGGATCAACACATATGCGTTCTCAATGGCACTGCCGGCAGAATCATAGACCGTACCGGAGATACTCCGGGTGTAGTCGCCAGCCGCTCTAAAGCTCATGATGAAGGCGTTGGCTTCGGCACCCGTGAGGGTCTGTGGATCCGCATCCTCATTGGCGGGATCCATATCGAATTGCCCGCTGGCAGTAAAGTAGCGATAGTTGGCCGGTTCCGGATCAGCGGCAGCCGTATCCCAGGCTGCGATGTAGTAATCAATTTCAGTGGACGTGTCCCAGCTACCGTCCCAGGGGAGCGTCATTTTATAGAGTCCCGTCAAACCCACTGTTTCGGCATTGATTGTTGCGAAAGCACCGTCGTCGCGAAGACGCCAATTTAGGGTGACACCGTCCATGCCCCGGTCGTCACTCGCCTCTGCGAAGAGTATCGTGTCGGCCCCTGCCTTAGCGCTGTTGGCCGGCATGCTCATAATCATGGGCGGCGAGGTGTCCACTCCCAGCTCCCCGGTATCTGTTTCCGAGGTTAAGGTTCCGACTGCCGAAGCGATCGCTGCGGACCTGTTTTGAGCAAAATCGACCGCGCGAACGTAGGCCTTGTAATTACCTGTCGCCAGGTCTGTACCGGCACTGTCACTCATGCGCCAGGAACTACCCGTTCGACTGCTCGCGGACTGGCCGTCATAGACCGTTTCGAAGGGGCTGTGCTGGTACACGTCCAGGGCGACACCATCTTTGAGCAGATAGATCTCGTAATAATCAAAGGACGCATCGACGGTGGAGTCGGGAGTCCAGCTAACCGTTACATCACCACCATCAATACCCCAGACTGCGTCACCCAAGGCTGGGTCATCACGATCGGTCAGGGTGACGTTGCTGACCGCTTCCGGAGCGAAGCTGTCGCCGCCCGAATTCACTGCCCCCATGGAGGGGCTGGAAAAGACCTGCCAGTCCCAGACCATATTGCTATCGTAACCGTTCATGCCACGACCTAGGGATTCACCGTATAGGCATCCATCGACAAACATGCCACTGGCCCACTGACCGTCCGTAACTGCGTCTGGTTCGTTGTCCTGCCCGGCGCCCCCGTATTGGACATAGTCCTGCTCGTCGTATGCGGCGTTGGACAGGTAAATATCGCCGGCCAGCGTAGGCAAGGCACTCCAATCGCTGGTGCCGGTGTAAAGGTCGGTGGCCGTGTTCGTGCCATCGGCGTTCCAATGCACTGTTACATAACTGCCTGCTGCAATACTGGTAGCCGAGCCATTTACCGTAGCTGGGATAATATAATCCTTGACTGCTGTCTCTAGCTCCCAGTTGGCAATATCCACCGGATCAGTGTCGTTGTTATAGAGTTCTATCCACTGGGCGTCACCATTGTATAAAAACTCATTGATGACCACGGGATAGTCCCCTGACAATTCAGAGCTTTCGGTCGCGCTGCTGGTATTCTGAGGGTCGGCGCTACTTCTGGAAATAAAGTCATACCCATTGTCATAGCTGTCATAGCTGTTCCCCATCGTGGCATCGATGCCGCCTGAGGCCATTGAACTGGGGGTTGAATCGGAGAAGGCCTTGCGCTCCAGGCTGCCGTTGGCAGCGGGGGCAGACGCAGCCGAGCCCTCCGGATAGAGAGAGCCGCCACCACTGGCTGAGCCCCAGGCCACCTTGCTCTCAATGCTCCCGCTCTGGGAAGACACGATCGCATCTTGCGTATTTACCAAAAAGACCGTCCCACCTTCATGAGACAAAGCAAAGTCGCTTGAGGTACTGTAGCTAATATCGGCGGCTGTCGCACCATCGTAACCATCGGAGCTGGCAATTAAGAGATAGCCATTGGCTTGAATCATTCCAGTAAGGTTCACCTTGCTGGCTTGGCTGGACTGACTGAGTTCTGCCACACCGTCAACGTACTGGATGGAATAATTGGACAAATCAACCGCATAGTCTCTGCGGTTGTGAAGTTCGATGAATTCATCCGTATCCGTACCACCTTGGGCCTGGACTTCGGAAATCATTACAGCAGCACCCATCTGCCCACCCTGGGCAATGGTAATGGTCTGCGGACCAGCCGGATAAGCAGCATTAAAGGCTGTCGTACTATCGACCGTAATACCGTCAATCGGGATCTGTACCTTAAAGGTATCGTTCGGCACAGGACTGCCAGAGGTCTGAACGCCTACGAAATAATCAGAACCCGTCGTGTCGCTCGATGATGGTACGACATCGGCAGTGGCCAGGGTCAAGATCGTTCGGTAAACACCGCTTGTTGGCTGCGACCAAGTTGGAACACTGGCTAAAGTTAAGGGCGTATCATTAAAATCGTCAAGCGGATCCAGCCAGCCCTGCCCCCCACCTTCGGTCTTGTTATCTTTGACCAAGTATACGCCCGAGGCCGAATCGGTAGAAAGGGGAGCTAAATGCGTAGCCGGATCAAAGCCGCTGCCATCAGGAACGATTATGTCAACCGTTATCGAGACCAGGTTATCGCCGTACACATGTAATTCGTCCAGGTCCAGGGCATCGAGTGTATGATTCGGGCCCATCATCCTGCCAAACGATTCCGTGGTGCTCACAGAATAGCTGTTGGAAAGGTCCGACCAGTTGGAGGCCTCATCGCGCGTTTTCAAGGCAAAGTGGTAGGTTGTGTTGGGGCTAAGGCCATACACACCCAAAGACTCCGTGCTGGAATAGACTTGGGGTTGAGGTTCGCCAGCAACACCGGTTGCTTGACTCCAACTGGCCTCATCGTTGATGGGCGCAGTCGCATAGCGCACATCATACCCACCCGCTGCGCCCGATCCTGCATTGGCCCCATCATCTGCAGGCGCTGACCAAGTCAGTTCTACCGATGACGACGTTACATTGGTGTGGGATAGATCAGTGACTGCGGCGGGTGCCGTCGTATCTCCGCCCCCCCCGATGATCTCAATTTGGGCAGTCACCGCAGGCGTGCTCTCGTCACTATCGTTGTCCACAGCCACGACCGTGAAGACGTCAAGTGTGCCAGTGGTTCCAGACGGCGGGATCCAATAAAGGTTGTTCGAACCCTCAAGCGTGTCGTTCGTATCCGCCCATGGCGTCGCGCTGCCCGCATCAGTCCCAATCGCCAGCGAGCCGTTGAACACGGTATCAATGATAAAGGCCTCAACGGTTCCGTCCGAATCGGCGACATCACTCCGGGCCACAATCTCGCTGAAGGTAATCTCAACGGGTGTGTCTTCGCTTGTCGTTTCCAGCACCGACGTGAACTCGGTCAAGGTCGGCACGGCAGCTACATGCTCTAATCCGTTGCCAGCTGAGCATTCAGACTCATCTTCATGCTCATACCCTAACAGATGCCCAATCTCATGGGCTACGACTGCGGCCAATTCATCAGACTCTATCTGTTCACTAAACACAAAGCCGTCATCACTGGGATCTCCATTGCCCACATCCACCTGCTCCGACAGTCCAAGAAACTCGCCGTACTCGGCGAATGCCCGATCATCCCCACCAATGTAAATAGTTGAAAATGGTTGACCGGCTGTTGGTGCTTGCGTTGTAAAGACAATTCCCAATCCCGCAAAGGTTTCCTCCAGCTCCTCCACGACCTGGGTGATGATAACATCTTCCTGCCCAGCCAGTTCGTCAGGTGCCGCGAAAGCGGGTACATCGAACAGCCCCACAGTCACAGGCCCATCATAGACAACTTCCTCTGCCCCATCAAAATCCAGATATATCACTTGCCCGGTAAGCTTGCTGACATCGGAATCAATAAGCTCTAACCCTGGAAGTTCAGGCGCTTTAAGTGTGTCCAAACTCTCAGAGAGAGCTTGTAAGTGACTAGTAGCTAGTGGCTGGTGACTATTTGCATCTTCGGTGTCAGACGTATCGGTAATTTCGTCTGACTGTATGTAAGTGGTTGTATTGGATACTGTTGAGTTATCTTGAGTACCAGCCGGGGGACCGCGGTTTTGGGCAGTGCCCAAAACCGAAGTTTGAAGTGTGAAGTGTGAAGGGCGAAACAAGGTTAAGTCCTCCGAGGCGTCGGCTGAGGAGGATTGAATTTCGTTTTGTTGCGTGATGCTGAGATTCGATGCTGTCTCTATTTGTGACACGGACAAACCGTTGGACCGTTCAACTGTCAGACTGTCAGACTGTCCCACCGTCCCACTGTCTTCCAATGGCATAACCGTGCTGTCGCTGGACGACTGAGCCGTCTCAGCCAGCATATATTCTTCAGTATTTTGTGTGTTGTATAGGTTTGCAGCCTTCACCAATTGCGATACGGACAAACCGACGGACCGCTCCACCGTCGAACTGCCAGACTGGTCTGCCGTGCCATCGTCTTCCGCTTGCCACGGCGTAGTCGTGGACGAAACCGGGTCTTCCCCTTGCTCACTAATAACTTCTCCCCCACCCGGCACCAAATCCACAACAATGGCCGGCTCATGGTGATTCTGAAAGAGATCTATGGGGGTAGGGTTAAAACCAACGCAATCCCCACTGAGCAAGATACGTGGTTCCAGTTGCTCGAAGACGATAGGCACCTCACTTGCGCAGCCCCGCGAAGGGCTTGGGAAGTGCTGTTTTATCCAATCGCGAAATCCCAAAAAATCTACCTTGTTTAAAAAAACCATTTCGCTCAGTCCATATCAATTAATCTGATAACCAAGATTGAACTCATCCTGTCTTCCTGGACATTTGTCAACGACTTCATGGCTCATCAGATCGGACAGATTGCGGGGAGTTCTAAATTCGCGTTTTCCGGGATTTCTACTCGGCTTTTCCCTGTATGAGATATGGCATAATACCCGAAGCCATCCCAAAACTCAATTAATAGATATGATAGAACCGTTATAATGATATCTGAAACTAACAAACGAACAATGGCAACGGATTGCCGAGCCCCATATTTCTCAATCAAAATGCAGGATATGTCCGAAAAATAATACATATTGAAGTATTCATTACTGCCATAGCATGGTTACACGAGAATTTAGCAACAGGGGATTTTGTTGAATGAGCACGGTTAAAGCTTTCTTATTTCCATTCGTTGTGATCGCTGCAATGTCATTTACACATGTTCGTGCGAACATAAGCCCACTCGAAGGGATCGCCGCAGTCACGAGCCCAAGCGCCGATGTTACCCTGTCGTTTGTTCAGCCCGGAAGTATCGCAGGAGTATTCATAGTAGAGGGGGACAACATAAAAGCGGGACAGTTGCTCGTCCAGCAGGATGATGCCGCCGAACAGGCCCTACTATTACAACTGAAGGCCAAGAGTGAAGATACAACCCAGACAGAAGCTGCCGACGCAAGTCTTGCGCAAAAGAAGGTTGACCTTAAGAGGATAGAATGGGCAGCCGGCCGCGGAGCAGCAACGGATCTTGAAGTCGAACACGCAAGACTGGATGTCAAGATTGCTGAGTTGTCGCTTAAAGTTGCCCAGGTCGAACACAAACAGAACGAACTGAAATATAATGAAACAAAGATACGCGTCGATAATATGAGCCTGAAAAGTCCTATAACGGGGACAATAGACCGAGTTGACGTGGAGGTTGGCGAATCTGTAAATGGTTTAGCTGATGTCGTTAGGATTGTAAAGACCGATCCGCTTTGGATTACTCTTCATGTTCCGCTGGCCAAGGGCAGAAGCCTTGAGGTCGGGCAATCTGTAAACGTCAAGTTTCCATATTCCAACAAGAAATCTTCAGAAGGTAGAGTTATCTATGTTTCTACTGTGGCTGATGCGGGCAGCTCTACGTTGAGGGCTCGCGTCGAAGTTTCCAACAAATCAAATCGGCCGGCTGGAGAGCATGTCCGTGTCGTCCTTTCGCCTCCGGCAAAGTCGGCTTATCAGTAATGACAACAGTTAAGGGAGAAAACCAATGAATACTGAGAACTATGCCAAGAAGAATACACCTGCTGAAGTTGTAGCCAATACAATTTTCCGGATACGTTTTAGGAAGCTTCTGCTCTTCGTTCTGTTGATTCAAATGAGCGGTTGCGTCTCTGAAGAAGTTAAAAACCAGGGAATGATCACCGCTTATCAGAAAACTGTTGTCGCCACAAGTCCTCAACAGCGCGTTGGAGAAGAAGGACTGGATTCTCTTCGCCCGAGCCCTGAGTCAGATCCCCTTAAGCTGGATGTAACAAAGGACGAAACTACAGGCAAGAGCATTGTCAATCTTACTCTCGACGATGCTGTAAAGCGAGCGCTTCTTAGCAGCCCGCAGATCAGCGTGGTGAGTTACGACCCGTCAATTGCCAAGGAGGATATTATCAAAGCAGTTTCTGACTTTGATGTTGCCCTTTTCGGACGAGTGGATCAGGAGAAACAAGACAATCCCACAGACAGTATCTTTCAAGGAGGGCAATCTGATACGCTATTATGGGAAACAGGCGTCAAGCAAAGGGGCGTGACTGGTGCAGAATGGTCTCTTGCCTATGGCCTGACACGTACGTGGGATGATTTGACTACCAGGACTCTTTCCACCAGATACGAACCGATGTTGTCTTTTCAAGTAAAACAACCATTACTACGTGATGCAGGGCAAGAACTCAACCTTGCAGGGGTGAATATCTCAAAGCTAAATTACAGAATTGCCCTTGCTGCCTTTCGCCAAGAAACTGAGGATGTTTCGGCTGAAGTTGTCTCTTTATACTGGGCGCTGTCGCGAGCACGTCGTGATCGGGAAATTCAACAAGGGTTACTGGAGAGCACCCGCGAGACATTGGCTAAAGTAGAGAACAGAGAAGGTATCGATGCGACCAAAGTGCAGATCAAACAAGCCGAAACTGCAGTAAAGTCGCGCCAGGCGGTATTGTTTCAAGCTGAAAAACAAGTCATGGATGTGCAAGATGCGTTGGTGAGACTACTGTCTGATAGCAAGATAAATTTACTCGATGACTTTGAGATTGACCCGGTTACTGCTCTCAGGCAGACAGAGGCGATATTTGACCAATCAGAAGCTTTAGGATTGGCTCTGGCAAAGAATCCTGAAATTCAGCAGGCAAGACTCGCCGTGGAAATAGCCCAGATTAATGTCGGCGTCGCAAAGAGACAGAAGATGCCACGAGTTGATCTCGTTGCCTCCACAAGAACACAAGCTCTTTCAGGTGCTCGGGGAAGCGCGCACGACAGATTTGGCAACTTTGACTATGTCAGCTATGCTGTTGGCATAACTGCCGAAATCCCGTTCGGAAACCGCCAACGTGAGGCTGAATTTCGTAAACGGAGAATTGAACGGCGCAAGGCAGTTTCAGTATTGCAGAACACTTCAGATCAACTGGCAGTACAAGTCAAGGAGAGGATCAGGCTCGCTGAGAC
>Ga0255052_10003542_pt1 | contig 10790 bp, 8 predicted proteins | sample JV7_2_21_MG_FD_188632 | JGI IMG/M metagenome (GOLD analysis project Ga0255052, IMG submission 188632) | Seawater microbial communities from Jervis Inlet, British Columbia, Canada - JV7_2_21 | ecosystem: Environmental > Aquatic > Marine > Inlet | place: Canada: British Columbia | collected...
GCGGCACTGGTCATCGTGATTGCACACGCGGGCGGTAGTTGTGACGCATTTGACGACGCAACGGATCTCTCGTCATGCGATCTGTCTGGCGAAATCATGCGTGTGGCGAACGATCTGCCGCCGGGGCTGGTCGACTACATCATTGGCGGACATGAGCATGACGGGCTCGCACACATTGTAAACGGCGTTGCAATCTCCGAGAGTTATTCAAGTACCCGCGCATTCGGTCGTGTCGATTTCAAGATAGACCGTGCCACAGGGACGACCCTGGAACGCATGGTCTTCGCGCCGCAGCCACTCTGTGCGGTGGTCGACACCGCAAGTGGTCGGTGCGCGGCGGCTGATGCCGATCCGGATTCGATCGCCGTTGCGACATACGAGGGTCGAGAAGTCGTACCGATGCCGGAACTGGTCGCGGTTGCAAAACGCGCGGAAGCATTGGCGCTCGAGCGCAAGGCGCAGAAGCTCGGTGTTTATCTTGAAACACCGATCACCCTCGATGGCAGACCCGAATCCGCGCTAGGTAATCTGATGACGGATGCCTTGCGTGATTCCAGCGACGCCGACATCGCCATACACAACGTAAGTGGTGGCATACGTGCAGACTTGCCACAGGGAGAGCTTACCTATGGAAGCCTGTACCAGATGTTCCCGTTCGACAATCAATTGATGGTGTTAGACCTGACTGGTGCTGATGTGCGCCGCATCATCGAGCGGCAGGTGCACATGGCAGGCAGGCGCGCCGGGTTTTCCGGGATGCGTGTGTTCGTCGATTGTGAAGATGAACATATGAGCATCGCGATGCTGCTCGCCAATGGACGAGAGATTCAGGATGACGAGCTTGTGAGAGTCGCCGTCAACGATTTCCTCGCGCTGGGCGGCGATGGTGTCCTGTTGCCGGTAATGCCTGAAGGTGGTTTCAAAATTCCGGATGGCTTGCCGTTAGCACGCGAGGTCATTGGCAGTTGGTTTGGCGAGCGTGGTGGTCACCTGCGGGCCGATCAGTTTCTGGACCTGGAAAACCGCAGGTGGAATCTACCGGAGGAAGTACCGCAGGGTTGTGCGTTGTAGTGAATCGCTGGGCAGGAACTTGTGGGTCACGCCGGCCTGTCTGAACCTTCAGAAATATCCAGTTTGCCGCATGCCATTGGTCCTGAAATATTCGGGCTAAGCGCCATCTTCCAGCACGTAGAGTTGCCAAAGATCCTTGCGCGTCATGTGCAGAAACGGGCTCATCGCAAGCACGCCAGTCTTGCCGATACTGTGTTCAAGGAACTCCATTTCCACAAATTTCGCATGGGTGCGCTCACCGACCGGGGTTTCAAGACCGTTCTCGCGCATCATGAGAAGTCCCTTCGCTCGCAGCGCGAGTTCCGTATAGAGGCGCAGATAACACAGCATATCGACGACTACGGGACCCGGGAACTTGTCACGGAGATCATGCAGAAAGCGACCTGTCTTGGTTGCAGCAAAATCGCCCGAGTTAATCTGTTCGAGCAAACGGGCATCAGCGTCGAAGTCGAGTTCCAGCCAGGTATGCATACGCCGGGCGCTTCTCTTAAACACAACATAGAACACGGGCGGCAGCAGAAAGAGGATCAGCACGGTCATCAGGATAGGTGGCAATACGAAGTGGTTGAAAGCGGAGTGCAGGGTGATCGCCGCAAGGAGCCCCGGCACGTACAGTAGCGGATTGATTTTCATGTTGCGCTCGGTGAGAACCTGGGACATGACCGCAAAGATGGCCGTCACACCGCCGTGCATCATCGCTGTGCCGAAGCCACGCACGATCCACACTGCAACATGCGCGTCGCTGGAGTGGTACAGGTAATAGAAGTTCTCACCCATGGCAAAACCGGTACCGACCGCGAAACCCATGATCGCGCTGTCAACGAGAAAGCCAATCCGATTCATGCGGAACAGGACAATGATGACCAGGGCCTTGAGCCCTTCCTCGGTGACGGGAGAGACGTAACGCGTAAAGCTGCCGTAATCGAAAGACAGGGCCTCGAGGAGGAATCCGTTGACAAAGTAGGCAACGACGGTCAGCAGGCTGCCGGCGACGATGACGCGAAGCACGGCTTTCAGACTGACCAGCTTGTAGCTGTCCATGTACAGCAGGACGACCAGAAAGATCAGGACCGGCAGTAGGCCGACCGGTGCCCTGATAATTATGTCGATGGGCATAAAAGCAGGCTCGTCCATGCATACCAAAGCTGGCATCTTGCCCGAAGCAGGCCTGTGATCACAATATCTTCAGTGAAACCATCCACTCTTCGCCGAGACGGCGGCCATCCTCGAATCCCTGAGCGTAACCCAGCGACAAGGTCATCGGCAGACGATGTGCAAGTTTGAATTTGAGATCCAGCTGTACTCCGGCTGTCGAGACCGAGCGCTCGAGGAACTCTCCCGGATCCGCAAGCAGGTAGCCATAAAACACGGCTGGTCGAATGTGGCTCAGGAAGAAACCTGGTGTGCCAACTTCACGAAAACGTATCGGCGGCAGATTCCACTCCGCTACGGACTTCACGAAATCGGTGGCTCGAATCTCGTCAATTTCAAAGCCAGGCAAACTCGAGTATTCCCGGTAACGCTTGTCCTCCCGGTTATCCAGGTAGTTATTGCCGAAGCCGCCGAAATAATGGTTGCCGAGCGGGTTTAGCAAATCCCCGTCACTGCTGCCCGCGGAGTTGTAGAACCAGATAGATGAGTGTTTCCAGGGCAGTGCGAAGCCGAAATCCATGCCGATCCGCGGTTTGTACACGGTGCTGAACTCGGTCTGGTCGGCTACGAGTTGCAGATCCCAGCGAAATCCCTTTTCGTGGTCAACGGCGCCGACGGAGCGGCGCGTGTTCGTGTAATGCAGCCCGACATCGAGTGACGTAATCTCGTCGATGATCGATGTCGGTACGTTCTGATTGCCGGGCAAGGTATCCAGGTCGGTGTAGTGAGCTATCTGCGCTGACAATTCCAGTTTTTTTGGCTCGTCATATATCAGGGCGCGGTCGTAACCGAGGATATACGCGTCGCCTTTTCGGGCTCGCTTGGTTGGGCCCGCCAAATCATAGAAATCGGCGCCGTTATGCCGGTATTTGGCATACCAGTTGAGTGCATCGTATTCCAGCACAACGTGCAAGTGCTCGTTCGAAGCAAGGTCATTGTCCCAGGAGTAGCTGGTCGTCAGGTTGAATTTATGCAGTTGCGCCGGGTCCTTGAACTGGAAGTGCCAGCCGACTGCTTCGGCGTCGCGGTAGCCCTCGATGACGGGGTAGCCGGAGTCGTACTGCAGTTCCCTGTGCGGGCGGTACTTGCCGCGACTCTTTATCAATTCTTCGTGATCGATCTCGTCGAGAGTCCCGACCACATTCCAGTCGTCCACGAGCGGATGACGTCTGGCGATCTCGTTGCCCAGAAACGTGATCGCGCTGACGTCCTCCAGAGGCTGCGGGTCAATGATGGCAGGAATGAAGCCCTGACCTGTGTACTCGAAGACCAGCAATGACCCATCGGCAAGTGGTATAGGGCGGAAAAAACCCGTTTCGGCGTTGCTGACCGCCTCCATCTCGCCGGTTTCGAATTCGAAACGAAAGATATTTGATACGCCGGTGTGGAAGGAACTGCCGAACAGGTACTTGCCGCCCGGAGAAAATACGAAGCCCTCCGGCACGGCAGGGCTGAAGTCGAATTCGGCGACGGGTTCCGCTTTTTCCGCCAGAAGATCCTTGACAGCGAAAACGCGCAAAAACTGGCTGCCATCGATTTCGCCGACGGATGCGGAAAGCAGCTTTCCGTCGGGAGAAATATCCATTTCGTAAGCAACCTGACCATACGGCCAGGCATAGACCAGGTTCCATTCCTCATACGGATAGGGAATGCGCACGAGCGATACGTATCCGTTCAGATGTCGCAGGCCCCACAGTGACGCATCGGTCCGGTCGAAAACGAGGTCACCGATACGCGCGTCCTTCAACAGCATGCGCGCCTTGCCGGTATCGATGTTAACGGCCATCAGGTCGCGATAGGCGAGGTTATCGGCCGTGTAGAAAAAGGTCCTGCTAGCTGGATCCCAAGCCGAGGAAGTGACCCTGTAGGTCATCGGGCCCTTGATGTCGACGATGCGTCGTACGTTGCTGTCCTGCAGAGACAGCTCGCCAACGTGAGCAACGACTCCGGGGTAGCGGAATGCGCCAAGCATCGTCTTGTTGTCCATATCGACATAGGCGCGCGATACAGACCCCAACGCGCGTGGCGACAATGGTGCTGTTGGTGTCAGGGGTTCCTCCTGGACAGACTCGAGGTTCGCATTTTGAAATTCGTGCTCGAATGCAATCCAATCGTCCCATGCTTCTTCGAGCGGCTTTTCGAACACACGGTAGAACTGTTTCGAGTAATAGCGCTCGCTGTCTTCGCCGCGCTTGAGCCACTCAATGACATGCTGCGGCGAATACTCGTAGGCCAGATAGCTGATAAAGCGCGTTCCGTACAGGTAGGCGTTAACGCCCGCCTGAAAGTCCACGCTGACGCCTGCCGCGACGATACCGAGGTTGCTGTAGAAGTGGGCGTCGTCACGTACCATCGAACGAAATACCATTTCGTCGTAGGCACCTTGGGCGCGGCCGATGCCGCCCGACATCCAGGTTTCCATAAACACCGCCGCGCCTTCGAGGTACCAGCGAGGCGCGCTCAGCCGCGGTGTGCTCAGATAGCTGTAGAGTATGGATTCGGGATGGCGATCGGTCTGCCGGGGCTTGCCGCCGAAGAAGCGTCGCCACCTGAGGTCATGCTCGTTGGTGACGTCCATGTTGGCCACGTGCACGAGTTCATGATTCATGATCTGGAAGACGCGTTCGCTGCTTGGCATCGTTTCGAGAGTTCGGCTGGCCGGCGCGATATAAACCGAGACGCCGTTGTAGGGCGCCACGCCGGCCCCCGCATTGCCGTAGTCACTCAGATCAGTGAGGAGGACTGTTGATTTTTCGTAGGGCTGCCAGTCGAAGACCCGCTTCTGGAACTCCAGAGAATTGTGGAAATTGCGAACGACGTGCGGTACCAGATATGTCTGGGAAGGACTGAAATACAACAGGCGGAGTTCTTCTGTCTCCGCGACGTCCATCTCGAAAGGTCCTGCATGCGCCTGGACGGCCATTGCCACGAGCGCGATACCCACAAATGTCGATTTGACGCTAATGCCAACGTCCCCCGTTGTGAACCCCGTCGACACCTTCGTCCCTGGGGCTGGATTTATTATGGTTCTCGATCCCCGCCGTGTAAATGGCGACACGAGCCCGCCTGCCAGTGTGCAGACGGGCCCGCGTCGAGCGAAAGCGGCGCGAGAGTTAGCTCTCAGTTCTTGGCGCGCTCAGCCGCTGTGCGCTGAGCGTTCCGCAGTGCGTCGTTCCGCATCGATTCACGGAAGGCGCTACTCTTCAGCATTGCCTCACGAAATGCGTCGTTGCTCATTGCTTCGCGGAAAGCGTCGCTGCGCATGAACTCGCGAAACGCGTCGGTACGCATGGCTTCGCGGAAAGCGTCGCCGTTCATCGCCTCGCGAAACGCGTCGTTACTCATGGCTTCGCGGAAAGCGTTGCCTTTCATAGCCTCACGAAACGCGTCGTTACTCATGGCTTCGCGGAACGCGTCGTTATTCAATGCCTCGCGGAATGCATCGTTACGCATCGCTTCACGAAACGCGTCGTTGCCCATCGAACCGCGGAATGCGTCGTTACGCATTGCTTCGCGGAACGCGTCGTTGCGCATTGCTTCGCGGAACGCGTCGTTGCGCATGGCTTCGCGGAACGCGTCGTTACCTAATGCCTCGCGGAACGCATCGCTACGCATAGCTTCACGAAATGCGTCGTTATTCATGGCTTCGCGGAATGCGTCGTTATTCATTGCCTCACGGAACGCATCGTTGTTCAAAGCCTCGCGAAACGCATCGCTAGCGAAAGCTGCACTCAAGGCTGCATTCCTTGCGAGGACATCGGAAAGTGCCGCGTCCTTCGCCAGCACATCCTGGAGCGCTACATTGCCTCGCAAAGCGCTTCTGGCAGCATCACCGAGCAGTGCATTGCGGAACGTGTCGTTGCGCATTGCTTCGCGGAACGCGTCGTTGCGCATTGCTTCGCGAAATGCGTCGTTGCGCATTGCTTCGCGTAACGCGTCGTTGCGCATTGCTTCGCGAAATGCGTCGTTGCGCATTGCTTCGCGGAATGCGTCGCTGCGCATTGCCTCGCGGAACGAGTCGTTGCGCATTGCTTCGCGTAAAGAGTCGCTGCGCATTGCTTCGCGTAAAGAGTCGCTGCGCATTGCTTCGCGGAACGCGTCATTGCGCATTGCTTCGCGGAACGCGTCACTTCGCATTGCTTCGCGGAATGCGTCGCTGCGCATTGCCTCGCGGAATGCGTCGCCCATCAACGCCTCGCGGAACGCGTCGTTGCCCAGTGCTTCGCGAAACGCGTCGTTGCTCATCGCCTCGCGGAAAGCGTCGCTATTCAGCGCTTCCGCGAAAGCGGCATCGCTGATCATCAGCTGGTAAACATCAGTCTGCATCACCTGGGCAATGGACTCATCGTCGAGAATGACGTCGTCTTCAGACATCTGCTCGCCGCGGAAGCGTTCCGCCGGCGCAACTGTGCCCTCAGCGCCACCCCCAGGGATCGGGTACTTCACGCCAAAGTAAGCGACAACTACTATGACGGCTGCGAATCCGGCAATGATCGCTGTCATTCGTGATTTTGTCTGCTCCGTGTTACTCATTGTCCTACTCCTTATAAATCAGGAAACTTACGCCCCGCGCCATTGCCGGACGCCATCCTCTCACCAGGTTGTGTGCAACGCTTGCCGCTGCAGAAACCTGCCATCAACTGAAAAATTGAACTCAATTTTCGCCTCGTCGGTTAAAGTCGCGTCATCGTCTCGACGCAACAAAACACTAAACCTGTTGTGCCCACTCGCCTGTACGCGCAGGGTGTCGCCAACGTATTCGATAGACTCAAGGGCATCACGGGACTGAGATATCGCATCGAGTCGCAGGCCTGCCGGCGCAAAGTTCACGACGAGTTCCACTGAATCCTCGGCGTTGATTTGCACGTGCAGCAGCAGGATGTCATCACGATGCGCAATGCGGGCCAGGCTTTCGAAACCTCGGCTCCGTATCGAATAAGAATCGATGATATCGGTAGGCGGCCGTAACGAATCTGACGTCATTGTGCCGACGAGGTCCGTAATGTCCGTTGTTGTCGTATCAAGCAGCTGCCCCTCATAGACGGCTACACCGAGCAACAGGCCGAAGGTGGCGGCAGCTCCGTACCGCAACACGGCGCCGAAATTCGGTTGCCAAAGCCAGGTCAGGATCGAGCGCGAACTGGATTGCGGGACGGATTCGAGACGGTCGGTTATCTGCGTCCGCAGTGACCGCGGCGGCTCCAGCACAGGTAGCTCGCGCAACAACGTATCAATTTCTGCGAGGTCGGACTGGAACTGACGGGCCTCTGGAGAGTCCTGCAGCAACTGATCGAGTTCCACACGCTCTTCGGGGTCCAATTCCCGGTCAGCTGTGGCGCTAATGAGTTCTTGCACGCGTTCGTTACTCATGAGGACAAAATCCCATGTTGTTGCAGCTGGGTTCTCAATTGCTGCCGGGCTGAAAACAGACGCGACTTCACTGTCTTTTCGGGCAGATGCAGAATCTCGCCGATCTCCCGGTAACTGCACTCTGTGAAATATCGCAACACGATCACGGCCCTGTAATCCTCTTTTAGCTCCATCAACGTTGCCTGGACTTCGTCGCATAGCTCGCGCCTGGCGACATTCTCATATGGCACATCGGTACTTCGGCTTCGGGAGTCCCCGAACGGCTCGGTCGGCCTGCGGCGCTTGATTTGGTCAATTGCTTCATTGAGCGCTATCCGGTAAATCCAACTGTAGACCCTGAATCTGGCATCAAAACTTCCAATATTCTCAAACACCTTCAGGAACGCGGTCTGGGTCACATCGGCCGCGTCGTCGACGTTGCCCAACATGCGATAGGCAGCATTGAACACGGGCTTCTCAAACTGTCTTACCAGTGTCTCCTGCGCCATTCGGTCACCTTGCTGGCACTCCTTTATGATCGAATTCTCCAGATCCTTATGCATAAGTACGCCCCGGATGGGAAAAAGTTGGTGGTTCGACGGCACAAGAATCGTGCGCCGGTAGAGTTCCCGCTAATCTGCCAAGATTACAGCTCACTGAGGAGGGTCCGCCCTTTGTATGTCGAATAACCTGTCAAAGCCCGAGTACATAAAGATATTGTTGATGTGGCCGTTGACGTTGATGAGTTTCAGGCTCTCGCCCGCGCCCGTGAGGCGCTTGTGCGTCCTTAGCAGGACACCAAGGCCGGCACTCGAAATGTACTCGAGCTTGCCCAGGTCAAGCACGCAGGTCGCGATCACCTGGTCCAGGACTTCTTGCGCCTGCGGCGCCTGGGCGGCATCGAGCCGGCCTTCTACCAGCACCGCGCCTTCCTCACCGAAACTGATCTGAAACATAGGCCTACTTCCGCTCCGTGATAAAAGAAATCTTGCTGGTTCTGTTGCTGTATTCATAATGGATGGAATCCGCCATCTTCAGTACCAGATAGAGACCCAGCCCGCCCGGCGTTCGCTGCGCCAGCGGCACATTCACATCCACTGGTTTTATTTCGCGCGGGTCGAAACGCTCCACGTCGAAATCCGTCAGGCAGACTTCCACGCTGTGTTCGTGGGGATTCATCTCGATCAGGATGTCTGCCCGGGTCTCCGTATTGTAAGTAATCATATTGACGAACAGTTCCTCGACGCATAGATCGACGATGTAGCGCAGCGAGAGATCGATATCGTGCTGCGCGAAGAACTGGTCGGTGAACGTGACGATATTTGTCAGTTCATTGAGACTACGTCCAAATTGCTGTTGCATGGTTTAGCCCCCGTTGGCTGGCATCTATGGCAGCCGCCGTGCAAGCACCAGCGTAATGTCGTCGGCTTGCGGCGCGTCGCCGCCGAATTCGATTGCTGCTTCGACCAGTCGTTGGCCGAGGCTCGCCATCGGTAGCTCGTGGCCAAGTCGCATCACCTGAGCGACGCGTTCTTCGCCAAACTGCGACCCATCCAGCGCCGTGTATTCGTAGACACCGTCGGAGATGAGGGCGAGAACATCTCCCGGCTCCAGTTTGAGCCTTTGTGCCCGGGCTGTTCCGTCGAGTTCCATGACCCCAACCGGGAAGCTGGTGGGCTTGTGCCACTCGCACACGTGGCTGGCGGCATGGAAGTGCAGGATCGGCCCCTGTCCCCCCGAGTGGAATTCCACTTCGTGGTTGCCGGGATGCAAAAAGCCCATGAAGGCGGTGATGAAACGATCATCCGGGAGATCTTCATTGAGCTGGTTATTGACATGCATATAGGCGCTGTCGAGGTCGGCACCAAGCCGGAATGCGACGCGCAGCATCGCCTGCATCTGCGTCGCCGAGAGCGCCGGCCCGAAGCCATGGCCGGTTGCGTCCCCTAGCAACATGAACAGCCGCTCGCCCAGCATAACGAGATCGTAGAGATCGCCACCGGTGTGATCTGTCGGCAGGAACAGGCCGTGGACATCGTAGCCAGCAACCTGCGGCATTGTGCGGGGCAGGGTACTAATCTGAATTTCCCTGGCGACGGCTACCTCACGGTGCAGGATGGCATTCGCCAATAACTCAGTCGTCATTTCCGAGTGCTGGATGGCGATAGCCGCTTCCGCCGCCAGCGCGGGGGCTATCCACTCATCATGCTGATCAAATTGTCCCGGATGCTCGCCGAGCCACTGCATGACGCCAAGCACAGAGTCATCCTGGCCCAGGATAGGCACGCTGAGCAGCGCCCGCGTTTCGAAATCAATCACGTCACCGGGCCAGTCGCCATGTTCCGGTTTGTCGCGATACTCTGAAATGTTCGTGATCTGCCGAGTGACGGCGCATTCTCCGGCAATGCCGACACCCGGGATGACTCGGGCAGGTGAGTCGGCTGTTGGCACGACCATCACGAGTTCGCCTGCTTGCCTATCATGCAGCCACAGGACCCCAGCTTCGGCAACGATTGCAACCTTGCCGACTTCGATGATCTCGCGCAAGAGTTCCGGAAGTGATTCTGGAGATGCTAGCCGATACATGATCTCGAGGATCCGTACCAGTGACTCGCGCGTTATTTCTTCCGGGCTATGCTCGTCCCGAGGAATTGACAGTTAAATCACCCCCTGATTGCTGTTGTTTTTATTGCCGCGCGCTTACACATTGCTGTATCAGCATTGCGGTAACCCCTCGGGCAGGATCATCGCACAAAACCGCGGTATTGTCTTTGAAACGGCTGTTGCCGGAGCGCGGTCAATCACAATAAGCGATTGATTTACTGGGATGTCTTCGTCAACATCGATAACGTGAGGCTCGCGCACCTGATGCACAGGTCATTCGCCGATGGGCGCCTCGATATAGAAATCAATCGCTGCCGATTTGTCGAACGGTGTCCGAATCTCAACTTGGGAGTGCTAGACAAATAGAAATGCCGGCTGGCGCGGGCACTTTCATGTGCTAATCGATACATTGAACCGCCCCGGGTATTCCGGAGACTCGTTTGTTTGAGTCAGGCCGCCATGGCGGACTCTTCCACCTGGCGTACCGCTTCGATCTTGAATTCCTCTGTGTATCGCTTGCTGCTCATATCCACCTCTCTCATTGCCATTTTGTCTGGCTGAAAGTTGTCTGGCAAATTCATAGCGATTCAAGTCAGCGTGATACGATGCTAGCA
>Ga0255052_10003543_pt1 | contig 10789 bp, 7 predicted proteins | sample JV7_2_21_MG_FD_188632 | JGI IMG/M metagenome (GOLD analysis project Ga0255052, IMG submission 188632) | Seawater microbial communities from Jervis Inlet, British Columbia, Canada - JV7_2_21 | ecosystem: Environmental > Aquatic > Marine > Inlet | place: Canada: British Columbia | collected...
AATATTTCCATTTCTTAATTCTTTCAATCAAACCATTTTTTTATTTGCCATTGGCTTTTGAGCCTTTTTCTATTTGGATAACTTCTCTGTTCGAGCATACGTTTCATTTCACCTGTAAACTTTCCTCAATCCGATATCACAGGTTTTGAGAGTCGGTCAATTCTGCGTATATGTATGGACTACCTCAGGTTTTATAAGTTTTCTGAGAGGTGCTTTTAATCGTTTCTCGGTTCAGTATCTCATGCAGTTAAGCCTAATATATCGATGCATTTCTGTTTTCTAGCGGGCGGCCCGCCACATGAACCAATTGGGTACTCCGAGCACAGGTTCAGTTTCTTTGACTTTGAAACCAAAGCGCTCATATAGACGCACATTACCGGGTTGGTCTGTTTCTAAATATGCGTCCATCTTCTGCTCATCCACGAGTTTACAAAATCGCATTAACAGGGCACTACCAATTCCCTGCCCTTGCTGATCTGGAAGAACACAGAGGGGGTCCAAGTGCCAGTGGGGTAGTTTTGGATCGTACATACCCCAGGTTTTACGGAATTTATAAACATTGATGGCAGCTCGGCCTATAGCCAAAAAAGCAAAAGGTACGGCAAATAGCGGCATGACAGCTTTTTGACAGTCAGGCCAGGTAACCATGCGCATTACCCCTACCAGTCGGGCTTCCTGTCTAGCAACAAGCACATTTCCTGTGGCGTGACTCAGTAGCTGCTTCATTCCCTTCTGTAGTCCGTTTCGCTGCTTTTCTCCGTCTCCAATCATCACCACCTTCACAAGCGGTGTTGGAATAAAAGCTCTGCTCGCCAACTCCGCAGCTTCTTCCAGCTCTCTCTCTTCCAGATTTGCAATATCTATCTCACCCATGCCTTCTCCTTCCCTTTTCCGATTTCAATCAGAATCATTTCTCTTGGCATAACAATGATTAGATAGTTTCTCTATAACACCCCTGGTCGTCAAATTCGCGTTATAACACTCGGTACCCAAAAGTATCATATGATGTTTGATTACAATTATTGCATATACCGGTACATGCAACCTATCTCATTTTTTCGGTTGCTGTCAAATTATAGGACCGAAAAATGGGGATTTTGGCAAATAAAAAGGGCAAACTCATGCGATAAGATTCACCCTTTTGAGTTGGGATACAATTTGGATATCCAATCTGGTTTTGGTTCCGGTTTTTATCAAATCATGGTTGTAAAACTCAAACTGTCCTTTTTAACAAAAAATTGAATATCACAGGTTTTAGCAGGCTGGAAATTTTGAAGGTATATATGGAATACATCAGGTTTTAGAAATGCAAAAAAAGCTGTGTTATAGGTAATAGCTTAACTTTCAAAATATATCTGGCTGGAAAGAGCCAAACCTCCTTCCAGCCCAAGTTTATCCCATAGATTGATTATTCAGCCGACTCAATTTATGATACTCAAATAATCAAATGCTATATTGATAAAAGATGTTTTGCTAACTCCTCTGGAGCCGATAAAAATGGCGAGTGACTGGTATCCATAGAAATTACTTTTTCACACGGGAGGGCCTTGTACAATTTCTCCTGTAATGATGGACTGATGGCTTTGTCCCGTAGACAAGAGATATAAGCTCTGGAAACTCGCCCGAAATTTTCTTCAGTCGTACTCACTGGGGTAGCGAATGGCGCTGCTGCTTGAGGAACCAGTCGGGATTTTGCAGCCTCAACATCCTCATCAGAACAATCGGCATAGAAGACTTCTTTAAGGGCCTCTTCTCTTACAGTGGCATTACTCTGATCCTCAGACATAATCAGATTTGGTAGGACCAAAGCCTCAGTATCCGGTTCAGCATGCTGCAATAAGAACTCGCCATTTTGTAACAAAAAGCCAGTCACATATATTAGCTTCTTAATTTTCTCCGGTCGATATTCAGCCGTCTGAGTAATCACCACTCCTCCCATACTATGCCCAACCAGATTAACCGGGTCAGACTGCTCATCAAGAATTTGGCATACTCGATCAGTATAAGCCTTTAAGGTGATTTCGGCAATTGGTCTTTTGTCTTCACCATGTCCGGGTAAATCCGGTGCTACCACTTTATGGCCTTCCTTTTCTATATGTGGAATGACATTTTTCCAGCACCAAGCTCCGTGCCAAGCTCCATGAATCAGCACATAAGTACTCATAATTCTCCTCCTTTCATAAATCAGCAGGTTTATACGGAAGTTGATAAAGAACAAATTGCTCTATATCACTATAACGACAATTATTTTTTTGTTGATATCGCAACAATTCTTTGACTTTAAAAACCTGACAGATGTATGGAATATCTTCAGTATTAACAACTAACTTTTATTGTTTGTAATCGATCATATCACAACAGAAACCCTGATTGTCTTGCCGACCATGCGTGCTGATAGCAAAGAAGAGACATATGGTCGTCTGCTCATTGCTTTTTAATTCGTTCATAGACTCGTTTGCCGAAAAGGAAGCGGGCCACAAAGCTGTCTGACTTGGTATCGTCGCCAGGCAAGAAGCTTACATGCAATTGGCCAATTCGGTACGAATGGCCAATGAAAGTTTCGGACCCGATGGGCGAGACAAGAATACGCCACCAGAACGAGGGCCAGATAGAAAGCCCGGAAACGCCAATGGTTACCGTTGCCTCTTCTCCTGTATCGTAATGTCGATACCGCCCTGCGTAACGGTCTAATTCGTTGGCATCTGCCAGTGTTAGGCGGGGCACGGTAGCGCGGGCCACCGCTGGTAGCACATAGTCTGCCATCATGATGAGGTTGCGATTATGGCCGCCTGAATTATTGATCGGCTGAGCGGTGAATACCGCAACAAGGCGCTGATCAGGCACCACAATAATATGCTGGCCGCCGCGCCCAGCGGCAAAGAACAGATCGATCAGTTGGTCGCCAATCACTGCCTGGCCTAACCGCCATTGGTACCCATATCCCCACCCTAATTCTGCTGTCACACGCTTTTTCAGGGAGTCCTGCACCCATTTTTCACTTATGATACGATTGCCTTGCCATACCCCCTCGTCCAGCATTAGCTGACCGATCTTGGCCATATCGCGAGGACGCAGGTATAGTCCACCCTGGGTATTGACGATACCATGGCGGCTGCGATGCCAACCCTCGATATCGATACCCATGGGGTGGAACAAATATCGTTCCGCAAACCCTCCCAGGCCTTGGCCGGAAACCCTTGAGACAATTTCGCCCAACAACACTGACATGCCGCCTGCGTAATTGAAACGTTTTCCTGGTGGTTCGATCAATTTATGGTTGAGGATGAAGTGGAGCCAGTCATCACTGTCAATCATGGCACGGATGCTGTTTTTGGGATCGCTGAGCGGGCGGCTACGTTCGTCCCAATTCGTACCGTGCGCCATGGTCAGCAGGTCTCGGATAGTGATCTCGTAAGGCCGGTCGATCCACTCGAGGCCACGATAGCCATAGAAGTAGGTGTGTACGGGATCGTCCACTCCGATAAAGCCCTGGTCGACGGCAATACCGACTAGGATTGAGGTGACACTTTTCGAAACCGAGTGCATCGCGTGCGCTTGGTAACGATGGCGGCCGGAAAAATACTCTTCAAATACCAACTTGCCATCCTTTACCAGCAGTACGCTGTAAACCCGCGGGAAAGTGTTGTCACGGATCCGACTGACCAATGCGGCCAATGGCCGCTGATGAATGCCGGCACCATCCAGCGATTGCGTTTGCCACCCATCCCTTTCAATTGGCGGCACCGCGTAGTGATAGGCGCGGTCGATATCCTGCTTCTCGAAGGACAGAAAACTATTGTTACGAGCTTATAGAGTGATTACAGCGACGGGATTCACCACGAGCTTTTTCAAAAGATTCTCGTCCCTCCCGGAATGAGAATATTGCTATCAGTATAGCTCCTACAGAATCAATTACCCCTATACCTGTCAATTCAAATCCTAAGCTGGCTAAAAGCAAGGTAAAGGAGAGATAGAGACAGGCTTTTGTACAATTGGCATCTTCCAAAATTGCATCAGAATTCAATTGCTTTCCAACCTTCACCTTGAAGTAGATCAAAGCCCACATTGTAAAGATGGATATCACCGCAATTACAATTCCCCAGAAGGTGGTTTCAGGTCGATGGCCTTGATATATACTGATGCCGGCTGTGATTGCCAAGCCAGCCGCCAGTATGTAAAACGCAGTGCCTGTGATTCGGAGCGCTTGTTTTTCGAATGGTCCCGGATCAGCTTCCGGGTTATGCCTCATTCTTCGAATCATATTCCAAATACCAATACCAGATAAGACCTCAACAAAGGAATCGATTCCAAAACCGAATAGAGATAAAGCTTCATCCGCAACACCGAATGATACCGATACCATCCCCTCAATTAGATTATAGAATATGGTGATCAGAGCGAGCAGAGATGCTCTTTTGTATTGATTTAGCTTGATTTGGGTGGCTTCTGGGGAAGAGGTAGCGGGGATTTCCATACTGGTATCCTTTTGATTTTGTAACGAGCACAGATGAATTGAGAATATGTAAGCTATCGATTTTTAAGAAATTATTGCATATACCAAATTGATACATGCAATCTATCTCATATTAAAGGTTGGTGTCAAATCGGAGTCCCGGAAAGTGGAGCTTTTAGCCAATTAAATGGGAAAATTCATGTACCTATAGCCTACTAATTTGATTCATCCTGAACATCATACCATCGTGGTTGATATTGGTGATTATCAAGTACTCAACGAACGCGAATATGATCCGTTCAAAAGAGAGATCGAAAGGTTTCCAGAAGCAACTGATATTAAGAAAAAATCCAAACCATCGAGCGCCTGTGCACGGTGATTACTTTATGGATTCCGGTTCAAACTGATTGCCCCATTGAGGGTGCGAAACTTGACAATTTATTTAATGCTTATATTTTCAATAAGACAATTCTAATCAATTTTATAACCTATCTTTTGAATTACGCTATCTATCATTAAACGGAGGAAAAAATGCAGAAAAAATGGACATATAAAAATTATGAGATTCAAGAAGGATTAAAACCCGGAAGCACAACGTTTCGATATTTTTTTGTTGTTTCCGAAAAAGGTATGAAAAAGAGTAATTATTGTGTCTGGATAAAGGATGATGCCTTATCCCGTTTTGATCAATCTGAGAATTTTGATACTATTATCTCGTCTCAAAGAGAAAACTGGGGCAAATGGATTAAGGAAAAAATTGACACACAGGATTTTCAAAATCGCGCTTTAAAATTTGATAAAATGGGCAAAACGGAGATTAATCTATCAGAAATGAATGGACATGTTACCATGGATTAGAAGTGGTATCAAAACCTCCCCCGCGCCCTGGGTCGAACCCTCAAGGGAGGTTTATTATTTAGTCAATTGTTAATTACAAATCACCAATATGTCAAGAAAAAATACCAATGTATTTTAAGAACAAGGGTAAAGATTCATCGCCGTTTTGACATCATTAGGACCAAGAAGTTCTTGGACTATTCGGATATCGTAACCCCCTTAGATTAATTAGTGGCAATGGACGCCCCTGTTTTGATAGGATGGAAACTTAACCAAAAAATGATATTACAACCTCTGAAAACATCTCAAAAGGAAGAATTTATAGCGCATTCATCACGTTCATCTGACCCGATCCCATCGGTGATATCACAGGGTTTGGCAGGCTTGAAATTTTGAAGATACGTATGGAATATATCAGGTGTTAGCAATGCAAAAATGGTTGTGACATTTAAGGTACTTGAAGCCCAGCCAAATTTTGCCACACCATCAGATAAAGAGTCATGCTATCCTGTAAGCAATCCACCAAAATATGTTTGACCCCACATAATTTAATGATATATATGGTGATTATTGATCTGAAGCTCCTCCACCAGCTGGCCGAATATACTTTTTCAAATAGAACCGAGTCAAGTTCGGCAATGCATTTCTTAAACTATAATTATTCGTGATCTGCCCTTTGTATTAATCTCCAAAAAGAATGAGAGCACACCATGGCTGAAGAGCGTGCCAAACGGAAACTGAGCGCTATTCTTAGTGCTGATGTTAAGGGATACAGCCGTCTCATGCAGGATGATGAGTCTTCAACCATTCAAACCCTAAAGACCTATCGTGAGCTGATGGCATTCTTTATTCAGGGATATCGTGGCCGGGTTGTGGATTCTCCAGGAGACAATGTATTGGCTGAGTTTGGCAGCGTTGTGGATGCCATGGAATGTGCTGTAAAAATCCAGCAAGAATTAAAAGAAAAGAATGCAGAGCTTCCTGAAAGTCGCCGAATGGAGTTTCGTATCGGCATCAATCTGGGAGATGTGATTGAAGACGAAGATCGCATATATGGCGATGGGGTTAACATTGCAGCCCGGGTGGAAGGTTTGGCTGATCCAGGAGGGATTTGCATATCTGGAAGAGTCTATGATCAGATCGAAAACAAGCTGAACCTGGGATACGAATATATAGGAGAACGCGCTGTCAAGAACATTAAGAAGCCTCTGCGTGTGTATCGGGTAGGAATGGAGCCGCACTCCGTAGCGGAAGTTCACAAGGCTTTTGATTTGCCCGAGAAACCTTCTGTCGCTGTATTGCCTTTTGTTAACATGAGCCGGGATTCCGATCAGGAATATTTCAGTGATGGAATAACTGAAGACTTAATAACTGATCTCTCAAAGATTTCAGGTTTGTTTGTTATCGCTCGAAATTCTGTCTTTATTTACAAGGGAAAGGCTGTGAAGGTGCAAGAAGTCAGTCGAGATCTAGGGGTGAGATATGTTTTAGAGGGCAGCGTCCGCAAATCCGGTGAGAGGGTGCGGATTACTGCACAGCTGATCGATGCAACTACTGGGGGACACCTCTGGGCCGAGCGCTATAACCGAGATTTGAAAGACATATTTGCTGTACAAGACGAAGTCACACAGCAGATCATATCGGCTCTGAAGGTAAAGGTGGAAAAGGTTGAACAAGAGCGTGCGCTTCGCAAAGAGACGGCCAACCTAAACGCCTTCGACTATAATTTGCGCGGGTGGTGGTATTATCATCGCTTCACCAGGGATACCAATGATAAGGCCCGTGAGATGTTTGAGAAAGCAATTGAGCTTGACCCTGAGTTCGCGATTGCCTATGCGGGCCTGGGTTTTACATATTATGAAGAGTGGGCAAACCAATGGAGCCAGGACTCCCAGACTTTGGAGCAGGCCTTCGAACTGGCGATAAGAGCTACAGCCTTAAATGATTCGTCGCCAGAAGCCCACCGCATATTGGGCGATGTCTATTTGTATAAAAGGCAATATGGGCAAGCCATCGCTGAACGAAAGAAGGCCGTCGCCCTTGATCCCAACAATGCTGATGGGCTTGCTGGGTTCGGAGAAGTTATGGTTTATAATGGACAAATTAAGGATGGCATTGCCTTGATTAAGAAAGCTATCCGGCTCAATCCACATCATCATATCTGGTATCTTTGGGTTTTAGGACTAGCTTCCGCCCTCGCAGGACGGTATGACGAAGCAGAGGAAATACTTGAGCGTGCCGTTATTTGCAATCCAGATTTTTTAAGCACGCATGTAATTTTGGCTGTTATTTATGTGGAAACAGGCCGTCTAAATGAGGCCCACGCGGAGGTGGCAGAAATTATGAGGCTTAGTCCAGATTTCTCTCTAAAATTTTTAAAAGAGATGATTCCTGTTAAAGATCAAGAGATAATTGGATGGGCAACAGGAGTTCTCACAAAGGCGGGGTTGAAGTGAGATGAGAAAAGAGGATAGATATTGTTGTGTCTGAAAGCATCCCAACAGTGGCGATTACTTATCACCAAAATATAGAGAGATTGCTTATGAGAATATCCCCAGATGGGCTTAATTTTGGTTCTGTTATCTGGAATCGGGATAGGCATAAGCGGTTTAGCTGGAATGCAACGGACGCTCAGTCCGTGTTCATGCCAAGGTTTTTGGAATCTTCAATAAATTCTGCCAGCTTCTTAAGGCATTTCATCATATTCTTTCTTCCGAAGCCGATTCGAAAGAAGTCGTATTTCTCATGATACAGACTTCCAGGGAGAAGCAATACACCTTTTTTCGTAACCAAACGGTGGCAAAATTCGTCGACAGAACCTCCCAAATATCTCGGACAGGCTATCGGTCCGGCTTTCGGAGGAGACCATTGGAAGAGGTCAGAATGTTTACTAAAAAATACATTGAGGGACTTAAGATTATTCCGGATTATCTCCAGGTTCCTAGTGAGAATTGGTTCACGATTTCTCAAAGCCACTGTCGCTAAATACTCGCTAGGAGCACTGTTGCAAATCGTTGTGTAATCCTTGAATGAGGCCATTTCTTTGTAAATATCTTTGTTTCGTGTAACCACCCAGCCTATCCTTAAACCTGCGAGACCGAAGCTCTTAGACATGACTCCGAGAGATACTGCTCTTTCATTGAGTTCGCAGAAAGCTGGCAAACGATCTGCTTCTCTATACTCAAGGAATCGATACACCTCGTCTGAGAATACTATAAAGCCATACTTGTTGGAAAGCATGCTGAGATCGGCAAGGAAATTTTTGTCTGGGAGATATCCAGTCGGATTGTGAGGGAAATTGACGACTAACAGCTTCGTTCGCTCGGTTAAAGAATCTTCAAGAAAATTGAGATCAAGCTGCCAGTCTTTTCCCGAATCACCTTGCCACTCGGTGACATGAGCACCGAGGCTTCGCGCGATATCTCCAAGAGACTGATAATGAGGCGAATGAACAATGACATGATCGTCATCGTTGAGAGTTACGTTCATAAAGTTAAAAATCGCTTCTTCAGCACCGGCGTGGACGAGAACATTCTTAGAGGAAATTCCGTTATACAATAAAGCAATATGATTCCGGAGTTCTAGACTCCCTTGCGATTCTGTGTAACTAAGACGCAGGGAAAACAAAGATTCTTCTGTCCCATTTTCAAAGTCTAATATTTCACCAATGGAGAAGCTCTCGCAGTCGGAACAGCACAGAAGATAGGGAGCAGAGAACTCGTATTTGGACAAGTATCTTTCAAGCCTAAAAGGTTTGAGCTTCAATTAGATAATTCCTCTGAAAATTTGTTGATATCGGAACCTGATGTAACTAGCCATAAAATCAAATATAACGGGACTTGTGATTTTTGAGATAATCAAAGTTATCGAAATCAATGAAATTATTGCATATACCAAATCGATACATGCACCTTATCGGATTCGGATGATCGGTGTCAAATCATGGTTGTAAAACTCAAATTGCCTTTTTTAACAAAAAAGTGAATATCACAGGTTTTAGCAGGCTGGAAATTTTTAAGATACGTATGGAGTACATGCATCTTTGGACGTACAGGTTTTAAGTATTAGTGAACAAAATCCGGTGCCTTTAGGGACATTGTTCTCGCGTCTATTTATTTTTCTAACTCTTCTTTTACTGCTAGTCCAATTTTTCCCATCGTGTACGGTTTCTTAATGTACTTTCCGGCCCCTAATCTCTGAGCTTTCTTCACATCCGGCGTTTCAGCATACCCGCTGGCGATGATGGCCTTTTGGCCAGGATGAATCTTTATTACCCTCTCATAGGTTTCACGACCGTTGATCCCTTTAGGCATGATCATATCCAGCACGATTAAATCCACAGATTGTTCTTTCAAATATTCAACAGCTTCCTCACCACTCGAAACAGCCTCGGCATTGTACCCCAGCTTGGTCAAAATCCCGCATGCAATCTCTCTTTGTCTCTTTTCATCATCAACCACCAGAACCCGCTCACCATGCCCCAGATAGTCTTTTACAGGAACCGCATCTCCCTCAATACCCACTTCATCTCGGGTCACCGGGAAATAAAGTTCAAATACCGTCCCTTTCTTACTGGTTTTTATGTTTATGTATCCGTCATGATCCTGGACCGTATTCCATACAACTGCCAGACCCAAACCGGTTCCGCTTCGACCCATTACCTTCTTGGTATAAAAAGGCTCGAAAATTCTCTCAAGATCATTTGCAGATATGCCCGAACCATCGTCAGATACGGTTAACAAGGCATATTCACCCTTGCGGACATCTTCATATCCTCTCAGAGGTTCATCAAGATACCGATTCTCAGTGGATATGGTGACCGCACCACTCCCTTCAATGGCCTCAGACGCGTTCGTAATTAAATTTGTCAGGCTCTTTTTGATGTGGGTGGGAGAACAACAGATATTCAACAGATCGGAATCGAGCTTGGTTTTGAATGTGATAAGCGAATGCACGGTTTTGAGTTCCTGGTGTTCAGCAGAACTCAGACATTCTTCAATCATAGTATTCAGGTTCAAGACTTCTATTCCTGTTGCCACCCCCCTGGCGATGGTCAGCAAATCTGAGACCACATCGGCAGCCCTCATACCAGACTCCTTTATGGTCTCAATGGGCTTTCGAAGCGGGCTGTCTCCCGGTAAATCCATTAAAAGCAGTTCCGGATAGCTTACAATCCCGGACAGGATGTTGTTCAAATCATGTGCAATCCCACCGGCCATAAGCCCTAATGACTCCATCTTCTGAGTACGTCGGAGTTTGGCTTCAAGGTTCTTTTTTTCGGTCTGATCAATGGACGTAATAATAGCGCCTTCCTCAAAAGGAAACATCCTGATGTCAAGAAATTTACCTTTGTAGTTCTGATCCGGAAAGTCTTTTGATTTTCCCAGCTGGATACATTGCAATAATTCCTGATGCATATCTATGAGATGGCTTGCTGCATAATCTTTGTACATCACGTCTCCAATACGGGGCAGTCTATCACCGGATGTTCTTTTGGCC
>Ga0255052_10003545_pt1 | contig 10782 bp, 7 predicted proteins | sample JV7_2_21_MG_FD_188632 | JGI IMG/M metagenome (GOLD analysis project Ga0255052, IMG submission 188632) | Seawater microbial communities from Jervis Inlet, British Columbia, Canada - JV7_2_21 | ecosystem: Environmental > Aquatic > Marine > Inlet | place: Canada: British Columbia | collected...
CGGTACGCCGACGGCACGAGCTGGATCTCCTGGCCGGCCTGATCGTCCACGCCGACCTGGGTGATCTGGGGAGGGATGAACTCGGTCAACCCGAACGCCCGCTGCTCGGCCTCGACGCACATCGCGCGCACGAAACCCTCCAGCCGCGGCTTCAGCAGCGCCGGATGGGCGAATGTCCGGATCCCTGCCGCGTCCCCGTCGATGGCGTAGGCGTACCCGACGACGCTCTCGCCCTGCGACCGCAGGTGCCCTTCGATCTTCGCCACCGTGGAGCGCCGCCGGTCCGCTGTCTCCTTGACGGAGCCGTAGCTGCCGCGCGGCACGATCCGCGCCGTCTGCGCGACCTCGATGTCGTACCAGACCAGCTGCTGGTCGCCGCTGTACTGCCCGGCGGCCCGGACAGGCGCCGACGTCTTCAGGCTCGTCCCGACGAAGTTGTTGGTCCCGGCCCAACGGAACGGCTCGACGCAGAACGCCTTGACCGAGACGGTCGTCTGCGGCTCGACGACGATGTCCTCGCCGAGCTGGCGGTCCTGCTTGCCGCCGGTCACGACCGTGCCGGCGCAGGCGAGGATGCGCGTGTCGCCGCGGTTTTCGATGGCGAGCGTGTCGACCTGGGCGTCCGCGAGCTCCCGGATGACGACGGACTTCCGTTCCTGGGCCTGCGCGAGCGTCAGGACTGGATCGACCTCGGTGGTCGTGTCGGCCAGCACCGGCCACACTTCCAGGTTCGCGACCTGGATGGAGGGGCCGAGGGCGAGCTGGCCGTTGAGAGGGATGGAATGATCACAGCCGAAGGCGAGCAGAACCCAGGCGAAGACGATGGCGGATCTCATGTCTCCACCTGTAAGTCGACGGCGTCACGGCCGTGACGCCGTCCGGTCACGGCCCGGACACCGACGTGTCAAAACGTCGGCGTGCCTGTCTACGGCGCGCGCTGCACCGCGGGCGCCTCCCACTTGCCCTCGATCACCTCGGGCGCGGGGATGTAGAGGCGCAGCACCATGTAGAAGGGGCCGTTCGGCGCCGGCAGCCAGTTCGACTTCTTGTCCTCGCCCGGCGCGTCCTTCTGGATGTAGATGGTGAGCGACCCGTCGCTACCCTTCTGGAGCGAGTCGAGCATCGGCGAGTTGATCAGGTACCGGTCGAGCGGGTTGTCGATCAGCAGCTGCGTCTTGCCGTCGTACATCGTGACCGACCAGAACGCCTTCGCGGCGGCGAGGTCTTCCTTGCGGAGGGTCAACGTGTATGCGTTGCTCGAGGCGTCGAGCGGCGCGCCGTCGGCGTCCACGCCGTAGATCGGGTAGGTGGCCTCTTCCTTGGAGTTGCCATACAGGCCGATACGCGCGCCGGCGAAGCGATACAGGTAGTTGTTCTTCAGGTACGCGCGCGTGCCGAACAGGTCGCCGCTGGTGACCTCCTTGGCGTTGATGCGTTCCTGCAGCGCTTCGTAGTCCTTCCAAGCGTCACGGATGCCAGCGTCGAGCGCGGACTTCATCTCCGGATCCAGCCCGGCGGCATCGAACCCGGCGCCGATCCCGATCGCTGCCATCCGCTCGCGGAGCGCGCGCTCCGACGGGTGCGTGGGCGCGAACTGGAGCAGGAAGTCCAGGTCGCTGAAGAACTCGACGGAACTGTTCATGTCCTCTTCCGACTCCAGCCCCGTCCAGTCGGTGTCGGGCGTGAGGTGCGCCGGCGCCCGCGTGAACGCGCTCAGTGTCTGCACCTGATACTCGGCCTGGATCTCCTTGACCTTCTGCATGTCCGCCGGCCCCTTGAGCTGGGTCCGGTAGATGGCCATCGCGATCCGGGTCTCGCAGCGGAAGATCTGCGTGACCCCGCGCGGCTTCTTGCCCTTCCAGTCCGGGCCGGCGACGAGGAAGGTGCCGCCGAAGTTGCCCGTGGCGCGGGTGCCGATATACGCGAAGTTGTGCGTGTAGAGATCGATGAGCTGGACCGAGAAGTAGCGGTCCCCTTCCATGCCGGGCACGCTCAGGACGAGGGGCTCCGCGCGCAGGTCCATCACGACGAAGGAATACGGTGTGTCCGAGTTGGGCGTCACGACCGCCGTGTCTTGCGGGGTGTAGACGCGCGCCTCGATCTTGAGCTGGTTGAAGGGCGCTTTGTACTGCGGCCCGCCCTGATCCACCGCGTAGGCGTAGATCGTCTTGTAGTTCTCGATCATCGGGAAGCCGTACAGGTAGGCCTCCTTGGCGGTCGCGCGGACCTCGGCCGGGGGCGCCCCGGTCGTGGCGCAGGCCGTCAGGCCGATGACGAACAGGAACAAAGGCGCGAGGGTTCTCATCGAGCTCCTCCCATGGCTACCGCCGAATCCGCCTCAGCGTATCCGCGGTGCGAAAGAACCCGAGAGCTCGCGAGCCAGCATGGCCCTCTTGCGCGCCGTGCCCCAGCGGTACCCGCCGATCGCCCCGGTCGCCCGTAGCACGCGGTGGCACGGGATCAGGTACGCGATCGGGTTCCTGGCGACCGCTCCCGCCACGGCCCGGGCCGCCGTCGGCTTCCCGAGCGCGGCGGCGAGGCTCCCGTAGGAAACGACCGTCCCTTCCGGAATGCGCAGCAGCGCCTCCCAGACGCGCAGCTGGAGGTTCGTCCCGCGGAGGAACACGGGGAGCGACCCGGACCGGTCGAAGATCCGCGCGATCCAGCCGGCCGTCGCGTCGGGGTCGTGCACGAGCTCGGCCCGCGGCCACTCCTCCTTCAGGTCCGCGGGCGCCGTCTGGTCGACGAACGCCAGGTTCGTGATGCCGCGCGTCGTCACCGCCAGCCGGGCGCGACCGAACGGGGTCTCGTGAACTCCATACTGGATGCGCAGCCCCTCGCCGAGGCGCCGGACCTCGCCCGGCGTCACGGCGTCGACCGAGACGAGCAGGTCGTGCAGGCGGCCCGTACTGCTGAGCCCGGTGTCCAGCGTCGTCTCCAGCACCGTCCGCGCGTCGCGGAGGCCCTCCTTGGCGTGCTCCGCCGTGAGGTACTGGAGAAACCGCTTCGGGCTCGTCCCGGCCCAGCGCTGGAACAGGCGCTGGAAGTGGTAGGGGCTGAGACCGACGTGGGTAGCCGTTTGGTCCAGGGAGGGGCGCCGGCGAGCGTTGGCATCGAGGAAGTGGATCGCGCGCTCGATGCGTTGGTAGTCGCGGCTCTGGCTCATCGGGGCCGATCGTACGTCCCGTGTGCGGCGCCTGCGACCCGGTTCTTGCTCCGATCTGCATCGCGGCGGCGGTGTTACGCTTGACGTATTACGGGGCGCGTGATACCCTCGCAGGGAGATGATACGGTCGTTTCGCTGCAAGGACACCGAAGCGCTGTTCAACGACATTGATGTTCCGAAGTTTCGCGCCCTCGGGAGGGTCGCCCGAAGGAGGCTCTTGTACCTCCACCGTGCCCGGCAGCTCCAAGATCTGAGGGTTCCCCCCGGAAACCGGCTCGAGGTGCTCAAGGGAAATCGAAGGGGACAGCACAGCATCCGGATCAACGACCAGTGGCGAATCTGTTTTGTCTGGAGGCGTGGCGACGCATTCGACGTGGAGATCGTCGACTACCACTGAGGACCAACCATGGCCAGGAAAGCCAAACACCTCGATCCGATCCACCCGGGCGAGATCCTCCTGGAGGAGTTCATGCGGCCGATGGGCATCAGCATCAACCGGCTCGCCCGTGACCTTGTTGTCCCTCCGGGGCGGATCAGCGCCATCGTCAACGGAAAGCGGGCGATCACGGCGGACACGGCTCTCCGGCTCGGACGGTATTTCCGCGTCTCGTCGGAACTGTGGGTCGGCCTCCAGGCGGACTACGACTTGCGGGTGGCGAGACGAGCCACGGGGGCGGAGATCGCGGAGCGCGTTCGCCCGCGTGTCGCGTAGGCGCCGCGCGCCAGTGTGCTCCGCCGCAGCCAAAGCGCGCCAACGTTGGCTCCGGCGAAGCGCGGGTGGCGCGGGGCATCGCCCACGCCACCCGTCCGTGCCGCGCCGACGTCAGTCGATCCGCCAGATCGAGTGGCGCATCTCCGGGACCGAGAGGCCGTTCTCGAAGTCGTAGACCACGGCGTAGAGCTCGCCGTCGCCGCCGGTCAGGAGCGTCCGCATCCCCTCGTACCCGCTCGTGCCGTCGTAGCCCCACTCGGCGATGCGCTTTCTCCACGGGAACTTCCCCTTCTTGTTCATCTTCGCGAGGTAGTTCCGCGGGGTCTTCTTCTTGTGGAAGGTCGCCACCCAGAGCTTGTCCTTGGCGTCAAACGCCAGGCCCGACGTCTGGCTCGAGTAGTACTGCGCCGTGGCGAAGGCCTCGTAGCTGTCGAGCCCATCGGGATCGACCCGGTAGATGGTCTTGTCGTTCGGGATGTTGAGGTGACCGTAGAGGTAGCCGTCCGGGCCCAGCACCATCGCGAAGTTGCTGGAGAGATCGTGGCCGAGCACGCGGTCCCCGCTGTACGCGCCGGACGCGTAGTCGAGCCGATGGACCCCGAACCCGCGCAGGAAGAGCGTCCCGTCCGCCGCCGCCACGAGATCGGCCTGCCAGGGCGTGCGCGTGTCCGTGAGCTCGAAGATGAGTTCCGGGTCGTCGGAGCCGTCCGCCGGCAAGACGTAGACCTCGACCGAGCCGCTGTTGTTCGAGTAGTCCGAGATCGATCGCACGAGCAGCAGATCCCCGTCGTCCACGAGGTCGTTGCTGAAGTCCGCGATCACGACCGCCTGCCACGAGCTCGTGAACACAGTCCCCGCGCTGTTATATCCGAACGAGCTGCTCTGCACGGTCTCCAGCGTGGAGCCGTCCGCGGAGACCACGCCGGTCGTGGCCGCCCCCAGGTAGCCGTCGCCGTCGGGATCCCAGCCCGCGACCACCACGTAGATCTTCCCGGATCCGTCCACCGCGATCTCGTGGTGGGGTTTGCCGGCCACGAAGTTGTCGTTCCCGAACCAGAACAACGGCAGATCCCACTCCGGGAGATCTTCCGTCACGTCCTCCACGCTGAGGACCTCCGTCGTCGTGTGCCCGTTGGCCCCGTCGAGGGCGCCCGCCCCCGTCGCGAGGGCGAGCAGCACCGCCACCAGCAGTAGCCGTTTTGCCATCAAGAACCTCCTTGCTGCCATGCCATGACGATTTGGGTTGTTGAGAGACACGCAATTTGGAAAGAATGTGCGGCTCGCGCGCGGCGGCGCGGTCATGGAATAGCGGATGAGTGGTTCCGAAGCGGCACTGTTGGCCCGTCTCCAGGCTGGGGACGAGGGCGCGCTCCAGGTGCTCTACGAGCGCTACCGCGCCGGTCTGCAGGCCCGCGCGGCGCAACGGCTCTCGAAGGCGATCCGCCGCAAGATATCCGCCGCTGACGTCGTGCAGGAGGCGTACGTGGTCGCATTCCAGCGGCTCGGCGACTTCGAGGACCGGGGCGAGGGGTCCTTCGGCCGCTGGCTCGGCCGCATCGTCGACCTCAAGGCCAAGGAGATGGTGCGGCGCCACACGACGGCGAAACGCGCCGCGGCGGCGGAGGTCACGCACGACGCCCGCCAGGCGACCGACCACCACGCCGGGCCGCACCACACGCCGAGCCAGATCGCGATCGCGGCCGAGCTTCGTGAGGCCGCGCGCCAGGCGGTGTGCGAGCTCAGCGACGACCACCGGACCGTGATCCGTCTCCTGCAGGAGGAGCACGTCACGGTGGAGCAGGCGGCGGTGCGCATGGGGCGTTCGCGGCAGGCAACCAGGAAACTGTACGGCCGCGCGCTGGCCCAGCTCGCCCGCCGGCTCAAGCTCGACCGATGAAGAGCGCGGACGAGATCCTCGGCGAGTGGCGCGAGCAGCGCGACCGGGGCGAACCGGTCGACCCCGAGAGCGTCATCCGCGCCCACCCGGAGCTCGCCGACGAGCTGCGCGCGCGCTTCGCCGCGCTCGAAGCCGTCGACCACGCGTTCGCCGAGACGGCCGCCGCCGCGACCGGTGCGCCGCAAGAGCTCGGCGACTACCGTGTCCGGCGCGAGCTCGGCCGCGGCGGCATGGGGGTCGTCTACGAGGCCGAGCAGCTCTCGATGCGTCGGCGGGTAGCGCTCAAGGTTCTTTACCCGTCGATCACGAGCTCCGACAAGGCGGTGCGCCGTTTTCGCCGGGAGGCACGCGCGGCCGGTCGTCTGCATCACACCAACATCGTGCCGGTGCACACGCTCGGCAACGATGGCGGCACCTGGTTCTACGCCATGGAGCTGGTCGAGGGGAGCTCGCTCGACCGTGTGTTGAAGCAGATGCGCGAGCTCGGCGACGAGCCCGGCGAGGAGCACGTCAGCATCCTCTACGCTTCCGGTGCGGAGCGGCCGCCGGAGCCGCCGACCTCGACCGCCAACCTGGTCGACAGCGATACGGGCAGCCACGCGTACTACCTCCGCATCGCGCGGATGTTCGCCGAGGTGGCCGACGCGCTGGAGCTGGCGCACTCCCAGGGCACCGTGCACCGCGACATCAAGCCGTCCAACATCATGCTCGGCACGGACGGCACGCTGAAGGTGATGGATTTCGGCCTCGCGCAGACACGTGCGGATGGCCCGGCGATGACCATGACGGGCGAGCTGCTGGGGACGCCGATCTACATGAGCCCCGAGCAGGCGATGGCCAAGCGGATCGGGCTCGACCACCGCACCGACATCTACTCGCTCGGCGCCACCATCTACGAGGTTGTCACGCTGCGGCCCCCGTTCGAGGGCAAGACGCCGGAGGCGCTGTACTCGCAGATCATCACCAAGGAGCCCGTCCGGCCGCGCCGGCACAACGGACGCATCCCGCGCGACCTCGAGACGATCATCCTGAAGGCGATCGAGAAGGACCGGGACAGCCGCTACGCGACGGCCGGTGCGTTCGCGCGCGACCTGCGCGCCTTCGCCGACGGTGCCGCCGTCAAGGCGCGCCGGATCGGTCCGCACGAGCGCGCCTGGCGCGTGGTGAAGCGGCACCGGGCGCTCTCGGCAGCCTTGGCGGGCGTGTTCGTCGCGGGCGTCGTGGCCGCGTGGCTGGCGCTGGCGCTGCGGGCGCAGAGTTCCGAGGCGGAGTACGACCGACTGCTCGAGGAGGCGGATCAGGCCGCCGCGCGGGAGTCGATGTACGGGGCGCGGGCGGAAAGCGCCGAGTCGCTGCGGTTGTACAGTCGCGCCGTCGAGCTCCTTCCGGACCGTTACGAGGCCTATCTCGGCCGCGCGCTGCGCAGCGAGCACGATTCGGACGCGCAGCTCAAGGACCTCGAGGCGGCGCGGGAACGCGGCATGCCCGAGCGTCTGCTGCTGTTCGGGAGCGCGTGGGCGCTCCTGGGCAAGAATGAGTGGCGGGAGGCGGACGCGATGGCCGAGCGCGCCTCCGGGTTGCCCGGCTCGACGGCGGTCGACTGGTACCTCGAGGGCCGCTACCTGGAAGCGCGGCACAAGCGGGCCGAGGCCATCGAGTGCCTGACGCGGGCGATCGACGCCGCGCCGTGGGGGAGCTTCATCCGCTACATGTCGCATCATCAACGCGGCTCGGCGCGCCACAGCCTCGGCGATGCCAAGGGCGCGCTCGAGGACCTGCTCATCGTGGACGGCCGGACCGGCTTCCAGGTGCCGCGGCAAGTGGCCATCGCGGGTCTGCTGCGCGGGACGGGAGAGGAGGAGCAGGCGGCGCAACGGTTCGCCGAGGCGCTGAGGCGCGCGCGCGAGCTCGACAGCGCGAGCGACTGGCTCACCCTGGCCGAGGCGTGCCGGCTGCCGGAGACGCACGGTTGGCACGACCAGGTCACGGCGGAGGCCCTGGAGCGACACCCGGACAGCGTCGGGCTCCTCCTGCAGCGGGCGAAGGCGCTGCAGCGGAAGCGGGCGCATGCGGAGCTGCTGAAGCTGGTCGACCGCGCGATCGAACTGGAGCCGACGTCGGCGACCGCGCACCTGACCCGGGGCCGCGCCCTGCTCCTCTTGGGGAAGAAGGACGAGGGGCTGGCCTCCATCGACGCGGCCGTACGTCTGGACGAGAGCGACTTCGGCGCGCACCTGGCCCGGTCGTGGGCGCTGTTCCAGGTCGAGCGCTTCGAGGATGGGCTGCGCGCCATCGACCGCGCGATCGAGATCAAGCCGCACCACCCCAACGGCCATCTCAACAAGTCCTCCGCGCTCATGAACCTGGGCCGCAACGACGAGGCGCTCGAGGTGCTGCAGGCGTTCGTGCGCCGCTACCCGGTCGAGCCGTTCGCGTACTTCAACATCGGCGCGATCCACCATGACCGCGGGCAGCTCGACGAGGCGCTCGCCGCCTATCGGAAGGGTGAGGAGCTGGCCCCGGCGGATCCGGACTTCCCGTTCCGCATCGGCGACCTGCTGAAGAAGAAAGGGCAGGCCGAAGACGCGCTCGCGGCGTACGACCGGGTCGTCAAGCTCGACCCATTCCACGCCCGGGCGCACGTGCTGCGCGGCCAGCTCCTGCGCGGACTCGGCCGGCAGCGCAAGGCGGTCGAAGCCTTCGAGGCGGCCATCGCGGCGATCGAGAAACGCGGCGGCCAGCAGATGCTCCACGCGGAGGCCTACCTCTTCCTCGGCGAGGCGCGCTCGGCCCTCGTTGACAACGCGCGTGCCATCGACGCCTACGACAACAGCCTCGCCCACGCGCCGGAGGGCGCGCCGGACCAGTTCTTGAGCTACGTGCAGTTCTGCCGCGGCCGGGCGCGGCTGAGAGTCGGCCGCTTCAACGAGGCCGAGGAGGCGCTCCGGGAGTCGCACCGGCTCCGACCCGATCCCGCCGCCGTGCTCAATATCGCGCGCGCGCTCGCCATGCGCGGTCGGTTCTCCGAGGCGCTCTCCGCGCTGGCGGGTTTTCCCCAGGCGCGTCCCGACGAGCAGGCGGGGCGCGCCTGGCTGCGCGCACGCTGCCTGCGGGCGCTCGGGAAGAAGGACGAGGCGGGCCGGGAGGCGGTCGCCTTTCTCGACTCGGGCATCGGCGCGAAACCGAGCTACGAGCTCGCGTACCTGAACGCGGCCGCCGGGAGGCGAGATGCAGCGCACACATGTCTCGAGCAGATCGCGAAGGAGGCCAAGGGGTCGCGCGCCTACGACCGCGCGGCCGTCCATGCGGTCCTAGACGAGCCCGACGTGGCCCTGCAGTGGTTCGAGCGTGCGGTCGAGACCGCGTACCGCCTGTCGTCGGAGCAGGCGGAGGACCCCGATTTCGCCGCGCTCACCTCACGCCCGCGCTACCAGGCGCTGCTGGCGAGGGCCCGGACGGAGTAGAGGCTCTCACTCGCGTTCCTGCGCCACGTCGAGCAGCTCGACAAGGTGGCGCGAGCTTCGGCGTCGCGTCCCTTCGGCGTGATGCGGACGGTGGTGCGCGGTTTGCGTTTCACGAACTTGGCAACGAAGGTGTTCCTCGCCGGTCAGGCGCGGCCTCTTGCTGAGACGGATCTCCGTCACCGCGTCGCGGTGATTGCGGCAGCCGTGCCGCACCATATCGTTCACAAGTCATTGCGGCGAATCACGTTACGAGGTCCGCCCGGGTGGACTGTCCCTACAATGCGCGGTGGAAAAGGGATTCCGGAGGGACTAGAGATGCGGAAATTGGCCTTGGGACTCGTGTTGGCGGGCGCTATGGGGTGCAGCGGGGATGATCCCTGCTTTTGCGCTACGGGGAAGCACGGCTACGGGGATCTGTCGATCGGGGAGTCGCTGCGGGGGATCTACAAGAACATCCCCGGCGGGACGAGCCTGCTCAGGCAGGTCCCCCGCTTGTCGTTCACGGACGCGATCGGCGAGATCGCACTGTACAGCAGCTCGCAGCAGGCCGGGCAGGTACCGGATCCCGCGCAGGACTTCCGTTTCATGGGGTACACGAGTCGCCGCATGAGCGCGCTGGATCTCGCCCTGCTCCAGTCCCGTTTCCGGGTGGGCGAGGGTCCGAACGGAACGCTCTTCAAGGCGAGCGACCTCACGTGGGACCCCGGAAAGTACGTGTTCTTTCACACCGAGTTCGAGGCCGACATTCCGATCAACGACAGCAGCAAGGCACTGCAGTACGCGATCGTCTGGGACCGCGACGGCGACGCGTCCAACAACTGGGTGGGCCAGGGCATATTCGACCAGGATCTCTTCATCGGGTCCGACAAGTGGCTCCAGCTCCAGAAACAGGTCGGCTCGCCGGCGCAGCTGACCATGTCGGAGATCAACGGCAGCATCATCAAGGGCGTCCCGAGCCGGGCGGCGGCGATCGTGAACGGGAACGCGGCGGTGTACATGCTCCCCTGGAGCGAGTTGGGGGATCGGAACCTCTTCGCCCGTTTCCGGGCGACCTCCTTCTGGAACATCGACGGCAACTTCGGCCAGGGCAACGACGACGGATGGAGCGGCGACACGGCGCCGGTCCAGACCGAGCCCCTCTTCATCCCGTCGACGTCCGCGCTGTCGCGTAGTGCACCGCGCTTCGAGTTCAGCTACCGCCTCGTGGCGTCGAGCGAGGACCTCTTCCTGAAGTACAGCATCCCGTACTCCTGGCAATGGCCCCTCGAGCAGGACGACCTTCTGTCGGACACCGCCGTCGAGGTCGATCTCACCCACAACGTCCTGGGGCGGGGAGGCGTTCCGGGCTGGAACAGCCTCTACACCCCGACCACGGCGGACGGCGCGTTCACTCCGGGCATCTTCTCCATCACGATGCCGCCGGTGGACTTCTGCACCTACGGACGCGTCCAGGGCGAACCCGACATCCCGTTCACCGTGGGCGACATGGGCCCGATGCCCGTGCTGGGCAACCTCACGTTCAACACGGATGTGGCTGCCGTCG
>Ga0255052_10003547_pt1 | contig 10778 bp, 14 predicted proteins | sample JV7_2_21_MG_FD_188632 | JGI IMG/M metagenome (GOLD analysis project Ga0255052, IMG submission 188632) | Seawater microbial communities from Jervis Inlet, British Columbia, Canada - JV7_2_21 | ecosystem: Environmental > Aquatic > Marine > Inlet | place: Canada: British Columbia | collected...
TAATGATAGTCTGTTATTACATTACGTGTTCTATGATCGCCGTCAATAAATAATACATCTATTGGTATCGGCAAGAGTACTATGTTTATCCACGGTGAATAACCCCGTATTAGATGCACATGCTCATCAAGTCCTCTGTTTTTAAGGTTGTTCTGCATAATGTCGGTTGGAATAGGTTCTATTGTAGCCAGTTTATTACCGCTCTTATTCTCTCGTATTTGGTCTGCTAATATCATTGTTGACCCGCCATACATAGACCCTATTTCAACAATGTTTTTCGCATCTGTGTAGATACATGACTGTATTAATAATTCGGCATCTGATACAGATATCCTTTCTCCTCCTGCTTTAACTGCTTGTTTTACGTCAATCACTAAATAAAGTCCTTTAATGGTAACCGCCTATCAAGTGCGTATATATCACCCCATGCATGCACTTGTTTGCTGGGATTTTGTAGTAAGTCATTTATTAATGTGGTGCCGTCTAACCAACCATTGGAAACAAACTCCATTCTTGTGCCTGAAGTAAATGTATACACATAATCACCTAATTTATTCAACGTATCAATGCATTTAATCGCATCACAGATGAATTCTATGTTGTATTCGAAAGAAATTACATTGATCGGTGTTGACAGTCCTTGTAATACTTTACTCTCATGTCCTTCGACATCTATTTTGATAAAATGCGGCTTTCCATGTTCCTCTATTAGTTTATCCAAGGTAGTTGTTTTGACTTTACGGTTTGTAGCCCACTCTTGAACGTCATCACCAAACCTTTTACTCTTTGTTACTGACGCAATCCAATCTTTATTCAAAGTAGATATTTCCGCATATGGATTAATATAAAATTGTTCTTCGCCTTCTTTGTCGCTTACTGCAACATTCTTTATTACATAGTTCACATCTTTTAAAGTCCTGAACGTGCCATGTATCTTGTCACAACTGTTTGTATTGGGTTCAACTGCTATTACCTTGGACTCTAACAGCAATAACGGATACATCATATTTCCCCAACACGCACCTATATCAAAACAAAGGTCACCTTCTTTAACGAATTGTTTGTACAAATCGCGCACATGAATAATATATACAAGCTGGCTATGTGAGAATAAAACTGTTTTTTGGTCGGTCATTTAATTTCTTGTTTGATTGGAACCTGCGGTTGCTTGTTATTTATTCTATCAAATATTTGATTCATAAAATCTATCACTTCATCCAAAGTTATTTTTTGTTTTATCATAACCCATCCACCGTTTTAGCCAGTTCTTTACCGTTTATTTGCCAATTAAAGACCATTTGAGCGTATGCCAGTGCATTGGCCCTCATTTTATCTTTAACGTCCTTTGTGGCGATTGTACGCATTTTTTCTGCCAAATCGCCAGTATCTACTATTGCTGCTCTGGTATATATGGGTGATTCTTGCGGATAATGCTCAAAATGACTTACTTTACAATTAAATCCGGTCTTCTCATTAATTACATGTTCGTTCATTGGCGGGGCATCAATACCAAGAACAGCTAAACCACAAGCTTGTGCTTCCATGTATGTTAGGCCCAATCCTTCATGTTTGCTTGGTAAAACTGCGATATCACTGTATTGATAATATTTAATCAAATCCTCTCTTTTTAGATTTCCTTCAACGTAAATAATGTTTCCATCTGTTCCTGATTTACTGCCGTTTACTGATTGCATATGTACTAATAATTTTGCATTGGGTATATTAGCTTTGTTGAATGCTTCGATAACTAAAGATGTCCCTCGTCTTTCGTGCAGGCCGCCCCAACCACCAGGATGGAAGAAACGTACCAGATTATCTTGTTTTGTCTTTTCTTGAGGTTTAAATAGTTCTTGGTCAACTCCCCATTGTATTTGTCTAGCTGGTAAGCCCAATGTTTTAACTACTCTTTCGCAATCTTTGGTGGGGCATATCACGATATCGTAATCTTTATAGTAGTCTAAATCAGAAGGATTTATAAACTCACGGCATACATAACCCGTTACCTTACATCCTGCCTTTTTAGCTGCTCTGGCAAGTCCTTTTTGATATTGTTCTTCATTGAATAATATTACGTCTATTTTATTGTTTTCAATCCATGCCGTGAATATTTCTGGCGGGATAGTATATTGCGGGTATACTGCTATATCATCTATATTGAATTCATCTTGATCTTCTAAGAATCCAACACCTTGCACGCCGCCAGTGCGGGCATATATAAACACCTCATGACCGGCAGCAATCAAAGCTTGTCTCATGGCAAGGCTTACATAACTCTGCCCGCGTCTAAACCATATTGTTGGGATTCCGATTCTCATTTAACTAAATATCCGACCAAATTATTTAACTTCCCTTCTTTCCACCATCTTGTTTTCGGGGGATTTATATAAAGCTTTCTTCTCCTTTAAAGCGCATAAAGGCGTAGGGTTCTTATCATTATTGCATTGTTCAAGCCGATCTTTATGGTCATGATTCCAGACAAAGAACCGACACAATGAAATATCAATCTTTTGTTCGGGACAATTATGAGGTTTCATTATATTGTAAAACCTATCAGGTTTGTGTTAATCATAAACCTATCTTTAAAATCATCCATGAAAACAGAACCGCAATTAACTTGCCTGAGTTCTTCTACTGTTTTGAAATCTATTTTGAACCATATTCTGCTAGGACAGTAAGATTCTCGGTCAGGATACCATACCATCTCTACTGTATTATTTGGAAACTGTAGTCTTGTGAAGTCCATCATGTCTTGTAATTTATCGGTTATTTTAATCCTCTCTTCATATCCTCTCAACATACATGGTATTTCTTTCTCGAAAGAATACTTACTCTCTTTTAAGCTGTTATTTATTTCTTTCGGTGTCATCTTGCCTTATAAACCTCTTTCTTGTGCTCTTTGATGAACTGCTCTAGCTTCCCCGTCTTCTTAGCTTCTTTTAGCGTTAGTTTCTTTTTCATCTACTGTTCCTCTGGATGAAAAGTATCTCCAAGATAGCAATTCATTATTTTATAAACCTTTGGTTTATCATTGACTAAATCTACCTCAACATCAACAATATAAGCAAGTTCATGCCATAGAAAGAAGTTTCTTAAATCTCTCCTTATCGGCAGGTTCATCTCACAATCTGGATATTTTTCATTTTTTAACATTATGGCATTCTTGGTTTTTTTATTGTCAAATATTACTTTTACTGGTTTGTCAGGGTAAATCTTGTTTATTATGGCCCAATCGCCAACATCTTTTTCAAGGTCAAATCTTGCTTGATACCATGTCATCATGACTTTTGAGTATTCGGTTTGTATGAGTTCCCCCATTTCAATCAATCTCTTCGTTATTCCGTTCTGTATGGCCCCTGCTTCTATGTTGTTTATTGTTTGATTAAATATAACTGTTGCGCCATCATGAACATCAAGATGGTACTTTGCTCCATATCTATCATAAGAAGTCGTGTTTAAAGAATTCTTAATTTGTTGTAAATCTTTTCTTGTGTAATTTATCGGTGGCGTTTCTTTTTTCCCAAGAAAAAATTCATATGAATTAAATAAAAAATTTGCAAAACCCAAAAGAATGTCTGTATTGTTAATTACTGGCAATAATTGCAATACAGGGGTAATAAGATCAATAATAAGGCTTCCTTGTCTTGCCTCTCTAATATATAATTGATTATCATAGACATTTACAGGCAAACGTTCACGCTTACAATAACTGGTATATTGATTACTGATGTCTAATAAAGACAATGTAAGATCGGCTAAAGAAACAGGATTAACGTTCTCTATTTTTATCGATAAGCTACTCGCGCTCATTTTAAATTCTCCTTAATTATAGTATTATTGCCTATAGTTTCTGTCCGTGATATGGATTGAGAGCGATAATGTTTATCGCGCTTGTCGGTTTCCATTATATCAAACTCTCATCAGGTGTTGCGGTGACGTTAGCACAAATTGCTTCTATTATTGGTGTAGGCTTGTCAGTTTCACATAAATTACCAACCCGGTCATATACAGACCTGAATATATCATAAACATCTTTTACAACTTTACCTTCGATATCTCCAAAAGAGAAATGTACCCAATCTTCATCACCGCTACTATCTTCATTTTCTTCCTCATCAATATCGCATATTATTCCTTCTAATTCTTTCTCTAGTGGTTCAAGGTTTAATGAGTCAAATAGTTCTGGCTCTTTAATCTTAATGTCTGATAGTTGAGATAATGCCTGTTCTGGAATCCAATCACCGGATATATGCTGGTTGTTTAGAACTATATTAAGCAATTTTTCTTTTTCTTCATCTAAATCAACGTAATTAACAGGGACTTCTTTAAATCCTATTTCCTTGGCTACGAACAGCCTGAAATGACCGCCTATTACAATGTTCTTACGGTCTTTATTAGAATTAACAATAATGGGGTCTACAAGGCCATATTCAGATATAGACGCTTTTAAGCCGTCAATCTGTTCTTGATTCCATTTACGGGGATTGTAGTTGGAAGGCTTTAAGCCGTCAATTTTTACTTGTTGAATTTTCATATCATCCCAGAGTTATCTCAGTTCCTTTATTCTTCAATGATTCGTCTAAGGCTGAAAGTACCTTAACCACTTCAAGCCCGTTATTCCCATCTGTGAATGGTTGTCTAGTGTGTTTTATTGAATTTATAAACTCGTTACATTCGTTTAATAGCGGCTCCGTTCGTTTGAAGTTAGGGCTTATAATATCACCATCTCGCACAATAGTATTACCGTCAAGATTCAATGCAATTCCCTTTTTAAATATTCTTATCGGTTCCAACATATTAAGGTCATCGAATACTATCTTCTCTTCACTGCCCACAACTTTAATAGTTCTCTCTTTGTTTGTATCTAACCAGCTGGCTCCTATAAACGCTTTTACCCCATCTTTGTAATGTAACGCGCAACGTACTATGTCAGTTTTATCAGGCCACATTATATTTGACCCTATGGCATTTACTGATTGTGGCGTGTCGTCTAATAGATAATTACATATTGAAATATCGTGCGGAACCAAATCCCATAATACACTTACATCGTCCCTTATTAATCCTAAATGATTACGGGTACAGTCGATGTAATATATATCTCCCAATAGACCGGCATCAATAGATTCTTTAATTTTCCTCACGGAGTCGTTGTAAAGAAAGGTGTGGCCTACCATGAGATTTGCATTTATCTGTACTCTTGCCAAATTTATCAGGATACCACATTTTTTTACTGTTAAAGCAAGTGGTTTTTCTACTAATACGTGCTTGCCTTGCTGTAAGCATTGTTTGGCTATTTCATAGTGGGTATTAGTAGGGGTTGCTATTACTACTGCTTGCAATAAATCATCTTTTAGGATTTGATTAATGTCATTTATTTTCAGGGTGTGAATATGATTAAATGAATCAATGGCTTTGGGATTATTATCACATATATATTTTACATTAACGTCAGGCAGCCCTTCAAAGGTCTTAAATAAATTCTTACCCCAGTGCCCGTATCCTATAATTGCTATGTTAATCATTGTTTTTATAATTTATAACGGAATTATCCCTTGACATACCGTTGACTCCCTTTGGTTCATCGTTCATCTATACCTTATAGTCTTACGGAATTATCCCTTGACATGTGGTGCGTTCCTTGATATTGTTGGCATTACAATTACTTCCATATTAGTTAAGGAGATAAATTATGGCAGACGAAGACGGCAAAAAAGTAATTCCGCAACGACAACCAACAGAACGACCAAAACCTGCCCCTGCACAGCCTGATCGTCAAAGGAGTGACTATTCAGAGCCTAAACCCCTTACAGAAATAAAAAATTCTAAGCCTCCTTTGCCTAGTGAACCGGTACCTCCTAGAAAACCAAAGGATGACTAATATTATAATTCCTCTTCATATCTTATAAATTTAATATTTTCCTTTGGAATATAAGTTCGAAGAATAAGTTTGCCTGTTTCTAATTCATCATCCTTGTATGGTGTTTTGTTCCCATCTTTATCTGAAGCCAGCTCACAAACAAACGAAATATCACCAGCGTAGGGATGCGTTCCTGTTACTATCCGCTTGTTTTCTCTATTTCTTCCGTAATAAGTATATCCGTCAAGGGTCCGTACCTCCACGCTACCAATAGGTTTATTAGTATCATTAAAAATGTCTTCGAACAATGGAACATTGTGGCTTGTTTTAATTGACCATTCTTTTTTTTCAGCATAATTGAATAGCCATTTTTTATTCTTGTTTTTAATCATTAATAAACCATAGACATAAACAATGGCAAGAAACAGGATTATTTTAAACCCAACAAAATCTTCAAATCCTACTTTAGTCAAATAATATGTTGGTAATTTTCTTGTGAACACTCCAAATGTTAACCAAATCACTAGACTATAAATTAAACTATCAAGTAACTTATCAAATAGTGGTTTTTCTTTATAGGAAGTCAACATTTCTATTATAAGAATACTGAAATAACCCGGAGCAATTAGCATACAAGTCAATAAAATGTTATCTGTCATTACAAATACCCCCTTTTATAAATGCCCATAGCCAGTCTGATTTGTTTTAACATTCTCCAAGCGGTCTTGTATGTAACACCTATTTCCCTTTGGAGCTGTAAACCTGAGATGCCCTTTTTCCCATTAAGAAACAAATGAATAGCATACATCCATTTTCTTAGATCGGTAGAGGTTTTCTCAAAGATAGTATCTTTAAAAGGCGAAAAAGAATTTCGGCAATCGCTACAATCAAAAACCTTGGGATATTTGTGTCTTGGGTACACTTTAAATGATCCACAATGATTACAGGCAATCTCTTTCCCATATCGAATTGTGATAAAATGATCAATAGCTGCTTTTTCTGTCGGAAACTTTTCTAAAAACTGGATGAAATTCATGGCTCGTCCTTTCTTTATCATTGATTTATAACTAAAGTATACCATGTATTTCACCACATGTCAAGGGATATTTCCGTAGTCTTATCAGTGCATCCTTGTGCTGCCCAGCGACCTATAGTGCAGTTCTTCTTATATGCACATTGTTTGCATTTAAAGTATGTGTTTTGTTTCATGGCTTATTGTGTCGTCTTCCATTGTCTACCCGTTAACATCAATATCCGTTGTTTGGAATATTTCCGATGATTCGGTTACAGCTTGTTGTTCTCCCTTGCTTACTATCTCTTGTATGGTTTTAATGTTCTTATCCATTGTCTTGCAATCGTTTTTGATATGTTTTACCTTGTAAGCCCATTTGAGTGCTTCCCGGTAATTACCAACTTTAAAATGACAGTCCATTAGTGCATCATAACAATCTACGCCATACCACATTGGTCTTATAAAGAAGGTAGTTATTGGAAATTCCATGTCAGCGCATATTGACAACCAATGTATAGATTCATCGTATTTTCCAAGTTGGAAAGCGGATTTACCCATTTGATAATATAGCTCGCCACGTTTCCAACCTGGGCGGCATGATAACGCTGGTAGCATAATAACTTTGGCGGCTTGGTATTGCTTTAAATTATTTAATAACACCCCGCATGTTAATCTGGATTCTACTAATTCATCATTGTTTGTACATGCTTTGATGTGTTTTTTGTACCATTTAACAGCTTCTTTATAATCGCCTTGATCGGCATAAGTCTGCCCTAAATAGAACAGTGCGTGTGTATCTAATTTATTGACTTTATAATTCTTCTTTAATCCTTTTATGTTCATGTCTTTGCGCTGTATGACCCGTTTTTGCAACCTATCGGGCGGCATTCTATGTTCAAAGTTCAGGTTATACAGTATTTGTTTATAGGGGTATGGCGCATCTAAATAATTATGTATAGCTTTCTTGAACTTCATGTTCTTGCCACGTTTAAAGATAATTGGGCGCTGAAAGAGGAATTCAGGTACGTTAAGTTTAGAACACATAGCGTTGCAACAATAGGTATCTTCAAACATGCCAAAATAAGGAACGATTAATTTCGTATCTTTGAATGATATTTTACCATCGTACATTATTAGTTTTAGGAGGTTACGTGATTCTGGTGATAGGAATTCATGACCGTCTGGCATAATAGCCCATTCAGAGTCACTATTATCTTCATAATATTGTATGACCTTGTTCCTGGACTTAGAAAAGTCATCATCAAAGTCAAATTCTATTATATGTGTTGCGAATGGTTCTATTATTTCGCGGGTTTTGTCAGAGGTTTTTCGATCAATACCTATAAAGAGGTTTTTGTATAGCGGGTTATTGGCATCATCCCAGAACGATTTAATAACGCCTTCAATGGTTTTCGCTTCATTCCAAAGTATAAATAATAGGTCGAAAGAGTCTGGTTCGGGTCTTGGTTCTTCTGGGGTTTGTTTGTCTTTAATGGGGTTGGCGGGTTCTTCTAAGAATGGGTCTTTCATTAATTCCTCCTTTTGGGCTAAAGCCCGGTAAGCAAATCATGACTTACCGGGCGATTCCACTTCTTCAATATACCAAACTCGGAGAATAGATGCAATATATTAATTAAGGTTGCATCCCTTTCCACCAAATAGCCATAATTTTATGACCATCTGTGGCAATATCGGATATCTTTAACCGGGTAGCAGAAATACTGGCAGATGCAATAGGTATATTACGCCCACCAAAAGCACCGACACTCCAATCTACCTGCATTGTTCGGTTGGTTCCTGTTGCATCAGCAATAACCAGTCTGTTTGCAGAAACAGCCAACGAAGCGTTACTGATATCTACATGGGTGACAGCACAACCGTATACAACGGCTGAATTAACAATATCACCCCTTGAAGCTGATATCCCACCGGCAATAGCATCACTACCAACGGGTGTCGAAGCATCACCGGCAACCCCGGCTGTGTGGCTCAGAAAACTACCTTTCTGTATCGTGACAGAAATTAGCTGATCCCCTCTACCAGCAGACAAATCCGCAATAGGCGTGGATGAACTTTTTGAAAAGCCACCAGTCAAAACAAAGCCGATGCTGTTTGCATTGTGGCTCCTTCTGATTTGGGCACTTAAATTAGGCATTATAAATCTCCTTTTTGTTAAATTAGAATAAAGGGGTTAAATTAATAACCCCCATCCTAATAATTGATTACGCTAAGTCTTTGATCTCGCCAACAACAGTATTCGTGTTTACAGTTGAATACATGTTCTTTGCATCAAGTCGGCGCGTACCTACAATCTTGATCTGATCGGTATCAATATCTTTCTCAGATTCAAGACTGATAGCCCGTTTTTCACCAACTTGCAAAAAGTCTTTGTTGACAAGCGTAATGGATGATTTAGCAAGAGACCCGGAACCACCGGAGAAGCCGGAAGCACCAACGTCTTTTCTCACCCACTCGGATACAAGTATTGGAACTCCGTAATACTGTCCCAATTGGCCGTTTAAAATAACGGCGCTAGGCCCAAGTTTATCAAGGGTCTGTACATCACCTAAACTCAAGAAACCTTTAAAGTATCCTTGAGTACCAGTGACCCATGCCAAACGGCTTGGATCAACGGCATATTTACCCATTGATGCAAAGAGCCTACGTACATGCGAGGCAGTTAAAGAACCACCAGCGGAGATTACCACACCTCCGATATCGCGTGCGATCTTACGATATCCGTTAAATGCTTTCAGATTGGATTTACCATGGATTGCATCACCGTTTTGATCGGTAGTGTCCATAGTACCGGCTGTATCGCCATTAATAAGGGCATACTCTTCACCTGTACTCAAAGCATAAACTATCTCTGAACGGATATTTTGAAGGGTTGGGATTATTGCATCTTCATCTAATTCAGTAGACGTTAGGATGCGTAAGGCTAATTTCTTTGCAGAAAATTGAACCTTTCTGGTTGTCAGCGTTTTTGCAGTGATCTTATCGGAAGAATCACTGGTAGATTCAGGTATCAATTCAGAAAATACTGCACCAGATCGTGCTGGAATCTCTACTAGAGAAGAAGTCATAGGAAAGTGAGTATGTAAAGCACCGACCTTTAACGACAATCTTACTTCTTCAAACAATGAAGCCGATAGAATAGTGGGGATATAATCAGCACCCACATTACCAGACCCACCAAACATTGCTTTCGTTTCAGATTGGAATGATTTAACAAGCTTGGTGTTAATGAATTGCTTGCCGTGATCGCCTGTGACAGAATCACTGAGCCATTTTAGGCTTGGAGTTTTTTCCAGCATAAGACCAAGACAGATAAGATCAGACTTGTTCTGCCATTCTTTTAATACTTCATCCGGGTTTTCGTATAATACGGCTTCTTCCGGTGTGTCGAATTTACGTACAACACCCCCCGATATCTTAGAATGTGCTTGACCTTCCCGGAATGCTCGCAGGGTATCATCGAAATCTTTCATGCGCCTATCGAGTTCTTCCATCTTTTCTGAATAACCCTGGAATTCGCCAAGTTTGTCTTTGTTTTCATCCATAAAATTCTTATGGGAAACAATGCTCTTCTTTACATCATCCCAGTCGTCTTTCTTTAACTGGACGACCTCGATATTGGGTTTTGTTTCTTCAGAATTAGCTACTTGTTCAGACATTTTTATTACCTCTTTTAGTTTTCGGTCATTTCCAATATACTTTTAAGCTCTTCTTTAGGAATATCTGTTATTTTGACTTGTGGTTCTAATAAGTTTGTAACGTCTTCTATTACCACCTCGTCATCAGTAACAATTGTATTCCTTTTTTGTTCTTCATCTTTATCTTTAGATTCTGTCTCTTTAGACTCTATCTCTGTTTTGCTTTTATCAGGCTCTGGTTCCTGTATATCAA
>Ga0255052_10003548_pt1 | contig 10777 bp, 10 predicted proteins | sample JV7_2_21_MG_FD_188632 | JGI IMG/M metagenome (GOLD analysis project Ga0255052, IMG submission 188632) | Seawater microbial communities from Jervis Inlet, British Columbia, Canada - JV7_2_21 | ecosystem: Environmental > Aquatic > Marine > Inlet | place: Canada: British Columbia | collected...
TCATCCATACCCCGATTTCATCGATATTGGTGTCTGCGAGTTTCTTCGCCGGCGAAGAAACTCGCAGACACCAATATCGATGAAATCGGGGTATGGATGAGCGGCATGTGGGATCAGTCGATACCCGCGGAGGTCGTTGCCCATGATTAGGCTCGAACGGCGCCCTGAAGCGTCCCAGCTTATGTCTTATGCGTCGCCTTTGATTGCAATCGTGCTGATGCTGATTGGTGGCCTGCTGCTATTTGCTTTTCTCGGTAAAAATCCGCTCGAGGGTTTCAAGGTTTTCTTCATCAATCCCATCAGTGATTTATACGGCGTATCGGAGCTCCTGCTGAAGGCAACCCCGTTGATGCTGATCGCGGTAGGGCTCGCGGTAGGATTTCGCGCCAATGTCTGGAACATCGGCGCCGAGGGGCAGTTAATCGCCGGTGGTATTGCGGCCAGTGCGGTCGCGTTGTACTTCTATGAATCGGAAGGAATACATATCCTGATTCTGATGGTGATCGCGGGCGCTATCGGCGGGATGCTGTGGGCAGCAATCCCGGCTTTCCTGAAAACCCGGTTCAATACCAACGAAATCCTGGTGTCATTGATGTTGGTATATGTTGCCCAGCTGCTGGTGTCGTGGCTGGTGCACGGTCCGATGATGGATCCGGACGGCTTCAATTTCCCGCAGTCTCGAATGTTCGAAGATCCGGCACTGCTACCATTGTTAAGTGACGAAAACCGGCTCAATTTTGCCTTCGCAATGGCGATTGGTGCATTGCTGGTAGGTTATATTTTCATGTATCGCAGTTTTGCCGGCTTCCAGATGCAGGTCGCAGGCTATGCCAAGGATGCAGCGCGCTATGCGGGGTTTTCGGCCAAAAGAATGATCTGGATCGGGCTATTGAGCGGTGGCGGGATGGCTGGCCTCGCCGGTATGTCCGAAGTCGCGGGCCCGATGGGGCAGCTTACCGAACACGTATCGAATAACTACGGCTTTGCCGCAATTATCGTTGCTTTCGTCGCGCGCCTGAACCCGGTCGGGATATTTTTCGCGAGCCTGTTAATGGCCTTGCTCTACCTCGGCGGTGAACAGGCACAGCAATACCTTGCGCTGCCGTCATCGATATCCAACGTGTTCCAGGGCATGTTGCTGATGTTCCTGCTGGGCTCGGACGTGTTTATCAACTACCGCATACGCTGGAAGGAGGCCACGGCCTGATGGATAGCTCAATCATAAGTTCGATTCTGTTCGCCACCATCGTCGCCGGAACGCCATTGATTATCGTTGCGCTGGGGCAGTTGATCGCCGAAAAATCGGGCGTCCTGAATCTTGGCGCCGAGGGCATGATGGCGATGGGTGCGATCGCGGGATTCGCGGTAACGCTGCACAGCGGTAATCCCTGGCTGGGCGTGCTTGCGGGCATGGCGGCCGGGATCGCGATGTCGTTCATATTTGCCGTCGTGGTATTGACCTTGATGGCTAACCAGGTCGCCAGCGGGCTGGCTTTGTCTATCCTGGGAGTTGGTCTATCGGCCTTTATCGGTAAACCCTACGAGTCGGATATCCTGCCAACCGTGGGGGCCATTCGCATTCCCTTGCTGGCCGACCTGCCGATAATCGGTGAACCCCTGTTTAATCAGCAGGCGCTGGTTTATTTTTCCTGGGCGTTGTTCGGCGGCATTGCCTGGTTCCTGTATCGTAGTCGTCCGGGATTGATATTGCGCGCGGTCGGTGAATCACCATCGTCGGCGCACTCCATCGGCTACCATGCGATTAAAATCCGTTACCTGGCGACGCTCTTCGGTGGTGCGATGGCGGGCGTCGGTGGCGCTTTCCTGTCGGTGTTTTACACTCCTTTGTGGGTCGAAGGCATGGTTTCCGGCCGCGGCTGGATTGCGATCGCGCTGGTGGTGTTTGCGACCTGGCGACCGTTCAGGGTACTGATCGGCGCTTACCTGTTTGGTGGCGTCATGGTGGCGCAGTTGTTCGTGCAGGGTTCGGGGCTCGATATTAATATTCCGTCGCAGTTTCTGTCGGCGCTACCTTATCTGGCGACGATTATTGTGCTGGTGATTATTTCGCGCGATCAGAACACGGTGCGTCTGAATGCCCCGGTATCGCTGGGGCAGCCGTACAGGCCAGAGGCCTGACGAACGGGTAAGATAACGGAAGTACGAGGCTTAAGCATGGGTTAATCAAAGCAAGGCTATAAACATAGGGTTGCAGAACCTGTAAACATTAAATCAAAACAAGTGATCCCGGGAGGGTTCAGAAATGACGCTAACAAAGATAACCATTAAGAAACTCGCACTTGCCGTGCTGGCCTGTGCGATGACCAGTGCCAGCATGGCGGCTGACAATGTCGGTTTCGTCTACGTGAGCCCGATCGGTGACGCCGGCTGGACTTATCAGCACGACCTGGGTCGATTGCAGCTGGAAAAAGAAACCGGAGTAACCACCAGTTACGTTGAGAACGTAGCCGAAGGAGCCGATGCCGAACGCGTAATTCGCGAAATGGCCAAGCGCGGTGACAAGGTCATCTTCGCCACCAGTTTCGGTTACATGAACTATGCACTCAAGGTATCCAAGAAATTCCCCGAGACTGCATTCGTTCACGCTACCGGTTACAAACTTGGCAAGAACATGGCACTGGTCAATGCGCGGTTTTACGAAGGGCGTTACCTCACCGGGGTTATTGCCGGCGAGATGACCAAATCCAATATACTCGGATATGTTGCAGCTTTCCCGATTCCCGAAGTATTGCAGGGCATCAATGCCTTCATCAAGGGTGCCCGCAGCGTTAACCCCGAGGCGGAATTGCGGGTCATCTGGGTTAATTCATGGTACGACCCGGGCAAGGAGCGTCAGGCCGCAATAACCCTGATATCGCAGGGCGCCGATATGGTTACCCACCACACCGATTCTACCGCCGTGGTACAGGCCGCTGAGGAAGAAGGCGTGTACGCCTTCGGTTATCACTCCGACATGTCCAAGTATGGCCCCAGGGCACACCTGACTGCGACTACACACCTCTGGGGTGATTACTACGTGCAGACAATTAAGGATGTGCGGGCTGGAACCTGGGCCCCCGTTAGCGTCTGGGGTGGATATCCGCGCGGCATGATAAAGCTGGCGCCGCTAAACGAAGTCATCCCGGAGGCGCTGCAAAATCGCATCAGCACAATGGAAAGTCAGCTTAGGGAGCGCACGCTGCATCCTTTCGCCGGCCCAGTGGTCGACCAGAGCGGGGCAATTATCGTTCCTGAGGGGAAAAACATGACCGACGATGAGCTCAACAAGATGAATTATTACCTCAAGGGCGTGGTCAGCACGATACCGAACTAGGCGTTACCGGGTAGCGGTGCCCTGGCTCCGCTACCCGGACTTTTTTCCGACCGAAAACTACCAATGGAAGCATACCTACTCGACTGGGCTAACCTGCTGATACGCTGGCTGCACTTTATCGCCGGCGTCGCCTGGATTGGCGCCTCTTTTTACTTCGTCATGCTCGACAGTTCGTTGAGTAAACCGGCGCGCAAACAGGATGAGGAACGCGGCGTTACCGGTGAGCTGTGGGCGGTCCATGGTGGCGGTGTCTACCAGAGTCAAAAGTTCCTGCTGGGGCCTGTCGGTGAGCCGCTCGCGGAAAACCTGCACTGGTCCAAGTGGGAGGCCTATACCACCTGGCTGTCGGGCATGGGTTTACTGGCCGTGGTTTACTGGTTCGGGGCAAAAACCTACCTGATAGATCAACAGGTCTTGGCATTGTCCGAGGCTTCGGCAATCTCGATCAGTATCGGCTTTCTGGTCGGTGGCTGGATTGTTTACAACCTGCTGTGTAAGGCGTTGCGGGGCAGGGATTCGTTATTGGCAGGGATCATATTCGTACTGGTTTCGCTGTCGGCGTGGCTGCTGTTTCAACTGTTCAGCGCCAGGGGTGCTTTTCTGCACGTCGGCGCGATGATGGGCACCATCATGGCGGCCAATGTTTTCTTCCAGATTATTCCGGGGCAAAAGAGGGTGGTCGCGCAAATGCGGGCGGGTGAAACCCCCGATGCGGAGCCCGGAATTATCGGCAAACAACGTTCGGTGCATAACACTTATTTCACGTTGCCAGTGTTATTCATCATGATCAGTAATCACTACCCGATGACATACAGCCACGAGCACGGCTGGCTGGTGCTGATCTTCATCATGCTGGCCGGCGTATTGATCCGCCAGTATTTCGTGCTGCGTCACAGCCACCAGGCGAGCCCGGCACTGCCGGCCATCGCGGTGGTCCTGTTGTTGTCCATGGTCTGGTATTTAAGTCCCGCCAAGATTGAAAGCGACGACGCGAACCGGGTCAGCGCAATGCAGATTTCCCAGATCATCGAGACCCGTTGTGTTGCCTGCCACGCCAACCAGCCAACCCAGCCAGGTTTCGCTGCAGCGCCGCTGGGCATCGTGCTGGAGTCGCCCGAGCTGATCCTTAACCAGGCCGAGCGCATCGCCACCACGGTGCAGACTAAATACATGCCGATTGGTAATCTAACGGGTATGACCGACCAGGAGCGTGCCACGGTTGCCCGCTGGTACGCACAAATTCAGCAACAATAACCAGGAGTTTTTGATCAATTCATGACTGTCGTTCCCTCGGCCCTGGACAATGATTCGTGCGATACCGCGATCCGCGCGAGTTTTCTGCATTTCAAATCTGATCCCGACTTGTCGGGTGATGCCCACGAATATCTCGATGACGGTTTGCTGATCCTGAAGCAGGGTCGGGTTCAAATGCTGGTCGATGCGGCTGAATGGATCGACTATTTACCCGATGGTACGGTCTTCTACGACTATAGTGGTCGACTCGTCATGCCCGGGTTTATCGATACCCATACCCACTACCCGCAATCCGAGATGATCGCAAGCTACGGAATGCAACTACTCGACTGGCTCGAGCAATACACCTACCCGACCGAAGCAAAATTCGCCGAGCGCGAATACGCGGATAAAATTGCCGAATTTTTCTGCGACCAAATGCTACGCAATGGCACCACCACGAGCGCGGTATTCGCAACCGCCCACAGCGCATCGGTCGATGCAATTTTCGAGGCGGCACAATCCAGGGACCTGTGCCTGATTGCGGGCAAGGTGATGATGGATCGTAACGCCCCTGCAAACCTCTGTGACGATGCCGAGGAGAGTTACCGGCAGAGTTCCGAGCTAATAAAACGATGGCATCTAAAAGGTCGATCGCACTATGCCGTCACCCCGCGCTTTGCCCCCTGCAGCAGTCCCAAGCAACTGGAGTTATGCGGTCAATTGCTGGATGAACACCCCGATCTGTACCTGCAATCCCATGTTGCCGAAAATCTTGACGAAGTGCGCTGGGTGGCTGAATTATTTCCAAAAAGTCGCAGTTACCTGGATGTCTATGACAGTTTCGGGCTGCTTGGACCCCGCTCGGTTTACGGGCATTGCATTCATCTCGATGAGCAGGACCGGGAGCGTATGGCCGCAAGTGGAGCAGCGATTGCGTTTTGCCCGACATCAAACCTGTTTCTCGGCAGCGGTTTGTTCAGTCTCGATGCGGCGCGCGAGCATGGCATACGGGTCGGTATCGCGACCGATGTAGGCGCCGGTACAAGTTTCAGCATGTTGCAAACCCTCAACGAAGCTTACAAGGTCTGCCAGATGGCGGGCCAGAACCTGACACCGCTGAAGGCTTTCTACCTGGCGACACTGGGTGCGGCCGAATCGCTTTATCTCGACCATGGCATTGGTAATTTTGACATCGGTAAGGATGCTGATTTGGTGGTGATTGATCTGCAGGCGACCGGGTTGATGCAAAAACGCATGGAGTCGGCGCTGTCACTGGAAGAGCGCCTGTTTGCATTGATGATGCTGGGTGATGATCGTTGCATACAGGCCACCCATATCATGGGCCGGCGCCAGTACTCGCGGGCCAGCTGATGTCCCTGGTATTAATCGATAACGCGAAAGTCCTGGTGACCATGGATGATGAGCGCCGTGAAATAGAAAACGGGGCCATAGTCGTTCGCGATAACGTCATTGAGATGCTGGGTAGCAGCGATCAGGTCCATCGTGAACTGAGCACGCAAGCTTTGCAAGCGCAACAAATTATCGATGCCAGCGGCTGCATACTGATGCCGGGACTGGTGAACTGTCATCATCACCTGTACCAGACGCTGACTCGCAGTATCGGAACGGCAGAGGGTAAATCGCTATTCGACTGGTTACAGACCCTGTATCCGATCTGGGGGCAGATGGATGCCGAGGCCGTCTATATCAGCGCCAAGCTGGGACTGGCCGAGCTAATGCTTTCGGGCGTGACAACCGTTGCGGACCATCTTTATCTATTTCCCAATGGTGCCCGCCTCGATGACGAAATTCGCGCTGCGCGCGAACTCGGGGTACGCTTTCATCCCACCCGCGGCAGCATGAGCCTGGGACAAAGCCAGGGCGGACTGCCACCGGATAGTGTTTGCGAAGACGAGGGCGATATTCTCGCCGATTGCGAGCGCGTCATCAGTGAGTTTCACGACCCCGAACGCTACTCAATGCTGCGCGTTGGGCTCGCACCCTGTTCACCGTTTAGTGTTACCCCGGAACTGTTGCGTAAAACCGCTGACCTGGCCCGCCGCCACGCGGGTGTCCATCTGCATACGCATCTCGCCGAAACCATCGACGAGAATCGTTTTTGCGAGCAACAGTTCGGCATGCGCCCCGTGGCTTACATGCAGAGCCTCGGCTGGACCGGTGACGATGTCTGGTTTGCCCACATGGTGCATCCTGACCCTACAGAAATCGGCGTTCTTGCAGAAACCCGCAGTGGCGTCTGCCACTGCCCCAGCAGCAACATGATCCTGGCTTCTGGTATCGCACCGGTGCGTGACATGTGCGATGCCGGGGTACGGGTTGGTATTGGCGTCGATGGCTCGGCGAGTAACGATGGCAACCAGTTGCTCGGCGAAGCGCGCCAGGCGATGTTATTGCAGCGAGTCGGCTGGCCCGGTTTCGAGTCCAGTGCCGATCGTTTTTCGGCACGCGAGGCCCTCGAGCTTGCGACTCGGGGCGGCGCAGCGGTGCTGGGGCGTGACGATATCGGTAGCCTCGAAGTGGGCAAGGCGGCTGACCTGGTGGCCTACCGTGTCGATGGCATCCAGCATGCCGGGTCAGGCGGTGATCGGGTCGCTGGCCTGCTGACCTGCGCCCCGGTGCACGCATGGCTGGTCGTGATCAATGGCCGGGTAGTGATAGAGCGGGGTCAAATTGCAGGTCTTGATCTGGAATCACTGATAACACAACATAACAAACAGGCTGAGCGCTTATTGCAAAAAGCCGGCGCCACAGGATAAATTAAATGACTGAAAAAACACCTGAGTTTATTAGCCAGTGGATCAACCTGGCACAGCCACGACTGGGTGCCGAGATTGTTTCATGCAGCGACGATTTTTTCGCCGAATGTAGCCGCATGCTGAGTCCCGAAGCGCCGGTGTTCATCGAGGGTAAATTCGATGATAACGGCAAATGGATGGATGGCTGGGAATCCCGGCGCCGCCGCGACGGAGGGTATGATAATGCTATCGTCAAGCTCGGGCTCGCCGGTGAAATCAAGGGTATCGATATCGACACCACGCATTTCACCGGAAATTATCCGCCGGCGGCCTCGCTGGAGGCTTGCTACAGCGATACCGCTCCGGATGATAACACTAACTGGACCACGCTAATTCCATCGACCGGTCTGGATGGCAACAGTCACCACTACTTTGAAATTAACGATAGTGAGTGTTTCACTCACGTACGTCTTAATATATACCCCGACGGTGGCGTAGCGCGGTTGCGGGTGCATGGCAGGGTCATCAGCGATGTGACTGCCCTCGATAAGTCTGCTACTCATAACCTGGCGGCGGTGGAACTAGGCGCGCGTGCCATCGCCTGCAACGACGCGCATTTCGGCGTCGTCGAGAACCTGCTCAATCCGGGTCAGGGGATCAACATGGGCGATGGCTGGGAAACCCGTCGCCGTCGTGAACCCGGTAATGACTGGTGTATTATCGAGCTCGGTCAGCCTGGCAGCGTGGAACAGGTCATCATCGATACCGCGTTTTTCAAGGGCAATTATCCCGATCGCTGCTCGATTCAGGCCGCCATGATTGAGGCCGGAACCGCCAATTCTATTGTTACCCAGAGCCAGTTATGGCCGGAGTTATTGCCGCCGCAGAAACTGGAAATGGACAAGGTACATGAATTTACCGGGGAGCTGCAGGCTATCGGACCGGTCAGCCATATCCGCATCAATATTTTCCCGGACGGTGGTCTCAGCCGGGTCAGGATACTCGGCAAGATCGATGCCTGATGCGCTCCCGATACGGCCCCTGACCAGTTCGGGGTTTGCGCCTTTCGGCGATGTTGTCGAATTCGATGGGCACAATTCTTTCCCGATCAACAAGGGCATGGCCGACCGCTATCATGCGCTTGCCGGTGTCGAGCTCATTGGCGAGCAGGCGCGTGCGATCATCAGCCTGGTAGATAGCCGCAAATTTGATATGCCGCGCAAGGTCGATCACCTCGAGCATCACCCGCTCGGCAGCCAGGCTTTTCTGCCGCTCGATGCGAGTCCGTTTATCGTCGTCGTAGCGCCAACGGCTAGTGAACCAGACCTCGGCAAGCTCGCCGCGTTTGTGACTAACGGCCACCAGGGCATCAACTATCGCCTCGGCACCTGGCACCACGTACTACTGACCCCCTATGCCGCGATGCGCTTTATCTGCGTCGACCGCACCGGCACCGGCGATAACTGCATCGACTTCTTCATCCCCGAATCCGACCAACGCCTCCTCGAACTCCCCTAACCACCACATAAATTTCCTGGCGATGTTGAAAATTGGCCGTGTTCACAGGGGCGGAATCGATTAGTTGAGTTAAGCTGCTGATTTAAATACATAAATAGAGCTTTCAATACTAATTGTTACAACACTTATACCAACAAAAATAGGTAGTGTTCGATCTTACTGTAGCTTTAGCCATCGCTTAAATTATCTTTACATAAAATCGAGAAAGCAGACGCTCAGATTTTATTGATCAGCAGCAGCATCCGACCCAAGTGAGACTCTCAATATGATACGGTAGCGGGCACTTTGGTCCGGCTGCATGCGCTTGTTATGTGGCATGTGCTTTATCATTAAAATGATTGTATTTTCTCCAAGATCCAATCGTTTGTTGAATTTTTAGGCATCCCTTTTTTTGCTAATGACAATGCTTTGATCAATCCTGTATCTTCATCACTGCGCGTACGCGGCAAATCATCGTCGAAGTGTATCCATGGTAACTGACTCTCCACGCCGTAGTGATACTCCATCTCCACTACCTCCGGGTTGTCCAGGGTTCCGACCGAGACTAGAACGTGATCTGGATTTTCAGCAATATCGTCGTCACCTAGATTTACAAGATATCGACAATGCAAAGAACTACCACAGTCTGGGCAAAAGCCCCGCTCTACTATTGGAGAATACTTGTTAAGTTTGGGGCTACCTTTAGTATATCGAAATCCAGTTAGAGGAAACCCTACAACTGCGAGAAAGGCGCTTCCAGTCCATCTCTGACATCGACGACAGTGGCATATACCGGGTTCTACAGGAGGTTCGTCGGACTCGTACCGAATTGCACCACAGTAGCATCCACCGGTAATTTTATTCTCATTGCTTGCATTATTGCTATCACTCATAGGTCCCTACCGTTTGCCCAAAATATTTTGCCTGCCACATAACAGCATAATTAAAAGGCAATTGACCCGATAATATATTATCTGTTGCTAGGCGCCCGTTTCTGGCCGAACTATGAAGCTCAGCGGGCAAGTCTCAGCGTCTGCTTTGGAGTAAACAAACGCTCAAATTCCACAAATCAGAGGCGGCTAACGACCCAATCCCAACCTTCGACGCTGGCAATATTCAATACACTCCTCTTATATCGGCATGATAGGCATAAAGACAATTAATTGCCGGGGATTAGCATGCGAGTAACATGGTGTTTGTAACAAATATACTAAAAACCAACATAGGGGGAAATCATGAAGAAATTGCTCATTATTATTGCGCTGGGGATTATGTTGCCAACTGGTTTAGTGGCCAGTGAATCCCGTACACACATCGACGATATCCTGGTTAAGTTTGTGGCTGCGTTCAATGCGGGGGATGGAGCAACTGTTGCCAGCCTCTACAGCGAAGACGCCGCTCTTTTCCCGCCCGGTGGGGAGCGTATCGACGGCCGTTCTGCCATTCAGACCTTCTGGCAAGGCGCTATCGATTCAGGGATGAAGATTGATGACCTTCATGCCATAGAAGTAGATTCCAGGGGCGATATCGCCGGGGAGGTTGGCGTTTTCATTCTCAGTGTTCCGGGTGACAGCGGTACGACCAAAGTCCCTGGAAAGTACATCGTGATCTGGAAGCGCACCGGCCACACCTGGCAACTCTATCGCGATATCTGGAACACGAACTGAGAGTAGCTAAGCGAAGGCGGTTAGGATTCCGGACATCTGTTCCTGGCCGAAGATTGCCGCCCACTTCTGATTATTGAGCGTCTCCTTTGGAGAAAAAATGAATATCAGTGCGGTTACTTTAACCGACTACATGCGCTTGTTATGTGTTTTTTGGATTAGGTGTCTGTGTGGATTTTTTATTATATTTCTCACGACAAATTTTCCTTACTTAAATATGCAGTGCTTGGCGTAATCTTTTGCTTCATTTGCGGTCCATTCCCCTTTTGGTTTCTCTTTATGGTTTTCGC